>Ga0209536_100004447_pt1 | contig 22136 bp, 15 predicted proteins | sample DeeMarSeWOR28_12_FD_187461 | JGI IMG/M metagenome (GOLD analysis project Ga0209536, IMG submission 187461) | Marine sediment microbial communities from White Oak River estuary, North Carolina - WOR-2-8_12 (SPAdes) (version 2) | ecosystem: Environmental > Aquatic > Marine > Intertidal zone >... | reverse complement strand
ATATCGATCTGCTGCTGCTGGGCGAAATTTATTCGAAGGGAAGTTACGGATTAAAAGTTGCCTCCACCTATAAAAAAAGATATTCCTACAACGGCACCTTTTCATTTAAGTACAACCGGCAGAAAGGTATACAGGAGGGAGATTCATCGGTAATAAAGGACTTTTGGGTGACCTGGAGTCACACCCCTCAATCAAAAGGAAATGCCCGTTTTACAGCCTCCGTCAGGGCGGGTACTTCCAGTTATAATCAAAATAATCCTTCTTATTTCGATGTGGTCAATAATATTAATCAGGAATTCAGCTCAAATGTAAGTTATTCCAAAACATTCACAGGTACTCCATTTTCGATGGGTGCCAGTATGCGCGTGCAACAAAATACCCGTACAGGAATCACCAATCTTCAGCTTCCGGATCTTTCCTTGTCGATGAACCGGATATATCCCTTCAAAGGGAAATCAACGACGGCCAGAAATATTTTTCAGAAAATCAACTTAAGCTGGAATATGACGGGGACAAACCGCATATCTAATGCGCCCTTGCGAAAGCCCTCGGGATTTCCTGTGGCTAACTATGACCCTACCAATGATAGCACGGTAGCCTTTTCTGCCTCGAACTGGGATATTCTTTCGGCAAGGGCAACCAATGGGATTAGGCATTCCATACCGGTTTCCACCTCTACTAAAATATTAAAACATCTTACCATGAATCCATCCATCCGGTATGATGAAATCTGGTATGGTCAGCAGTTGAATTATACATGGCTTGACTCAGTTAAAGCCGTAAGGATTGACACATTGAAGAAATTTTCAAGACTGTATAGCTACTCTTTTTCAACTGGTCTCACTTCCCGCCTCTATGGAACCCTGTTTTTCAAAGGAGATAAGATACAAGCCATCCGCCACGTGATGACCCCCAATGTTTCATTTTCATATTCTCCGGATTTCTCGGACGAAAAATTCGGGTACTACCAGGAAGTACAGATCGATTCACTGGGAAATACACGAAGCCTATCGCGTTATAATGGCTTTGTTTATGGAGCCCCTTCCCAGGGTGAGGTTGCCAGTCTGGGTTTTTCTTTGGACAATAACCTGGAAATGAAGGTCAGATCGAAAAAGGACACTGCCGATGAATTTAAAAAAGTACCGATCTTTGAGAATTTCTCCCTGTCATCTGGATATAATTTCCTGGCCGATTCATTTAATCTGTCTCCTTTCCGGATATCCGCGAGGACAAAAATTTTCAATAAGAAGGTGGATATCAATATGAATGCGACCCTGGACCCCTATATTTATCTGCTGGATACTTTTTATGTTGACGAGAGAGGAAATGAAGTGATCCGTCAGACGAAGGTAAGCAGGTTCGCCTGGGATGAAGGCAGGGGCCTGGGTCAGATTACTTCAGCAAACCTTTCGATCGGAACCAGTCTCAATCCGGAATCCTGGGACAATAAGGCCGCCGAGGTGGACAAGGAAACCCTATCCGAATCGGAACGGAGTGAACTTGAATACATTGAACAAAACCCTGATCTGTATGTAGATTTCAATATTCCCTGGAACGTGCGTATTAATTACAATGTGAATTATACAAAGAACGGATTTCAGAAAGCAAAAATTACACAATCCTTAAGATTGACCGGTGATTTCAGCCTTACGCCGAAATGGAAAGTAGGTTATCAGACAGGTTTTGATTTTGAAAACAAGGAATTTACCCAGACCAATCTTAACATCAACCGGGATCTTCATTGCTGGCAGCTCAGCCTGACATGGGTCCCGTTTGGCCGTTTCCAATCGTACAACGTTACGATCCGGGCCAAATCTTCCCTTCTTCAGGATCTTAAGCTGAACCGACAACGTAGCTGGTGGGATAATTAACCTCGCGCTAGATACTATACGGAATTATCAATCGATACTAATCTGTCCTGAAAATACTTTCTCCGCTGGTCCGATAAGAAAGATACTTGCATACCCGACCTCTCCATTGGATTCGAATCCGACTTTTAGATTTCCTCCCCTGGTCCTGATATCCACCTGCTTCAGATTTTCCCTTAATCCAAATACCAGTGCAGCAGCTGTTACCCCTGTACCACAGGACAAGGTTTCTTCTTCCACACCACGTTCATAGGTCCTGACGTATATTTCTCCATTACCGGTCTTTTGTACAAAATTTACATTGGTCCCATCAGGCTGAAATGGCTGACTATAGCGGATTTCCTTACCTGTATAGAACACGTCCACTTTATCAGCTTCCGGGACAAACCGAACATAATGGGGCGAACCCGTGTCCAGAAAGAAGTCATCCCCGAACTGGGTCACCTTTTGTACATCCGGCATGCTCAAGTGAACCGTCTGATCTCTTATTTCAGCCCTCAGAGGCCCTTCAATGGTAAAAAAGGTGGTCGATTGCCTGATTAGACCTAAGGAATAACTGAACATGACCGCACATCTGCTTCCATTTCCGCATAAACTCTGCGATCCGTCCGGATTAAAATAAATCATTTCGAAATCGTATGACTCATGTTCCCGAATTAATATCAACCCGTCGGATCCGATGCCGAATCTACGATGGCAAAGGGAAGATATAAGATCCTTATCCTCCGGATCAAATATCTGATCCCGATTATCGATCATGATGAAATCATTCCCTGTTCCCTGATATTTTTCAAAAGGAATTACGGGCATTCCGGTCTGATTTTAAATATTGAAATTAACAAAAAAAGCCGGCATAACGAACCGGCTTTTAAATATGTTCTAACTAGGTTATATTTTTTCTTTGACCTTCGCGGCCTTCCCTTGTTTCCCTCTCAGATAAAACAGCCTTGCCCTTCTTACATGTCCTTTTCTGATCAACTCAATTTTATCAATGCTGGGGGATAATATCGGGAAAATCCGTTCGACACCAATCCCATTCGATACTTTTCGGACCGTAAAAGTTTCTCCATTCGTATTCGAATGCCTTCGCTGAATAACTGTTCCTTGAAATTGTTGTATCCGCTCCTTATTCCCTTCCCGGATTTTTACATGTACATTGACTGTGTCGCCTGCCTTAAATTCCGGGAATTGTAATTTTCTTTCCCTGATAATTTCCTGTTCTAATTCTTTTATTTGATCGCTCATGGCATTTGAGTTATTCGCATTACGAAATTGGAGTGCAAATATAAATAATTAATTGAAATAAAAGATCTCATGAATTATTTATTATCGAGTAAGCCAGGTCTTCGTTGGGATGTTCTTTCAACAGCTTTCTCAAACCGCCACTTTTCAATATTGGCAGCGTGACCCGATAACAAAATACCGGGAACTTTTAAGCCTTCAAAATCATCCGGTCGTGTATAAACCGGTGGAGCGACAAGTCCATCCTGAAAAGAATCCGAAAGGGCGGAAGTCTCATCATTGATTGCTCCCGGCAGCAATCTGACCAGGGCATCGGTGACTACCGCAGCAGGTAATTCGCCTCCTGTAAGCACATAATCCCCGATACTGATCTCCCGGGTTATAAAATGGGTCCTCACCCTTTCATCCACTCCTTTATAATGTCCACTTAATAAAATCAGATTGGACTTTAACGACATTTCATTTGCCATCTGCTGATTAAACAATAATCCATCAGGACTTAAATATATAACCTCATCGTAGCCCCTTTGCTCCTTTAGTTTCCGGATGCAATTTACGATCGGTTCGATCATCAGTACCATTCCTGAACCTCCTCCATAGGCATAATCATCGACCTGTCGATGTTTATCCTTGGTATAATCACGCAGATTGTGAATATAGATTTTGACTATGTGCCTATTCCGGGCCCGCTTTATGATCGATTCATTCAAAAAGCCGCTGAACAAATCAGGTAAACAGGTTATGATATCAATCCTCACGGTTTCTTAGGATTTAAATAGACATCGAGTAATCCGGCAGGTAAATGCATATAGATTTTCTGATTTTCATAATCTATTTTTTTTATGAAATCATCCTGAATGGGAATTAATACTTCCTGTCCCTCGTGGAAAAGAGCAAAAAGACTGTTCCCATTGGCTTCATATATATTAAAAATCCTGCCAATGGCGTGGTCGGATTCATCAATGATCATAAAATTAATGACATCATGATAGTAAAACTGTCCCTCTTCCAGGGGCGGTAACATCTCCAAGGGGAGGTACAAGGAACTTCCTTTAAGCAGTTCGGCTTCCTGTATCGAATTAACGCCTTCAAACCGGACAATAGCCTGGTTAGCGCGGAGCTGAAATTCCTGAATAAAAAAAGGAACCAGTTTTTGATCAATCTGAACAAATACTGATTCCATCGTGTCATAGGCCTCCGGGTTATCTGTATCCAGATAGACCGTTACGGCACCCTGTAGTCCATGCGGTTTTACTATGTACCCGAGTTGAAAACAGGATTCAACTTTCATGTTGAATAGTTAACCGTTATTTCTCCTCATTCTTAAGTTCATCATCCCCGGCTGAATCTTGTTTATCTTTTTTTTCTCCGGATTTTGATTGGTCTGCCTTTTCTTCTTTACTCGCCTTTACTTCCTGATCTTTTTCAGCCGATGGTTGGATTTCATCAGTTGTAGCTTCAGCCTTGGTTTCTTCTTTTTCGCCCTCCGTTTCAGGTGCAGTTCTGGACTCTTCAATCGTAGCCTCCGGCGAAGGTTCTTCTTTTTCAGCTGCCGCTTCCGGTTCAGGCTGATCTTTCTCTACTGTAGCTTCAGCCCTGGTTTTTTCTTTTTCGCCTTCCGTTTCAGGTGCAGTTCTGGACTCTTCAACCGAAGCCTCCTGCGAAGGTTGCGCCTTGTCAATCGAAGCCTCCGGCGAAGGTTGTGCCTTGTCAACCGAAGCCTCCGGCGAAGGTTGCGCCTTGTCAACCGAAGCCTCCGGCGAAGGTTGCACCTTGTCAGGAGTTATTTCACCTGCAGATTTGTCTGTCTCAACTGTCGATTCAATTTGATCCTCGACGTCCTGAGATGACCGATCCTCAGGTTGATCCGGTTCTTCAGTCTTTTCCGCAGATACTTCGGCGGCCGCATCCTGAACTTCTTCTTTCTTTTCAATTACCGGTTCGGCAACTTCTTCCGTCTGATCGGCCGCTGTTTCTTCCATCAAAACCGCCGATTGAGTGGCTGCAATCGCTGCTTCCTGCCTTTTTCTGAGTTCAGCAGCTTTAGCTTCTTTTACCTTACTTTCCGCTTCAAGTTTTTCTTTTTTCTCCTGTTCAATTTTCTTTCTTATTCTATCAGCAAACGCGATATTCTTCTGCTCTTTTTCTTTTAGCCAGGATTCGAATTTATTATCTGCATCTTCCTGGCTAATAGCACCTTTTAATACCCCAATCTGCAGATGTTTTCGAAGCATGATCCCTTGAGAGGATAATAAATTCCTTGCTGTATCCGTAGGTTTTGCACCTTTTAATAACCAATCAACCGCCTTATCAGAATCAATTTCCAATAAATAAGGGTTTTTATTGGGATTAAATGTTCCAATTTTTTCAATGTACCTGCCATCCCGTGGCGATCTGGAATCTGCTACGACCACGTCGTAAATTGCCAGTTTCTTGCGTCCTCGACGCGCTAATCTGATTTTTACTGCCATATTTTAGTATGCATTATGGTGGAACTCGTCCAATTTTAAAAAGGAACGCAAATGTACAACTTTTTATTTAACTTAAGAAAGATGCTGAAATTAAAAATATGAAAATGACGAAATAGTAATTCTGAACCTTTTTATTGGATTTTTTTCTGATTTAATAGAATCGTATAATCGTATATACAATTTTCATTACTTGCGGCTTCTGCCTAACTTTGTGGTTTCATAAACTTATTCGGATGGACAGGTATTCTTACATTTCAAATGCGCACGGCGCTTACATTGAAGAATTATATAAATCCTACAAGGATAATCCCGATTCGGTCGATTCAAGCTGGCGGAAATTTTTTGAGGGATTTGATTTTTCACTGGAATTTAAAGAGGATGGGGTTGTCCGAATTGAATCGAATGGGGCGGATGCATTTGACCAGGTTGTGACGGAAGGCAGTATCCGTGAAATAAAAGTTCGGGAACTCATTCACGCCTACCGCACCCGGGGTCATCTCCGATCCGATACCAATCCGATCCGTCCACGCAGGAAACATAAAGTTTATCTGGATCTTGAAAATTTCGCCCTTTCAGAAAATGACCTCGATCAGGAATTTGAGGTTGGAAATCGAATCGGGATTGGCCGTTCCTCTCTAAGAAAGATCCTCGAAACGCTTTATAAAGTATATCTGGGCCCAATTGGATTTGAATATATGTACATTCGGGATCCTGATATACTGGAATGGTTTAAGCAGAAGGCAGAAAGAGAATTTTTGAATTACATTCCCAGCATCGAGGAGAAGAAAAGGATTCTTATCAAATTGAATGAAGCCGTCGTATTTGAGAATTTTCTTCACACCAAGTATATCGGTCAGAAAAGATTTTCTTTAGAAGGAGGCGAAAATACTATTCCGGCACTGGATACCATTATTAATGCCGCTGCCGAAAATGAGGTAAAGGAGGTCGTTATCGGAATGGCACACAGGGGAAGGCTCAATGTAATGGCCAATATCATGGGTAAAACCTATGAGGAAATTTTCAGTGAATTTGAAGGCAATACAGATCCTGATCTCAGTTATGGATATGGGGATGTAAAATACCATATGGGTTTTACAAGTGAAATAATGACCCATCATGGTAAATCTATTTATCTTAAACTATCCTCCAATCCTTCTCATCTTGAAGCAGTCAATCCTGTGGTACTTGGATATACCCGTGGGCAGATTGATGATGAATATAAGGATGATGAGAATAAAGCTTTTCCTATACTTATTCATGGAGATGCTGCAATCGCCGGGCAGGGGATCATCTACGAAATAACCCAGATGACCAATCTCGAAGGGTACCGCCTTGGCGGCACCATCCACATTGTTATCAATAATCAGGTCGGCTTCACTACGGATTACGATGATGCTCGTTCAAGTATCTACTGCACCGATATTGCCAAAATCATCGATGCGCCTGTCCTGCATGTCAACGGAGATGATGCCGAGGCAGTAATGTTTGCTGCCAAACTTGCTGTCGAATACCGGTTGACGTTTAAAAAAGATATTTTCCTAGACTTACTGTGTTACAGGCGTCATGGCCACAATGAATCGGATGAACCGAAATTCACACAACCTAAACTTTATAACCTGATTGCCAAGCATCCCAATCCAAGAGAAATATATACGAAAAGGCTCATTGCAAAAGGGGATGTGGATGCTGAACTTGCTCAGAAAATGGATTATGAATTCCGGAATCTTCTGCAGGATCGTTTAAACCAGCTTAAGCAACATCCACTTCCCTATAAACCACAAAAGATTGAAAAAGAATGGGAGCAGTTAAGTAAGCCCACCGCCGAAGATTTCGAAAAATCTCCAAATACCACCGTAACCCAGGAAGTAATCGATAAGATTGGAAAAGCTCTTACAGAAGTTCCCAAGGGATTTAATACCTTAAAGCAAATAGATAAGTTGATAAAAATCCGCAAGGAAAATTTTTTCGAGAATAAAATGCTTTCCTGGGCGGATGCCGAATTGCTGGCATACGGGTCCCTCTTACTGGAAAAAATAATTGTACGGATGTCCGGACAGGATGTTAAACGGGGTACCTTTTCACACAGACACTCCATGATTTTCGACATGGAAACCAATTATTCCTACTGTTTCCTGGACCATATTGATCAGGAACAGGAAAAATTCAGGATTTATAATTCTCCCCTGTCCGAATTCGGTGTTCTTGGATTTGAATACGGATACGCCATGGCAACCCCGAATGCCCTGGTAATCTGGGAGGCCCAGTTTGGCGATTTCGCAAATGGTGCTCAGGTTCTGATCGATCAGTTTATTGTCAGCTCAGAAAGCAAATGGCAACGGATGAACGGGATTGTTTTGCTATTGCCCCATGGTTATGAAGGACAGGGTCCGGAACATTCCAGTGCCAGACCGGAACGTTTTCTTCAACTTGCCGCCGAAAATAATATTATAGTAGCCAATCTCACCACTCCAGCCAACTTTTTTCATCTGCTTCGCAGACAGGTAAAATGGAATTTCAGGAAGCCCTGTATCGTCATGTCACCCAAATCATTGCTCCGACACCCGGATGTTGTATCTCCCATCAGGGATTTTACAAGTAAGCGTTTTAAAGAAATTATAGATGATGAAACAGTGGATAAAAAGAAGGTAAGAAGGGTCTTATTGAGTACCGGTAAGATTTACTATGATTTGTTTCATGAACAACAGAAGGAAGGTCATCAGGATGTAGCTATTGTAAGGATTGAACAGTTATATCCATTCCCTGAAAAGAAACTCTTTCGCATCTTAAAAAATTATTCTGAGGCAGAAGTAGTTTGGGTACAGGAAGAACCGGAAAACATGGGGGCATGGTATTTCTTATTCAGATTTGCAAAGGATAAGATAAATAGAAGAATTTGCAGGAAACCAAGCGCTTCTCCGGCTACAGGATTCAGTAAAATTCATCAGGAAGAACAGAGGAGCATTATAAAACAAGCTTTTGAAAAATAATTAAAAAGGAAAAAATGGCTACTGAATTAAAGGTTCCCCAGGTAGGTGAATCGATCACGGAGGTGACCCTCGCCAAGTGGATAAAATCCGATGGTGAATTTGTGGAAATGGATGAAATCGTTTGCGAACTCGAATCGGATAAAGCAACATTTGAATTAAATGCTGAAACTTCAGGTATTCTAAAGACAAAAGTAGCGGAAGGAGAAACCGTTGAAATAGGAACCATAATTGGATCCATTGAGGAAAACGGGATGCGGGATACCGGTAGAACCATAGAAGAAAAAATAAGAGAAACGGATGTTGAAAATATCAAACAAAAGTCTTCCTCTCCGGGAAAAACTGCTAAAACAGGTGTTAACGTTGAAATGAAAGTGCCTTCTGTTGGGGAATCCATAACGGAAGTCACCCTTTCATCCTGGATCAAAAAAGAAGGGGATCTGGTGGAGTTGGATGAGGTAATAGCCGAAATTGAATCCGACAAAGCAACCTTTGAACTCACCGCAGAGGCAAAGGGTATCCTTCATCATGTAGCAAAAGAAGGAGATACACTTGAAATCGATGCGCTGATATGTACAATCGAAGAAATCAGGGAAGGTGAGATAGGAACCAAGCCTGGGATAGAGGAAGAGAGTACACTAATGGAAAAATCATCAGAAAGCACAAGCCAGGATAGTTCCCCAAAATCGTACGCGAAAGGACATCCTTCTCCTGCGGCAGCCAAAATGATGGCGGAAAAGGGCCTTCATCCTGACGACATAGACGGAACGGGCCCGGGGGGAAGGATCATAAAAGAGGATGTTCAGAAAGCCAGGCAAGAGGGGAAAAAACCGGAAAAAAAATCCTCAGAGAAGGTATCCGTAGAGGAAAGGGTACCGGTTGAGGGATCCAGGGGAGAACGACGGGAAAAACTTTCACAGTTGAGAAAAACTGTTTCAAGGAGGCTGGTTGCAGTTAAAAATGAAACGGCCATGCTCACTACTTTTAACGAAGTGAATATGATGCCGATTATGGAGCTGAGAAAAAAATACAAAGAAAAATTCAAAGAAAGATATGATATCAATCTTGGATTCATGTCGTTTTTTGCCAAAGCGTGCTGTATCGCATTACAGGAGTGGCCTTCGGTTAATGCCATGATCGATGGGGAAGAAATAATATTTCATGATTTTGTGGATATTTCCATTGCCGTATCGGCTCCAAAAGGACTGGTGGTTCCGGTAATACGGAATGCGGAATCGATGTCGTTTTCACAGATCGAGAAGGAAGTGCTCCGATTGGCCACAAAAGCGCGGGAAAATAAACTCAGTATCGAAGAAATGACAGGGGGTACTTTTACCATCACCAATGGTGGTGTTTTCGGATCTATGATGTCCACACCCATTATCAATTCACCTCAATCGGCAATTCTCGGTATGCACAATATCATCGAGCGACCGGTCGTGGAGAACGGGGAAATACGGATCCGACCGATCATGTACCTGGCCCTGTCTTATGATCACAGGATTATTGACGGCAGGGAATCGGTAAGCTTTCTCGTTCGTCTGAAAGAACTGCTGGAAGATCCATCAAGGATGCTGCTTGAAATCTAACTAAATACCATCTGAAATTATGAAATACGACGTGACAGTGATCGGTTCGGGGCCCGGTGGATACGTTGCCGCCATTCGATGTGCACAGTTGGGAATGAAAACCGCCATTATTGAAAAATACAAAACCCTGGGAGGCACATGCCTCAATGTAGGCTGTATTCCCTCTAAAGCGCTTCTTGACTCATCCGAACATTATTTCAATGCAAAAGCCCATTTTAATAAACATGGCATCGATCTGAAGGAACTCAAGGTCAATCTCCCTCAAATGATGAAACGTAAAGAGGAGGTGGTATCCGATAATGTCAAGGGGGTGGAGTTTTTAATGAAAAAGAATAGGATCGATGTATTCCATGGCATAGGCAGCTTTCTGGATAAGAATACAATTGTTGTAAAAAAAGGATCGGATCCGGAAAAAAAATTAAACGCTGAAAAATTCATAATTGCAACCGGTTCAAAACCAGCGAGCCTCCCATTTATAAATTTAGATAAAAAAAGGGTGATAACCAGTACCGAAGCCCTGGTGTTGAATCGGATCCCAAAGCACATGATCATTATTGGCGGGGGAATCATTGGAATGGAGCTGGGCTCCGTATATGCAAGATTAGGTTCAAAAATTACTGTCTTGGAGTTTCTTGATTCCATTATACCTACGATGGATCGCACCATGGGGAAAGAGCTTCAAAAGGTATTGAAAAATCTGGATTTTGAGTTTTATCTCAATCATAAGGTAGTAGAAGTGAATGCCTCTTCACGACAGGTGGAAGTAATAGCTGAAAACAAAGACGGTAAAAAGATTGAATTCAAGGGCGATTATTGTCTTGTATCCATTGGTAGAAGACCTTATACGGATAGTCTCGGACTCGAAAAAGTAGGGATTAAAACAGATCCACAGGGAAGAATTGAGGTAAATGATCAACTCCGGACCAGTCAGGAAAACATCTATGCCATCGGAGATGTGGTAAAAGGAGCCATGCTGGCACATAAAGCAGAAGAAGAAGGGGTATTTGTCGCTGAAATAATTGCCGGGCAGCGGCCGCATATTAATTACCTTCTAATTCCGGGGGTGGTTTATACATGGCCTGAGGTTGCCGGTGTCGGCTATACCGAAGAAGAACTGAAAGAAAAGGGCCGGAAATATAAAAAAGGATCCTTCCCTTTTAAGGCCTCCGGAAGAGCACGGGCGAGTATGGATACAGACGGATTGGTAAAAGTGTTGGCAGATGAACAGACCGATGAATTATTAGGTGTACATATTATCGGGCCACGGGCTGCCGATCTGATTGCTGAAGCGGTGGTGGCTATGGAGTTCAGGGCATCTGCCGAGGATATTGCCCGGATGTCGCACGCCCATCCAACGTATACCGAAGCTTTCAGGGAAGCCTGTCTTGCAGCTACTGAAAACAGGGCACTTCACATTTAATCTTAGCTTAAGGCAGGTCGTTTTTAATATTTTTTACATACTTTATAAATCGATTTTAATTTTCCACTTTAAGGTCTATTTTTGCGTCAATTTGAACTTCAATTAATAGACATTTTACTTTCCTTATGCCAAAAGATACAAGTATCAAGTCTGTTCTCATTATAGGCAGTGGTCCGATTATCATCGGGCAGGCGTGCGAATTCGATTACTCAGGTTCACAGGCAGCCCGATCCTTGCGGGAAGAAGGAATTGAAGTAACCCTGATCAATTCCAATCCGGCCACCATTATGACCGATAACGTAACCGCCGATAACATCTACCTGAAACCGTTAGAAAAAAAATCAATCATTGAAATCCTCAAAAAACATAAGATCGATGCGGTTCTTCCTACCATGGGGGGCCAAACCGCTCTGAATCTTGCCATCGATTGTGAAAACGCCGGGATCTGGGAAAAGTTTGGAGTAAAGGTAATTGGCGTAGACATCCATGCCATCGAAACGACAGAGGATCGTGAGAAATTCAGGCTTAAGATGAAGGAACTTAATGTAAAGGTCTGCGAGGGGAAAACAGCTACCTCCTTTCTGCAAGGTAAGGAAATTGCTCAGGAAATTGGCTTCCCTTTGGTTATAAGGCCCTCATTTACACTCGGAGGTTCCGGGGGAGGATTTGTTGACAGCCAGGATGAATTCGAAAAAGCACTTACACATGGATTGCATACGTCACCTATCCATGAAGTACTTGTTGAACAAAGCATTTTAGGCTGGAAAGAATTTGAACTCGAATTGCTCCGTGATAATATCGGCAATGTCATCATCATCTGTTCGATTGAAAATTTTGATCCTATGGGGATTCATACCGGGGATTCCATTACGGTTGCTCCGGCCATGACCCTGCCGGATACGATTTATCAGGAAATGAGGGACCTGGCCATCCGTATGATGAATGGAATCGGCAAATTTGCTGGTGGCTGCAACGTACAATTCGCAGTAAATCCGGATACCGATGAAATTATAGGAATCGAAATTAATCCCCGGGTATCCAGGTCCTCGGCACTGGCTTCCAAGGCAACGGGTTATCCCATTGCAAAAATTGCTGCAAAGCTTGCCATTGGTTATAATCTCGATGAGTTGAACAACCAGATAACAAAAACCACCTCGGCATTCTTTGAACCCACCCTCGACTACGTTATTGTTAAGATCCCGCGTTGGAATTTTGATAAGTTCAAAGGTTCGGATCGGAGGCTTGGACTTTCCATGAAATCTGTTGGGGAAGTAATGGGAATTGGAAGGAATTTCCAGGAAGCCCTGCAGAAAGCTTGTCAATCCCTGGAGATCAAAAGGAACGGGCTGGGTGCGGATGGACGTGAACTCAAAGATCAGCAAGCCATTCTGAAAAGTCTTGCCAATCCCAGCTGGAACAGGTTGTTCCATATTTACGATGCTTTTAAACTGGGTATCCCCTTTAAAACGATTGAGCAACTCACAAAGATTGACCGATGGTTCCTGCATCAGATAAGTGAACTTGTTCACCTGGAAAAGGATATTGAAAAACATAATGTGGACTCCATCCCCCCGGATCTGTTGAGGATCGCGAAGGAAAAAGGATACGCCGACAGGCAGATAGCCCATCTTCTTGATTGCCTTGAAAGTCAGGTTTATAAGAGGAGAAATGAACTTGGAATAAAAAGGGTTTATAAACTGGTAGATACCTGTGCAGCCGAATTTGAAGCAAAAACCCCCTACTATTATTCGGCTTTCGATAGCGAAAATGAATCGGTGGCATCCCCTAGCACGAAAAAAGTCGTAATCCTTGGTTCCGGACCAAACCGGATCGGACAGGGAATCGAATTTGATTATTGCTGTGTTCATGGGGTGTTGGGCGCCAAGGAGGCTGGCTATGAGACAATCATGATCAACTGTAATCCTGAAACGGTTTCGACCGATTTTGATGTGGCCGATAAATTATATTTTGAACCGGTATTCTGGGAACATATTTATGACATCATTCAGCATGAAAAACCGGTAGGTATTATTGTCCAGTTGGGAGGACAGACGGCGTTGAAACTTGCTGAAAAGCTCAACAGATACGGGATCAACATTCTGGGGACGAGTTATGAATCCCTCGACCTTGCGGAGGACCGGGGTAGCTTTTCGAAGTTATTAAAAGATAATGATATCCCCTATCCGAAATTTGGAGTAATAGAGGATGCCGATCAAGCCCTTGATCTTTCAAAGAAATTAGGATTCCCCTTGCTGGTCAGACCCTCCTACGTACTGGGTGGACAGAGCATGAAAATCGTGATCAATGAACATGAACTCGAATCGCATGTGGTAGATCTGTTTAAGGATATCCCGGGCAATAAGGTCCTGCTTGATCATTTCCTTGACGGTGCGATTGAGGCGGAAGCCGATGCAATATGCGATGGTGAAGATGTCTACATCATTGGTATCATGGAACATGTAGAACCGGCTGGAATACATTCCGGCGATTCCTATGCAGTGCTTCCACCCTACAACCTTGGCGATTTCGTCATGCAGCAGATCGAGGCACATACTAAAAAAATTGCATTAGCCCTGAAAGCAGTTGGATTGATAAATATTCAGTTTGCCATAAAAAATGATCTTGTATACGTGATAGAAGCCAACCCGAGAGCCTCCCGGACCGTACCTTTTATATGTAAGGCATATCAGGAAAATTATGTAAATTATGCCACCAAGATCATGTTGGGAGAAGCGAAACTGAAAGATTTCAAATTTAATCCGGTGAAACATGGTTATGCCATTAAAGAACCTGTATTTTCATTTAATAAATTCCCGAATGTCAATAAGGAGCTCGGACCTGAAATGAAATCTACAGGAGAGTCGATCTATTTCATTGAAGACTTAATGGATGATTATTTCCTGAAAATCTATTCCTACAGGAATCTGTACCTGAGTCGATAAAGAAATTCGTTATGCTTAAATTTTTGATCCTTCTTTTTTTATTTTTCGCTGCCATATATTATGTCCTGATTCTTCCTTTCAGACCAAGGCAACAGGTGAGATACGATCATTCTGACCGAAAAAAGAAAACAGTGGGAAACGTAAACATTGATTATGTGCCCGAGGATGAAAAAAACAAAAAATCCGGTAATGTAAAGGGCGGGGATTACATAGATTACGAAGAGTTGAAGGATTAGTATCCTTTAAAGGGACACAACTTTTTTCATTTTTAGATATAGAATAAATGTCTAACTTTACAATCTTACCAAAAGACAATAGTATATGTCATGGTTTCTGAGAAAAACTAAAGGAATCCAAACGCCTACCAAGGAAAAAAAGGATGTCCCTGATGGCCTCTGGTATAAAACCCCCGGAGGGAAAATCATTCACATGCGGGAGTTGAAGAACAACGCCTACGTAAGTCCAGATGACGGTTATCACGTAAGGATAGGCTCTAAAGAATATTTCGAAATTTTATTTGATAATAATAAATTTACCGAGCTGGATGAAAAAATGAGATCGGCTGATCCTTTGAAATTTGTGGATAGTAAACCCTATGTGGCCCGGATAAAATCTTCCATGAAAAATACCAGTCTCCATGAAGCGATCCGGACAGCCTATGGAAAGATGAACGATATCTGGGTTGTCATTGGATGCATGGATTTTACTTTTATCGGGGGATCGATGGGTTCCGTTGTAGGAGAAAAAATCTCAAGAGCGATCGATTTTGCCCTCAATAAAAAATATCCGTTGATTATTATCTCGAAATCGGGTGGAGCGAGAATGATGGAAGCCGGTTATTCCCTTATGCAAATGGCCAAAACCTCAGCGAAACTCGCCTTGCTTTCTGAAGCCAAGGTACCATATATATCACTTATGACTGATCCTACCACGGGTGGTGTTACCGCCTCCTTTGCCATGCTCGGTGATTTTAATATCGCCGAACCGGAAGCACTGATCGGATTTGCTGGACCCCGAGTGATCAGGGAAACTATAGGCAAGGATCTTCCCAAAGGTTTCCAGACTTCAGAATTCCTTCTTGAAAACGGATTTCTTGATTTTATTGTAGATAGAAGAAAATTAAAAACCACACTCACAACGCTTCTGAATATGCTGAAAAAATAGTTTTTATAAACATCCTGAACAAACAGATGGTTATCTTACCTGAGGTGAATAATTTTAGCTCGAAATTACTGGATTGAAGAATTAATAATATATTTGCACACGAAGAAATTTGACTGAAAATCATTGAATAAATGGGGCCAATAATCATATCATCAATCATCGCGTTCTCTATTGTAATTTTATTACTTGTTTTTATTCTTTTATTTGCACAATCCAAACTTGTTCAGACCGGTGATGTTAAGATCGTGATCAATGATAATGCCGATGAACCCCTTGTGGTATCCGCAGGATCTTCATTACTTTCAACACTATCGGCAAAAAAAATATTTCTTCCTTCCGCCTGTGGAGGCGGAGGCACTTGTGCCATGTGCAAATGCGTCATAGAAGATGGCGGTGGGGAAGTGCTTCCTACCGAAGTAGGACATCTGAGCCGCCAGGAACAGAAAGATAAAGTTCGCCTGTCCTGTCAGGTTAAAGTGAAACAGGACATGACGATCCGGATACCTGAAGAGATCTTCGGAATAAAAAAATGGGAATGTGAAGTGGTATCAAATTATAATGTTTCCACATTTATAAAAGAATTTGTTGTTAAACTTCCGGAAGGGGAAACCCTTGATTTCCAGTCAGGTGGTTATATTCAAATCGATGTGCCACCCATAGAAGTTGAATTTAAAACCATGGATATCACACCGCATCCCGATTTAGGACATGCTGAGGAAGTTTACAAAGGCGACTGGGATAAATTCAAGATGTGGGAGTTAAAGATGAAGAATGATGAACCTATCTTCCGGGCCTATTCAATGGCTAATCATCCTGCCGAAGGCAATATTATCATGCTGAACATACGTATCGCCACGCCTCCCTGGGACCGGGCAGCAGGAAAATGGATGGATGTGAATCCGGGGATCTGTTCTTCCTACGTTTTCAGCAGAAAGCCTGGGGATAAAGTAACTATCTCAGGACCGTATGGCGAGTTCTTCATCAATCCAACCGACCGGGAAATGATTTATATCGGAGGTGGTGCCGGTATGGCTCCCTTGCGTTCACATATTTTTCATCTCTTTCATACCGAAAAATCAAAACGGAAGGTAAGCTACTGGTATGGTGGCCGTTCGAAAAGGGAACTTTTTTATACAGAACATTTCAGTAAAATTGAGAAGGATTTCCCGAACTTTAACTTTTATATCGGCCTATCGGAGCCCCTTCCTGAAGATAACTGGAAAACTAAAAAGAACCTTGATGATAAATCCGGTGATGGGTATGTCGGATTCATTCACCAGGTGCTTTACGACAACTATCTGAAAGATCATCCCGAACCGGAAGAAGTAGAATATTACCTCTGTGGTCCTCCTCTGATGAATGCTGCCGTGCTGAAAATGCTCGATGATCTGGGCGTGCCTCCTGAAAATATCCGATTCGATGATTTCGGTGGTTAAGAAATAAAGATCTGATCAAAAAGGGAGAAAAATTTCTCCCTTTTCTTTTATATTTACCTGTCGCCTATAATTCAACTGCCGCATATGGATGTAAAAATTTTTTTTTCACGGGTAAATGAAAAACTCTATTCCGATATTGAAACCAATCAGTCGTTTTTCAAGAGTCTTTTCCTGCCGGGTCCGAGCTTCCCGGATATAAAAAAGGCCGACATTGCTTTGATCGGCCTGGAGGAAAGTCGCGGTTCCTCCCATAATAAAGAGGCAAACCTGGGAGCCGATGGGATCCGTGAAAAATTGTATCGCCTGAAAAAAGGTACACGCAGCTATAAAATTATTGATCTGGGTAACTTAAGGAATGGTCACTCACTTGAAGAAACCATTTTGCGTCTTAAAGAGGTGTGCCAGTTTCTAATTGACAATGAAGTTTTTCCACTATTATTCGGCGGCACCCATGATTTGGATATTGGATTGTTTCAGGCTTATGAAGATATGGAAAAACTGGTAAGTGTTTTGAATGTGGATGCCTTTATCGATCTGGGTTTTGATGAAAAAAAGGATCCCAGTCACTCTCACATCAACAAGATATTAACCTATCAACCCAATTATTTATTCAATTTCAGCCAGGTAGGATATCAAAGTTATCTGATCGATCCTGAAAGTCTTGCGATGATGGAAAAACTATATTTTGATACCTACAGGGTAGGGAAATTGAGGCAGAATATTGCCGAGATGGAACCCATTATCCGGGATGCTGATATTTTAAGCTTCGATATTACTGCCATTAAATCAAGCGATGCTCCAGGCAATGCAATGGCCCAACCATTTGGCCTTACCGGTGAGGAAGCATGTCAATTATGCTGGTATGCCGGTTTAAATGAAAAATTAAGCTCCGCCGGTTTTTTCGAGTATAATCCCGAACTGGATAATCAAAATAAGAAAACAGCTTCTGTCATCGCCACAATGGTCTGGTATTTCATTGAAGGTTTTTGTCACCGGAAAGATCATTTCAGCTTTAAAAGTAATTATTACCTGAAATACGTTGTTTCAATGCCTGATGATCCGGATGCCCTGGTCTTTTACAAAAGCAAGTTATCTGAAAAATGGTGGATGGAGGTCCCCTATCCCAAGGGAAAAAAAGTTTTCGACAGGAATTCGATTGTTCCATGCAGTTATGCGGATTATCAGAAGGCCATGAAGGGAGAAGTTCCGGAAAGATGGATTCATACCCAGGCCAGATTAATGTAACCGGGCAGAGATGGAAGAAAATAATGATCAATATGTGGTCGGTTTTCCTCTGGCCACTCCCTTGGAAAGAATCCTGGCTGCCGTGATTGATTGGCTTATTATTGGATTACTCAGCGCTACAGGTTTCGGGGCCATCCTCGGTATCGCCTATTTGCTGACCAAAGAAAGTCTTCCGATTTTTGATGGACAGAGCATCGGTAAAAAATTAATCAGGATTAAAGTAGTGGACAACGAGACGTATTTGCCAATTAAAAATAGGTATGAAAAAAGTCTGATTCGAAATATCACGTTATTGATCCCCATATTTCAATTTATTGAAGCTTTCATGATTTTTTCATCTGACCGGAAAAGATTTGGGGATCAATGGGCAAAAACAATTGTTATCAAAGATATGTAACACTTCCTATAATGATCAAAAAAATTTTGTTCCCAGCTATATGTACTTTTATTTTCTTCTACTCCTGCCGGGATGATCCATCTTCCGATGAATCCAGATTGTATGGCCTGTTAATAGAGAAATGCCTGATCCCGACGCATTCGAAAACATTTGATATCATGACATGGAATATTAAGGAATTCCCTGTCCAAGGAGAGAAAACGCTCACCTTACTGGCAGAAATTATTAAAATGGAAAATCCCGACCTGATTGCCTTGCAAGAAATTACTAGTGAAAATGATTTTGAATCCTTAATAAGTAAAATGCCCGGATGGAAAGGGATCCTTCTGGATTCATCGGATCTGAATCCCGCTTTCCTATATAAATCATCGGAGGTGAATCTGATTGGAAGGCCAGTTGTTCTATTTTCCGGGGAGGAAGAGGCCTTTCCCAGGCCCCCCCTAATGATCAGCGTGGAACACCTTTCGGGAGTCGAGTTGTTTCTCATTAATGTCCATCTGAAATGCTGTTCCGGAGAAGGAAATGAGATTCGAAGACGTGAGGCAAGCAGATTACTAAAATCCTATCTTGATGAAAAATTATCTCAACAAAAGGTAATGATTCTGGGAGATTTTAACGATGAAATCTCCTCGTCAGATTCAGTCGAAAATGTATTCTTCAACTTTCTAAGGGACAGCCTGAACTATAAATTCGTTGACCAGGATATAGCAAGAGGCGATCCCGCCTACTGGTCCTATCCTTCATGGCCCAGCCATATAGATCATATCTTAATCAGCAACGAATTATTTACAAAGGATCTCACAACCGGGACGATACGGTTTGATCAATGTGACTCCGCATATTTTGCCTATATTTCAGATCACAGGCCAGTGATTGTAAGGTTTCAATAAAAAAGCCCCAGAAAAACTCGGGGCTTTTTGATAAAACGTTTAACTACGATCTTTCAGAATCGAATTCCCAACCCTGCATTCCAGGTTGTTCCGAATCCATAATATCCGAAGTTCACTTCCTTGAGGGTTTCCCCTGATTCGGGATGATTATTGCTTTCGGATTCGGAGATATATTTGGTATTGGCTACATTATTGATATTGACCCTGGCAGTCATATCAAGACTACCCAGTTTGAAATTATAATAGGCGCCTAAATCGATCAGGCTGTAGTTGGGAAGTTTCAATGCTCCAAGGTTGTCAGGATCGGCAAAAGTGTCGTCAACCGGATTAAAATCAGCATATAGCATATCGGCGAAATAATAGCTGCCGAAAATCCGTAACCCACGAAGGATCGTATAGGTCAACGCGACGCGGGCGGTGGTTTGGGCAGCATCCCCAACCTTTACTTTATTGAGGTAAAGTGTGTAGGATCCGATATTATTCTGATTATCATCAAAGACTGCCGTTGTTATATCATCCGAATATACCCAGTTGCCGATTGAAAGCATGGCATCGAGACGTAATCCACTTACAATCTCACCAAATAATTCTACTTCAACTCCCTGGTGAGTCTGACCGATGCCTGATAAATTGGCCGTACCATCTTCACCCGTCGGTAAATCAACACTTTCCTGTCTGAAACGGTCGGTCCAGGTGGTCCGGTAAAGGTTCACATTGGCGTTGAAGAAGCGCGACCGGAATCCATAACCCAACTCCAGGCCAAATACCTTTTCATTCTTATAGTCCGGATTTACCCGGTTTACGAAATTAAGGAAAACCGCATCAAATAACGGTTGTCGGCCGTAATACCCGGTATTAAAAAACACATTGTGCCGGCTGTTGATATTATAATTAAGGCCCGCTTTTATGTTTCCACCCAGTTGATTTTCCGTACTGGATTCCATCCTTTCGTCCAGACCGGCGGCCTCACTCAAGGCATCCGAATAATAATAGTTGAAATAATCGACCCGTTTGTAGGATTGATTAGAACCGGATACGGTTAAATGTGCAGATAACTTATCCGAAACGTATTCAAGCTGGGCGAATAATCCCAGCCAACCTACTAACCCGTCGTTGAAATAATCGATCTGTTGATCATTGGTCATGTTCACAATCGCGTTGGCTGGTTTCTCCTGGTTATAAAATGTCCCTGCCATATTTATGTCATCATTCTCAAAATAAGCAGCGGAACCGAGCAGATCGGTGACCCTTCGATAATGGATGCCCTTGTAATACCGGCCATCAAAGCCGGCAATCAGGTTGAACCTGCTTGAAAGATCGTGTTCGAGGGTTGTCAAGATCCCATACCAGTTATGTGAGTTCATCGAAGAACGGCGTATAAATCCGTAACCCGCATCTGAAACATATTTGTCTCCAAAAAAACCTCGCCGGTTATCTATGGAATCGGTATTATGTTCAAACCAGGTTAGTTTATCATCTCCAAAGTCCGGAACAGATTGACCCTGGTTCCATCTGACAATATCATCGAACCGGATTTGTCCCTGGTGGTCGTCACCATACCTGTTATCATAAAAACGCGAGTTGTTCTCAAAGCTGCCGTTAATCCTCCCCCTGGGTCCGGTTCCACCACCCCGGCCAAAGGACATATAGGCGGTAGTATTCAGATTGGTTTTGTCAGAAATCGTCCAGTAATGGTTGAGAAAGAATTTTGGTTTATGATAAAAATTCCGCCTCCAGCTAAATTCTTCTCCAGCCAGTTCCCCCCACATGCTATTATATCGGATCCCCCGGGGATGATCTTCTATATCCTGGAACGAGATGCCGTCGAAGGGCCCGATTAACCGTTGATGATGCCATTGAGGCGCCCCCAATCCACTAAAAGCGAGTGTGTGGTGGTCATTTATCCGTTTTGCCACCGAAAGGAAATAAGAATAGGCCCTGAACTGGGTGCCGTCTACATATCCGTTCCCACGTGTATGTGTTCCCTGGACTGACAGTGCCCATCCGTTTTTTCCCAGTCCGGTGGATAATACCAGACCATATTTCTGGTAACCGTTGTTCCCAATATCCACATTGAACCTCCCTCCCTTTTGCATTTCAGCGGCATTGGTAATGATATTGATAGTCCCGCCAACAGAGGAGATAGCTAATTTTGAAGCACTGAGCCCTCGCTGAACCTGGATCGAAGAGGTCACATCGCTCAATCCAGCCCAGTTAGACCAGTACACCCATCCGTTCTCCATATCATTTACCGGAACTCCATTGATCATAACGGCGGTATTGCTCTGATCGAATCCGCGGATGTTGACTCTCGAATCCCCAAAACCACCACCTTCTTTGGTAACGTATACCGAGGGGGTCGATCTCATGATCTCCGGGAATTCCTGGTTCCCTACCCGTTCCGAAATGGTCTGTCCTTTAATGGTGGAAACGGCCACAGGGGTCTGCCGGTCAATAGCAATGGAAGCGATCACTTCGACTTCTTTTA
>Ga0209536_100004446_pt1 | contig 22136 bp, 13 predicted proteins | sample DeeMarSeWOR28_12_FD_187461 | JGI IMG/M metagenome (GOLD analysis project Ga0209536, IMG submission 187461) | Marine sediment microbial communities from White Oak River estuary, North Carolina - WOR-2-8_12 (SPAdes) (version 2) | ecosystem: Environmental > Aquatic > Marine > Intertidal zone >... | reverse complement strand
CCATCGTATTCCATCCAGTCAGTCCATTCTCCATAATACCAGTATCTGTAATAGATAAAGTAATCTCCGTCCTTACAACAATCTTCTTCCAACTCTACTGCTTCAAAACAAATATCTGTTTCTGGATAAACAAGCCAAATATCATGACCATAACTGTCATTTCCGAGATAGACATGAGGATCTCCTACTTCTTTGATTAATTTAGGTGGTGTTTCATCAACATAGAAGTATTCGGTATCAAAAACTTCATGTCCAAGACAATCCCAAGCCCAAATCTCAAGAATATGTTGACACTCTTCACCAAACGTTAAATCATATGGTAATTTCTCTGTTATATCAATCCAATCGCCATAATTAATACTATACCAAACAGTTAGACTATCACAACAACCTTCATCATATGCATCAATTGTAATTATTGTATCAGGAGTAACACAATATTCATCTTCATCTATGTAGCAATTCGGGTCGCCAACAGTCTTTTCAATAACAGGATAAGTATCATCTACATAGAAGGTTTCAACATCCCAATACATCTCATCCATACCATTACCAAGACAATCATATGCTCTGATAGTCAAAATATGTTCACACTCTTCTGCAAAACTAAATGGTTCAACATAATTCTGCCATTCACCATCATTTATCTTAAACTGAATTGTTAAATCATTGTTTGGACAACAATCCTGATCTAATGCTTCAATAGTAATTAAAGTATCTGTGGTAACACACCATTCATCTGGATTTTCAGATTCACATTTTGGTTCGCCTACAGTTTTTAGAATTTCAGGAGCACTATCATCAACATAGAAGGATTCAATATCCCAATATTGATCGTCCCAACCATTACCAAGACAATCTAAAGCCATAACAATCAAATCATGTTCGCACTCTTCATTAAAACTGAAAGGTTCTGTATATATCTGCCAATCACCCCAGTTTATACTATAAAAAATTGTAATAGTACTATTTGGACAGCAAGTTTCATCAGTTGCCTCAAGAGTAATTAATGTATCAGTGGTAACACACCAATCATCTGAATCAGGAACCTCACATTTTGGATCTCCAACAGTTTTTATAATCTGAGGAGCACTGTCATCGACATAGAATGTTTCTTTATCCCAATACATCTCATCCATACCATTACCAAGACAGTCATAAGCTCTAACTGTTAAATTATGAACACATTCCTCCCCAAAACTTATTCCATTGGAGTAAAGTTGCCAATCACCATCGTTTATTTTGTATTGAACAGTAATATCACTATTCGGACAACAATCCTCATCATTTGTCTCAAGCCAAATAATTGTCCCTGTTGTGACACACCAATCATCAGAGTCAGGAACCTCACATTTTGGTCCATCTATAATCTTTACAATTTCAGGTGCACTATCATCAACATAGAAAATTTCATAATCATAATCCATGTGACCAAGACAATCATAGGCCCAAATCTCAAGCTCATGTTTGCACTCCTCGGCAAAGGTCAAATCATAAGGAAGCATATTTGTTATATCTATTGCATCTGCGTCATTGATACTATAAAGGACAGTAAGATTATCACAGCAGCCACCATCATAAGCATCTATAGTAATAGTAGTATTTGTAGTGACGCAATATTCATTTTCATAAAAGAAACAATTTGGATCACCAATAGTCTTTTCTATTATAGGATATGTATCATCAACATAGAAAATTTCATAATCATAATCCTCGTAACCAAGACAATCATAGGCCCAAATCTCAAGCTCATGTATACACTCTTCTTCAAACATTAATTGATAAGGAAGCATGTCTGTTATCTCCCACCAACCATCATCATTAATATTAATCCAAACAGAAAGACTGTCACAGCAGCCATCATCATAAGCATCAATGGTAATCACAGTTTCAGTAGTAACACAATATTCTTCATCATTTATGTAACAATTCGGATCACCAACAGTCTTTTCTATCACAGGAGCAGTCTCATCAACATAGAACTTCTCAATATCTCTATCCTCATGACCAAGACAATCAAAAGCATAAATTTCAAGTAAATGCTCACACTCCTCTTCAAAGGTCAAATAATAAGGAAGCATATCTGAAATATCAATCCAATCTCCTTCATTGATACTATACCAAACAGTGAGATCATCACAGCAACCCTCATCATAAGCATCAATAGTAATAATAGTATCAGTGGTAACACAGTATATATCTTCCTCAATTTCACAATTGGGGTCACCAACAGTCTTTTCAATCACTGGATAAGTATCATCAACATAGAAGGTTTCAATGTCCCAATTTTCGTATCCAAGACAGTCAAATGCCCATATTTCAAGTAAATGCTCACACTCTTCTTCAAAAGTAAATGTGTAAGGAAATTCTATTATTTTTTCTGTTATGTCAATCCAATCGCCACCATTTATCCTATACCAAACAGTAAGGTCATTACAACAACCTTCATCATATGCATCAATAGTAATTTCTGTTTGAGTAGTAACACACCAATCATCAGTACCTGGAACTTCGCATTTTGGATCACCAATTGTCTTCTCAATTACTGGAGCGGTATCATCAACATAGAAGGTCTCTATATCCCAATACTGATCATTCATACCATTACTTAGACAATCATATGCTCTTACTGCCAATACATGCATGCACTCTTCTTCAAAACTAAAGGGACCAGTATATTCCTGCCATCCATCCCAGTTAATATTATATTCAATTGTAATATCATTATCTGGACAGCAATCTTCATCTTCTGCTTCAAGAGTAATAATTGTTTCAGTAGTCACGCAGTAAGCTCCTCCGTCCTTTTCACAATTTGGTTCTCCAACGGTCTTAATTATGTTAGGTGCACTATTATCTACGTAGAATGTTTCAATATCCCAATACTGTTCTTCCATACCATTACCAAGACAGTCATAAGCTCTTACAGTCAAAACATGAGTACACTCCTCTTGAAAATGAATTGTTTCCATAAATTCCTGCCAATCACCATCGTTTATCTTATACTCAATAGTTATATCACTTGAGCAACACCCTTGATCTTCTGCTTCTAAAATAATAGAAGTATAAGTTGTAACACACCAATCATCAGTACCAGGGACCTCGCACTTTGGTTCACCTACAGTTTTTGTAATAATAGGTGGTTGCATATCAACATTATATGTGAGATTATGTGTGCATTCAGTGTTACATAGAGGATCTTTTGCAAAGAACTCTAAATAATGTACACATTCCTCTGTGAAACTAAAGGTTTTAGTATAATCAAACCAGTATACATCCTTCCAGTATGAGCGAGGATCTGCATCTGTATATGTACTGTATGCACCTTCACCTGTTTCTTCATCTGGATACCATTTTCCCTCTTCAACAACATAGACTCTGAAAAATGTCATTGTTTCAGGCCATATACATGGTTCAGTACCAACATTATTTGTTATTATTCCAAGTATTGTATCAGTGTTAACACAATACTCATCCTCATCTACCTCACATAAATCTCCCTCATACTCAATATAAGTTTCTGGAGGTGTAACATCAATATAATGGAGTTGTTTATGAGGTGTCTCGATACCTAAAGCAACATCATAGTTACCCATATCATCAAAGACTCTATAGCTTATATAGTGTTTACAATCCTCATCAACATTAACACGAATAGACATCTTTCCATCAGTTAAGTCATAATCACCTTCTCCGTCATCATACACTGTACCTTGTTTATACAATTGGTAAGTCTCACCAATTATTCTATGAATAAACCAATCGATTTTTGCAACACCTGATCCTCCAACGGTACAACCCTTATCTGTAGCATTTATAATTTTATAGGAACATTCACCCATCCATTTATTATCTTCAAAAGTAGGACCTATGAAGCTTACTGTTGATGTAGGTGGTGTGCAATCAACAATAAAGTCAGTGAAATTACCACCATTTACTGGTGATCTGTGTCCAAGTTTATCATAACACCAATAATGAATTTCATGCCAACAGGTTTCATCCTCATATATCTGAATTGATATCTTACCATCGGTTGGATCTGCATCTGTTCTAAATGGGTCGCCTGGTGTTACTTGATTATCTTCAACAGTTGTAAGACCAACACTTACATAATCCCATTCACCAAAATATTTACCCCATTGAATATAATAAGTAAGATTATGAGAACCAATTCCTTCATCTGTAGAATTGATGTAAATTTTAGTATTACCACCAATTTTTGTATACCATTGACTTTCATTTACAAAATAGTATTGCTCTTTTGGTTTTCCAAATTCCACAGTTTGTTTTGGTCCCATTGTATCTATTAGGACATGATAACCAGACTGGGCAATATTTCCACACATATCAGCTATCTCAAATGTAATTAAATTTTCAGTTCCAGAATCTCTATTAAATGGTACATTTTCTACACTAATTGTTTCAAAATCTGTACTACCGTCTTCACCAGTACAACTACAAGACATCCAACCACTCCAAGTAGCACCACCATCGTTAGAATAAGTATATTGAGCAGTTGATACATCAAGGCCACTTTCTAAATCTCTTACCTCGACACTACAATCAGGCATCTGATCTTCAGTCCACCAGTCATCAGGTTGAGGATTTTGCCAATCACTTGGATTTATATCTTCACAAATAATTTCAACCATATAATCTTCTACTTCACCATCCTCTGCATATCCAGTATAAGACAGACCTGTTTCTGTGCTGAACCTGAAACGTGCAAATGTATCACCTATATATGCATCAACTGGGACCATAAAATATAAATCATTATCACCTGAATAAATAAGTTCATCAGTAAAAATTTGTTCACCAGCATCAGCCCAATCTCCATCAGCATTAAAATCAAGCCAAGCTGATAGATTACCTTCTGCTGATGCGGTAACTGTTATTTCATTTATTACCGCAGTTTTAAGTATTGGAATTGAAACTCCATCCTCGTCATCAGTATTGTTTAGATCATCACCTGTTGCAGATGCATCAGGTATTCCATCCTCTTCTCCATCAATTCCAGATCCAAGATAAAATGCAGCTGATACTACAATATCATGTCTTGCTCCATCATTTGCTAAAAGTGTTGGATATGTTGGGTCGGGTGCATCTCCATAGTCGTAATAATCTTCAAAATCCTGTGCTCCAATAGGTGTTGAAATCATCATTCCTATCATCAAGGTTGCAGAAATCATTGCTATTGCAAGAATTCCAACACCTATTATTTTTCCATAACTGCTTCTATTTTTTAAAAAATTATTTCTCATATTTTTTCCTCCAGTTTTACAATAATTTAAATTCTCAATTTTCCCTCATTTCAGAATTTATTTTCCTCCCCTACTCACTATACTAGTAAGTAAAGCGTACAGTGTTATAATATATTTAATATATAAATATTCCCCTATAAATCTAAATTAAAATAGAAATATAAAATAGGTAAATAAAAAGAAATTTTTGTATTTTCAAGATAGAGGCAGTAAAAAATATAAAAAAATTTCGTAATAAGAATAAAAAATATAGTGGAAAAATATAAACTTTCGAATTTTTAAAATAACAAATAATCTAAATTATAATAATAAAATAATATTAAATCTAGATAAATATCTAATAGGGGTTGAAACATTGATATTTTAAAAAATGATTTTTTTACATTTTGATATTTTAACAAATAACCTTTATATATACTTATTAACAAAAAATATCGCGTTAGTAGTTCTCACGCTAACTCCTAACGTGGTATGGTAAAGATGAAAAACGCATTGAAAAAAACGACATTTCTTCTAATAATAAGTTTAATTTTTAACATTTTCTCAATTACAAATATTGGAGCAATATCAATAAATCAACCAATAAACGTAGTTATAGATAGAAACGAAAACAAAGCTTTTACATCAATACAAGAAGCAATTGATAATGCACCAGATGGTTCAACAATACTTGTAAAACCTGGAGTTTATAATGAAATTCTGAATATAAAAAAGAAAATAACCCTTCAAGGGGAAGATAAAGAAAATACCATAATAAATCCCATCTCAGAAAACAACAAATATGGTATCAGGCTAGGATCTCCCGGGATAATAATTAAAAACCTTAGCATTTCAAATGGAGGTCCTGGTCTCTATACTACCGCAATAAAGGTTGTTGTAAATAATGTAATAATAGAAGATTGCAATATTTATGATACACCAATAGGAGTTGCAATATTTACTTCAAAAAACACAATAAAAAATTGTGAGATCTGGGGATGCAAAGATGAGGGAATCGCACTCATCGGAACAGAATTTTCAGATTGCAGTGAAAATAAAATCATCAACTGTAAATTTCATGATAACTGTGATGGAATAGAACTTCAATATTCATCAGACAACAAAATAATTGATTGTGAAATTTTCAATAATACCCATACAGGAATAGATGCAATATCTTCAAAAAACGATAGAAACGAAATTATAAACTGTAAGATCTACAACAATACAGTCCATGGAATATATCTTCATTCTTCTTCAGAAAATCAAATTTCAGATTGTATCTTTTCAAATAATCTAGATGGTGATATAATAGAAGTAAAAAACTCACAAAATAACCAGATCATTAATTCAATTCATGAACATGAGTTAAATGATATCAGAGAGATGCTTATGAATTTCTTGAACTTCTTTCAGAAGAGATACTCAAAAGCAAGATTAATTATTGAATCGATTTTTAAAACATACAGGAATCTGTGCTTCTAAATAATTTTTAATTTAATTCTTATCAAAATTCTTATTATTTAAGAATTTAAAAAAATATTTGATTCAAATATTTGAAAAAATAAAAAATATAGGGGGGATGGTATATACTTGTTTACTGGATAAAGATAAATGTTAAGTATAAATTTTTAAGTAGAATTATAAAGATAGGAATCAGGACCTTTTTGTTTATGTCTTTCTTATCCCCAACAACTTTTTTAATTCTTCCCTTCAACCGACCATCATCCTCATGATACATAATATCACGATAATATCTATCACTCCTAATATTTAAAGATAATTAAGCAAAACGACAAAATGTAAAAATGACAACTAAAAATATTTAAATTAAATGACTATAATGATTACTATAGACGCTTTGTTATGCTATTTTTTGAAACAATTTGCATAAATATTGCACAAAATTTGAAAAAAGTTATCATACAATCTAAAACTTTTTATACAAAAAATAGATTCGGTGCACTTATATGGCAAAAAATAGCGCAGTTCAAATATTAAAAGACCAAAAAAAAATAGTTCGAGAACTCTCAACGAACGCAAATAAAAGCATAAATGAGATTGCCAAAACCTGCGGATTTTCAAGACAAAAAGTATGGAGAATAATAAAAAACCTTGAAAACAACAACACAATCTGGGGATATACGGCAGTAATTGACGACGAAAAACAAGATATGAAAAGATACATGATTCTAATTAAAAGATCAATTCAACCAATCGCAAACGAGATAATTGACAGAATTATCAATAGAGAACTTACAAAGAAATCAGATGGACTTAGAATAGACATAATAAACAGTTTTTACGCAACAGGTGCATACGACTGGATAATAACCTTTAATGCTCCAGAAATAAAAATTGCAAAGCGATTTGTGGAAGTTGTTGCAAAACTATTTGAAGGATACATTTCAGATATACAACTAATAGAAGAACTATTTCCAGCTCAAAAATGCGGAATACCAAACCCAGAAATAGAAAGACTTAGAGAGTTCTTTGGTGACACATAGAAAATCTTTAAAATCTCATCTACAAACAGGCCAAGGTTTTTTATAAAATAAAAAAATCAAGGCCATTTTTTTATTATTTTTTTTTTAAAAAAATTATGGTTATGAAAAATAATTTCTAATTATATTAACTTATTAAGCATTGTTTTATCAATATTTAAAAAATCTAAATCTAAAATTGTTTTTTGTTAAATAAAAAAATCGTTAGCCCTAAAAGTATACAGGTGATCACAACCCCTATAAAAACTGTGATGAAACTAGGATTTGGAACATTTAGCATGCTAGGGAGCAATGATATGACAGCCGAGATTTGATTTCCCCCATAAAGAACCAAAATAACTCCAACTAGTATTGAAGGGGAAAAAACACCAATCAAAACTCCTGCAGCACTAGATACCATAATCATAGACAAACTAAGAGTAAGAGATTGTAATGCACTATTCAACATAACATCAGATGGTAGTCCTGAGTTAAACGTATCAATTGCAACACCTAATAATAATGCCAAAGTGCTAGCAATTACTAGACAAAGGTAAACTGCAAAGAATTTTGATAAAATTATGTTCCATCTCTTTATAGGTCTTATTAAAAAAAGATCATAAACCCGGCTTGTTTTTTCATTAATAATTGAAACAACCAGCATTGCAGATGCAAGTGTACCACCAATGCTTGAAACTAGTAATGCTGATACAACAGTAAAAGGTAGTTCAGGACCTGTATCAGGTGCCCATAAATGAAAAAGTATTGTTAATACTGGTAAACCTATCCATAAGAAAATCATAACCTTTGATTTGTAAAAACCGAGAAGCTCATCTTTAAAAAGTAATGCAAAACTCATAAGCTTCCACCACCCTTTACATATTGAAGATATACATCATCTAAGTTAGGTGACAAAGGACGAATGCTTCGAATTTGACAATCAAGTGATAACAACTTTTGAATAATCTTATGAACTAGCTCATTAACATCAGTGCCACTCTTAAGATAAACCAAGATTTTGTGAGGTGATATTTCCTCAATTTTCTCTATTTGTTTAAAGGATTTTAATTCAATCCATTTCCCTGAGTCCTTGGAAAGAACAATTTCTATTTCTTTATTTATTGTAAACTTTGCAATTAACTCATCAAGGGTTCCCACCTGTAAAAGACGCCCCCAGTTCAAGACCCCTATCTTTGTGGCAACATCCTGCACGTCACTAAGAATATGCGAAGAAAAGAAAATCGTTGTACCATTTTTACTAAGATCCTTAATAATCTTTTTTATCTGGTTACGACTAGTAGGGTCAAGACCACCTAGAGGTTCATCAAGGATAAGAAGTTTTGGACGATGAAGCAAAGCTTGTGCAAGACCAACTTTTTGAATAGTACCACCAGATAACTCAACAATTTTTTTATAACGAATCTCTGATATATTTAATAGGGTTAGAATATCCCGAATATTTGATTCTAGCTCGTTTTTATTCAATCCTGAAAGTTTACCAAATGTGGTAAGAGCATGATCAACAGTCCTCCATTGTTGAAACGAAACCTGCTGAGGAAGATACCCAAGAAGTTTGTTTACCTCATCTTTTTTATCAGGCATAGGATATCCACCTATAGAAATAGTCCCCTTACCCTGTCTAAGAAGCCCGACAATAATTTTTATTGTTGTAGTTTTTCCAGCACCATTAGGACCGATATAACCAAAGATATCTCCCTGTTGCAGTGAAAAAGAAACGTTATCTAGAGCAAGAAGATCCTTAAATTTTTTCGTGACACCTTCTAGAACAAGAAAGTCATCAAATTCTTTTTTTTTCATTAAAATTTATTCTCCATATTATTACCACAATACGGACATACTTTTACATCCATAGTTAAAGGTCTACCACAATTTGAGCATTTTCTACCAGATATTGGAACCTCACCTCGAACCAAAAGCCAAATAATTAAACCAATAAAACCAAAAAGAATCACAATAATACTCCACAATATACCACTTTTATCTCTTTTATTTGCATCTTTATAGACCCAGACTGCAACAAGTAACCATAAAACAAACCATACTAAAACAAAAATATAAAAAGGCGATAAACCCAGAAATAAAGCAAAAAAAGTCTCATTTGGATACTGTGCACTTGCCATCGTAGTTAATAGACTTATAATCAATAGACCTATTAAATAAAATATAAACAAATTTTTTGATTTATTCAACCTCTCACCAACCTCTTACAGATAATTATATAACTTAATTCCCTTTCGTTTTAGTCATAATGAATTTGTATGTTTTTATCTTAACCAAACTTTACACTTTAATTGTTGGCTCAAAATATTTGTATTTTTATTAGATATAAAAGAATTCAGTTTAGATTCCGGTTTAAAATGATATAAAAACAAAAGAAAACAAATAAAGTAATATAAAAAGTTTAATCTTTTTTATCCTCTTCGGTTTGTTTTTCATCATTTTCTTTAGGTATTTCTTCACCGGATTTCTTTTCTACAGATGCCTCTTCATCAGTATGGTCTTCAGAAGCAGGTTCTGGAGCTTTCTCTTGAGGTGGCTCTTTAACAGGTGCTTCAGTTTTTGCTTCCACGTGTTTTTCCTCACGTGGTGGTTTTGATGGTCTAGATCCACCTTTAAATTCGGTATAACCACAATTACCACAGCTGAAACGATCCTTATGCTCGGCAAGAAATACAGCAGGACCACATTTCGGGCAATACTTGCGTATTCGGGTTATTCTGTCGCCTTCGATTTTGAAAAACTCAGTTTTTTTCATATCTATTCCTTCTTTTCCTCAGCTTGATTTTTTTCACCGGTTTCTTCTTCTTTTGGTTTCTCTTTTTGTTTTTCTTCTTCTTTAACGTCTTCTTCAGCAGTTTCCTCTTTCTTCTCAACAGGTTCCTCTGAAGGCATCTCTTTCTCTGGTGGTTGTTCTTTTGAAGGTTCTTCAGAAATAGGTTCTTCAACTGGAGGCTCTGGTTCTTCAGCTTTTGGTGGTTCAGCAGGTTCTTCCTCCTTTGCAGGTTCCTCAGGTTTTACTTCTTCTGTAGGTTCTGGTTCTATAGGTGTTTCATCCTTACGAGGTGCAGTAGCTTCTTCTTTTGGAGGTTTGGAAGTGTCTACCACAGGCTTTGCTTCAGCAGCAGGTGCCTCCTTTACCTTCTTACCCTGCTTCTTTTCATCTTCAATAAGTTTATTTCTCTTAAGAAAATGATCATGTTCTGTTTCCTTTGCTTTAGCAATAGATGAATAAATCTTTGCATAACCAGTTATCTCATGTTTACCAAAACTAGAGTCAATAGTGTTTACGATAATGTTTTCCTTCTTGACATTTAATTTATCAGCAAGTTCACTACGTATAAGCTCACGATTCGGTGTTCCTTCTCCCTCATGCTTTATAGTAAAATAGATCTCAGTTCTATTAAGCAAAGGATTATTTCTTTTTGAATCAATCTCAATTTCCATAGTTCTCACATCTCATCAAGAACTTCTTTAACTTTTTCTTTCATATCTTTAGTCGGTTTAACTACTAAGACCCCCTTATTTGGCAATCCATATATTATAGTTGCGTCTGGAGGAGCAAAAAAGATTGCAGGAAGGGAAGCAAGATCTTCCTCGCCGACAACCTCAATTCTTAGAGAACCCACATCCAAACTATCAACTGCAAGCTTGATAGTATTGAAAAGGTCATCAGAAAGTGTTCCAGCAGGATTTTCAACAACAACACTTTTCTTTCCAAAGGATTTTAAAACATCGACAATTTCTTTTGGACATGCCCCTCTTTTTGTTTTGAAATCGACGACACAAAAACTGGGTTCAATTTCATTTTTCAAAATAGTGTAAGTTACCTGATCACCAATAGAAATAATCTTTTTTTTGTTTCTTAGAATCTTTATAAGACCCTTCTCATCAACAAGAGTTCCAACCGGAGTTTTAAGAAGGTCTCTTAACTTATCAGGGAGAACGTGCATAAATCTAAAAAAACCTACATAACCTTTAACGCGTACTTTCCAGGTTTTGTAATATTCATTGCCTTTGCAACCTGCGAGGTTTCTGGGTTACGGATAATAACATAACCACGCCATCTTTTTGAAGTAGGAAGCGAACAATTAGGACAAACGTCACTTTCAGTTAGAACGTGACAGGTTTTACAAGCTCTTAACAACTTCATTATTTACCCTTCTTCTTTTTCTTTTTCTTCTTTTCTTTTTTCAAAATTCCTTCTTTCTTTTTTTCCTCTTCAGGCGGTGCATAAATCCATTCATGTGAACCAAGTGCAGGTTGTCTCATTGTAAGACCGATCTTGCTTTCTCTTGAGGAAAGTTCATTTAGGCTCACAGCCACAATTCTAGCTCTAACAATATCACCAGTCTTTAAGGTAAGTCTCTTTTCTTTACCTGTTATTACCTCGTTTTCAGAATCAACCTCAACATAATCATTCATAATTTGGCTCATATGAATTAATGCATCAAGTGGACCAATATGGCAAAACGCTCCAAACTCAACAATCTCACAAATAATTGCGTCAAGAACTTCCTGAAGTTTCGGGTTAAAAGTCAATGCATCAAAAGCAACCTTTTGATACATTGCACCATCACCATGTATAACAATTCCATTGCCCAAAGGTTTAATATTATCAGCGACAACAATAATACCGTAGTTCTTTCTCATTGTTCCTTCAAATGTCTTCTGAACAATGTTTTTTATAACTACATTTAAGTCCTCGCTGAATTTATTTGGTGGTATACGGACAGTATCTTCAACTCTAACCTTATAATACATATGAATCCCTACTATAAACTAATGATAAACGAGATGGAATATGATTACTGCTTATATTATTTTTGAATGAAGTATAACTATGTTAAAGCAATAATTAATGGAAGAAATACTAGAGATACTATACTCATCAATTTTATCAGTATATTTAAGGAAGGACCTGATGTATCCTTGCAAGGATCTCCTACTGTATCGCCAATAACTGTTGCCTTATGGTTTGCCGAACCCTTCCCTCCAAGATTACCTGATTCAATATATTTTTTTGCATTGTCCCATGCTCCACCAGAATTTGCTAAAAATACAGCAAGTAGAAATCCTGTTGCAATGGATCCCATCAAAAGACCACCAAGACCAGCAGGTTTTAAGACAATTCCAACAACAACTGGAGAAATTACAGCCATAAGACTTGGGACAATCATTTCTTTCAATGCCTGGTTTGTACTGATTTTTACACATCTAGCATAATCAGGTTTGTTCTTATCACTTTTTAAAAGATTGAACTTTTTGAATTGATAACGAACTTCTTCAACCATTGAGTATGCAGCTCTACCTACAGCGCCAAGGGTAAGAGCTGAAAACACAAACGGAAGCATTGCTCCAATAAAAATACCAGCCACTAGATACGGGTCACTCAAATTAAGAGTAAGCAAGGCTTCTCCTTTTGAACTAAGCATCTGATTTGCTGTAAACATGTACGTAAAAATGAGAGCAAGTGATGTAATTGCCGCTGAACCAATTGCAAAACCCTTTCCCATGGCAGCAGTAGTGTTACCAACTGCATCAAGCTGCTCTGTTCGCTCACGAACCTCCTTTCCCATGCCAGCCATCTCAGAAATACCCTGTGCATTGTCTGCAACAGGACCATAACAATCAGTTGCAAGAGAAACACCAAGGATACTAAGCATTCCAACCGCAGAAATAGCAACACCATAAAAACCGGACAGCTCATAGGCAAAAATCATTGCAGCAACAACTGCAATAATTGGTATTACAGTACTAATCATACCAACCTGTATACCCTGAATAATCACAGTAGCAGGACCAGTTTTTGAGGCATCAGCAATTCTTTGTGCAGGCTTTCTTTTTTCAGAAGTAAAGTATTCAGTAGATAGACCAATTATAATTCCACCAATTAGACCTGCTAGCATTGCATAGAATGGTTCAAGTCTACCAATCAAGTACCAAGTGGCAATACCACCAAAAATTGCGGTAAGCCCTGTTGCAACAAACAAAGAATTTCGGAGAGCACCATATATATTTTTACCTTTTCCAAATACAACAACAAGAGTTCCAATAAGTGCTGAAATAATTCCCATTGCTGCAATAATTAAAGGTAGAATTATAAAATTCAATGTATCTGTGGAACCAAGAATTTCTGCTTTTGGAAGCCAAGGAAGGATTTCACCACTAGTCACAACGGCACCAGCAATTGCTGCAAGAGCCATTGTAGCAATTATTGAGTCAACATATGACTCAAAAAGATCTGCGCCCATTCCAGCTACATCACCGACATTGTCACCTACTTGATCGGCAATTACTGCTGGATTTCTAGGGTCATCTTCTGGAATTCCTGCTTCAACCTTTCCAACAAGGTCAGCACCGACATCAGCAGATTTTGTATAAATTCCTCCACCGACACGGGCAAATAGTGCAATTGATGATGCACCAAAACCAAAACCAAATAAGATATTTGTTGTAACGCTAGTGTCTAGCCCCACAATATAATGAAATATAGAATACAAAGCGAAAATACCAAGGACTCCAAGACCAACAACACACATTCCCATTACTGCACCACTTGAAAAGGCAATGGAAAGACCTTTTGACAGTTCTTTTTTTGTTGCCTCAGCAGTTCTTGCATTTGCCATTGTTGCAGTACGCATACCAATATTACCTGACACAGCAGAAAATATTGCTCCAACAATGAAAGCAACAGATAGACCCCAATGCATTCCACTTCCTTCAATAAAAGACGCTATAAGAAGGAGTATTGAAATAACTATTACAAATACCACCAAAACCTTATATTCGCTCTTTAAAAAGGCCATGGCTCCAACACGGATAGCACTGCTGAGCTCCTTCATCTTTTCATTTCCTGGACTTTGCTTTTTTACACTATAAAAAAGGTACAATGCAAAAAGCAGAGCAAGTACGCCTCCAATAGGTGCTAATATCGTTATATCTAATTGCATCTTAACTCCTCAAATGTTGTGTCTGAAACAATATTTGTTATTTAATAATTATGATTTAACATTAAAAAAATCAAAAGCTATTTATGCTAAGAAATATAATATTAAACATATATAAATAATGTTAAATATTAAATTATGTTAATCGGTTAAAAATATCTGGTACAAAAGTGGGGACAAAATTATAATGCTGAAAGGACTTGGTAATCTTATTGAAAAAAGACCATGGCTGGTAATAACTTTTGTACTTATTATCACAATAGGTTTTGCAATACTAATTCCAAGTATAGAAATGAAAACCGACTACAAAGAGTTCATGCCGGAAGATGAGACAATAGAAGCATACTTCCGAGTAATGGAAACATTTGGTCAGACCCAAATTGTAATGTTTCTATATGTAGAAAATGAACAAGCAGATAATACAATTACCCCACAAGCATTAAGAGAACAATATTACATAGAAAAAGAGCTTTCAAAACTACCAGAAGTAGAAGAAGCATTAAGTATAATTACTGTTTTAGAGCAAGTCTGTTTCATTGAATTTGGAAAAACATTTGAGAATTCTAGTGATGAAGAAATAATTACTGCTTTAAATGATCTTTTTGGAGAAGAAGAAATAACAACAATAAAGATATTTCCAGAAGACGATACAAATGAAGAAATAAATTACAAAAGATACCCTAGAATTTTTAAAGGAAAAGCAATAGATGAAATAGACATAAAAAACTGTGAGATAGGATATAATAATGAAGTTATGACTTTTACTTTTGAGGTCTACGATCTATCAAAATTTGAATCAGATTTAAAATCACCAATACCTCTTATGAACACAGTAGAATGGTACCTTGATTTTGAAAACATGCTAAAACCAGATGAACGTCTTGATATTGATTACAGAATATCAGCTCATTTAGAACCAAAGCATACTTTATGGGAAATTGGAAAGGGACCTCTAAAAAATCTTATTTCAATTCTACAAAATTTTAGAAATAGAGAGCTTATAAATTCATTCAAAAAAGAGGCATATCTATGGGTGAAAATGGCAGATCAACCAGCATATTTCCCACTTACGTTAAATTCAGCAGAGATTAATTTTAACACAAATGAAAATCTAATTGAGTTAACTGTATCTAGAGAAGAGCTAGGACAATACGGAATTGCCACGCGTTTTGGATTTTATGAGTTACCCGCAAAACTTACAAATTTTGTGGCAGGAACAAGATACTATAAAAATCCATTTGGTAGTCTTCCCTGGTTAAGAGTTTCAGCAAATACAACTTTTCTACTCAAACGATTAGAGAAAATTAATAGTAGACCAGTAATAGGTAAAATTGCAGGTAGACTTCTAGAAAAATACGGAAATATCACTTGGGAAGATTTTGATTTGATTTTTCAAAACTTTGATGAAAATATCCCAATACCCGATCAAATAGCATTAAAAGAATTGGATGAATCATGGATAAACACTGATATTGCACCAGATAGTGGAAATTCAAATGAGATTTTATTTATAAAAACTTCACTCTTAGATGAAGTAAGAATAAATGCATTAAGCTTTTTATCAAAAGACTTTACAGAGACAGGGCGTCCACATGCAAGTATAATTATTCTTAATCTAAACATTGGATGGGATTATCAAGACCAGGTCGCAATGACCAAACTGCTTTTAGATGAAATTAAAAATTTAGATGCAAAATACAATCAAATTTCGGTTGAAGCAACAGGTGATTCTGTAATATCTGTTGAAATGAACGAAGTTACAACCGAATCAAATACTATTATAATGCCTCTTATTTTTGTCGTAATTCTCGCTGTTCTATTTATCTCATTCAGAAAAATATCCTATACGATTTTACCATTGATAGCGCTTCTTGTTTCAATTATTTGGTTATTTGGTACAATGGTTCTTCTTGGAATTTCATTTACTGTAATGTCTGTTGCCTTATTTCCGCTTCTAATGGGTTTAGGGGTTGACTATTCTGTGCATCTATCTCACAATTATAGAATTGAAATTTTAAAAGGAAGAACCCCTGCACAAGCAATAAAAATATCTATTCGCGAGATTGGTACGGCTATGTTTCTTGCAATGCTTACAACAGTAATTGCTTTCTTGTCATTTTTAAGTGCATCACTTGCACCATTACGTGATTTAGGTCTTCTTCTTGCATTAGGAATTATTTATACATTTATTACAGCAATTACTCTTCAAGCTGCAATAAGATATATCCTTGATAGAAATAAGACAAAATTTGAAAGAACAAAGAAGCAAACATTCAAATTAAACGAAATTATGGAAAAGATTGCTGAAAAGATCCTTAGCCACCAGAAAAAAATCCTTGCAATTCTATTGATTGTTACTTTAGTTGCAGCTTTTGGTGCAACACAAATTGAAACAGGTTTTAACTGGGAATCTTTTGTTCCTGAAGGAAAACCTTCAATTGTTGTTTATCATAAACTAGAAGATAATTTTCCATTTGTTGGTCAGGACCAAGAGTTCATCTTGCTTGAAGGAAATATTGCAACTGTAGATGCATTGGAAGGAATTAGAAAAACACATGAAAATATTGAAGATGACACTTTTGTTGGAAGAAACGCAGATGGGTCTTCAAAAACCGAAAGTATTTATCTTATAGTCAAACAAGCGGTAAAAAATAACATATCTCTAATTGAAGAATTTAATATAAACGAAAATACAAAAATTCCAAGAACAGATGCTGAAGTAAAAAGATTATATGATTTTCTATGGGACAGTACCGAGTATGGATTACTAACACAATTTTTAATTTCTAGATCTGAAAATGGAAAATATGATTCAGCAATGATTAGAGTCTACATAAATATTGTATCTGCAACAAGTGAGGATATCGATCTCCAGGAAGACCTTAAGTTAATGGATAAAGAACTACATGATAACCTAGAAGATTATGGAGATGTAGATGTAATTATTACTGGACCATTATTAATTACCCATAAAATCACTTCACAACTAACAGATAGTCAGATAATATCAACATTTTTTGCCTTTGTTCTAGCAACAATCGCTCTTATTATTGCATACAGAAGACTAACTCTTGGTTTTATTGTAATAATACCAGTTCTTATATCAATTGTATGGATTCTTGGAACAATGTACTTTATTGGTTACAGTCTTAACATTCTTACAATAACAGTTACAAGCCTAACAATTGGAGTAGGAATTGATTATGCAATTCATGCAACAGAACGTTTCAAACTTGTGGCAGATAAAACTGGAGACATCACAGCTGCTCTTACTGAGACTATTGGTAAAACCGGTGGTGCTCTTTTAATTGCAGCACTAACTACAACACTAGGTTTTGGAATGCTTGTTTTTGTACCGATTCCACCTGAGGCACAATTCGGGGTTATTATGGTGATGACAATTGCCTATGCATTTATCTTATCTGTATTATTCCTACCTTTAATTCTTGCAAGATGGGCAAAATGGTCTAAAAAAAGGAAAGGATACATTATTTCTTCAAAACCAATTGATGAAGACTATTATAATAATATCAATCTTAAAAAGAAAAAATAAGGTTTGTTTTAAATTTTTTAATAGCAAATATTTATCTATTACACTTTAATACGGGTTACTTGTCTTAAGGAGTGTTATTATGTCTAATACATTAATGAGTGAGTTGAAAAAAAAAGAAAATAAAAAAGTAAAAATCATAAAATCTGTTGATGGTAACACTGCAGCAGCTCATGTTGCTTATGCTTTTAGTGATGTTGCTGCTATTTATCCTATTACTCCTTCATCTCCAATGGGAGAAGTTGTTGATGAATGGTCAGCAGAGGGTAGAAAAAATATTTTTGGTCAGACCTTAAAAGTGCAAGAGATGCAATCAGAAGGTGGAGCGGCCGGTGCAGTTCATGGTGCACTAAGCACTGGTGCATTTTGTTCTACATTTACTGCATCACAAGGACTTCTTCTCATGATTCCAAATATGTATAAAATATCTGGAGAACTAATGCCAACAGTATTTCACGTTTCTGCTCGAGCACTAGCAGGTCAGGCTCTATCAATTTTTGGTGATCATCAGGATGTTATGGCTGCTCGTGCAACAGGTTTTGCAATGCTTGCCTCATGTTCAATACAAGAAATTATGGATTTAGCTCTTGTTGCTCATCTTTCCACAATTCGGGCTAGTATTCCATTTGTTCATTTCTTTGATGGATTCAGAAGCTCACATGAAATTCAAAAAATTGAGATGCTAAACTATGATGATATCCCACCACTCGTTGACTGGGAGGGAATTAAAAAACATCGGGAAAGAGCAATGAATCCTGAGGATCCACATCTAAGAGGAACTGCTCAAAATCCTGATATTTACTTCCAATTAAACGAAGCAGCAAACAAATTCTATTTAGAGGTTCCAAAAATAGTTGAGGAAGAAATGGAAAAGGTAAGTAAACTTACTGGAAGAAAATATAATCTTTATGACTATATCGGAGAACCAGATGCAGATAGAATAATTGTTATGATGGGGTCTGGTGCAGAAGCTGCTGAAGAAGCAGTAGAATATCTGAATAAAAGAGGAGAAAAAGTCGGACTTTTAAAAGTAAGACTCTTCAGACCATTTTCACCACCTCATTTTCTTGCAGCCATACCTAATAGTGTAAAACGAATCGCTATTCTTGATAGAACAAAAGAAAATGGATCCTATGGCGAACCCTTATATGTTGATATATCAGCTGTTTATCAGCATCAAAAAAAGGATATTACAATTGTTGGAGGGCGTTATGGTCTTGGATCAAAGGATTTCACTCCTTCAATGGCAAAAGCTGTTTTTGATAATCTTAAATTAAATGAACCAAAGAACAACTTTACAGTAGGAATTATTGATGATGTTACATATACTTCATTACCTATTACTGAAGAAATCGATGCAACTCCAGAAGGTCTTGTCCAGTGTAAATTCTGGGGACTAGGTGGAGATGGTACAGTTGGAGCAAACAAAGATGCAATAAAAATCATTGGTGATAACACAAATATGTTTGTACAAGGTTATTTTGCGTATGATGCAAAGAAATCAGCAGGTATTACAGTTTCTCACTTGCGGTTTGGAAAAGTACCAATAAAATCAACCTATCTTGTAAAAGATGCTGATTATATTGCTTGTCACAATCCTTCCTATGTTGACAAGTATGACTTACTAGAGGGAATAAAAGATAATGGTACCTTTGTTTTAAATTCTCCTTGGAATCTTGAGGAAATGGAAGAAAAGCTTCCTAATTCTTTAAAAAGAATTATTGCTCAAAAGAAATTGAAATTCTATTCAATTGATGCAGTCAAAATCGCTGAGAATGTTGGTCTGAGTGGCAGAATTAATATGGTCATGCAGGCAGTGTTTTTCAAGCTATCAAAGGTTCTACCTGTTGATGAGGCAATTTCATATCTGAAAGAGGCAATTGAAGATACTTACGGAAAGAAAGGAAAAGATATTGTTAAAATGAACTGGAAGGCTGTTGATGCGTCACTTGATAATTTACATGAAATTACATATCCCTCCTCTTGGGCCAGTCTAAAACCTGAAGAGAAAAAGGAATTTGACGAACCAGACTTTATAAAAAATGTAATGAGACCAATGAATAGTATGCAAGGTGATAAGCTACCAGTAAGTGCATTTACACCAGCAGGAATCTTTCCAACAAGTACCACGAAATATGAGAAAAGAGGAGTAGCAATTCATGTTCCTGAATGGCAAATCGATCATTGTATCCAATGTAACCAATGTGCAATGGTTTGTCCACATGCAGCAATTAGACCTGTTCTCTTAAATGATGAGGAACTAAAAACCGCACCTGAAGGTTTTGTAGCAAAAAAAGCGGTTGGGAAGGGTGTTGAAGGTCTTTTCTTTAGAATACAGGTTTACCCAGAGGATTGTGTTGGTTGTGGTAATTGTGCTGATATTTGTCCTTCAAAGGAAAAAGCACTAATTATGATGCCATTTGATTCACAGCAAAAACAGGTTCCAAATCAAAAATATTCTGAAAAAATCCCAATCAGAAGTGGAGATTTTGATAGGTATTCAGTAAAAGGTTCACAATTTGAGAAACCATTACTTGAATTTTCTGGAGCATGCGCTGGTTGTGGTGAAACACCTTATCTAAAAGTTATAACCCAGCTATTTGGAGATAGAATGATTATTGCAAATGCAACTGGTTGTTCATCAATCTGGGGAGGATCTGCTCCTTCAATTCCATTTACTGTAAATAAAGACGGTCATGGACCTACTTGGGCAAATTCACTTTTTGAAGATAACGCTGAATATGGTTTTGGTATGATGCTTGGTACAACCCAGCGTCGAAACAAGTTAGCAGATCTTATTAAACAAGCGTTAAACGAAAACAAAGTTTCTGGTGAAACAAAAGAAGCATTTGTAAAATGGCTTGAAAACAAAGACAATGCTGATGGATCTAAAGAGTGGGGAAACAAGATAAAATCCCAACTTGAAAACAATCATTCCGATGAAATATTGAATCAGATCTGGGAAAATAGAAGACTACTTACTAAAAAATCCATATGGTCAGTTGGTGGTGACGGCTGGGCATACGATATTGGATATGGTGGTCTTGACCATGTGCTTGCAATGAATGAAGATATTAACATCCTTGTTTTTGATACAGAGGTCTATTCAAATACAGGAGGTCAATCATCAAAAGCAACACCAATTGGTTCTGTTGCAAAATTTGCAGCATCGGGTAAAAAGACAAAGAAAAAGGACCTTGGTGTAATGGCTATGACATATGGTTATGTGTATGTGACTTCAGTTGCAATGGGAGCAAACAAGAATCAATTGATGAAGGCACTAAAAGAAGCAGAATCATATAGAGGACCATCACTTATTATATGTTACGCACCTTGTATAAACCATGGAATCCGTGCTGGTATGGGTAAGACTCAAAACGAGGAAAAACTTGCAGTTGAATCAGGTTACTGGCCACTATATAGATATGACCCAAGACTAGCAAAAGAAGGAAAAAATCCATTCCAACTAGATTCAAAGGAGCCAAACGGAACATTAAAGGAATTCATTATGGGAGAAGTAAGATATAATTCACTTAACAGGACATTTCCAGAAGAAGCAAAGAGACTTCATGATTTACTAGACAAAGATGTAATTGAGAGGTACAAAAAATATAAATCAATGTCTGAAAAATAAAATCCTAAATTTCTTTTTTAACTAGAGGAATCTGGAAAAAAAGAATTTTGGGATGGGATGTACCCTCATAAGAATTCTATTCCAGACTCCCCCAATTTGGCATAATCTTTTTTATATTTAAAATATTTGTATAATTAATAAATAGAATTAGAAAAATATAATAAAAAATCTTGATTTTGTATCAAAATTATATGTTAGATTTTAATACTCTAAATTTATACGAATTCTTGGTGCACTTTTTTGTTAAAAAGGGCGGAGAAG
>Ga0209536_100004445_pt1 | contig 22137 bp, 15 predicted proteins | sample DeeMarSeWOR28_12_FD_187461 | JGI IMG/M metagenome (GOLD analysis project Ga0209536, IMG submission 187461) | Marine sediment microbial communities from White Oak River estuary, North Carolina - WOR-2-8_12 (SPAdes) (version 2) | ecosystem: Environmental > Aquatic > Marine > Intertidal zone >... | reverse complement strand
CCCATGGGTGGCATCGGTGCACTGACTCGGCTCGGCCGTCGGCAGGCGATGGTCAGAGGCTCGGCAGAAGGCAACCCAAGGGCCGCTTTTGGCCGAACTCAGAACTGGACTCTCCCGAGATTCACATCCAGGGGAGTTCTGCTATGCGCCGCACTTCGGAACCGCATCCCGCCGGGGCTGTATGGGCCGCTAACGACCCTTTTCGGCTGCGGCGCTCCCAAAACCAGATCCTCCGCTCAGCTCGAAACCCAGCTCTGTAAGCCGGACCCGTTTTTAGGTGTGGTCAGAATTCAGCCAGTATCGGGGACGAGGTCGGGTGACGGAGGAAGTGATGGGGGGATAGATGACCAGGCGAATTGGAATCAAGCCAAATAGCCGCTTAAACTGCTTACAAGCTTCATTTTTCGCATAGCCGGAACATCACAATGAACCCCATGAACAAGATCAGCGACATTGGACACACGACGCTTACCTGGGTGCAAGACATTGGCCTGATAATCATTGCGATCTCTACCGTCGTCGCGGTAGGCATAGAGATAAAGGTGATGTGGGATAACGGCACCGTCACGCTGGCGGACCTGCTGTTACTGTTTATCTACCTTGAGATTCTGGCAATGGTGTCCATCTATCTGGACTCCGGCAAATTGCCGGTTCGAATGCCGCTGTACATAGCCATCGTCGCGTTGGCACGGTACCTGATCTTGGATATGAAGGACATGGACGCCTGGAAAATCATAGGTGTCTCCGCTGCCGCCCTGATCCTGGCCTTCACGGTCCTCGTAATCCGCTACGGTCACTTGACATACCCATATGACGAGCCGCCGGAGAAGGGTGGTTGAAAAGCGAATGTCCCCTTCTGGTCGAGTCGAGAATTAAGCTGTGGCGCAACCCGAGGTCAGCGCAATTCTGCTTGTTGCCTAATACCGGAACTGATGGCTATGAAGGTGATTGGGGCCGCTAACGACCCAAGGGAGACTCCCGCCTCAACAGTTCAAAGTTCTGGGTCTGGACTTTGCGTGAAGAATATTCCAGATTTTGGGGGCAGGGATCTGCGACTCAACTCACCCTTGCGAGGGTGATCGGAAAGTCGCCCTCAAGGATTCCGTCCCTGTGCTGAAAGTCCACAACAAGAAGTTTTCGGGCTTTTTCGTCGACGCCAAGCAGCAGCCGATCGTTTTCATTCAGCGTTTCATGCGCAAAATACATCTGCGTCGTCAGTTCATGGTACCCGCGGCGCGAAATTTTGAAGTGAATATGCGGCGGTCGGCTCCAGTTTGAATCAACGGCGTAGGCGCCCGGTTTGATCGTTGTGAATGAATATCGTCCGTCCGCATCAGTTTTCACCATGCCCCAACCCTGGAAATTGGGATCGAGCGGGGCAGCTGCGGGATCATCCTCATGGTCATAACGGCCGTACGTGTTGGCTTGCCAGATGTCCACCAAGGCTCCTTCCACCGGTTGTCCCTGTTCGTCGACCACGCGGCCTGTGACGTTAATCACCTGCCCTTGTGCTCGTTCCGTGTGGCCCTGGATCACTGTCAGGTCAGTATCCTTGTCCAACTGCCTGTGTTTTGGGTAGAACGGACCTTCGGGATTTTCCGGCGTCAATGACGCAACTCCTCCCACCACGTTTGCGCTAACGACACCCGCGGCGATGCCGGCGCCCGCTGTCAGTATGAAGCGACGGCTGATTCTGGTTGATTCAGACATCTTGAACTCTCCATTCTTGTGTTTTGGTCGTAGCAGTATATGTGAAGCTCGAGAATTTACCTGGACCCACCGTGCAAGGCAGGGTGGTCACGTCTGCGCAGGCTGCAAAACCGTGTTGCGAACCTGACGTCGCTTCAATTTGCGACGGACAATGCGCGGTGCGCTGCCGGACAATTCAAGCATCCGTGATTGCCCCTCCCGGCCGAAAGCAGAGCCCCGCGCTCCTCAATTCTGACCTTAAATCAGTTCCGCTATTCCGGCAGAAGCGGCAAAAGTGCTGGAATAGAGCCCGAGGGCCGCTCACGCCCCGCAACCGAGCTTGCATGCACCCATGGGCATTACTATTACGTTTACGCGGCAATTAGCCTCCGTACTCGCGCTGCAGAGCTTCATTCACCAATTGAAGCAACTGCATTTGCCCGAATTCGATCAACGGTTTGCCGTTGACGAAGAAACCCGGAGTCTTGTCTACACCTAGCGCTCGCCCATCTTCCGTGTCCTGCTGAATGTTCTGTGAGACAGCCGGGCTTTGCATATCCCTTGAGACCTGCTCAGGATCAAGTCCAACACTTGCTATGCTTCTCCAAAACAATTCTGGATATGCCTGGTGATTGATGGCCCACGTCCCCTGGGTGGCATAAGCGGTTTCCAGTGCTTCCCAGAACTTTCCCTGCAGTCGAGCCGCTTCGAGTATCTTCACAACATCTGCCGATCCGGGGTGAAGCGGCAGGTATCGAACGACAAGATTCACCTTTTCCGGATTGTCACGCAAGATACCCTTGACGATCGGATGAAATGCACGGCAGGTGCCACACGCGGGATCGAAGAACTCCACGATGGTGACGCGAGCATCTCCGTTTCCAGCCATTGGCGAGTGTTCTCTGACCAGTCTCGAGGAATTCAATTTCGCCGTTGATTGAGCGTCACTCATGTCGCGGCTTTCAAGGGCGAGCATAGCGATGACAAATCCACCAACCATCACCGTAGCGGCCACGAGAACCAAAATGTTTCTTTTCACTGTTTTGTCCTTTGCATGAACACAAGAAGCAATCCGATGACAACTGAGAATGAAAGCAACGACAGCATCGGAATACTGACGAATCCAAACAAACCCAGATCATCTTGCACGCAAGATGGCCCGCTCCCGCAGGGTTGTAGCGATTCGGGGACGATACCAACATACATCAGGAGATGGTAGAAGGCCGTCATCCAACCGAAAAAGGCCAGAGGCAACGCATACCGTGTGACGCGACGATCCAGGGGCAGAAGTCCCGTCAAAAGTATCAGAACCAGCGGATACATGAATATTCGCTGGTACCAGCATAGCGAACAGGGCTCAATTCCAAGGGCCTTGTCCAGAAAAAGGCTTCCAAGCGTGGCCACTGAGGCGATCAGCCAGCAGCCAAATAGCAGGTACCACCCGTCCCGGTTGTTCTGCCTATTGGATATCTCGTTTTGTTTGCTTGAGCTATTCATTTTTGTTTGGTGTTCAGTAAAACAGTCGATGACCAACCACAGATTTGGAATCGTGGCTGGCTGCGGTGGTTAAGACTATGGCAAATGACAGAAGTTGATCAATGGAAATGATTCTTATTATCTTCCTCTGAGTGCGATCGGTGCATCCCACCCATTGTCTGTGCACTCGTCATGTGCATTTTCCGCAATTCCATCATCGCTTGATCTTCCATGATTTCCTTTTCAGGCCGGTGTAACTGATGAATACAATCTGGCATTGGCGCACTTTCAAGGAAGTTCCGGACTTGGCCGATAGCGAACCTCAGTAACGATCTTCGCGCAGGCATATTGAGTTCCGCCTTCTGGCTCTGAGCGGAACTGAAGCCATAAGTCAGGCCAGGTCTGCATAGGTGGCGCAGTGCGCTTGGCTGTCGCCTCCCGACCTGGGGCGTGACGCTGGGTGACATGAAACGAGTACTGGAAAACCGTCAAGTGGCCGCCTAGACTAACTTCGCAGATAGACCCAACGCTCCGGGCACCTCACTGAGCCGTAGATCGGTTTGGAAATATAGCTCGCTCACCGCCACATAGCTCAAGACAGTAACCTGATCGCCGCCAAGAAAACCAGAGCACCATACGAGTGACCGAGAACAAGAAAGCCACTTCCATCAGTCAGCAGGTGATCGACTATCGGGATGAGATCTCGATGATAGTGGATAAAGAACTGCGGAAGCTTGACGAATACCGATCCGATCTCGATGGTCTGGTGGCCGGAGCGCATGTCGACCAACAGGACGTCGCATTGATGGCGCGCGCGACCGCAGCTGTCGATAATGCGAAAAAACTCTTACAGGAACTCAAGACATTCGCCATACAGGATGATGAAGCGCGTGCTTTCAATGAAATGATCAAGCACGCGGGTTTCGCCTTTAGATCGAGCGTCGCGGCAAGGACCGCTCTAGTCAGGCATACGCCAACCCTGGCGGGCTTCCCTCATACCCTGGATCCGGGGCAGAACCATCACTTCAGCCGGAGTGATCACATCATCGACTATGGCAGGAACGCCTATCACCAATTCCAGGAATCCCGATCCGGCTCGCCCAGGATACTCATCGATCATCCCGCTCTGAAAACAACCGCAGACTCAGTCGCCAGGATAGTTTGGGATCAGCCTCCTCTGGACAGTTCAGTCTTGTTTTCAAGTGCGATGGGCGCCATCGGCAGCCTGATTGACTGCATCCTCCTGCTCTCTCGGAAGGCCAGCGCAACAAATGTTGTGGCGCGTCGGTGTTGGTTCGAAATCAGGCAGTATGTGCATGAGAGATACCCTCAGGAATTCGCCCTGCGGGACGAATGCGACACGGAGGCGATTCTCGAGGCGATAGAAAACCCTGAGATTTGCGGGATCATACTGGAGCCGATGGCCAATTACCCTGAAATGCCCGTCGTCGAGTTGGACCGGGTCGTACAGAAGCTGAAGAAGACAGAGTATCCAAACCCCAAAATTGTCGTTTTTGACATCGTTCATACACCCGAACTGGACATTCACCGACGCTATTTCGCCGACGCGGTTCCCAGGAACCTGTGCGTTGCGCTCGTCATCAGCGGTGTAAAATATCTGCAAGCAGGCTGGGACATCAGCAAGTCAGGATTGGTATCTCTCCTGTACAACAAGGATGACTTCACGATTGGCGAACAGACAGTGTACGAAAAACTGATCGACATACGTTCGGTATCCGGGAGGGCGCCGAGCATCGAGGAAGCCTACCTTGCCGATATCGAGACAGCTGAAAGCTTCCACTCAAGAATGAGTCGCTATGACGAGAATACCCAGTACTTCGCCGGCAAGCTGGACAATTGGATGAGGGAACAAGAGCTGGGCTATGTATCGTCCCCCTGGCTGCCTGACCATCCAGGACATGATGTTGCCATGACGGGCTATGGTACGGGTGGTCGCATGCTGTTCCTGTTTTTCGATCAGGAGCGAGTGGACGAGGGGCGATTGGGTCAACTGTTCAAAGATCTGGCGACAACAGCTGCGGAGCAGGGCATAAGCCTGATGGCAGCACCGTCTTTTGGCCTCGCGCCACCGCACCTTCACATCGTCATACGTCCCGAGTTACCGACTTCACTGCGTGTTTCCACGGGAAGCACTGACAGAGTGACTCTCGAACGACTGTTGGACTTCTTCATCAGTTACCTGAAGGAATACACCTCGTGACCGGCGCCCGGCCAGCGTACGCGCAAGTACTTCAAAACGGGGGTAGAAATGGCAGTGCTTGATGCGTTTGACGCGAACAGCTTTGACGAGCGGACCGCAAAACAACTCCTTGCTTATGCTGATCGGCTGTCCCGGCGCGGTTATGTAATGAATACCCTTGGCAACATAGCATTGAGGGTCAGGCACTCCTTTGACCCCGAGCACGGTGTCATCTACACCAAGCAGATGGGTATTTCTCTGGAAGAAATGGGTATGGAGAATGTGGTGGTGACGGATGTGACCGCTGGACGCCTCCTATACGGCAAAACGCCCCCCAGCATCGGCCACATAATGAATCGCACGATATTCCGACTCAGGCCGGATATCAACGCTGTGATTCACGTTCATCCAAATGAAGTGATCGCATATTTTTCGGCGACGGGCGCCAGGGAGCTGAAGTACATCTCCGCCGACACGGCACTGATCCTTTCCGCGCCAGCATGGGTGCTCGAACCTAACATCAATGTGGAGATCGATGCATCATTGCTCGAAGACTTTGCGCACAAGACGAACTGCATCATCATGCCCAACCACGGCGTCACCACCTTGGGCAGGAATATTTCCGAGGCCTACCACCGCATGACCAGTACCGTCGCGGAAGTGCAACGCACCATCCTGGCCCTCCAGATCGCCACAAGTATCGGCCGGGAAGTGAATTGGATTTCCGAGGCATCGGTGCAGAGGATGTACGATGATGCCGAGATGGTGATCTACGGTGCGCCAAATCCCGAAAAAAGCTGAGCGGTCCGATTACGAGATGACCCGCTCCCCGGAGTATTTGGTCAGCAACTGACGAATCCTCTCCCCAATAGCTTCGACGCGGTACTGAATGACAGGATATTCATTGTTCAGGACATTCATGGCAGCGTTGGCTTCGAACACGATCAGCGTGCCATCCGGACGAATGCTACAGTCGATGCCGTAGTATTCCAGCTTTAGTCGACGGGTGATTTCGTTGATCGCCGGCCGGATTCGGGGGATAAACTCGTTGGTCACTCGGTCGACACGAGCTTGTTCGTCCTCCCAGCTTTCCCGCGCCATCATGAACTTACGGCTGCTGCCGTGAATGTTCCAATCGCTATTGAACAGCGAGTGACGAACCAGTGGATCGCCATCGATCACGACGATGCGCTGCTTGTGGTGCAGTCCGTGCTCGTCACGGTAGTCGACATACTCGCACAGGTAGTAATCCCGACCGTCGAAAGGGAATGCGTGCATGGCCTCATAGTCCGCGCGGCCTTCGACCTTTATCATTTTGCTGCCGTCGTGGTTTCCTGCCGCCCGCATTATGAACGGAAAGTCGAAGCACTCCGAAGCGGCGCGCGAAAAGACCTCCTCCGGCGAGCGCGGTTGGAAGCGTTGGATTCTTGGCATGATCACGCCGGGAATTCCTTGCAACATTCGTGATATGCCGTCCCGCGTAGTTTCCAATACATGCCGCGGATGGTTGATGACAGTTGTATTGACCTGGTTGCAGAGATCGATACAGCGTTCAAGGGCTCCGCGGTGTGTGTCGGCATCCGCTATCTGGTTGAAGATCAGAGACGGTTGTTCTTTGAATACGACGGTGGGTTGTCTGACGTTCTTGCCAAAAAGGAGTAGCGAGGTGGCAACGCTCTGCGTCAGCGGTAGCCTCCTGTGAATCGAGCAGTTGCCATTGATGAGGTAGATCGGCCGACCTTGCTCATCCAGCTGTATGCCAATCTCGGAGAGATCGCTGACACCGTCCACAAAGAGGATCGTCATGGAAATTCCCCGGCGACCGGAAACGGTAGGATCATAACATTGGTAAAGAGAATTGCGGCTGGAATACTTGGTTCTCCCCTATTTGGAATCGGCGGAGCGATCATGTCAACCGAAACAATGCATTCAAAAATACCACTGTTCCAGCTCCAGGATCGTGTGTGTGGCTCCACTCAGTCGCCTGTCCGTCAGTAATATCCGGCACTGCGGGGATTCGGGTTTGGAAGGGGGCCGTCATACTCGAACATCCGCAACTGGCCGACAGCGGAACTCGGTCCTGATCTGCACCCGGGCGGACCAGGTTTCGCTTTTTGGCTGAGAGTGGCACTCAGCCCAATGCAGCTCTAATGTACGTTTCCGAACCAAAGAAGACTACGCAGCGATTGACCGCTGTGATCCGGATTCAGCTACATACCGTTTTCATTGCTTGGAGTAGCATTCCCGAATGAACCAGGAATCGCGGAGCCCCGCACTGCGGTTTCCTCGAGCAGAGGGCCGGCGGGATGCGTCCTGGTTTGTCAGGAACCGGCAGGGATCTGCTGCAAGATTCTCGACGATGGGTGGCAACGCGCAAAGAAGATGCTCCCGACCTGTTGTGGGGCGAGAGCATCGCCGTCGATTTTGCGCGGTGGATGCCATTGGGCTAGGATGAACAGTGACCAGTCCCGTCGAAAGACGCTATCTAACTAGGGAGGAAGTCATGAGTCTCTTTGGAAACCTGTTTTCCAGCAAGCCGGATTACCCGGCCGTCGATCCCGCCAGCACAGCTGCCGCGAGGATCGCGGAGGTCAAAACCCAGCTCGGCGAACTTGCGGGGCAGGTGAAGGATCCCCTGGAAGTCGTCCCGGCCGAGCATGCCGCCTATGTATTCATCGGCAAGCCGCCAAAAAAATTCGGCTTGGCATGGATCCATGACGGCAAGATCAGCGGCCTGAACACGCTGGTGGAGGAACACGGCCTCAAGCCTCTGGAAGTGGAGCAGGTGGTGGACCAGCTGCGTGACGTCTACGTGCGCAACTCGGACGTCAGCCGGTTCTGTACGACCGTGCAGGACCGCGATGTGGTGGTCACACCTTCGGCCAAGCTGGAGAAGCAGGTGCACGAAATTATCGACAAGGTGGTGCACCACTGACCCGTACCGGGACGCTTGTTCGTGGCTTAGCGAAATGCATCAACCGGGACGGTCCGTCCGGCCTCCGAAGTGGTCGTTGAGCAACAGGAAAGCCTCGTGCATGTTCCGGACCTGGCCGCAAGCGAAAACTGGTGCGCCAGGCTGCTAACCCCGATTTGGTTCCGCTATCTGCCGGACAGCGGAGCCGGACCCGCCTGCGCGTCTAATGACCGCTTTCGACGCTTTACAGAGCGTGGCTTGTTGTCAATATGATGTGAGAAAAAGTCAGCCGCCACTGTGCTGGGACGACGACGCGCTTGACCCCCGGAGTGACTAATGCTCCGCATAACTGATTAGCGATTCAAGATAGCGAGACTTGAGTTGCTTGCTTGCAAGGGCCTGCTTGATCGGCGGCAGCTTCAGAATCACACCGAAAATGGCAGCCATCGCACGATGGCTCCATAAAGCCTGGTTATCGAAAATCAGGTTCTGTAGTTTACCGCGTTCGATAGCCATGACCACTGCGCGGTGGGTTCCGTTCAACGGTGTAAGAACCCGCTTGGGCCGCGACTCCAGGGACAAACTGTCTTTCGCACAGCTGCGTACGCATACTCCGCAACCCAGACACCGCTCGTGATTCAGCCGGGCTACTTTCATCCTGGGTTTGTGCGGATTATTGGCGGAAATCAGGGTCATCGCCTCAACCGGGCAGACGTTGACGCATTTGCTGCAGCCGTTGCAGTTTTCTTCATTTACGACCGGGATGAAGTTGGTTGTGTGGACCGGGTTGAGAATCGCAAATCGGCGTGCTGCGATCATGGCCTCGCAACAACAACCGCAGCAATTACAAATAAAATTGACCTGTTCGCGTACGTTCTCACCAAACTGCACCAGGTTGAGCTCATAAGCTTGCTGCAGCAAGTCATGGCATTCCTGCTTGTCAACCGCGCGCGCCACACCGTGCTTCGTAAGCGAAGCCGCAGTGATGTTGAAGGTCATGCATATATCCTGTGGTGCAGAGCAGGCCTTGCCCACATGTTCCATTTTGTGCCGGCAGTAACAGCGGCCCACGCCAATATGGCTGGCCGTCTCAATCACTTCGCTGGCCCGTTCGTAATCCAGCACATGCAACGCGTTTTCCTCGGATAACGCGGGCTCATGAACGAAGGTTCGCCCCAACTGTGTTTCACCGCGGGTAAACAGTGCCCGGATAAAATCCTCCTCTACATTTATGTACTGATAGAACAGCTCGCTCAATACCTTCTGATCGATATCGTCACGCACGCGCATCAGCGAAAACTCAAAGAACCCGGCCATTGGTGGCGGCAGCGCATAAACCGGTTCACCGTTCTGCTCGATATCCACCAGGATGCCCCTGCCGGCCAGTTCGTCCAGTATGTTTTGTGTTTCGGCAGGCGCCTTCTTCCAGATATCGCTGGCCTTTTTCGCTGTGAATGGCTTGATGGGCATCAGCGAGACCAGCCCGGCTTCCTCCTCACTGAACAGCATGGACAGGATCTTGAACAAAAGATCGGATTTCGGTGCGCCCTGTGGAAAACGGTTTAACCTGTCGGCTAACTCGGAAAAGCTGGTTTTGAGCGTGGAATGCGCCACAATTCATTACCCTTTGGCTTCGATGAACCGTGTACAGGAAGTATGTACCAACCTGTCAGGGCTTGCCGACAAGTATTGCGGGTATTCTTGACCTCCCAGGGGTTTCCCCCGGTGGCCGGCTGTGAACCCAGTCGACCGCTTGAGGTCGCAGCCGAAAAGAAAATTGGCGCACCCGGCTGACGAGACTGCTTCAGTTAAGCTGTGTGCTGCGAAACGATCATATTCGCAGAGGGTGAAGAGTCTCTGCCTTCGACCCACATCTGAAATCAAACGAACCCCTGCCAGGTTTCTCTGCTAACGTGCTTGTTCAATCAATCAATCAAATAAGGATGGTGGCCATGCGCGCATACGGAAGACTTCTTATCGTTCTGATCGCGCTCGCCAGCATGAACGTCTGTGGCGGCGTGAAAAGCAAGCAAGAGATAAGCGCTGAAGCAAAATCGAAAGCGCCCCATATATCCTCACAGCAGCTGGCTGGCTACCTGTTGGGAGAAAGAGATTTTTTCCTGTTGGACGTTCGCACCGAAGCAGAATACGAGGCCGGCCATATTCAGGGAGCCCAATGGTTTCCTCGCGGAAAACTGGAATATTACATTCAAGAACTCATAACGGATGCCGATTCGAAGATTGTGCTTTACTGTCGCACCGGCGGCAGGTCGGCTCTTGCCGCGCTCACTTTGAAGGATATGGGTTTTACGGATGTTGTGGATCTTGATGGGGGCTTTAAGGAGTGGGTCGCCGAAGGAAACACTTTCTACAACCTGCATGGCGAACACCAGGTGGTGAGTTATCAGAAGAAGGAGTAGTGCTTGCAGGGTCTCCAAACGACTGGTGTTATGGCAAAAAGCAGTCGAACTTCTTGCTCGCTGAAGATTCCGCTGCCAGCCGGAAGCAGAGGACTTTGTTGAATGAATCCCAGGTGGATTGGGTTCTGCTTTTCGCTCAGAGGCAGCACTGAGTTCCTTCAATTCCCTGCTGTCCGTTGCGGGTCCTTTTCGGAACCATAGGCCGCGTCAATCGAGGGTTGGGAGATAATCTCTGCATCGAAAATCCGAATGTTTGAACGCACCGGTTGAAGGTGAACTTTCGTACTGCAGAGCCGGAGACCTGTTTCAGGTGGCGGCAGCTTTGTCTCTATAATCTGCCGCTGGGGTAAACTTGGCTTGAGACGCTGCTGATGACAATGGCAGCCCCTTTAAACATTCGGAGAATTGGACAGGGCTGTGATGAAGAAGATTGTTTTGCTGCTGACTCTCGTGTTGGCTGGCTTGTCGCTCCACGGGTTCGCATCTGAGAATCCGCATTCCCCGTCGCATGGCATTCCCTATCCTGATGGATGGAAAGACTGGGCAACGATTGCCGTGTCACACCGCAACGATAACAATACGATGCGGCTTATCGTCGGGAATGACATTGCAGTCGAAGCGGCGAGGTCTGGCAACACCAACCCGTGGCCTGACGGTGCCGTGCTTGGCAAAGTTGTTTGGAAGGACACCGAATTAGAGGATTGGCAGGCGGCGACAGCCCCCGGCGAATTTGTGCATGCGGAATTCATGTTCAAGGATTCCACCAGTTTTGCCGAAACTTATGGCTGGGGTTGGGCTCGATGGGTCGGATTGGAGCAGCAAGCCTTTGATGGGGGAATGCAGGTATGTATCTCGTGTCATACCCCGGTAAAGGACAGAGATTGGGTTTTCACAGATCCGGCCCAGCTGCCTGAGTAAGTTATCGCTTTATGCCCGGAATTGGCCGGAAGCGAACCACCGCGCAACTATTCCACCCATGACTGAGTTCTTCCAGCCATGCATAAGCGGTTATGGCGCCGGCAAAGGCGCCAATCCCCGCTTTCGACCCTGGCCGAACTTTTACGGCTGCAGCCTGAGCTGTGAATGCGGGCCCGCGAGAGGGTATTTGCCGTCGGCCCGGCACAAGCGCTCGTTACGACGCACCGGTTTGGCTACCGAAGCTTCTCCAGCACGAACCGTTCCAGCGAGGTGACCGCGGGGCTATGGCTATTGTGCTTGAGCAGCGAGACATGCGTATCGCTCAGCTCCGGAAGCCCAGCATCAGCAATTGCCGCACAGCCGCGGGGAATCATGTTGCGTGGCAGGACCGTGACACCCATTCCGGCCTGCACGGCCGCGATCATACCCGCATAGCTCGGGCTCGAGAAGGCCAGTCGCCACGGGTGCCCAGCGGCCTCAAGCGCCTCCACCGCGCCGGCTCGGTAAACGCAGGGCTGCGGTGACAGCACCAGCGGGACTGGTTTATCTGCTTTCAAGAGCCCGGAGTCCCCCACCCAGTCCAACGGCTCGGACCAGACGTCATGGCCGTTGGGGAAGTCCTCGGGCCGGCTGACCTTGACCAGCACCAAGTCGAACTCCCGCCGCTTGAAACTCTCGAGCAGGTTGAGCGTGAGGTCGCACTCGACGTTGAGCAGGATGCGCGGATGTATGCGCACAAATTCGGCCAATACATCCGCCAGGAACACACTGGCAAAGTCCTCGGGCAGACCGAAGCGTACTTCGCCCTCCAGTTCTGGCTCCCTGAAGCGGTCCATGGCTTCTCTTTGCAGGGAGAAGATTCGCCGCGCATAACCGAGGAAGATCTCGCCCTCGGGCGTCAACGCGAGAGAGCGACCACGCACCAGCAGGGGCTTGTCCAGCAACTGCTCCAGACGGGCGATTTGCTGGCTGACGGCAGACTGGGTTCGCGAGACGCGCTCGGCAGCGCGGGTGAAGCTGCCGGTCTCGGAAACAGCAATGAAGCACTGCAGCGTCATGGAGTCGAAGTTCATTAGATTTACTTATTATATATATAAAAATAATTAGCTTACATAATGATAGGCGAGTTAATAGAATGCCGCAACTTCAATGCAAGAACTGATACTGTCGAGGTAGCAACTGTGCGCATTCTGGACCAGCTCTTTCACTTCGACGCCCTGGCCCTGCTGCTGATCGGACTCGTGACCTTCATCGGCCTGTCCATCGCCGCCTACTCCTTCCGGTACCTGCGCGGCGACCGTGGCCGTCCGAGATTTTATGTGCTGCTCGTCTTACTCTGCATATCGGTCTTCGCGATGGTATCCGCCGATCACTTCCTTCTGCTGCTGGCGGCGTGGGGGTTCTCCAATTTGCTGCTGGTCAAACTGATGGTGCACGAACCCGGCTGGGCAGCTGCGCGGGCAGCGGGCCGCTTGGCGGGGCGCAACTTCCTGTTGGGGTTCGGGTCGCTCGCCACGGCGCTGGCATTGTTATACCTCGGCAGTGGGCAGGTCTCGATCCAGGGTGTCGCAGACAAACCCGCCAGCCTGGCCTACCTGACGCCGGCGCTAGCTCTTATGCTTCTGGCCGTAATGACCCAGTCTGCGATCTGGCCGTTCCACCGCTGGCTGACCAGTTCCCTCAATTCGCCGACCCCGGTCTCCGCGCTGATGCATGCCGGCCTCGTCAATGGAGGGGGCTTCCTGATGGCGCGGTTTGCGCCGTTGTACCTCGAAGCCTCAGCCCTGCTGGCGGTCCTGTTTGTTGCGGGCATGGCAACCGCCCTGATCGGCACCCTCTGGAAGCTGATGCAGCACGACATCAAGCGCATGCTCGCGTGTTCGACCATGGCTCAGATGGGTTTCATGCTGGCCCAGTGTGGCCTGGGGTTGTTCCCCGCGGCAGTGGTGCACCTGTGCTGGCACGGCCTGTTCAAGGCCTACCTGTTCCTGTCATCGGGCGGCGCAGCCGGGGAGAATCGGCTCGATCTCGATTATCCGCCGCAGCGCATGGCGCTCGCACTCGCGCTGGTCTGTGGCGCCTGCGGCAGTTATGGCTTTGCGGCGGCGAGCGGCTTGCGCTGGCCGCCCGTTGATGCCTCGCTGGTTCTGGTGGCGGTGGCCTTCATCGGTTGCAGCCAGTTTGCGCTGACTCTGCTGCGCCGCCGCCCGCTCGCCATGCTGCCGGTGGCCATCGGGCTCACGACTGCCCTCGGCGCGGCATACGGCGTCAGCGTACACGGCATGGGAGCCCTGCTGTCGCCGGGCGTGCCGAGCCAGCCTGTAGCTCTGGCGCCGTGGCACGTAGCGGCGATCGCGCTGCTCACATCGGCCTGGCTGGCGATGGTCTATCTGCAGCGGCCGGGCGGCCGCGGGCGGCAGCCGCGCTGGATGCTGCAGCTATACGTGCGCGCGCTAAACGCGAGCCAGCCGGACCCGGCCACGGTCACGGCCCAACGAAATCACTACAACCCGGTATGAGGCAATTATGAAGAACGCACTGCGCAAGCTCGAAACCTTCGACAGGCGGTCGGCCAACGACCCGCTGGGTCCGGACCTGCAGGCAGACCGTCTGCGCAAGGCAATCGATGCGAGCTGGGTCCCCATCGCCCCGTTCTGGCCGCTGCGCGGCCTCGTGGCAGTAAACCCCCTGCAGGGGCTCGAGGACCTGCCGTTTGAGGAAGCCCTGGTCGAGGCCGCTGCGTGGTTCCAGCAGCGCGAACTGCCCGAGCCACTGGACGCGGTGAACCGTGAAACCATCAAGTGGTGCCAGGCGTTCTTTGATGATGGGCAAGCCACCATCGCGATGCCGCTGCGCCAGCGCGGACTGTACGACGCATGGCGCCTGCTGGCGCCGTTCGACCGCCGACTGCACGGGGGCGATGCCGACAAGCGGGCGTGGCTGGCGGCGCTGCCCGCCGACCCGGAGCGCGCCATCGGCGCCGCGCTCGAGTTGCTGGACGTTCCCTCCGCGCATCACACACGCTTCATGATGTTGCTGTTGACGACGCTGCCCGGTTGGGCGGCGCACGTGCGCTACCGGACGGACTGGGCCGACTCCGCGTCGCGAAACCCTCACCCCGTGAGCGGGGCTGAGTACCTGGCCCTGCGTCTGGCAATCACAGCCGTGCTGTGGCCCGGCGCAAAGGCGTTACTGAGCTGGCACTTGGCCGCCCGGGAAACCGCCCGGAACCCGTCGGGGCCGCTGCCTGACATCGCGCGCATGGAGTCAGAATATAGCGACAGCCTCCTGCGGGCCTTGTCGAAGCGCGCCCGGAGCCATGCCCCGCTATCGAAGCGGCCCCGAGCGCAGGTGGTCTTCTGCATTGACGTCAGGGCCGAGCCCTTCCGCCGCGCACTGGAAGAAGTTGGGGATTACGAGACCCTGGGATGTGCAGGCTTCTTCGGGGTGCCGATCGAAATTGCGGACGAGGATTCTGGCACAGCATCGCGGGCCTGCCCGGTGCTGCTGGAGCCTCGCTGTACGGTGCGACAGTCATCAGTCGATGGAGCGGGCGGGAGTGGGCGACTGAATCTGCTGCGGCGCCTGTACCAGTCACTCAAGTATACGTTCACGGCCCCTTTTGCGCTGGTCGAGACCCTGGGTCTGGCTAATGGTGTATGGATGGCGTTGCTCAGTTTCGCGCCGGTGCGGGCAGACCGGTTGCGGCACTGGATGGCCGGATGGATCCAGCCGCCGATGGCGACCTCGCCTGATATCGGCGACATACCTCCCGGGGATAGATGCGCCTGGGCCGAAAGCGTGCTTCGAGCCATGGGCTTGACGCATGACTTCGCCCGATTGGTGGTGCTGTGTGGGCACGGCTCTACCACCCGCAACAATCCGTATGCCGCGGCGCTTGACTGTGGCGCTTGCGGTGGCCGGCATGGTGGGCCGAACGCGCAGGTTCTGGCCGCGATTCTCAACGACCCCTGGGTGCGGGAGCACCTGATCGGGCGCGGTATCCGGATTCCGGGGACAACCCATTTCATAGCGGCGCAGCACGACACCACAACTGACGAAGTAACAATCCTGGGCCCAACCCCCGGTAGCCCGGAACTCGTCAGCAAACTGCAGGTGCTTGAGCAGGATCTAGCTCACACCCGTCTGATCAACGCTCGCCGGCGGGTCGCGGCGCTCGGTGGGCGGGTTGGTACGGCCACCGCACGCGGTGCCGAACCCGAAGCCCATGCGTGGCACGTGTTGAGGCGCAGCCGGGATTGGGCGGAAGTGCAACCAGAGTGGGGCCTCGCCCGCAACGCGGCGTTCATCGCGGCGCCACGGGCGCTGACCCGTGGGCTTGACCTGGACGGGCGCGTGTTCCTGCATTCCTATGACTGGCGCCAGGACCCAGACGGGGCGGCGTTAACACTCATCCTCACAGCGCCGATGGTCGTCGCACAATGGATCAACGCACAGTACCTTTTCTCGACGCTGGACAATGTCTCTTTCGGTTCGGGTAGCAAGGTCACGCAGAACGTATGCGGCAAGCTCGGCGTGATGCAGGGCAACGCGAGCGACCTGATGCACGGTTTGCCCTTACAGTCCGTTTTTGCGAGCGATAGCGAAGCCTGGCACAAGCCGATGCGTCTGCTCACGGTCGTGCATGCCCCGCGCGATTTCGTGCAGGAGGTGGTCCGCTCCCAGCCCGAGCTGGAAAAGCTTTTCGGGAACGGCTGGGTTACGCTGGCCTGCATCGACGCGGAGGAAGGTGGCGCCTGGATTCTGCAGCGCGATCTCGGAACCTGGCGCAAGCAAACGGCCGACCAACGGTAGGGGCGAGCCGGAGCGGTCCCTCAACTCCCTGCTGTCTGCTTTCGACCCTCAGCAAATATTCGACTGGTAGACTGCGATTGCTCAGTTGTATTTTCCAGTGGATGAGCCTACTGATTGCGCGTAATTGTGAGCGTGATGTCGGGATCCAGTCCGGGCCGGCCATCGGAGTTACAGACGAAACCTCCCCTGCCCCCGACTCCAGCCCAAGGCTTGCAATGTGTCAGGTGGAACACGCTTACATCATCGGGCGGGAAAGGGTTTTGTTCGATATTGCTCACGTCACCGTGTAAATCAAAATCAAAATCCGCGTTGACGGTTTCACTTGAGTATGGGTCGATAGCCTCAAGATTTCTCATCTCAATGTAGACGTGACCAGGACCCTTTTTTTATTCAATGCAGTCGATACCCCAGTTGCCGGCCACGACGCTAAATCCTGCGGGCCCGGGACCTACCAGGGTTTCGCAATGGTAATTGAAGATGTAACTACTCTCGACTGGCGCCTCTTGATCAACCAAATAGATGGCAACCGGCTCCACTTGCGCCATTCCAATGGCAAAGCCGCCGGACAAGGCTGTTCCCCTGCTGTTTGCACCAGTTTGCTGGGGGCAAATTCGAAGGCATCTGAGGATAGCTCTGCAGTTTATTGGGCTGGGCCATCTGATTCAGGCGGTTCTGTGAGGCAGTGCTTGTGACCGTCGCTGGGATTTGGACATGGGTGGGCTGCCGCGGAGCCAGAAAGACCTGGAAGGGCCAGAGTCGTCAGTACGGCCAACATTCGTATACTCATCTCGTTTCTCCTCGTTGCTTCAGCTGCTTCAAAAGCACTGTGATCTTGAGGTCATTTGAGTGATTCTGAACTCGGCACTTTCGTTTGTAGCTGCGTGACTGCACATATGTGCAGGTTTTCAATTATGTATACCGATACAAACGGGGGAATTTCGGAATGGAACCCAACTGACCCGTTCACATCCTTGCCCGTAGCGTCCATGCCAATTGATTATTGTTAGTACTGTACTTTTACTGTAGACCTGAAATTCAGGCAGTGCCCAGGCATGGGTTGCTGGCAATTTCAGAATGGAGAACTGGGAGGGACCCCCGGTCGATGTTGGATTGGCCTTTGTGCATCAGGAGGTTGAAACCGCAGCTGAGAGCGGAGCTTGGCACCATGCGAATTTCAGGCAAAATGAGTTCGGTTTTCGGCTCAGAACGGAATTCGAACCTTCGCTGCCCCTAACGACTGCTTCTGACCCCTATCGGAAGTTCGGCTTTGATCATGTGACTACCCTAATGCGAACGATTCAACATTGGTTCTCAGCCGATGATATGGGAAGTGCATAGAGTCAATGCGCGCTCATCTCCCTGAGATTTCGGCGTAGCACTTTGCCGACCGTAGTCTTCGGAATTTCGTCCACAAACTCGATATGCTTGGGCCGTTTGTAATTGGTAAGCGATACCTCACAGTGGGCGATCACTCGCTCGGCAGTCAAATCGGGATCGGTTGAGACGATGTACGCTTTGACAGATTCCCCGGTTTTTTCATCCGGTATTCCAATAACGCCAACTTCGACCACACTGTCCAGCTTGGCAATGACATCTTCGATCTCATTGGGGTAAACGTTGAAACCTGACACCAGAATCATGTCCTTCTTGCGATCGACGATCTGAATGTACCCATCTTCGTCCATCACGCCGATGTCGCCCGTGTAAAGCCAGCCGTCCTTGATGGATTCCGAAGTCGCCGTCGGTCGATTCAAGTAGCCCTTCATGATCGTAGGGCCCTTGGCGATAATCTCACCCGCTTCGCCCCTGGGCTGCTCAAGGCCTTGTGAATCGACAATCTTTACGATTGTTCCGGGTACCGGGATACCCGCTGAACCGCTGCGGTTTCGACCAGCCGGATTCATGGTCAAGATGCCAGAGCACTCTGTCAGACCATAACCCTGGTGAATAGGCACCCCTGTGAGTGTCTCCCAGCGTTCCGCCACGGCGACATGTTGGGCTGCACCACCAGAGCCGCAAAACCTCAAGTGACCGAGTACATCTCTGGTACACCAAGGCTCCTCCAGTAAAGCCGCGAACAGGGTGTTAATGCCACTGAAGTGCGTAATAGCAAAGTTTTCAAAAGCCGGCTTCAAACTGCTTGGTGGCCGTGGGTTCGGGATCATGATGCAATGTGAGCCATACTCAAGGCTCGGCAGCATAATCAGCACGAAGGCCGTGATGTGGTAAAGAGGGAGCGCAACGAGTGCGCAATCACCGTCTTTGGCTTTCACCTCATCGATGATCATGCTGGTGCCTATGGCTGCATTGAAGAGGATATTGCGATGAGTGAGTTCAGCTCCCTTGCTACGGCCCGTTGTTCCACCGGTGTACTGGAAAAGTGCGGTGTCATCGATGGTTTGGCCGGCTCTGTAGGCGTCAACGTCGATGCTCTCCTTAGTACGTTTGGCGGCCCCTTGCCTCAGGGCATCAGTCATAGTGACGTGGCTGGTACGCATGTTCGGCATCAGCCGCTTAACCTTCTTGAGGACGAAGCTCATGACAGCTTTCTGCAAGGGCGGGAAAAAATCAAACAGGGAAATCTTGATGACCTGCTGAACAGATGTATCGGCAACAACTGCGTCCACTTTGTCACCGAACATATCGACGATGACCAGGACCATTGCCTGGCTGTCTCTGAGTTGGTGTTCCATCTCGGGTGCGGTGTAAAGCGGGTTGATGTTGGTGCAGATGCAACCTGCCTTGAAGATGCCGAATACGGCAAGCAGAAAGTCGATGCAGTTGGGTGACATCAGAGCGACCACATCCCCTGGCTGAACGCCAGCAATCTCGCGCAGGTAGGAGGCAAAATCACTGCTCAAGCGGTCGATATCGCTGTAATTCAGAGTCGCGCAGGCCCCGGTAGGAAGTTGCGTCGTCACTGCAGGACGGGTCCCGTACTTCTGGGCCGCAACACCAACGACCTCAGCCAGATGACTGACTTTGATGGCTGTTTCGTCAAAATTCTTGGCCGCTTGTGGATAGAATTCTGTCCAGCAATATTCACTGCCCATTGTTGAGGTCCTCTCGCCAAACCCCTCATTTGAGATTGGATGGCTGTAATCCTACGCCCTGGAAATCGCAGGGGCCAGTCAACGGTGTGGCGCCGACGCCTTGGCTGAAGTGCCGTTTCTGGCCGATAAGCGAACTCCGCGCCTTGTCATCGGAACTCCGAAATTGTTCCGTTATCTGACTGGAAGCGGTCCTTAGCCTGTTGCGGGTGCTGAGGGCCGCTTACGACCCATTGCAGCACATCCAAGCTGACTGTTGAAATTGCGGCATCGGGTCCTTGGGCGTAAGCTGAAATTGCCTCTGTTAAGGCGGTCGAAGCAGATGTCGCTATTCTCTGAACTGAAACGCCGCAATGTCTTTCGGGCGGCTATCGCCTATCTGGCTCTGGCCTGGCTCCTGACGGAGGTTGCCGGGACGCTCTTCCCAGTGTTCGGAATCCCAGACTGGGGCGTCCGCTTCGTGGTGGTCGTTCTCGCGCTTGGTTTCCTTCCGACCCTGGTGTTCTCGTGGGTCTACGAGCTGACTCCAGAGGGTCTGAAGCGTGAGCGGGAAGTCGTACGCGAGGTATCCATTACGCATCGCACTGCCAGGCGCCTGGACCTGTTCACGATCGGGCTGATCGTGGTGGCGCTGGCATTCATACTGGCGGATCGGGTGTGGTTGACCCCGATTCAGGAGGATCGGTCCGCAACCCCCGCAGAAGTCCTTCGCGATGTGGCACAAACAGTCGGGCCCGATAAGGCCGAACCGCAATTTCCTCCAAACTCCATTGCCGTGCTGCCGTTCGTGAACATGAGCGAAGATGCCGGTAACGACTACTTTTCGGACGGCATTTCCGAAGAAATCCTGAACGCCCTGGCCCAGGTCAGGGAGCTGAAAGTAGTAGGTCGCACATCGTCATTCGCATTCAAGGGTCAGAGTGACGATTTGCGCAGGATCGGAGCCATCCTCAACGTTGCCCACATACTCGAAGGATCGGTGCGGAAGTCGGGTAACCGGGTGAGAATCACCGCCCAGCTGATCAAGGTGGATGACGGTTATCACCTTTGGTCGGACTCCTACGATCGAGAACTGACCGACGTCTTCGCGATTCAGGACGAGATTGCGAATGGCATTCTGGAGCAACTCAAGGCGCGGTTGCTCGGGGAGGTGGAATCCACGGTTGCCGCGCCTCGAACGAACCCGGAAGTGTACGATCTGTATCTGCTAGCCAAGCAGCGCATCGGCGAACGCCAGCGGCTTTCGCTGGAGTCGGCCGCTGTGTTGCTTGACAAGGCGATTGAACTGGATCCCGAATTTGCGCCGGCGCATGCCCAGCGGGGTATCACCTGGTTGCTGTTGTCCGAAGGTATCTACGGCACCATTCCGCGTGACCGGGCCAGGAGGCAGGCCAGGCTGCGGCTGGACAGAGCGCTTCAGTTGCAGCCTGAACTTGCCGAGGGGTTGGCGGGGCTTGGTCTTTACTACGATGGACTGCCTGGGGGCGGCACGGTGCGAATCGAGTATCTGGAAAAGGCAGTGGCCATTAATCCCAATCTGAGCGATGCTAGCCTTTGGCTGTATTTCGCATATCGCGACGCTGGGCAGTGGCGTAGGGGCTTGGCCATTCTGGAAGAGAGGATAGCGCGCGATCCACTGAACAGGCTGTTCATCGGAAATGCTATCTGGGTCTACATTCAGATGGGGCAACAGGAAAAAGCCCTGGACTTGTGGAAGCGAATCAACTCCTTTGAGCCAACTGATGAACCGGATCAAAGGCCTGCAGAACTCTATTTCTCGCTGGGGGACTTCGCTGACGGCCTTCCGGGAGCGGAGGCTGCTGTCCAGCAGTTCCCCATGGGTAACGCCCGCCGCGTTCTGGGCCTCGGACTGAATGCAACGCACCAATACCAGCGAACCATTGAGTTGGGCTACGAACACTACAAGGCACTGGCGCTCTGGAATCTGGGGCAATTTGAGGAAGCCTCCTCGCTGGCCCTGGAGATCGCGGAGTCGGGGATTTCCGCGACTCCGCTCTTCATTATTCTGAATGCGAGTGACCGCTCCGGGGAATTGGTCGAGTATCTCGAAAGCCGATGGCCAAATCTCGTCGACTTCGAAGCCGGGTTCAGCTTATCGACGCTCCAATTGACGGCAAGTATCAATATCGCGTTAGCCTACGCTCGCGTGGGAAACCAGCATAAATTCGGCCAGACCATGGACCGGATACGGACCACGCTTGACCAGATGCACGCCGAGGGTCTTAACAATTACATGCTCTCCATGGACAACGCGGCGTATTATTCACTTGCCAGCAAAGATGACAGAGCTCTGGAGTACCTGGCTGCCGCCATCGATGCCGGATATATCGGCCCCATTCCGCTGGTGCGGGAGTGGCCGGCGCTGGAGCCCCTGGCGGCAGACCCTCGCTACCAGTCTATCGAGGCACAAATGCTCGACCATCTGAATCGCGAGCGTGAAAAACTGGGGCTTGAGCCTCTGAGTCCTTGACCCTGCTGAATACTTCATTCCCCACAGAAGTCTTGGCAGCTTGGGATTCCTTATTGCGAATCGAATGGACCCCTTCTGGCCGAACTGAGAACTGAACTCCCCTCAGATTTACATCCAGGGGAGTTCTGCTATGCGCCGGGAAGCAGAAATTGCGCTTGCTTGGT
>Ga0209536_100004444_pt1 | contig 22138 bp, 18 predicted proteins | sample DeeMarSeWOR28_12_FD_187461 | JGI IMG/M metagenome (GOLD analysis project Ga0209536, IMG submission 187461) | Marine sediment microbial communities from White Oak River estuary, North Carolina - WOR-2-8_12 (SPAdes) (version 2) | ecosystem: Environmental > Aquatic > Marine > Intertidal zone >... | reverse complement strand
TTCGGTGGAAGTCGTGGACGCACGGACGCTCCGGGTCGTTCTCGACCGCCCCGTCGCTGAGCCGCCGGCCTGGCTCGCCGACCCGGCGCTCGCCATCCATTCGCCTCGACCGGGGAACGCGTGGCCGGCCGGTACCGGTGCCTGGCGGCTTCATCCGGGCGCTCCCGGTCCCCGAACAGATCCGACCGTCGCGATCGCCGAGCGGCTGGTCGCCTGGCCTGAGGGCTGGATGCCGGGGGACGTCCGGCCCGTACTTCGTTTTCATACAGGGCGCGCCGTCGATCCTCGCGCGCTCCTCGATGCCGGGGAGGATCTGCTGGTGACGGACGACCCGGCGGTGCTCGCCTACGCGGCGACGCTGCCCGCCGTGGAAGCGCTGCCGCTGCCCTGGGATCGCACGTATGCTCTCCTCGTCGGGAGCTCGCCGTCGGAGATGGACGTGGAAGCCGTCGAACGTGCCATGCGCGAGGCGCTCGCCCGGGACGCCGTGCGGGCAGAAGCCCGCGCCAGCGACTACCCGTTCGCAGCCGGAGCGGCGCCGGGATGCGAGAGCGTAGCCGCTCCCGCCGCGCTCCGGGTCGAGGACCGCGCTACCATGCCGCCGCCGTCGGATGGCGCAGCACGCATCGTCTATCCACGGGAGGACCCGACGGCGCGGGACATCGCCGAGCGTCTCGTGGCGCTCGCCACCGGCCGACCGGGTCCCGCCGTCCCCGACTGGGTTGCGCGGCTTCCCCGCCTCGCCGAGGGCCTCGCGAGCGACGGGTTCGAGAAGGCGGTGCGCCAGAGATCGGAGTCGGCATTCGTGTTTCCCTTGCCGGGACAATCGACGCTCCCCTGCGCCCTTCGCCTGCAGCCGGGTCCCGGTTGGATCCTGCGCCCCCTCGTGGACACGCGGCGACGCGTGATCGCGGGCGATGACATCGCCGGGCTCGCCGTGGACGGCGACGGCACCCTCCTGCTGTTCGGCGCGGGCCGGACGGGAGGGACGCCTTGAGCTTCCGGGTCCGCCTGCTCACCGGGTTCATTCTCCTGGCGCTCCTCCCCCTGGCGGTCTTCGCGCTCGGTGTGCGCAGCCAGGTCGCGGAGCGCCTCGCCGCATCCTTCGAAGCGCGGACCGATGCAGTTGCGAGGACGATCGAGTCCGATCTCGAAGCGGAGGGCGCCGCGATCTCGGGGCGGCTCGAGGCGCTCGCACAGGAGATCGCCGACGACAACCGGCTGCGCCGGGCCATCGTCCGGGACGAGCCCGCCGAGCGGCCCTACCTGCTCGACTACGCCGCCGCCGCGATGCGGCTGTCGGGGCTCTCCGTGCTCCAGCTGCAGGACGAAGAGGGCCGGATCCTCAGCTCCGGGCACTTTCGAGCCGAGTTCGACCGGCTCGACCCGGCGCTCCCGACGGCGCTCGAAGGGGGTGGCGTAGCGCCGGGTGATTCGGACGCGAGACTCCCCGCACTGGCTCCCGTGCGGACGCCGTCGGGAACGGTGCTCGCTCTACTGCGCGCCGAGCCCGTTTCGCTGGGCAATCGGCGACTGATCCTGGTCGGCGGCGATGTCGTGGACGAGGCGGCGCTCGCCCGCCGCGCGCCGGATGAACAGGTGGCGATCCGACTCACCTATCCCGGCGGCAGCCTGGGCCGGCCGACTGGAGCGTCCGGCTCGCCGGAAGAGTTCGCCGTGGTGCGGGAGATCCCCGTCCGCTGGGTCGGACCCGACGGGGCGGAAGCTGGGGCACGGTTCGTCGTGTCTCATTCCATAGCCCCACTGCGTGAGGCGCGCCGGGAGATCGCCCGCTGGTTCCTGCTCGCCGCGGGCCTGACGGCGGCGGCCGCGATCGCCCTCGCCACGTGGCTCTCCGCCCGGATCGGCCGTCCCCTCACCGAGTTGGCCCGCAAGACGGAGCGCCTGGATCTCGACCGGCTCGACGTGTACTTCACGAGCGACCGGCGCGACGAGATCGGTGCGCTTTCCCGGGTGCTCGCCGAGATGTCCGACCGGCTCCGGGCGGGGGCCACCCGGCTGCGCGAGACCGAGCGGCGGGCCACGCTCGGCGAGATCGCGCGGCAGGTGAACCACGACGTGAAGAACGGGCTGGTCCCGATCCGGAACGTGTTCCGGCACCTGGTCGAGCTGGCCGAGAGCGACCCGGAGGCCGTCGCGGATGTACTCGCGGAGCGACGCGGCACGATCGAATCGGGGATCGGGTACCTCGAGGCGCTGGCGGCCAACTACGCCCGACTGGCGCCGCGTCTCGACCTTCGGGCCTGCGATGCGACCACCGTCGTACGTGAAGTCGTGGCCGGGGTGGGGGACGCGCACGTGCGGCTCGAGGTGGATGGGTCCGCTGCCGTGCCCGAGATACGGGCCGACCCGCTCGTCCTGCGACGGATCCTCGAGAACCTGATCGGAAATGCCGTCGACGCGGCGCGCGCCGGCGGCGGGCAGGTGACCGTGACCGTGGCGCCCGCGGGCGACGGGGAGCGAGTCAGGGTCGAGGTCGCGGACGACGGACCGGGCCTCGCCCCGGAGGAGCTGGCCCGGGTGTTCGAGGATTTCTACACGACGAAGCGAGGTGGCACGGGACTCGGGCTCTCCGTCGCCCGCCGCCTGGCGAACGATCTCGGCGGGAGCCTGAAGGCGGAGAGCATACCCGGTGAAGGGAGCCGCTTCTCGGTGGAGCTTCCGGCGGCCGGGTCCCGGCCGGACGGCGGGGAGCGCCCGGGCGCGGTCGGAGAACGGAGCGAAGCGTGACGCGGATCCTGGTGGTGGACGACGTCCCGGCGATGGCGGAGCAGTACGCCTACGACCTGCGCCGGCTCGGCGGCTGGAAGACCCGGGTCGCGACGGGAGGCCGGGAGGCGCTCGAAGTCCTGGCGGAGGAGCCGGTCGACGCCGTCCTGCTCGACCTCGAGATGCCGGGGGTCGACGGGTTCGAGGTGCTCGAGACGATGGTCCGCCGCGGTGACGAGACCCCCGTGATCGTCTACACGGGAACGGGGGATTTCGACCGATGCGTCCGGGCGATCCAGCTCGGCGCCCACGGGTTCATCGACAAGGCCGACTCGATGCGGCGGGTCGTGCACGAGATCGAGAGCGCCCTCTCCCGCGGCCGGCTGAGTCTCGAGGTGCGCGACCTGCGCGCCCGGATCGCGGAGGAGAGCCCGCTCATCGGGTCGAGCGCACCGATGCACGAACTGCGGGACGCGATGGCGCGCACGGCCCCGGTCCCGAGCCCCGTCCTCGTGCTCGGCGAGTCGGGCACCGGAAAGGAGCTCGTCGCCCGCGAGCTACATCGGCTGAGCGGACGCGAGGGAGCCCCGTTCGTGGCCGTGAACAGCGCCGCCCTCCCCGAGAGCCTGGTCGAGAGCGAGCTGTTCGGCCACGAGAAGGGGGCGTTCACCGGCGCCGACCGGCTGCGCCGCGGAGCCTTCGAACGGGCCTCGGGCGGCACCCTGTTCCTGGACGAGATCGGCGACCTGCCGCCGGCCGCCCAGGCGAAGCTCCTCCGTGTCCTCGAGACGGGCGAGATCACGCGGGTGGGTGGCGAGACGCCCGTCGAGGTCGATGCGCGTGTCGTCGCCGCGACCCACCGGGACCTCGATGCGGACGTCGAGGCGGGGCGCTTCCGGAAGGACCTCCTGTTCCGGATCAACGTGCACACGCTCCGGGTCCCGCCGCTGCGCGACCGTCCCGGCGACGTGCGGGAGCTGTCGGAGCATCTGCTGCGGACCCTCTGCGCCCGCCTCGGTCTCCGGCCGAAACGACTCGCACCGGAAACGATCGAGATCCTGGCCGCCTATGACTGGGGCCGGAACAACGTCCGCGAGCTCCGGAACGTGGTCGAGCGGATGGCGATCGCGGCGGACGGAGAAACGATCGAGCCCGTTCACGTGCCGGCCGAGATCCGGGAAGCGGCCGATGGCGGCCTGCGCGCCGGGACGGGCGACGGGGGCCCGGACACGCCCCGCGACTTCCGCGCGCTCCGTGCGGAGGCGGAGCGCCGGATCGTGCGGGATGCGCTGGCGCGGAACGACGGGCACGTCACCCGCGCCGCCGAGGAGCTCGGACTCGCCGACCACGCGAGTCTTCTGAAGATCATGCGACGGCTGGGACTCGACCGGGACTGAGGATCCGCTGTCGTGTCCAGATGGACACGCCGCAAGCCGGAAACCGTGTCCGATCGGACACGAAACAGCCCTGCGGACGGACGGGCCCTCTCGGGAATATGTCCGGTAATCAACTGTGATATAACAACATACCGCCTTGCAACGGCCGCTGCGTGCGGCCGGACCCGCCCTTGCCTCTCCCCTTGCCGGAAGTCGGAACCATCACGGCGCCCGGCGCCACACACGGGGAGGAACCCATGCTTGACCGATCGAATCACCACGCTCCGAACCACGTTCGCGGGCCGTCCGCGAGCGGCATCACCGCAACCTTCACGGCTGTCGCCCTCGTGGCGCTCGGCGGACCGGTCGCCTGCGGCGGAGACGGCGCGGAGCCCGTCGCCCGCGAGCAGACCCGCCCGGTCGCGACGATCACGGGCGGGCCGGCGTCCGCCACGAGGCTGGCCGCCGTCCAGGCCGAAGTCCGCGTCGACACGGCCGTGCCGCCGGTCCGCGCCGACGTCACCTACGAAGAGGCGGAGGCGGCGTTCCGGTCCGGCGCCTACCGCGAGGCCGTCTCCCTGTTCGAGGGCTACATCGCCAGCCACCCGGACAACCCCTGGGGCCACTACATGCTCGGGATGTCCGCCTGGAAGGGCGGCCACCCCGACAAGGCGATCGAAGCCTTCGAAGCGGCGCTCGAGCGGGATCCCGATCACCTGAAGGCGCTGGTGAACCTGAGCCGCGTCCGGCTCGAGGCGGGCCGGCCCGACGAGGCGTCCATCTCGATCGAGCGCGCGCTGGAGCTCGAGCCCGGTTCGAGCGAGGCCTGGCGGGTGGCCGGGAACGTCCGCTCGGACCTCGATCTCGAGAACGAGGCGCTGGATGCGTACCGGAGGGCGATCGCGATCGATCCCGACGACGCGTGGGCGATGAACAACCTCGGCCTGGTCCTGATTCGCCAGGGTCGCTGGGACGAGGCGCTCGGTCCGCTGGCCCGCGCCACGGAGTTGAAGCCGGGGGTCGGCGTGTTCCAGAACAACCTCGGCTCCGCCCTCGAGCGGACCGGATACCTCGCCGAGGCGGAGGATGCGTTCCGCGCCGCCGTCGCCTCGGAGGAGGGAAGCGGGAAGGCGGCGGAGAGCCTGGCGCGGGTCGAGGCCCGCACCGTGGGCCGGGAGGCGCCCGACGCCGACCTGCCCGGTCTCGCCGCGGCCTTCGTCGAGGAGGTCGAGGGCTGGCGCTCGAGCCTGCTCGCCGTCGTGCCGCCGGTCGGAGACGACGGCGGCTGAGCCGCGGGACGACCTGCACGGTCCGGCTGGCGCAGCAGCCTGCTGATCCGACGACGCGAGGGGCGAGGCCGCGAGGTCCCGCCCCTCAAGTCATCCGGCCGTCAGTAGTCCACCGGTCGCAGGTACCATTCCCCGATCGTGGTCGCAGACAGCATCGCCACCGTCGGCAGGTTCCGTTTCCAGTGGGTGCCATCCAGCCGGCCCTTCACGCGAGCGACGGCCTCGGCATCGAAGCCGGCGGAGATGATCCATTCGGCGGAGCGACCGGTCACCAGGTGATACAGAATCAGATCGGCCGTGCCGTAGGAAACGCCGAGGTCCGCCTCGTCCGTCTGACCCACCACGAGATCCGCCGTGGCCGGCTTCTCGACCACCTCGGCGGGCAGCCCGAGATGTCGCGCCAGCGCCCACACCTGCGACTTGAACAGGTCGCCGAGCGGGTTGATCGGCGGCGAGTCGTCCGCGTGCCAGGTGAAGTAGCCCAGCAGTCGCTCGGACTTGTTCCCCGTACCGACCGGCAGGGCCGACAGCCGGGCCGCCTGGTCGAACAGGACGATCATCCGCTGCCGGGCCATCACGTTCCCGCGCCGGGTCCCGTCCGCATCCGGTTCGTGCTCGGCCAGGTATCCGTCCGCCGCGGCGGAGATGTCGATGGTGCGCGAGTGAATGCCCAGCTGCTCGGCGACGAGCCGCGCGTGCTCGGCGCTCTCGGGGCTGGAGGTGCGGTAGGGCATCAGGAGCGCATGCACGTTGTCGGGACCGAGCGCCCGCGCGCAGAGGGCGGCGGTCACGGCCGAGTCCACGCCACCGGACAGCCCCACGACGGCCTGCCCGAAGCCGCGCCGCCGGACCATTTCATCCTGCAGGAAGCGGACGAGCCACTCCTCCACCAGTGCCGCGTCGATCGCCAGGAGGTCGGGATCGCGGGCCCGCGACGTTGCGACGGCGCGGTCCGGTGCGCTGAGCGTGGATGCGGGGGGCACGTAGTCGCTGTCGGGACAATCGTCGGGCTCGTCTTCGCCCCGTGCCGCGATCAGCAGGGGCAGGGCCCGCTCGAGGTCCGACAGCATCGGCTGGTCGGCGCGCGCCGCCGTGATCTCGCCCAGGTCCAGCTCGACCAGCTGCAACGCCTCCTCCCACAGAGGCCCGCGCCACAGCACGTCGCCCCGCGGGCCGCAAGCCACCGAGCCGCCCGCGAATCCCTTGCCGCCCTCGAAGCCGAGCAGCTGTGACACGGCTACGGCCACGCCGTGCTCCTCGGCGGCCGCCCGCGCCAGGCGCTCCCAGCGCTCCACGTTGCCCGGACGACCGGGGCCGGGCTCCACGCCACGGGCGGGCGAGGCGCTGGATACGATCAGGGCCTGGGCGCCGTCCAGGGCGGCCAGCATCGGCGACACCGAGTGGAACATGTCCTCGCAGATCAGCATCGCCGCCCGGCCCCAGCGGGTGTCGAACGCGCGGATCGCGTGACCGGCCTCGACGAATCGCTCCTCCTGGAACACGCCGTAGGTCGGCAGGAAGACCTTCCGGTGGACGTGCACCAGCCGGGGCTCGGGCGCCAGCTCGGCATACAGGGCCGAGTTGTAGATCCGGTGCTCGAATTCCTCGAAGAACCCGATGGCGATGTCCAGCGGTCGATCGGGTCCCGGCGCGGCCCGATACCGCTCGGCGAGCCGGTCCAGCAGCGCGTGCGCGCCCACCGCGTGTTCGCGCACCCCGCCCTCGAGGAAGTATCCGGTGAGCGCGGTCTCGGGGAACACCACGACATCGGCCGGCGTCGCGAGGGCCTTGACCTCGGCCATCACCTCGCCGAAGCGATCGAGAGACCGCGCAAGGTCGCCCTTGCAGGGCCGGAACTGGGAAACGGCGATACGGAGAAGCATGGGCGCCCGCGTCTCGGGTGAGCGGAGATGACCGCCCGGAACGTCCGCACAAGCGTCCCGGCTGTCAACCGGGCGGCCGACTCCTTAGTCTGGTGCGATGCGGACGCTACGAGGAAACCGGAGGGACAGGGTTGACGGCTGACCCGCTGGCCATTGCGGCCGCCGTCCTGATCCTGGCGGGCCTGCCGCTTCTGACCGCGCGCGGCGGCCTGCGCGAGGACCAGCTCGCGGACGTCGAGGACGCCCGGAGCTCGGTGTACCTGTCGGCTGCCCTGTCGCTCATCTTCTTCACCGGCGGCGTGTTTCTCGTCGCCCTGTGGCGGAAGGTGCCGCCCGAGACGACCGGCTGGTGGGTCGGGGAACCGGGCCCCGCGTTCGCCTGGGCCGCGGTCACGACGATCGCGGGACTCCTGCTGATCGCTCTGGTGGTTCGGGTCGGCGAACGGCTCGGGATGTCGGAGAGCGGTCTGTCACTCGCCCTGATGCCACGGAACGGAACAGAGATCCGGGGGTTCCTGCTGCTGGCCGCGGTCGCTGCGGTCGGGGAGGAATACCTGTTTCGCGGGTTCGCCCAGGGGGTGCTGGCGGAGGCGCTCGGGTCGGCGTGGCCGGCGGTGGCGCTCACGTCGCTGTCCTTCGGGGTCTCCCACGGGTACCAGAAGTGGATCGGGATCTTTCGCGCGACCTTGCTGGGCATTCTGCTGGCCGTGCCGGTGGTGGTGACCGGCAGCCTGTTTCCGGCGATCGTAGCGCACTTCTGGATCAATGCGGTCATCGGGGTCGGCGGCTGGAAGCTTCTGTACCCGGAAGAAGCGGCCGGGTCCGACACGATGAACACGAATTCCTAGAGAGCCATGAGAAACCGAACCGGATTCCGTTCGATGTGGGCGCTGGCCGCGGTCGCCACGACCGCCCTGCCGGCCGGCGCGCAGGATGGTCCCACCCTGGAGCCGACCGGACTGCTGCGCACCGGGCTGAGGGTCGAGTCCTCCGACACGGGAGGCCGCGACGGGTTCGCCCTGTACGACGCCCGGCTCGGGGCGCGCGGCAGGATCGGGATCGTGTTCGACTACGTCGCCGGAGTGGAGATCGACACCCGCGAGGAGAACCTGCGGCTGCTGGACGCCGGGCTCAGCGTTCCGCTCAAGGACGAGTTCCTGCGACTGGAGATCGGCCTCGGGCTCAGCCAGTTCGGCGGGGAAGTGCGGGTCGACAAGGCGCTGATCCCCTTCGTCGAGCGCTTCCAGGGCTCGCTGGCCCTGGCGCCGGGACGCCAGATCGGCCTGGGCGCCCGGGGCGCGGCGTTCGAGGGCCGCCTGAACTACGGCGGCGGAGTGTACAACGGCAACGGCCCGTCCTGGCAGAACGACGGCAACGGCTTCCTGTGGACGGCCAGGGCCGGCTGGAACTCGGTCGGAGAAGTGGAGTTCTTCGAGGACTTCGTCTGGGAGGTCGGGGCCAGCGTGGCCTTCTCGGAGGACAGCGCGCTTCTCGCGCTGCCGGTCGCGTTGCCCGAGGAGGGAGTCGAGCGTCCCGTTCCAGCGCTCGTGGAGTTCACCGGTGAGCGACTGATCTGGGGTGCCAACGCGAGGGTGACGTGGCGCGAGTTCGCGGTCGCGGGGGAGTACCTGCGCACCGACTTCAGCCCCGCCTCGGCCGAGGATTTGAGCGCGGAGGGCTGGTACGCCCAGGGCTCCTACACCCTGTGGGCGGCGGCGGAGCTGCTGGCCCGCTACGACAGTTTCCGCGCGGCCGGCGTCGTCGGAGAGGCCGGCGCGGAGACGTCGAAGTTCCTCGTCATCGGGGTGAACGTGCTGCCGGGGCTGTACGGACGACTCGGGCTGCAGTACGCCATCGGACTCGATGGGTCCCTGGCGGGACAGGAACTGGCGCTGGACCGCACCAATACGGGCCCGCGGCTGGCGGACGGCCAGTTCCTCCTCAATCTGCAGGTGGGATTCTAGCTTCGCCCGCGGCGATCATGCCTCCGGCGGGGTCGCCGACTCGGGGGCCCCCGCATGCCGCACCGTGATCCCCTCGACCATGAACACCACGTCCTCGGCGATGTTGGTCGCCAGGTCCGCGATCCGCTCCAGGTTGCGGCTGATCAGGATCACCTGCAGGCAGGCCGAAATGTTGGCTTCCAGCATGTGCGTCAGCATCACCCGGAACACGGACTCGTGCAGCCCGTCCACCCGGTCGTCGCGCGCCCGGACGTCCTGGGCCTCGGCCGCGTTCCGGTGAACGAGGGCGTCCATGGCATCGCGGAGCATCTCCTGCGCGATGCGGCTCATCTCCGGGACCTCCGGGGGCATCGCCGGGGGCTGGACCGACCGCTGCAACCGCTCGGCGGCCTCCGCGATGTTGACGGCGTGGTCCCCGATCCGCTCCAGATCGGAGTTGATCTTGAGAATCGTCACCAGCAGCCGGAGGTCCCGGGCCATCGGCTGGTGCAGCGCCAGCAGCTCGATGCACTCCTCCTCGATCCCGACTTCCTCGGCGTCGATCACCGAGTCGCCGGCGCGAACCGCATCCACGCTTCCGTCCGAGGTGAGCGCATAGGTTACGGCTTCTTCCACCAGCTGCTGAACCGAATAGGACATCTCGAGCAGGCGGCCCTCGAGGTGCTCCAGCCGTTCCGTGAATACCTTGTGCGACATCCGCGCTCCTGGTCGTGCGGAGGAAAACTCTGGCGTGCGCCGGCGGTCAGCCGAAGCGACCCGTGATGTACTGTTCCGTGCGTTCCTCGGACGGGTTGGTGAAGATCTTGTCGGTATCGTTGTACTCCACCAGTTCGCCGATGTAGAGGAACGCCGTGAAGTCGCTGACCCGCGCCGCCTGCTGCATGTTGTGGGTAACGATCACGATCGTGTACTCCTGCTTCAACTCGCCGATCAGGTCTTCGATCTTGCTGGTCGCGATCGGGTCCAGGGCGCTGGCCGGCTCGTCCATGAGCAGGATCTCCGGCTCCACGGCGAGCGCCCGGGCAATGCACAGGCGCTGCTGCTGTCCGCCGGAAAGACCGAGTGCGCTGTCCTGCAGCCGGTCCTTCACCTCGTCCCACAGGGCCGCGGAGCGGAGCGACTTCTCGACCTGTTCGTCCAGGTTTCCCTGGTAGCCGTTGATCCGAAGGCCGAAGGCGATGTTCTCGTAGATCGTTTTCGGAAACGGGTTCGGCTTCTGGAACACCATCCCGATCCGCCGCCGAACCTCCACGGGGTCGACACTCGGATCGTAGAGATTGGTGCCGTGGAATCGTACCTCTCCCTCGACGCGCGCGATCGGAATCAGGTCGTTCATCCGGTTGAAGCAGCGCAGCAGGGTGCTCTTTCCGCACCCGGAGGGCCCGATGAACGCCACCACGCGGTTCCGCGGCACGGAGAGCGAGATCTCCTTCACCGCCGCGCTGTCTCCGTAGTAGACGCTCAGGTCTTTCGTCTCGAGCGCCGCCTGTCCGTTGGTCACCACTCAGATCCTCTTCTGATACCGGCTACGCAGGAAAATCGCCGTCGCATTCATCGCCAGCAACACTACGAGTAGCACGATGATCGCGGCCGCCGCCAGTTCGTGGAACTCGGCCTGCGGTTTCGCCGTCCAGTTGAAGATCTGGATCGGCAGGACCGTGAACGGGTCCATCGGGCTCGTGGGCGGAAAGGCGATGAACGTCAGCGCCCCGATCATGATCAGGGGCGCGGTCTCCCCGATCGCCCGCGACAGGGAGAGGATGGTGCCGGTGAGAATGCCGGGGAGGGCGACCGGGAACACGTGGTAGCGGATCGTCTGCCACTTGGTCGCGCCCACCCCGTACGACGCCTCGCGCAGCGAGGTCGGGACCGCTTTGACCGCCTCCTGGGACGCGATGATGATCACCGGCAGGATCAGGAGCGCCAGCGTCAGGGCGCCCGCGATCACGCTGCGCCCCAGGCCGAAGTACCGGACGAAGATCGCCAGGCCCAGGATCCCGTATACGATGGACGGGACGCCGGCCAGGTTGGCGATGTTGGTCTGCAGAATCCGGGTCAGCCAGTTCTTCGGCGCGTATTCCTCCAGGTAGATCGCCGCTCCGACGCCGGTCGGGAATGCGAACAGCGCCGTTAGCCCCATCATCCACAGACTGCCCAGGATCGCCGACTTGATGCCGGCTCGCTCCGGGATTCGCGACGGATAGCGGGTGAGGAAGTCGATCGACAACCAGCTCCACCCGTCGACCACGACATCGAGGAGCAGCAGCGCGAGCATCAGGATGCTGAACGCGATGGAGGTCAGGCACACCGCTTTGAAGATCGCCCCGGCGCGCCGCCTGCGCTTGTCGTTCGGGCGGAACCGGTCGCCGTTCACTCGTACACCTCCCGGAACTTCCGGGTGATCCGCTGCGACAGCAGGTTCATGCCCAGCGTGATCAGGAACAGCACCAGGCCCACGGCGAAGATCGTCGAATACTCCAGCGTTCCGTGGGGCGTCTCGCCGAGACTGATCTGGACGATGTAGGCGGTCATCGTCTGGACGCTCTCGAGGAAGTTGAGCGTCATCTTGGGCGTGGCGCCGGCTGCCAGCGTAACGGCCATCGTTTCCCCGATCGCCCTCGAAATGGCGAGAATGAACGAGGCCACGATACCGGACAGCGCCGCGGGAACGACGACCTTCGTCGACACCTCGAACTTGGTGCCCCCCAGTCCGTACGCCGCCTCGCGCAGCGACTGCGGCACCGCGTTCAGCGCGTCCTCGGACAGCGAGGCGACCATCGGGATGATCATGATGCCTACCACGATGGCTCCGCTCGCGGCGTTGAAGATGCCGGTCTGCGGAAAGATGGCCCGGATGATCGGCGTAACGAAGGTGAGCGCGAAGTATCCGTATACGACCGTGGGGATCCCCGCCAGCACCTCCAGCACGGGCTTGATCACGCCCCGGACCCTGAGCGACGCGTACTCGCTCAGGTAGATCGCCGAGGTCAGGCCCACGGGCAGCGCGATGAGCATCGCCCCGAGCGCGATCAGCATCGTTCCGTTCAGCAGCGGCAGGATGCCGAAGTGCTGGTCGGCGAACAGCGGAGACCAGCGGGTTCCCGTGAGGAACTCCAGCAGCGGGATCTCCCGGAAGAAGCCGGCCGACTCCGTCACCAGCACGACCACGATTCCCACCGTGGTGAGAACCGAGACCAGCCCGCACAGGAACAGGGCGGCCGCGATGACCCGCTCGCCCCACCGGCGACCGGCCCGGTGGCTGAGATCCAGCGGCTCTCCCGGGGGAAGCGCGGCGGACGCCGCTCCCCCGGGCGAAGAACCGTTCATGATCGCATCAGCCGGCGTGGATCAGTTCGCATCCAGCGATCCGGCGAGCTCCGTGTACTTCTCCGCGGCGAGCGGAACGTAGCCCACCTCGGGCACGAGCGTCGTGGCATTCTCCAGATAGAACTCGACGAACGCGCGGACCTGCGGTTTCGCCAGCGCCTGGGCCTTCGTGTAGATGAACATCGGCCGCGACAGCGGCGCGTACGTTCCGTTCTCGATCGTCTCCCGGGACGGGAGCACACAACCGGCCCCGTTGTCCACGGCGACCGCCGCGATCACGTCGGCGCTCTCCTCGTAATAAGCGAAGCCGAAATATCCCAGCGATCCCCCGTCGCCCTGCACGCCGACCACCAGCACGTTGTCGTCCGCGCTGGCCGTATAGTCGTCCCGGCTGGCGTCTTCCTCACCGACGATCGCCTCGGTGAAGTAGTCGAAGGTGCCGGAATCGGTGTCGGGCCCGTACAGCTTGATCTCCTCGTCGGGCCACGACGGGCGGACCTCGTTCCAGCGCGTGATCGTGCTTCCCGGCTGCCAGATCCGCTTCAGCTCGTCGACGGTCATGCACACGGCCCAGTCGTTCGCCGGGTTCCTCACGACCGTGAGTCCATCCCACGAGACCGGGATCTGGATCGGCTCGATGCCGTTCTCGCGGCAGAGCTCGATTTCCGTTTCCTTGATTACACGGGAAGCGTCACTGATGTCCGTTTCCCCTCCGCAGAACTTCTTGAACCCGCCGCCGGTGCCGGAGATGCCGACCGTGACCCGGACCCCGGGGTTCGCGATCTGAAACTCCTCGGCCATGGCTTCCGAGATCGGAAACACGGTGGACGAGCCGTCGATCGTCACCATGCCCGACAGTCCGTCGCCCTCCCGGGCCGTTTCTTCTCCACCGCATGCGGCGAGCGAGAGCAGCACGACCAGGACCGCGCTCAGCGGGCGCAACGTCTTCGAGTGGATCATCTTCATCTTCCTGCCTCTATCAGAAGTGGAACTGCAACTGCGCTTTGAAGGAATTCTCGCCGCGGATTCCGCTCTCTTCCCAGCTGGCGAAGTCCCAGCTCATCACCAGGCGGTTTCGCTTGTAGAAGTAGAGGTTGAGACCCGGTGTGAAGCCCCAGCCACCGTCGTCGCGGATGTCGGTGTTCGGGTCTCCGTAGCTGATACGGAACACGGGCTCCACCCCTTCGATTCCAAGGAAGTCCGCACCGAAATACCACAACGCGGCAGCCTCCCAGGCCTGGAAGTTCGCGAAGTCATCGCCGGCCGGCAGGTCGATGGGAAGTCCGATGGAGCTCTGCCTCGGATTGTCGCCGAACACGTAGCTCGCGATGAGGTGCGGTCCGCCATAGAAGTCGCCCAACCGCCCGAACAGCTCGAAGTCGTAATAATACTCGGACTTCAGTCCTTCCAGCTCCGTCTCGTACCCCTCGTCCGTGGCCGCTGCGGCGCCCCCGAGCTTCAGGGGCAGGTCTCCGACGTCCAGCCTGAACTGCACCCGTCCCATGAACTGCTTCTGGCTGTTCGAGTCCTGGAAACGGAGATCCGAGTCCCCGGTGAATGCGCCGACCCAGTAGGTGAACAGCCCGTCCTCCGTGGAACCGTTGAGTTCGAGACCGATGTCGCGATCGCTCAAGTTGAAGAACACCGTGCCGGCGGTGAGCGACGGCGCTACGAAGTCCTCGAGACCACGGATCGCGACCACTCGCTCCACGGTCGGAGACTGCGTCGAGGAGATCAGAAAGAACTCGTCGAAGGGGCGCTTGAAGTGTCCGACCTTGAGCCTCGCCAGTTTCGAGAAAGTGAATCGACCCCAGGCGTCCTTGAGTCCCAGCTGGGTGACCTTGTTGTAGTCGGGCTGAATCCGGAAGTCGATGTTCTCTCCGATCTTCCCCGAAACCGTGAGCCGGACTCGGCGCAGGAACAGGTCGATCGAAGGAGCCTGCTCGCCGCACTTCGAGTCCGGCGCGAGCGGGAATTCGTCGCAGCTGCTGGTTCCGGCCTGGACCTGGATCCGTCCGTTGAACGTCAGGCTCAACGCGCCGGTCTCGAAATCCTGCGCTGTCGCAGTGCCGGGATGCAACATGACGATGCACGAAACAGCCGCCGCCAGTACAGACGTCGTACGCTTCATAACGCCGCAACCTCCGCTCGGTAGGATCGAGGAGGTTCAACGATCGGCTCGCCGGCCGCGCGCCGGGCGCGCGTGCAAGGGGGTCACCGGCGCCGGCCGCCCCGCAGTGACGGAAGCCTCTCGGCCGAAACGCACAGATCGTGAACGACGCAGATTGAATCGGCGGCGTAAAGTTCGTGTGAAGATAGTGTAACGAAATGGTAACACGAACTCGTGTTCCGGTGCCGTTTGCCACTCACCGCTGGCTCTGGCGAAACCCGGTTCGGTCCAGGTCCGGGTCGGTGAACAGCGGATCGTCGTCACACTCCTCCGGGATCCGCCATTCCCGCGTGCGGCGTCCCGAAGGTCGGGGGGATTGGGCGGCCGCCACGGAGGCACGCGACGACCGCCCTGGAGGGTCTGTTTCGGGGGATCGACGGGCCGATGCCAGCCCTCGAGCTCCCGGCGTTACATGCCTGGTGTTCATCTCTGCTCGAATTGTCGATTCAGGCACGCGTCGAGAGCGGTACGCCCACTTCTTCGCGGCCGGTAGTCGCATTTCTTACCACACGACAATGCGGGAGGATTGTCTTGCTTACGCCAACGAATTGTAACGAGGGTGAAACGACGGACTGAGTCGGGGCGGGTACGTCAGATCGAGCCCGTAGAGGGTCTCAGGTGGTGTGCGGCGAATCGGGAAGCGTGAACCAGACCGTAGTCCCCTGGCCGAGGACGCTGTCGATTCCGACGTCTCCGCCGTGCGCGGCGACCAGGTGCTTGACGATGGAGAGCCCGAGTCCGGTACCCCCGGCCTCCCGGGAGCGGGCGGCGTCCACCCGGTAGAACCTCTCGAACACCCGCTCGATCTGGGCGGAGGGAATGCCGGGCCCGTCATCCGCGACCTCGAATCGGACTCCGCCCTCCCACCGGCGCACCCGCAGCCGAACGGTCGAAGCGTCCGGTGAGTAGCGCACGGCGTTGTCGAGGACGTTGGACAGCACCTGGTACAGCGCATCCCGGTCCGCAAATACGGAGACCCCTTCCGGGACATCCATCGCCAGGCGGACGCCGCGAGTCTCGGGGACCGGCTGCAGCGACGTCCAGGCCTCGGCCACGAGCGGCTCCGCACGGAGCTCCTCCGGCTCGGGGCGCCACGCGCCGGACTCGATCCGCGCGAGGTCCAGCAGGTCGTCCACCAGTCGCTGCATCCGCTCCACGTTGGCCAGAATCCGCCCCGCGAACTTCTCGGCCATCTCCGGCTGCACGCCGGTGTCGGCCAGTGCCTCGGCGAAACCGCGCATGCTGGTGAGCGGGGTCTTGAGCTCGTGGGACACGTTGGCGACGAAGTCGCGTCGGACTCCCTCCAGCTGCCGGGTGCGCGTCAGGTCCCGGATCACGACCAGGGCTCCGGCCGTGAGCGGAAGAGCCGAGAGCTGCACCGTCCGATTGCCGAGGCTCGTCTCGTGGACCGCAGGTCTTCCCTCGAGCAGCGCGCTTTCCACCGCCACCCGGTTGTCCGGGTCTCGAAACAGTGACACCAGTCTCTGACCCTGGAGCCCCGTCCTCCCGACCCAGGTCTCGAACGATCGATTCACTCGCTGTATCTGTCCGGCCCGGTCGACGACCGCGAGCCCGTCGTCCAGGCGATCGAACACGGTGGACAGCTCGGCGTGCTCGGTCTCGAGTCTCCCGACCCGTTCCCCCAGCCGAACGGCCATCTCATCGATCGACTGTCCGAGCTCGCTCACCGCGCCACCGCCCTGGCCGCCGGTTCGGGCGGAGACGTCCCCCTCGCCGATCCGCTGCAGTGTGGTGCGCAGCTTCTCCAGCGGAGCGGTCCGCAGTCGGTGCACGAGGCTGGCGAGCAGCAGGGCCAGCACGAAAGCCAGCAGTGCGGTGCCCGCCGCGACCTGGCGGGTGCGAACCAGGAACTCCCGCGACTCGCGTTCCAGGACGGCCACCCGCACCGCGCCCTGCGGGTGCGGTACGGCCACGTAGAGAAGCTGCAGCGCGATCGTGCCGCTCGCGCGCACGTCCGAGCCCTCGCGCCCGCCGAGCGCCGCAGCGACTTCCGGCCGGTCGGAATGATTCTCGACCGAGGGAAGGCGCGACGCGTCGACCTCGCTGTCACCCAGAACCGTTCCGTCCCGCCCGATCAGGGTGACCCGGACTCCGGCCACGTCGCCCATGCGATCGGCGATCGAGTCGGAGAACGGCTCCCCGGCCAGGTCCTCGCCGATCAGGTATGCCGTGCGCGTCAGCTGCCGAATGTCCCGCTCCTCCAGCTGTGGCTCGAGCTCGAAGGCGGTCCACAGCAGGAACAGCCCGAACGGAATGGCCAGGGCGAGCAGCAGCAGCAGGAAGGTGCGGCGGGTGGACATCAGGACTCCGTGTCGGGCGACCGGAACCGGTATCCGACCCCGCGAACGGTCTCCAGCAGTTCGCCGGCGTCCGCGAGCTTGGACCTCAGGCGGGCCACGTGCATGTCCACCGTACGGGTCTCGATCTGGGCGTTCGTCTGCCAGGCCGCCTGGAGCAGCTGGCGCCGCGTCTGCACGCGTCCGCGTCGTTCCAGGAATACCTCCAGCAACCGGTACTCCAGTGGGGTCAGGTCGATCTCCTGGCCACCGGTATAGGCGCGATGCGCGTCCCGTTCGAGCTCCACGGGACCGACCTTCAGCCGGCGGGACGGGGTGACGGGTTCGGAATAGGTCCGGCGTAACAGCGCCCGTACCCGGAACACGAGCTCCTGCGGACTGAAGGGCTTCGTGACGTAATCGTCAGCCCCGTACTCGAATCCCCGCAGCCGTTCTTCTTCCTCGCGCCGCGCGGTCAGCAGGATGACCGGGATCGACTCGGTGGCCTCGTTCTGTCGCAGGCGCTTGAGCACTTCGTAGCCATCGATGCCGGGCAGCATGAGATCGAGGATCACGAGGTCGGGCCGCTCTTCAGCGGCCGTGGCGATCGCCGACTGCCCGTTCACCGCGGTGCTGACGCGGAAGCCCTCCTTGCTGAGCTGATACACCAGAATGCTCAGGATGTCGGGCTCGTCATCCACGACGAGGAGTCGCGCCTCGCTCACCCGTCCGTTCCCCGGATCGAGAGCAGCAGCTGCCGGAGCATGGACGCGGGCAGGTCCTCGGCCCGTTCCAGGACCTGCTGCTCGGTCTCCTCCACGAGAATCGCGTCCGTGTCGAACCGCTCTTCGTCACACCGGAACGAGATCCGTCCCCGGCACAGGTCCGAGGAGGTGCGCTCGACGATCACGATCAGCTGCCAGCTGTCATCCCCGTCCACGAGCGACCCGAGCTCGTACTCGCGCGCGTCCGCGTCGAAGATGTGCAGCTGCGGGGGTCCCTTTCCCGACGGGGAATCGGCATCGTTCATGCTTCCTCCGTCCCCCCGCCGTCCTCGTCCGATTCCACTGCATCCTTCCACAGGCCCAGCAGCATCGGCTCGAATCGTTCGGGGTGTCGTAGATACTCCTCGGCCCAGGCGTCGAAATCGGGAAGTGGCACGCTGGTCCGGAGCTTCCCGGTAACGAGCCGCATTTTGGACTGAAAACCCAGGGAGGCCAGGTCTTCCCCGGCTTCGCCGGCCGCTTCCTCCAGGATCCGGTAGGTGTGTTCGTCGGACAGGGAGAGGAATACCTCGGAGAGCCGGGCCGAGCAGTACTCCAGGTACTTGGCCCTCAGTTCGGCGTCGGACGGCCTTCCGGGACGAGGCCCTGTTCCGCCGTTCCTGTCCTCCGGCTCGTTTCGCAAACGGGGTCCCATCTGTCGGATCGACTTGCGCGGCGACGGCCCTGATCCGGGCCGAGGGTTCCGACTGCGGATGTAGCGGGGGGGCGGTATGTCGTCAAGCGCTCCGCTCGGCGGGCAGGGAGTCCGTCGTGGCCGGAAAGGTCAGCGAGCGACGCAGTTCCTGGAATACGGCCCGTCGGGCGAGTCCGACCCGGATCAGTCGACCCAGGTACTCGGGGTCGCGGAGCGTGACCTCCTCGACCGATTCCGCCATGTCGGCGGGAAGCTGAAGCACGAGTTCGACGGCGCGCGTATCTGGCATCGCGGAAGGGCCTTTCCGAGAACGAGTCTGACGGTTTCTGTTCGGAGACCACTGACGGGGTCCGGTGTTCCGGCGTGCGGTGAGCCGCACGCTCACTGCCCGCACCCGACGTCAGCAGACTATTGGAACGCAGCCGTACTGGCAACCCCACAATTCTGTCCCCCGCTCCGGTCGGAATCTCGCAAGTTATTGTGCAGCAAACGATTGCAGGAGTGTGGATAACCGGCAACCTGGTGTGGATTGTGTGTGAACAGCGTTCCTGCGTCATGGTCCATACAGCCGAGAATGCCGGTGACGCTTGAGAAAGTGCCGAGTTCCGTGAGTCCGGCCGGGGCGCGTCCGGTTTCCTGTTTTTTGAAAAAACGGGCAGTCGTCGGAGATCCGGTTTACGGAACGGTTACACAGGTGCTACTGCCGCGTTACGGGAATCGTACCCGCCGTTCACACCCGCCGGCCAACATGGGGTCGTTCCGGCGCGGCCCGGGAGGATCGAAACGTCGTCGAGAGCGACGACCGGGCCCCGACCGACAACTCCATTTTACAGTGAGGCAAGCAGCAGATGAGGCTCAGGGCGCGCGTCGCGCTCGCCGGGATTACCTCCTTCCTGATTCTCGGCGTGGGGCAGGTGACGCAGGCACAAGCACAGGAATCGAACGGACGGATCGTCGGCAAGGTGGTCGACGCATCCACCGGGCAGCCGATCGGCACGGCCCAGGTGGCCATCGTCGGAACGGGGCAGCTGGCCCTGACCGACCTGGAGGGCCGCTATTTCCTCGATCGGGTCCCGGCCGGGGTTCACGAGGTTCGGGCCAATGTTCTCGGCTACGGCCCGAAGTCCGTGACCGAGGTCCGGGTTCTGGCCGGAAAGTCGACTCCGCTGGACATCGGGCTGGTCCAGACGGCGATCGAGATCGAAGCGATCACCGTCACCGCGACGATGGAGACCGGCTCGACGGCCTCCCTGCTGGACAAGCAGAAGAACGCGGCCGCGGTCACCGAGGCCGTGGGCGAGCAGGAGATCGCCCGCTCGCCGGACTCGGATGCGGCCGAGGTCGCTTCGCGGGTGAGCGCCGTCACGGTCGCCGACGGGCGGTACGTATACATCCGCGGACTCGGGGAGCGGTACAGCCAGACGACGCTGGGTGGGTCGCCGATCCCGAGTCCCGAGCCGGAAAAGGAGGTCGTTCCGCTGGACCTCTTCCCCTCCGAGTTCATCGAGAGTCTGACGACGCAGAAGACCTACACCCCCGACCGCCCCGGCGAGTTCAGCGGCGGCTCGGTGGACATAACGAACAAGGAATTCCCCTCGGAGTTCACCTGGAAGATGTCGCTCGGGACCTCCGCCAACTCCGAAAGCCAGTTCCAGGACGGCTTCCTGCGCTATGACGGCGGCGGATCCGACTGGCTGGGATCCGATGACGGCACCCGAGCCATTCCCGATGTGATCACGGATGCCGGTTACGGCCTCGGGGGCAATCGGCTCCCCAGGGCGAACCCGGATTCCCTGCTCGTCGCGGGACAGCAGTTCGCCGGTAAGCTGCCGCAGTTCGCACCCACGGCGCAGTCCACGCCCGCCAACGTCGATGTGGGCGGCTCCGTGGGCGACCGCACGTCGCTGTTCGGAAAGGACTTCGGCTACTTCGTCGCCGGGAACTACGGGCAGAAGTTCACCCGTCGTGAGGTGGAGTACGAGCGGAAGTGGCGGGCCGAAGCGTTCAACCCCGACTTCCAGGAGAACGCCCGTCCGAACGTGGACTACGACTTCAATCGCGGCATGCGTCAGGTCGCCTGGGGCGGGCTCGCGAACTTCAGCTTCCTGGCGACGCCGTCGAACCAGTTCAACCTGCAGGCGATGTACAACCGCAACACGGACGACGAGGCGCGGGACTACACGGGCGGGAACCAGGAGGACCTGGGCGGAGAGGTGTTCAGCGAGCGACTGCGCTTCCAGGAGCGGAGCATGATCTGGGGGCAGCTGTCGGGCAAGCACGACCTCGAGTCGCTCAACTCCCGCCTCGACTGGCGGTTTTCGGGGGCACAGGCGTCGCGCGACGAACCGGCGCTCCGGGAGACGGTCTACACCCGGAGCTTCGGCAGCACCAGCCCGTTCACGCTGAACTCCGACACCGGCGAGAGCGGACGGTACTTCTACACCGATCTCACGGACGACGACTTCAACGGCGGGGTGGACTGGACCTGGAACTTCGGCGGCTGGGCCAGCGCCGCCACCCTCAAAGTGGGCGGCGCGATCCGCAGCCGCAGCCGCGACTTCGCCGCTCGGCGCTATCGCTGGAACTTCACCTCGGGGATCACGAGTCTCGACTCGGTGATCGCAAACGGCACGATCGTCGGGACCGCGCCCCGCAACGACATGGAGCTCCAGCTGACGGACCTGGTCGAGTCGGGCGATCAGTACAACGCCGACGAGCGGACCTACGCCGGCTACGGGATGGTGGATCTGCCGATCGGGAGCCGCCTGCGGGCGGTGTTCGGCGCCCGGGTCGAGCCGTACGACCTGGAGCTCACCACGCCGGGCACGACCTCGGACAGTCTCGTCACCCTGTCCGACCTGAGCGCGACCGACGTGCTGCCGTCGCTCGGGCTCACCTACGCGCTGAACGAGGCGATGAACCTGCGGCTGGCGGGCAGCCGGACGGTGGACCGGCCCGAGTTCCGGGAGCTCGCGCCCTTCCAGTTCACGGAGGCCTCCAGCCTTCGCCAGCTGCGGGGCAACCCGGAGCTGGAGATCGCCGACATCTACAGCCTCGATGCCAAGTGGGAGTGGTTCCCGCGCACCGGCGAGGTGTTCTCGTTCGGCGGATTCTACAAGTACCTGGACCGGCCGATCGAGCAGGTGTTCTTCGCGGCCGCCTCGTCGCTCTACTCCTATCAGAACGCCGACAGCGGCTACCTGTTCGGAGTCGAGGGCTCGGTAAGGAAGCGGCTCGACTTCAGCGATTTCATGAGCCACTTCACGCTCGGCGGCGGATTCAGCATCATCGACTCCGAGGTGAAGGTGATCGCCGGGAGCGGATTCAATCCCACCAACCTCACTCGACCTCTCCAGGGACAGTCTCCCTACACGGTCAACGCCAACCTGCAGTGGACCTCCACCGGAGGATCCACCGAGATCGGCCTGTACTACGGGATCTTCGGAAAGCGGATCGAGGCGGCCGGAGGATCGGGTGTGCCGGATATCGAGCTCGAGCCGCGCAATGCGCTCGATCTCACCCTTCGCCAGCGGATCGGGTCGCGGACGAGCATCAAGCTCAAGGCCGAGAATCTGCTGAACGAGCCGTACGAGTGGACGCAGAGCCAGAACGGCATCACGCGGACCCAGAGGTACTACGAAGTCGGACAGACGCTGTCCCTGTCGCTGTCCTACGGTGGCTGA
>Ga0209536_100004443_pt1 | contig 22140 bp, 14 predicted proteins | sample DeeMarSeWOR28_12_FD_187461 | JGI IMG/M metagenome (GOLD analysis project Ga0209536, IMG submission 187461) | Marine sediment microbial communities from White Oak River estuary, North Carolina - WOR-2-8_12 (SPAdes) (version 2) | ecosystem: Environmental > Aquatic > Marine > Intertidal zone >... | reverse complement strand
AGCAGGAACCTATACAATCACAGCCAAAGCCCAAGACACCAAAGGAGCAACAGGACCAGAAGAAACACTAAGCATCACAATAAAAAAATCAAAAAACATAAACACACAATTCTACAAAATACTACAAAACATACTACAACAATACCCAATACTAAAAATAATACTACAAAAAATAATAATATAAAAAAAAATCCCCCTTCTATTCTTTTTTTATTTTAAAAATTTAGGTAGATTTTTATATTCATTTTTTTATTACAATTTTATGGTATAGGGGAGGAAAGGATTACTCATATTTTGTTTCCCGAAATATTGAATATTATTTTTTTACCTCCCTATACTCCCTCACAATGAAATTTAATAAAATTTGGTGGTAAAATATTTACATAAGTATAAGAATTTTTATATGAGTCTTTATTTCTTTTGAGGAAAGATACTTATGAAAAATCAAATTAGAGTTAAAATAATAAAAATAAAAAGAAAATGTCCAAACAATTATAAGATAGGAGATGAAGTAATTATTGATGAAAATGGAGTGCATGGAGACATCTGTATACATGCATTGTATAGTCTATTACCAAAAGCTTTTTCTATGTTATATAACGCAGAATTTCATTGGCTTAAGGATCAGAATATTGCTACGCATGCCTGCCCGGATGCAAATAATCCAGTAATATTTGAATTAAAAAAAGAAAAACAAATTTAATATAATGAGAAAAAGAAAATAGTATTAGTATGTTTACGCCGCCTACCGAATGTAATAAAAAAGTACCATTTAATAGGAAAATAGTCGCTGAAAAATCGTTACTAAATTTATAAAATAAAACATCAATACCTATATCTAAATATAAACGTTTGCTAACAGCAATATTAAATATAAACTATAATCCTATTTTATAAGGAAATTTAGCAGTCTATTCAGCAGTGGATATCGTTCTAAAAACTTCAACAATGGAGAAGTGGATATTGTTTTATCTCGGGGCATAGTGACAGTGAACTCAGACCAATCGCTCTCACCACCATTTATATCAAATGCTTTAGCTTTGATTGTGAAGTTACCCTTATTAAACGTATGTTTTAATGTAATTTCTTCTCCTGAATCATAATAACTAGTTAATTCCCAGGAATTATCTCCCCAATCAATAAAATACCAAACAGAATCATCATTTGGATCGGTTGAAACAAATGTATATTCATATTCCACCTTAGGTTTACCAATTTTAGGACCAGTTATTATTGGTGCTGTTGGTGGGATATTAACAGATGGATACATCAAAGGATACCTATCCTCGTTATCACCGCCAGGAATGAAATAAGATGTATCTCCTATTCCATCACCATCATTATCTGTTCCGTTATAGTCATCCCAGTAGTTACCACCAGAAGGATAATCATTATCCCAAGTATTATTTGATTTATCATTGGCATTATCCAGATTATTATTAATAAAGTTGTTATGATAAAAGATGTTATTGTTACTTAAAGTATATTTTATGCAAAATCCTAGGTTATTATTTGAAATGATGTTATCTTTAATAGTATTGTTATTTGATTTATGAAAGAATATTCCTTGCTCAGAGTTTGCATAAATAAGATTACCTGTGATATTGTTTTTATACGCTTTGTTTTGTAAAATAATTCCGTATGCATTGTTTAAAATATTGTTATTTGAGATAGTATTGTATCTATCAAAGTCCATTAATATGCCATTATAGTTATTTATGATATTATTGTTAGTGATGTTATTGAATTTAATATATCCCATACTTTGAATGCCAGACTCTTCATTTGAAAGAATGTTATTATTTGTAATAATATTATTTATACTGTTACCCCAAATTTCTATGCCTTTTTTGTTTTCCGAAATAGTATTATCACAAATACTATTATTATTAGCACCGGTATCAATTATGATACCATATACTCCATTCGAATTAATTTTATTACCAGAAATAGTATTGTTACAACTACAAAAGTCTATGTCTATACCAACACGAATATTTCCTGAGACATTATTATCAATAATACTGCAATTGGTAGAATATCTTCCTAGAATAATCCCTGCCTCATAACTATTTGAGATAATTTCATTCTCAATTATTGCAATATTTTTAATATATGGGAGGATGGAGATACCTGCTTCAAGACCTCCACTTTTTTGAATTGTAAAACCACTAATATTCACCCAATTAGCTGTAATAAAGATAACATCATATGTTTTCTTATTGCCATCTATAATTGTTGAATATCTATCTTCACCTATTAGATTTATAGATTTGTTAATTTGAATATTCCATTCATGATATGGGGAACTATCATTATAGACAAATACAGTATCACCATTAGATGCATTGCCTATTGCATCCTGTATCTTACTGTAATTACCAGGTCCAGAACCACCAACATAAAGAGTATTGCCCCTGATTGATGGATTAATTGGTTTGTTTTCTATTTGAATGCCAGATATAGAATTAAAACTCATACAAATAAACAAGATAGTAATTCCTATTGCAAAGATTGTTTTATTCATATTTTTCCTCCCTATATTACAATATTATAAATCAGATAAGAAGTATATAAGTGTTATAGAATAAAAAATTGAAAAAAATGGATTATCTCTTTTATAAAAATGTTATACCGGCTATAAACTTTTTATAGATTAGCCGGTAGGCGGCGTTAACCTTTTAGTACTGTTTATTATAGTTTTTTTCCGGTAGACATAACAAGGTTTCATCCCTCATATTTTTTTTAAAAAATAATACCATTTACTATCCTATAGTTTATATATGACTAATCAGATTTGTTTATAGAGTCGAGGGAGGATTATGAATAAAACCATCCTCATATTAGGCATAATATTCATGCTAGTTGGTATATCATTAAATCCTACTATAGCTGTTTTTAATTCTAATGATGATACCACACCGCCAGTAACAACTCATAGTTTAGACCCACCAGAACCAGATGGTGAAAATGGTTGGTATGTATCTGATATTGATGTGACTTTGACTGCTACTGATAATATGTCAGGAGTTATGAAAATCCAATATAGAATTGATGATGGACCAATTTGGACTATTCCTGGTGATTATGGGACTTTTGTTTTAGACATTGATAAGGATGACATTTCAGTTGAATATTGGGCAGTAGATAATGCTTGTAATGAAGAAACACATCATACATTTATTATTGATGTTGACCGCACTGACCCAGTTGTTGACCTGCAATATGAGTTTCAAAAACCCCCTAATGGTGGGTTTCTCATATTCAATGCAACAGCAACTGATGAAACAAGCAAAATGAACCGAGTTAGATTTTTGTTAAATGACGTAGAACAAGATGTTATTTATGGACTAGGGCCCATATATAGCTGGAAATGGGCCTACCACCCAATGATTACAATAATAATTAAAGCAGAAGCTTATGACAATGCAGGAAATATAGCTTATAAAGAAATAAAAAATCCTAAAATCATAAATATCGACCAATCAACAAAATCCACTATAGGTGCTAAAAAAGATAACATATCAGTTGATCCTTCTAATAGGGGCACTACTCTTTATATTGGTGGTTCTGGACCTGGTAATTTCAGTAAGATTCAGGATGCAATAGACAATGCCAGTGATGGTGATACTGTTTTTGTTTATGATGATAGTTCTCCATATGTTGAATGGCATATTGATATTGATAAATCAATCAACTTGGTTGGTGAAAATAAAGAAACAACAATTGTAGATGGAAATGGGACAACTATTTTTCGTATAGTTGCTGATAATGTTCATATAACAGGTTTTTATATTCAAAATTCAGATGCACGTGGCATTAGGGTTTATTCAGATTTTAACAATATATCAGAAAATATATTTTGCGATGTTAATAAAGGCGTAGAGCTTACTAATTGTAATAATAATAAAATTTATAGAAATACAATTAGAGTTAAAGGTTCTCTTCCAAGTGGGATTAAGCTTACATCCTCTGATAACAATATTTTCTCTGAAAATAATCTTCAGGGCTGGCATAAAAAAGGAATTGATTTAATGGAGGGTTCCAAAAATAATATTATATCTGGAAATATATTAAATGGTAGTTATGATAGAGGTATAAGTCTTGTACAAAATTCAGTAAATAATACGGTTACAAAAAATTTCGTGATAAGAGCTGGAGGAGGAATATATTGTCATAATGATGATGTAGATAATAGTATCTTTACAAAAAATGAGGTTAGTTATTGTAGCTATGGAATGGATATTAATGTTCAATCCTCATATATTAAAGATAATATAATTGTAGGTAGTAGCAAATATGGAATGTATTTGTATGGTGATAACAATTTTGTTTCTGGTAATATTATTAAAGATAGTAAGGAGGGAACTTTTAAAATATCTGGTGGTGATTTTAATAAGATAACAAATAATGCATTTATAAATAATACAAATTGGGATCCACTTAATTTATTGGGAGGAAGTAGAAATATTATCGAAAAGAATAATTTCATAGGTAATCTAGGGGATGCATATTTTGAAAATTCTTGGGGTAATAGATGGAGTAAAAATTATTGGGATAAATGTAACAATAGGATGGCTTATTTTATTTATGGAATTTGGGAGATATATGATCCTTTTGATATGGACCCATATGCAGGTCCTATATACACCATTCGTTATTATAATGCAGATTTCCGACCAGCAAGAAAACCATATGAAATACCTGATACAAGTATGTTTGAGGGTTGTGATATTGAATGAAGAAGTTGTTAGCAATAGCCATGGTATTTCTTTTCTTTGGTATGATTATTTTTCCTTCAAGTGGTATTCAAATAGAACAACCCTCTAGAACATTCTTAAATGGAGGTAATACTCTTTATGTCGGTGGTTCTGGACCTGGTAATTACAGTATAATACAGGATGCAATAGACAATGCAACGAGTGGTGATACTGTTTTTGTATTTGATGATAGTTCGCCATATTATGAGAATGTGATAGTAGATAAGTCAATCAATTTAATTGGGGAGAACAAAGATACAACAGTTATAGATGGGCGAGAATTAAATAGTGGAGTTGTATTTTTTGCTGATGGAATAATATTAAGCGGATTTACTATTAGGAATTGTACGGGAGACATATTAAAACAATATGCAGGGATTAAAGTCTATACAAATAAAAGCATTATCAGTAATAATAACATACGTGAAAACGGACACTTTGGAATATATTTCGAATATTTGTCAAATAATAATGTAATTTCTGAAAATTATATCGCATATAACGGTAATGCTGGAATTGTTATGAAGAATAATTCAAACAGCAATTTTATTTTTAACAACATTATTGAACATAACGATTTAGGATTTTATACTGAAGGAGGTATTTTATTAAGTTCTTCTTTTGATAATTCTATATACGATAACAGTATATCAAGTAATTATCATGGGATAATCTTATATGGTTCGTCTTCAAATAAGATTTTTAATAATACTAATGTAAATAATTTTCGTGGGTTAAGAATATTTGGTGGCAGAGAGAATACTGTTTTTTGTAATAATTTTACTGGAGGGAAGGGTATTACATTACGTGATACAGTTGATAATCTCATTATTAATAACACTATTAATGAACCATCCGGGGCTGAAAGAGATGGTGTTATTTTAACTAATGCAAGCTACAACAGGATAATTGGAAATAAGATTACCAAAAAAGATAATGGAATTAGTTTTTATGGTGGAAGTAATAACAATATAATTGAAGATAATATGATAGACTCAAACTATGCAAATGGAATAAATTTACAAGAAGCTGGATACTACAATGTCATTATAAGAAACTCTATTTGCTACAATCAAATACATGGCATATATATTGGTGAATCATGTAGGAATATATTCCGTTATAACAACATTAATTGTAATAATGAAATTGGCATATCTCTAGTCAGTAGTTCTAATAACAATATAATCAATTGTAACAATGTTTCAAAAAATCTACAGAACATTAACATATCAGAATATTCAAGTGTTAACAATAATATTTTTCATAACAACTTTTTTGACAGTGAAATTAAACCCTATGATGAATTTAATAACTATTGGGATGATGGCTATCCATCAGGTGGGAACTACTGGGATGACTATAATGGAATAGATGCTGATGGTGATGGTATAGGAGATACACCATATATCATACCAGGTGGTGACAATCAGGATAAGTATCCATTGATGGAACCATTTGAAGGATTTACCACTGATGCACCAAATGCTCCAAATATAAATGGTCCAAGTATTGGAAAAACTGGAGTTGAATATGAATATACGTTTGTAACTACAGACCCTAATGGTGATGATGTGTTTTATTACATTAATTGGGGTGATGGAACCTATGAAGATTGGATTGGTCCCTATCCGAGTGGAACAATTGTAACTGTTAATCATACTTGGAGTAAAAGGGATTATTATTGGATTATTGCACAAGCAAAAGATGTTAATGGCTCAGTTGGTCCCATTGGAACTTTTGCAGTAACCATGCCACGGAATAAAGTATTGTCAAATTCATTGTTCTTACAATTTCTTGAACGTTTCCCACTCCTCAGTCTCCTCCTTCAAAGACTCACATATCTTTTGGTGTTATAGATTTATATACCATGTATCAGATATGAATATGAGAATTAGGGAGGAAAAAATATGAATAAGAAAACACTGATAGCAGGTCTTCTTGTATCTGTTATATTACTGGTTCCTATTAATTCTGCTTATAGTATCAATAGTTTATCAGTGAAAAATAATGCAGATAATATTATCTGTGAACCTGGATTAGTTAAAACTTGGGTAAAAATTATTGAAGACGGTTGGGTTGATTTTGGAAATTCGGTGATACAGGTCTCAGATGGTGGATATGTAGTTGTAGTAACAGCTCCTAAAGTGGGACACGACCATGAAGATGCTTTTATCCATAAGTTTGATAGTAATGGGAATTCAGTATGGAAAAGGGTTTTTGGAGATGATGAATTTGAATATCAAGAAGGTTTTTCCGTTATAGAAACAAGTAACAGTAATTTTGTTATAACTGGTAATCATGATTTAAGAGTTGGGTTAACAAAATTAAGTGAAAATGGTAAAACAATATGGGATAAGACTTTTGATATTCTTTATTTTTCATCAGGTAATGAAGTGATACAAACATCAGATGGTGGATTTGCTATTGTAGGTTATGCAAATTACGAGAATCAAAAAAACAATCATAGTATAATTTTACTAAAGACTGATAATGATGGAAATGAAATTTGGGTAAAAACATTTGATAAAGATTTGTATGATTATGGATATTCCCTTAAGCAGACATCAGATGGTGGATATATTCTGGTAGGTTATTCGCAACCTAGTGCAGACAGTACGTTTAAAATGTGGCTTATAAAAACTGATGAGAATGGAACATTGTTATGGGATAAAATATTTAGTGGAAAAGGATATAGTAAAGGTTTTTCTCTGCAAATTACTAATGATGGTGGATATATTATTATAGGATATACTAAACTAGCGAATACTAAACCTGATATATGGTTGTTAAAAACTGATGCTAAGGGGGAAAAGTTATGGGAAAAAACATATGGCGGAAAATATGAAGACATTGGTTATTCCGTTCAAACTACAGATGATGGTGGATATATCCTGGCTGGAAGTAGTTATAAAAACAAATTTAATTGTGATGCTTTTTTGATTAAAACAGATGATATTGGGAATGTGGAATGGAGTAGGACATATGGTAGCTTCTTAGAAGATGGTGCAAAATCTGTACAACAAACAACTGATGGTGGTTATATTTTAACTGGTACTCTTAGTCTACCTATACCACGTGCATTTTTAATTAAAACTAATTGCATGGGAACTATACATAAATCGATTAAAACATTATATGCTAAAGAGATTTGCCAACAAAATAAAGTAACTTTTAATTCATTGTTTATTGATTTAAATCTAGAAAAATCTTCAATGTTAAAATTATTACTCAAAAGTTGTGTTAAATGATATTTCCTAAAATATACTTATATACTCCCATCCTGATTAATATATAGCATCGAGGGAGGACTTTATGAAAAAAACCATCCTCATATTAGGGATAATATGCTTATTGATAGGGATAAATGTTATTCCATCAACTGGGAATATAGTTTTGAAAGGGGCATCTTTCCAAGAAATACTTGATAAACCATCTTATGAGAGATGTGTTGGACCAGCTTTATCTTGTCTTACAGAATCAATAGATTGTTCTGAGAAATTATTTTCTGATGGAAAGATTGCCTTTGGCTATGATTTGTTAGGTTGGTGGGGTCAATGTTACTTTCTATTAGATGATCCTGGCAACATTACTTATTTTTGGGGTAAAAGCTCACCACCAACTTTAACTGGAGGTACTTGGACTAATGACTGGAGATGGCTTTGTTGTGAATATGGAACCGGTGTTTTATATGAGATAAATCCCTATAATGGTGACTTTTATATTTTTGGTGGAGGAGGCCCTAGTTTTAATGGTTTAGCATATAATCCGGTTGCAGAAAAATTGTATGGAGCTTCAGATGATGCACTATATGAGATTGATATCGAGTCAGGAGATCAAGAATATATTGGTGATTTTGGTATTAGTTCTGAATTCTTTATTATTGGAATTGCATTTGATAATGATGGTGTATTGTATGGTTGGGATGTTAAATTTGAAGGGGACTCATATCTTTATACAATAAATGTTTCAACAGGTCACGCAATACAAGTTGGTTCATTGGGTATGACTCTGTGTTATGCACAGGATGGTGCATTTGATTTTGAAACTGATGTGCTTTACTTGAGTGCTTATATTATTAGTCCATTATATGGTGGTTATTTAATTGAATGTGATGAGGATACTGGGAATTGTACAATAATTGGTCCATTCGGAGACAACGTTGAAATAGATGCTCTTGCAATTCCTTATGGCTGGAATCTTCCTTATGCTGATTTTAACTGGACACCAACACTACCAAAACCAGGGGAGACAATTTTTTTTGATGCTTCAGCAAGTTATGACCCAGATGGACATATTGTTTCCTATGAATGGGATTGGGATAACGATGGAAAATATGATGAAAACAACACTAATTCTACAGCAACACATTCATGGAATAATACTGGTAATTATCCCATTAGTTTAAAAATTACAGATAACGCTAGTTTAAATGTGACAAAAATAAGAAAAGTGCTTGTAAACCAAATGCCAAATCCACCTGAAATAAAAGGTCCAAAATATGTAAAAATTGGAAAACGGTATAACTACACGATAACAGGAACAGATCCAGATGGGGATGATATTCGTGAGTTTGAGGTTGAATGGGGTGATGGTGGTGGTAGTATGAAACAAGGTTATTATCCCTCAGGCACATCAAAGGTTTTTGACCATGGTTGGTATGAAAATGGAACTTTTATAATCAAAGCTAGGGTTAAGGACATCTATTGGGTTCCAAGTGATTGGACTGAATTTGAGGTGAAAGTTACTAATGATAAATCAACTTCAAGTTCACCTTTATTGAGGTTTTTAGAACGATACCCACTCCTACAAACATTATTAATGCGTTTAGGACTACAATAGATATCCCACTTTGCATTTGGATTATTTCTATTTGTTTTTACTATTTTTCCATGTTTGTCCCGAATAGAGAGGTCGCGTACAAATTATTTTGTCCGGAATGAATAAACTAAAGATCAGTTTAAGTGTTCTATTTCACACGGGATTTTTTATAATTTGAGGTTCGAGGCCGACATACCTTTTTTACTTTTTTTAGTGTTTCAACAGGAGAAAAAAGGCTCCCTCACGCCGCCTACCGGACTCGAACCGGTGACCGCTCGGTAGCTGTAGGAGTTTTTCCCCTTTAACAGCCGAGTGCTCCACCAACTGAGCTAAGGCGGCAATATGAATAATTTGCACAACTGAATACAATAATGTATTAAAAGATTACCCGTCAGAAACCATAACGCTCAAAGCGTTTTAATTCCTTCATTTGGGTCTCTACAAATCTATAAACTGTTGCATGTTTACTTCCCGTGAGCAACATATCAATTGATTTTTTTAATATATTCATCTTTATAATATCAGATATAACTGAGACTGTATGCCCATAAACTGATATTTTTGCATCAGTTAATACCTCTAATACTCTTTTTGTTTTACCTTCTTTACCAATAACCCTACTTTTTAGTCTTGTCACATGAGATTCCTTTTTTCCAACATAATCATAAAGGTTAAACACAAAAAAATCTGCCTCATCATCTAATAGAATCATTGCTTTATCAGGTGAAAAACCTCTTCCGATAGCCTTGATAATATTTTCAATTTTTAATACTATCAATGGGTCTTTAAGCTCATGGTCATCAATCACTACTTCACCTGCTTTTGAGTCAATATTAATTTTTAAACCTGATTTTTCTTCCAAATATTTTTTTGTTTCACCATTGTGACCAATTAAAACACCAACTCTTTCAAGTGGGATTTTTAAATATTTCATGTATATCACGATTTTTTATTAGTAATTTTATTATATATCTTATCTTCCTTTGAATAGATATCATATTTTTTAAAATAACTAACGATATTATGAACATCTCTTTTAAGAAATTCATGTGCATTTGGATGTTCTGTTAAAACACCTTGTCCAAGGTCAATTAAATATGGTCTATTTCTATGAATTATAACATTATAAGCACTCAGATCACTATGTACTAATTCTGCTTTTTTATACATCTTAGAGATATAATCAATAATTGTATCAAATATCTCTTTAGGATTTTTCAAAGTTACATCTTTTAAAAGGGGAGCAGGTTTTATTTGACTGCCAATATATTCCATTATCAAGACATTATTTATACTGGTAATGGGTTTTGGTGCTCTCACTCCTATTTTTTCTAACCGCTCAAGGTTTTTAAATTCTTTTTTCGTCCATGAAATAATTATGTCTCTTCTTGTTCTGTGTATAGATTTAAATCTTGGATCACCAAGTATATAGTTTGAAATATGCTTGAAAGTTGATGTTGAAATCCGATAAATCTTTACAGCAACAAGTTTGTTATCCGGTGTTACACCTCTAAAGACGTTCCCTTCTTTACCAGTTGAAATTGGGAAATCCAGAATATTCAAAACTTTATCAGAGATTAATTTTTCTAATGTATGTAATGTTGATATGTCAAAAACCTCATCTTGGGTTTTTCTATCAATACCAATTCTATCTATTAAATTTTGAAGTTGAAAATCTAATTTCTTAAGACTTTTTTTATCTAAAAATTCATCAGAAGACATCAATTTCCTCTGGAAGTAATTTTCTCCTGCTTAATACTATTGCTTGGGTTCTTCTATATCTAAAAATTATATCTGCTTTATCATCCTGTATTTCCCAAGGCTTAACTATTACCAAATCTCCTGCTCTCACTCGTTGTTTTCTTTTCATTCTACCAGGAATTCGCGCCATTCTTGACTTTCCATCTGCACAGACAACATTAATTCTTGAACCACCCATCAGCCTATCAGCTATGGCAAACATTTCATTTTTCTTTCTATTTGGTAACTGTAATCGTATATATTCTTCTTCTACATTGTTTTGTTCGTTCACGGAATCACAATTAATTAACCTATACAATAAATCGTGTTATTAAACTTTTACTATAAAATTAATTATATGTATAAACCATCTGAAATTTGCATAAGTCTATTTAAGGTTATATTAAGAAACATTTCAATTTCTATTCCTACATCCCTACAAAGTCGGATTTTATGTCTATTATATTTATTTGCAAAAGATGAATCATTAAATTTTTCAATTATTGTTTTTAAGTCCAAATCAGTTATTTTTTTTGAGGGAGTTGATTTTGCAATAGCGAAAATTAAACCAACTGCTGCATCTATTGCAATTAAGATTTTATCTAGAGAAGTTGTCGGAATATAATCAGTATGCATATAGTTGTTTGCTTTAATTGCGTTTACTGCTTTTGGTGGTAGTAAGTCTTCTAAAATCATTGCTGATAGAATACCACGTTTTTCAGGTTCGTTAATAGTATATTCATAATCAAGATTGTAAAGTAGTCCAGTTAAACCCCAGATTTCTTCATCTCTTTCAAGTCTTTTTGCAAAATCTCTCGCCACTGCTTCTAGAGTAAGTGAATAATTTATATTGTCTTTATTTTTAAGGTATTTTTTTAATAATAATAAGGCTTCTTCTCTTGTTATCATAATGTATCTGGGTAAGTAACTAAAATATTTTAAGGCTTTTGGAATAATAAATAAAATAAATTTAAATTTTGAATAACTTATCTTATATAAGATGTTCTAATTATATTTTATTTGAAATCTGGTGAGATCTATTCTATCCCAATCATCAAAATCATTTGCACCATGGCTTCCATCAGAATAATCCACTAAGAAATATGTATAATGATAATTCATGCAACTTCTATAATTTAAATATTTTAAGATTTCGTTACTATTATCACATCCTGGTGTATTTCCCCGAAATATTCCAAGCACGTGTCCTGTTTCATGCATCATTACACCAGCATAAATTATTGCTCTTTGTTCTTCAATACTAAAAGTTCTACGTCTTATGATATTATACCACATAGGATGTTTATATAGAGGAGCATATTCATGTGTTTTTGTTCCTAATGCAAAACAATCAACAAGTCTTTCTCCATTGATATTTGAACTAAATGCAAAGCCGGAGGAGATTGAGTCAAGAGAGTAAGCAATTATCGCATAGTGAAAAACACCTCGACGCCAATAATTGGAATCGTTATTTAAAAAATACTTAAAATATATCTCATCTAATTCATGTCCCTCAACTTTAGGATCAAAAGGAATATCTTTTTGACCACCACCCATACAGCCGTCATCGGTACGTATTACGATATTTCGTCTTGCAAAGGCATCTTGTAATAACTCTAATGATTTATCGGGGACATTTGCACCTCTTTTATCCTCGCTTATCTGCATTTGATCAAGTTCAAGAAAAATATCTTGTCGATGTGGATCAGATCCCCACTGTGATGTGAGGTATTCTTCAGTATTTTGTAAACCGTCTTCATCTATATCTAAATTTGCATGATCCTCCCAAACAAATGGATGATATATCCATATACTTTCATATTTATGGTGCCACCAATCATAATAATAAACATGTCCCCATTTGTATTCCCATTCAATTGGAACACCATCACTGTCGTTATCCCACCCTGTGTTATCTACATCAGGATCGGTATTAAAAACATATTTTTCAACCCAATAAGGAATACCATCATTATCAAAATCATCTTGAGTTATGTCAAACCATATTTCACAATCTCTTTTGTTTTGATATATACTATTATCATCGCAACCATTTGCCCGGCCATATCCACTTAAATCAGAAAGTAAATCAGGGTAATTGTAATCATCGCCTCTCCAATGCCCAGTTTTTATGTTATAGACTATATCTATATCCTTTTTATCTAAATAACTTGTATTGACATTGGAGTTTATATCACATTTTTTATCAATAAATAAATTTTTATCCCAAAGTTGAATCTTTATTTTTACATCTTCCTTATCGTCAGGGACATCAATAGGTTGAGTTGACCAGTCATCTTTAATATATCTCTGATTATACCAAATTGGGCTAACTTGTTTTACATCGTTTATATAAACCACAACGTAAAAATCTGGATCTCCTATTAAATCAATATCGTCAAGAGCTCTTATTTCCCTAATATTTACAGTTACTTTTAGATTTAAAAGAGGGTCTAAATCTTGGCTATCAGTATTTGGATCTAAATTTTTATTATTATTTATCGTTGATATCTTTTTATATTCCTTTATTTCTTGATATATATTATTAGTTTGTAATGCTAAAGTATTTGAAGAAATTAAAAGTAATAATGTTATCATTGAAACAATTATTGTTTTCTTAATAATTTTCATGTTTTTTTACCCCCTAAATAAATATATTAAACTCTGTTATTTATAGTTTACTAAATTTATATTTATATATTTATATATGTTTTATTACCACAAATATTAACAGCTGTTAATTAATAAGTTACCTATATAATTTTTGGTTTAAATTAATTTAATAAAATGACGATACCTTTTAATCCTCCTTGCCATATTCACAAAATTAAGAGTATATGGTATTGGACGATTTAGGTAGTTCCTTAAAAGGAACCTTAAAAAAAATAGCAAATGCAGTTCATGTTGATTCAAAACTTATTAAAGATGTAGTTAGAGACATTCAACGAGCTTTGTTACAGGCAGATATTAACGTAAAACTTGTATTGGAACTCTCAAAAAAGATTGAAAAACGTGCATTACAAGAAAAACCTCCTGCTGGAATGAGTAATCGGGAGCATGTAATTCGTATAGTTTATGAAGAATTAGTTGAACTTCTTGGCGATTCAAGAGAATTACCGATAAAAAAACAAATTATTATGATGGTGGGTCTGTATGGACAAGGAAAAACGACCACTTGTGGAAAACTTGCAACCTTTTTTAAAAGAAAAGGTCTCAGACCTGTTCTTATTGCTGGTGATGTCCATAGACCAGCAGCATACGAACAATTAAAACAGATTTCAGATCAGGTTAAAGTTCCTTTCTACGGAGATAAAAAAGAAAAAAGTGCAGTTAAAATTGTAAAAGAAGGAATTAATAAATATAAAAGAGTAAGCGATGTAATCATTGTTGATACATCTGGTAGACATAAACTTGAAGATGATTTAATCGATGAAATGAAAGATATTTTTAAAACAATAAAACCAGATGAAAAACTTCTTGTTATAGATGCAGCTACTGGTCAACAAGCGGGACCTCAGGCAAAAGCATTCAATGATGCAGTAAAAATCACAGGTATTGTTCTTACAAAGTTAGATGGAACTGCTAAAGGAGGTGGAGCATTAAGTGCTGCTGCTGAGGTTGGCGCACCAATCGTTTTTATAGGAACAGGTGAACATGCTGGTGATTTTGAAAAATTTGAACCTGCTGGATTTATTTCAAGACTACTTGGAATGGGAGATATAAGATCCCTTCTTGAAAAAGCCGAAGAAAGTTTAAAAGGTAAAGATGCAGAAAAAACTGCTAGACGCATCATGTCTGGTAAATTCACCCTACATGATATGTACAATCAGATGGATATGCTTAAAGGCATGGGATCACTTAAAAAAATTAAAGACATGCTACCTGGAGGTTTTCCTGGTCAATCTAAACTAAAAGACGAAGATATGGATAGTACAGAGATTAAATTGCAGAAATTTCGCGTTATAATGGATTCTATGACTGAAGAAGAAATGAACGATCCAAATATAATTCGTGCTTCAAGAATAAAACGTATTGCACGTGGTGCTGGTGTTGAAAATAGAAATGTTAAGGAACTGCTGAAATATTATAACATGACAAAGCGAATGATGAAAGGTTTCAGTAGTACAAGGGATCAAAAGAGACTGATGAAACGACTAAAAATAGGTTAAAGTCAATTTTTTCCAAATTATTATGTTGTTTAAAAATCAAAACCAAATTATAAAAAATGGAAAAACAATTGAATTAAAAAAGATTAGAAAAGACATTTTAGATATTTTATCAAGCTCTTATGACGCTGTAAACCCATACAAAGCAGTGAAAAATCATATTATTGGTGGAAAAATTGTTTTTGATAGCGAGACTATTGATATTTCAAATTTTGAAAACATCTATCTGATAGGTTTTGGAAAAGCAAGTATTGGTATGGCTCAAGCTGTATGTGATTCCTTAAATATTACTAATGGAGCAGTTATTACAAATGACCCTATAAACAAAGTCGAAAATAGTAATGTCGATACTTATTTAGGCAGCCATCCCCTCCCAACTGAAAATAATGTAAAAAATACCGATAAAATCTTAGATATTGTTAAAAAATGTAAAAAAAATGATTTAATTTTTGTATTAATATCAGGCGGGGGCTCTTCACTTTTATGTAAACCACGAGTAAATATAAATGATATGAATCTAACGACAGATTTACTTTTAAAATGTGGTGCAAACATTAATGAGATAAACACAATACGTAAACATCTATCTTATGTTAAAGGGGGGCAATTAGTATATTTTACTAGATGCACCATTATTTCTTTAATAATTTCAGATATCATTGGAGATCCAGTAGAATTTATTGCTTCAGGTCCAACATGTCTTGATTCAACGACCTATAATGATGCGCAAAAAGTGCTATTTAAATATGGATTATGGGAAAAATTACCTTCCTCAATTAAAAAAGTAATTAAAGATGGTGTTCAAGGTAAAATTCCTGAAACACTTAAAAACAAGCAAATTTTTAAAGATACTTATAATTTCATTGTAGCAAATAATATAATTGCTTGTAATGCTGCTAAAAAAAAGGCTGAAGAATTAGAATATAAAACAATTTTACTTACTAACTCACTAGAAGGTGAGGCAAAAGAAATGGGCATTTATCTTGCTGAAAGAGCAACAAATTATTTAAAAAATGTTAAAAACATAGTTTTTATCTCTGGAGGGGAAACTACAGTTACTAAAAAAGGTAATGGTAAAGGTGGGAGAAATCAAGAGATGGTACTTAGTAGTGTAGAAAAATTAGCAGGGAAAGACATTGTTTTTTCTTCCTTTGCAACAGATGGAATTGATGGAAATTCTGATGCTGCTGGAGCAATAGCTGATGAATATACATTAAAACGTGCAGAAAGAAAAAATATGGACCCAAAAAAATACTTAGATAATAACGATTCTTATGAGTTTTTTAAAAATCTAAACGATTTATTAATCACAAACCATACTGGAACAAATGTTATGGACATTCAGGTATTAGTGAAAAAATGATAAATATATGTGCAAATATATATACCATAAACTATATAATAGGATATAAAACATATAATTATTAAATTATTAAAGTATATCTAATATTGGAGAGCGGAAAATGAAGATTAAAAATTTTACAAATAAAACCCTTAGTATATGGTTTATTCTAATATTACTTATTAGTTTGTTTTTTTCTTCAAATGTATCAGCTGAATTTAAACCAAATGATCCTAACAACCCTGACGGTGTTGCATATGATGAGTTTGAAAATTCAAATGATATCACAATTAATGATTGTGTTCGCGAAAATGATTCAATTACTTTAATTAGGAAGAATTTTATTAAAACCTTTGATAAAGAAGAAACTCCTGATAGCGTTGAAGCATGGAAAATTGCCTCAATTGGAGTTGAGCCAGGTAATCAAGGAATAGGTGGATTTATATCACAATATTTTACTCCAGACCTATTAATAGGATATGAATTCACAGATGATGAGTATGATGATATTAAAAATCCTGAAGCCACAGCTGTTGAAACCGAAGCACAACTAGGTTTTGGTGGAAAACCAATATGGCCGATGAATTTTTTCAGATTTAACACAGAATATAATAAAAATATAATTGATGAATTTGAACTAACATGGCGATTCGGTAATTATCAGAGTGCTACTAACTTAGAAGAGATTTCAATGTGGGTTTGGAGTTATGGTACAATAATAAATCGTTGGGTAAATATTGGGAGTTTTACTTATACAGAAGAAAAAATAAATGAAAACAATGGTTATCTTAGCTTTGTCAGAAGAGATCTTGATCTGATAAGCAATGATGGTATAATTGATATGCTTATTGTTGGAAAACCTAAAGAGGATTATACCACGACAACATTATATTCAGATTATGTAAAAACTGCAATTACTATAACCCAAGGTTATGTCCCTGATGGAACTGTCGTATCTTCATTTATTCAGCCTGGATTTCTTGAAGGATGGGAGCGAGTAATATGGAGTGGCTCAAGAGCTAGTAAAAATTCAAATGTTAAGATACAGATACTTGATAAAAATGATGAAGTTATTGAAGAATTAGAAGGGAATTCTGAAGGTTTCACAAATTCCCCAATAGATCTTACATCTCTTGATGTCAGTAAGTATAAAAAAATAAAATTAAAAGCATTATTACACTCTGATAACATTGAGTTTTCACCTAGGTTAAATGGATGGGGGGCATTATGGCAAACAACAGATGGATTTTATGATAGTTTTACTTATGATTTTAGAATAAATGAAAGTTTTGGCGTAAAAATTGAAAATGGTCAAATAAAGGTTAGTAAATTTTATAGTGACTGGGAATTTTTTGGAAAGAATCCGGAAAATACACGGTCTTATATCGGTCAAGAGATAAAAATTGAAGGACAGAATAAAACATATTGGTATACCCCAAGAGATTCGGAATATGGTGGTGTATTCCGAAGCCCAGTTGTAAAAGATGGAAAAGTATACATCGGTTCAAAAGAGGGAATAATATATTGTTTCAATCTTACTGTAGAAAATGTTAATGATATTGGAGATGAACATAGTCCAATTGATGAAAGTGATCCTCTAATGAATTTTTCTGTTGATATGTCCCTTGCTGTTAGTGATGATTATGTTATTGTTGCAACAAATAGAATTGGAGTGGAAAATAAAATTTATGCTTTGAATGCATCTGATTTATCTAATGATGATGGTACGTGGAGTTATTCAATCAATAATCAAGATTCAATATGTTTTTCTTCATCACCAACTATTGCAAACGATAGGATTTTCATTACTTCTTGGAGTGGTAAGTTCGCAAATAATCCTATGTTTTCATATTTATTTAATAAGTTAAATAACTATTTTTTTAGTATGTTTGGGATTAGACTGATGACATTTAATAATAAATTGATTGGTCTAGATATCAATGGAGGCCCGCTTTGGGATCCCATTTCATTACCTGCAGGTAGCTTTTGTACTCCTGCAGTTCATAATGGTCTTGTTTATGTTGGCTGTGAAAATTTTGATGGAAAAAGCTTTTTTGCATTTGATGAAAATACTGGTGAAGAAATCTGGAATGCAACTATCGGACTGATAGGACGGTCTGCTCCGGTTGTTTCAGATGGAAAGGTTTTTGTTATGAGCCGGCAACAATCCCCCTATTCATTAAAAGGTAATGATACAGTTTTTTGTTTTGATGCTGAGACTGGCAAAGAAATCTGGAATTTTTCAATAGGTAATAATACAAATGTGATTGGAAATTATCTAAGAACTTATGGCATAGATAATAGAATATCAGCATCTTCTCCAGTTTGTACACCTGCTTATTATGATGGAATTTTATTTGTAATGTCACAGCAAGGTATATTATACGCATTAGACAGTAATACCGGAGAAGAAAAATGGATTTTTAATATAGCAGATGCTATTCCTGGGTCCGATCTGATTCCTTATCATGTGACATCGCCAGTTGTTGTTGATGGTATTGTTTATGTTGCCACAGCAAAGAAAACATTACTTGAAGATAGAGCTTATATTTTTGCTCTTGATAGTACTGCAGAAGGAGCAATTAAATGGGAATATGAAATAACTGATCCAGATTTTGATCCACTTGTTCCCCAACATCATGTTATTTTTGCATCCCCTGTAGTTGTTGATGGTTTAGTATTAATTAGTGAAAACAGTAGGGTATCAGGTGAATCAGAATATCGTGGAAGGCTTCAGTGTATTGGGGAGTATAAAGAAAATTTGATGGGAACGGTTTATTCAGTACCAATACATGTTCAAAGAGGAAAATGGTGGAACAGATTCAATGCTACTACTCAAAATGCAGATGAAAATAATACAATTTCATTCAAGATTCTTGATAAAAATAATGTAGTTATAAAAAGTGGTTTAAGTGGTAAAAATAATAGTATCTCAGATATAAAAGAAAACGAAATTAAAATTTTTGCTGAACTAAAAATTATAAACTCATCACAACCTTTACCGATTTTAGGAGATTGGCAAATTACTTGGAATATTGAAGATAAGGCTCCAGAGTTTATTGAAAACAGTTTTCGAGCTGGTGAAGGGCAAGAAGGTTGGATAAACCTACTTAAGCTTCCTGATTGTTCAATTAAAGCTCGAGATATTGGAACCACCTCGGTTATATCTGGTTTAGATGCAGATTCTGCAAAATATCTATTGGAGTATGTTAAAAAAGGACAAAGTAACATAACATCAAAATGGTTTAATGCTGTTTGTGATAAAGGCTCTGGTGCAAGGGATGCAACTATTATTGCTAAGCTATCACAAGATTTAAAGGATATAGAAATAAAAGAGTTAAAAAGTATAAGATTCAAAATTGCAGATTTAGCTGGCAATGTAAACACAAGCAAAAATGTAACATTCAAACTTGATTCGAAAAAACCCTCATCTTCAATCATCAATGCAAATAATTATTCAGATAGATATAGTGAAGTGGTAATAGAAGCACAAGGTAGTGATGCTGAAAGTGGTGTTTTAAGTATATCCTTATATTATAGAATTCTGGGTAGTACTAAATGGATGCAGTATGGAGAAAGTCAATCTCCTTATGTATGGTCGTTTGAAAACGAAACATCTGATGAATATGAGTTTTGCACAATTGCAAAAGATAAGGCAGGAAACCTTGAAGATTTTCCAGCTGAAGGGGATGTATCATTCTTATTTGATATGAACAGACCATTCGAACCTATATTTGAGAGTTATTATTCATTTGATTCATTACCAGATTTTACCATCGCTTTTGCCGATGATTATCTTTTGGATAGCGTAGAATATAAACTAAGTTTCCATGGAATATTTGATTGGATTACAATCGCTGATAATATTGATGAAAGAGAATACATTGCAAACTGGACATTATCCCAAAACGATTGGGATAGAATGCTTGAGGACGTATTATATACAATGTTTTTCAGAATAACCGATATCTGTGGAAATGTATACGAAACACCAACTGATATTGAAGCATTAAATCTTGTAAAAAACGAATTACCACAAGCCACATCAAACGTTACTTTAGAATTATCAAAATTTGATGAAGGAGGCTGGGATGAATCATTTACAATAACAGCAGTCTTACCATTTGACATGGAATACGAGCTTGTATCTTTGAAATACCAATATTCTTCTGATAACAATAAGTTCAGTAATTGGAAAAAGTATGGTGATGAGCTATCTGATGCACCTTTTGAATGGGATTTCAATGCAAAAGATGGGGATGGTTATTATAAGTTTAAAGTAACAATTTATAATAAAGGTCAAATCGTTGAATCATATCCGATATCTGTAAATATTGCTGAATTTCCAACAATTCTGTTAATCGTAGTGATAGTTTTATTCTTCTTAATATTTGTATTTACTTTAATTTCAATGAAAAAAATGAAAAGGAGAAAGAAATAAGCTTAGTCATTTACTAGATTTTGTTTCAATTCGAAATTTTTAAATATTTCTTTTATTAGATGATCTGTTCCTTCACCAGTTTCACAGGAGATTTTTAGATTATTCGTACCAGTCTTTTTTAAATCTGATTTATTCTCAACAATTATTATTTTAGATTGACTAAATGTTTTGTTAATCTGAGTTAAAAGCTTCAATTGATCATCTGATGAATAACCGCATGTTTCAGTAGGATCTATTAAAAATATAATTATATCTGCTAAATTTGTTAATGCAGCAATTGCTTGCTTTTCTATTTCATTTCTTTTTGAAACAGGTCTATCTAATAGACCTGGCGTATCAATTAATTGAATGCGTTTTATTTCAAATCTTTCTTTTCTTTCTAAATGACCAATATGTATTTCTTTTGTTGTGAATGGATACTGTGAAATTTTAGGTTTAGCTGAAGAAAGGCACTTTAAAACTGAGGATTTACCAACATTTGGATATCCTGCAATAACTACAGTTGGTACATCTTGAATTTCAGGAAAATGTTTTATTATATTCTGAGCTTTTGAAAGAAATAATAAATCACTACCAATTTGTTTTACAACACTTGATATTCTTCCATATATTTCTTTTTGTTTTTGCATTAAAAAATTAACATTTTTAGATTTTTGTAAGGATTTTGATTGTTTAGTATAAATCATTTGACAAGTTTTTCTTGCCCAATCGATTGCACCTAGTGATTTTTTTAATTTATTTATGTCTATCTTAATATCAATTATATCCTGGTAAAATTTTGGTAGATTTTCAATTGATGGAAATTTTTTAACATATTGTTCAAGTCTTGAGATTATACTTTTAGTAAAAGAATCTGTTCTTGCAATAATT
>Ga0209536_100004442_pt1 | contig 22140 bp, 20 predicted proteins | sample DeeMarSeWOR28_12_FD_187461 | JGI IMG/M metagenome (GOLD analysis project Ga0209536, IMG submission 187461) | Marine sediment microbial communities from White Oak River estuary, North Carolina - WOR-2-8_12 (SPAdes) (version 2) | ecosystem: Environmental > Aquatic > Marine > Intertidal zone >... | reverse complement strand
TCCGCCCAGCAGCGTTGCTCGTCGGTTAAATACTCCCGGTATTCGCCCTCCTCGCGCCTTGCTGGTCAGACGGTTTGACGTCCTCGATACGTCACCGTACTTATGAATTGGACCACTTAGTTTTCCTCACGACGCGTTCCCAGATAGGCTCGGATCACCTTGCGGTTCCTCATCACCTCCTGGGGTCTACCCTCCGCGACCTTTTCTCCATGATCCAATGCCAGCAACCGATCAGATACCCGCAGACTCAGGGTCAGAAAGTGATCTACGATACAGAGAGTAACCCCCCGCTGCCGCACTCGGCGAACCAGTTCTACCGCCTGTTTCACTGCAAGAGGACTGAAGCCGGCGGCGACTTCGTCCAGCAGAAGTAGACGGGGCTGATTGGCCAGGGCTCGAGCTAAGTCCAGCCTACGTTGCTCACTGAGAGTAAGGTCGCTGGCAGGTAAACGCGCTTTGTGAGCAATACCCACCAACTCGAGGAGCTGCTCCGCTGTATCAATGTCTGTCTGTCGGGTAAAAAGTTGAAATTCTTTGCTGAAGATACGGCCCAACACCACATTTTCTAAAGTGGTCATCTTGGCGAACGGCCTAGAAGACTGGAAGGTCCTGCTGATGCCCAGTCTCCGGATCTCATGAGGCTTGCAAGCGGTAATTTCCTGGTCAGCAAACAAGATTCTGCCACTGGTGGGTCTGTGGCGGCCCGTGATCAGATTGACCAATGTCGTTTTCCCTGCACCATTGGGTCCCACCAATCCCACGATCTCGCCTTCGTTGATACTGAAATCTATCTCTTTAAGGGCCCAGCAGTCCCCGAATCTTTTACTCAATGCTTCCAGTTTTAGCAGAGACAAGATGACCCTTTCCCAGTCTACCCCAAAATCCGGAAGGCATAAAAAGAATAGCGAGAATGATGATCGCACCATAAAGGAATTCGTGGCCAGCCGGAAGCAGGGGATGGAAAATAAACTGATCTATAGGATAGAGGACTAATGCTGCCAGGGGTGGACCGAGAACGGTGAATCGGCCCCCGCAGATGGCAAAAATCATGGGTATGGCGGAGAAATGGAGGCCGTAGACCAAGCTTGGTTCGACATAGCGGATAAGGTGCGCATAGCAGGCACCTCCGATTCCGGTGAAAAAAGCGCTGAGCAAAAGCGATAACAGACGGTAGCGCTGAACTTGAATTCCGACCGCCTCGGCCGCCGCCTCCTCTTGTCGGACTGCGTGCAGTGCCAGCCCAAGATTGGATCGAAAGATGAGTGCCACCAAACATATTAACAGGAGGGCGTAAGAGAGCACAAAGTAGTACGAAGCCACGGGGCTGGCGCTGATATCAAAGTGATACGAGCCAAGACTCAGGGTAGGGAGCCCAGGAAGCCCTAAGAGTCCCAGGGATCCGCGGGTTAGACTGTCCCAATTATCGGTTATAACCTTGGGGATTTCCACAAAGGCCAGGGTCGCCAGGGCGAAGTAACCACCTCGGAGTCGGAGGCAAAAAAGAGCCGTAATCACGGCGAACCCGGTGGCCACAAGCCCCCCAAGGGGAATGGTGAACCAGGGAGAGATGCCAAGTTCAAGACTGAGGAGGACCGAACCGTAAGCGCCAACGCCAAAAAAGGCAGCATGGCCGAGGGATATAGAACCGCTTATTCCTAATATATTCCAGGCCAGGGCTAGAGTTGCCAGAAGCAGGGCATGAGTGAATACTTGCAGGACATAGTCGCTATAGCGAGCAACCACTGGTAATAGGAGCAAGAAGACGAATCCTAGAAGAAGAGCACCCTTGGTGAGGGGGAAATTCTCATCAATCTGGAGTCCGGAACCTGTCTTTCTCATTACCCTTCTCTTCCGAGAATGCCGTGGGGTTTCATCGCCAGCAAGATGAGCAGCATGACTGCACTCACCATCTCCCGCCAGCTGGCTCCTAGAAGAACCACTGCCAGTGATTCTACCAGACCCAGAATCCAGCCACCCAGAATCAAGCCGTGCAATCGGCCTATGCCGGCAAATATGGTGATGGTGATCGCAATCAGGGTGGCTTGCAGTCCAGCAGTGGGATAGAGATATTGGATGCAACCGTAAAGGGGACCTGCCAAACCAATTAGCACGGCACCGATCCCGAAAGCTAAGACCCCCATAACCCCCACATTAATACCGGCCAGGGCGGCGGCTTCTCTGTCCTGCATGGTAGCTCTCAGAGCCTTTCCCAGGTAGGTTTGGTGCATAAGCAAGTAAAGCAGGCCCATTACCAGTAGTGAAAGGGCTAGAAGGGTTAACTGGCCATAGCTGAGGTAGAATGTGTGTAACCGGAGTCCCTGGTTGAGGGCCGGAACTCGAATGAGACGATAGTCACCAGAGAAGCAAAAGAGCATGCTATTTTGAAGCAAGATGGCCACTCCGAAGCTAACCACAACCGAGTTCAATTCGAGGGGTTCACGCAACCTGGAAAATAGTCGCTGAAGAATTAGACAGACCGCAAATGATAGGAGGATCGCGGCGGGAAAGGTGAAGACAAGGGAGAGGCCAAACGTTTTCCAGAGCCAGTAGGACACAAAGCCGGCGAGAACCAGTAGTTCACCGTGGGCCAGATTAAAGGTGTGGGTCACCCCGAATATCAGAGCAAACCCCAGGGCAATCAGGGTGTAGAAAGAGCCGAGGGTGATACCTGAAACAAAGGCCGTGGTCCACATGGGCGCTAATTTCGGTTACTCCGCTGAGGCATAGGATAGATCATAGATCCAGTGGCGCGTTCTAATGGATACACTGCCACCAGTCTGCCTTTCTGAATTTGGACTACCCGATGCTGGTAGTGGCGCGGATCCCCTTGCTCATCGAAGGAGAGACGCTCCATAGGCAGCATAAGATCAAGTTCCCCTAAGGCCTGGCGAATATTCGGTCCGGTGAGTGGTTTGCGCTGGCGCAAGACCTGTTGCATGGCCACGAGTAAGGCCCGGGTGGAGGTGTAGCCGTGCATGTTGGTGGTATTAGGCTCACGGCGGAACATGTTCCGAAACCTGTCCACAAAGGCCTCTGACGCCTTCTCGGTGCCTGGCTCGGTGATGCCCGGATGCCAGGCGCAGGTGCTGTAGAGAAATTCAGCATCGTCGCCCATCTCACGAATAAAGCTCTCATAGGCAATACCAAAGGGGCCAAGATAAGCTTTAGGGTATACCCTGTTTTCTCTCAGTTGGCGCACCAGAAGAAGATGATCCGCGAAGAAACCGCCGGAGACAATGACGTCTATCTTCAGGCTGGACAGTTTGCCGATAAGAGGCGTGAAATCGGGAGTGGACGGGCGGAATTTTTCCATGATTTGCGCCTCGATGAAGCGAGACTCGAGGCAGCTCTGAAGATCACGGGCGAACTCAGTAGCGCCGGGTGTGCCTGCATAAAGGATGGCCAAGCGCTGAGGGCGCAAATGTTCATACAAGAAATTGCAAAGAGGGTCTACAAAGCCTCTGAGTCTGGCGACCCGGAAGAAGTAAGGGTTGTCATGTCGGGTAAGTTCTTTTTGTAAGCTCGCACTGGCCACGTAGGGTATCTTGTATTTCTTGGCGACTTCACTGATAGGTCCTACCAGGGAATCAACGTAGCCGCCCGTAAGAGCCAGGACCTTTTTCCAACCACACAATTCCTCAGCTCTGGAAATGGCCACATCCGGCTGGCTCTGGTCGTCGCGGGAGATCAGCTCCACCATTCGGCCTTCAATCCCGCCAGCCTCGTTCACTTCAGCAACCGCAAGCTCCACCCCTTGATGGATCTCCAAACCCGGTTTGGCGAGTCTGCCAGAGAGAGGATTAATCTCGCCGATCTTTATAGGGGCGGCGATTGTGGAAAGCAAATCGCAACAGAAAACAAGCCACAGCAGGCAGGCAATGCCGCAGCAGTGTTTGAAACGCACTGAGGTTACCTCAAATCGTTAAACTGAACCAGAGAGTGCATTCCCCCCGCCCGCCGTAGGCGGGCTAAGGGTTAGCGAGCGAACTTCATAAATTGGCTTAATTCCTTACGGTCGAAGATTCCCTGTCCGCCGCAACCGGACTGCAGGGGGCTCCAACTGTTTTTCTGCCATCTTACCGGACTTTTCCAACGGAACGAAGAGAAAAAAAACACAAACTTTCGAACTGGATACTGGATGCTGGACAAACACGTTAACCCGCATCCAGAATCCAGTATCTTAACGCCAGCTTGGCTGAGTTTCACTGGACTCTCAGGGAAATATTGTCTGGTTCCCCGGCTCGAAGAAAAAAACCCCCCAGCCCACGACAGGGGTGAGGGGGGTTGTGATCCAAGCTAGCGGCCTTGAGCTGCAGTCAGAAATCCTATTTGGGCGGACGCAGATGACGCCGCAAGAGTTTGCCTGTGGGCGTGCGTGGCAACGAATCCACGTACTCGATAGCCCTGGGCAGCTTGTAGATGGCGATATGCTCCTTCAAGAACGTCTTGAGTTCTTCGAACAGCTCATCGCTGCCCTCATGGCCCTCTTTGAGAACCAGAAAGGCTTTGGTGATCTGACCTTTGTCCGGATCGGGAACCCCGACCACACCCGCCTCCGCCACCGCCGGGTGCTTCTCGAGGGCCTCTTCCACCTCGGCAGGACCGATGCGGTAGCCAGAACTCTTGATCATGTCGTCTTCGCGGGATACGAAGCAGATGTTGCCATCTTCTTTCATAAAGACAGCGTCTCCCATCTGGTTCCAGCCGTTGACCACGCCCTTGCGTTGCGAGTTGAGCAGACGTTCGTTGTCAATATAAGGTTTCCAGTAGAGGGTGCCTGAGGCGCCCTTGAGAATCATGCTGCCTACTTCATTGGGCTTGCAATCTTTTCCCGATTCATCGATAACCCGCACCTTAACCCCAGGCAGAGGTTTGCCGATGGAATCGGGCACCGGCTCCGGATTCATGGTGTTGGAGGTGACCAGATGGAGCATTTCCGTGCCGCCGAGCCCTTCCCAGATGGGCTTGCCGGTAAGTTCCTGCCACCCTTTTAGAGTTTCAGCACCCAAGGCATCGCCACCCGAGGTGTAGAGACGCACTGAGCTGGTGTCGTAGGTCTTGAAAGGGGGAAACTTCATCAAGGCCCTATAACCCGTGGGGAGACCGGTGAGGATGGTAATCTTGTGCTTCTGGATTAGATCCATCATGTCAGGAGGAGTGAACTTGGGGATGAGGGAAATAGCGGCGCCACCTTCAAAAGGAAGCAGGGTGAAGGTGCCGAAACCGGCGGCAAAAGAGACCGGAGCAGCGCCCCCCAAGACGTCGCCTGGCTTCATTTTGTAGACATATTTGTTCACAATTTTGGACTCAATGACAGCCGGCCGGACAAAGTGGACGCAACCCTTGGGCATGCCGGTGGTGCCGGAAGTGTAGAGCATGATGCCAATGTCGTCGGCCTTGAGCATGGTCGCTTCGAGCTCGGGAGAACCTGCCTCCAGCATCTCTTCAAAGACCATGTTTCCTGCTGCCTTTACCTCGCCTGGGTTGCCGCCGATGACAATCACCTTGGTGCCATGCTTGAGGCTGGCCTTGGCGTGCTCAACCGGCGCCATGAGCGGGGCGTTGACAATAAAGAACTTCATCTCGGCGTCGTTGGCCACAAAAGCCACCTCTTCCCCGGACCACAGGGGTGAGGTGGGTACCGGGATGGCCCCGACCTTTTCAATGGCGAAAATGGCAACAACGGCCTGAGGGGAGTTGACCAAGCGGATGCCAACGCGGTCCTGAGGTTCCACGCCGGCCTCTTTCAAGGCGTTACCGAATTTGTTCACCTGTTGCTGCAGTTGAGCGTAGGAGATCGTCTTGTCCATGAATTTAATGGCAGGATTGTCGCCTCTGCCTTCTCGGACATGACGGTCCACCAAAAAGTCAGCGAGGTTCAGATCCTCGGGAGTGTCGGCAAACTCCTCGGGAACCAAGTATTCAGGCCACATGTCTCTGGGTGGTAGGTAATTTTCAGGTATCTTGCCCATAACGTACCTCCGTTAATGAGTGTCTCACATTCAAGAATCTGGTTCATGCCCCTGAGGAAACTCAAAGGCTATGACCCTTGACATACTGTCCAATAATGCCACCAATGCGAGCGCTCCAGCAAATGCCTCGGGGCGGCACAGTGAAGCCTCACCTCCTTTCCAGTTAAATTGCTGGGACAATTTCGCATGTGCAAGCATCTGCCCTAAATGATTTGGGCAGGTCAACCGTGGTCAATCTCCAATCGGCATTATAGGCGGTGCATTTGTCACCATCCCAGGCAACCAGGTAGACCGGGGGGTGTAAAGAGTTACGGCTGTCGCGTCAAGAAACCACCGATTTTTTCGTGAACTCGGTGGTTTACTTTCTGCCTCAGGGGCTGGAAGAGACGACCCTGTGTCCCTGGTCCTCCAGAGCCTGACGCAACGGTTCCGTATCACACTTTTCAATACGAAAAGAGTATATTCGCTCAGGGGCCTCCTGGTTTAGGATGCCAACACTGATGATCTCGCCGTTGTGCTCCCGGATGATTCGGGAGACCTCCTGAAAAGCATCTCGAGAGTCGCCGAGCTGAACATCCAGGCGAGAACTCGATCCAAGCACGCCCATAATGTCTATAAATGCTTTGAGGATGTCCACAACTGTAATGACGCCCACCAGTTTGCCACCCTCCAAAACCGGCATGCCGCCAATCTTGTGTTCGCTAATAAGAAGCGCGGCCTTCTCCAGGACATCGGAGGAGGAGACGGTAACTGGGTCGGCGATCATTACATCGCCGACCGTCAACTCTTCGATCATGGAGGCTATGAGTACTCCCCGGAGATCGGAGTCGGTAACCCATCCCACCAGGTGCACTTCACGCTCCACCACCGGTAAGTGCCGGATGGAATGCTTTTTCATGAGCTCGATGGCCTCTTGAATCGAGGCTTTGGGCGAAATAGCAACGGGATTTCTGGACATGCGTCGGGCTACCAGCATGAAAAAATGACCTCACAAATCGGGGCCTGACTCACTCAAAGACGATGCCGACCTGTTCGTTTCAAATACCCCTACTCAATGGCCTCTATAAGTGGAGACCGGAACGCAGTGAAGATAAAGATATGAACTTGGGAATTCGGCAGGAAAGACTAGGGTAGCAGCCAATTAAATCTGCGGCCAACCCAACTTGTGATTCCTTAGATTTCCGAAACTAAAGTAAAAATACTATAGGATGACTCAGGGAAAATTGCAAGAGAAAAAAGGTGCATGCTCCCCGCAGGCGACCACTTGCCCTTCCTTGACATTTGACCTTCTCTTGCTATACTTGATTCGCCCTCATTAACCACGAACCGCTTGCTGCGACTGTAGACATGGCCATCCTTCTCTCCGCGCCGGAAGGCGGGTATCCTTGGGATTTATTGCGCTTGGCTCAGGACAAGCTTAGTCTGCGCCGCACCGTTCACGTACGGTTCCGGTGCGAGCCCCTGTGTTTGACCGATGGCACGCCCATCACAGAGGTCTTGCGGCACCGTTTCGCAATTAATGTGGGCTAGACTCAGCCCCGGATTTTCGGGGCGTTTGTGCATTTCCGCCTTTTTTTCATGAACAGGAGATCGCAACCTTGAGCAAATGTAAGTTTATCTTTGTAACGGGTGGGGTGCTCTCCTCCTTGGGTAAAGGACTGGCGTCCGCAGCCATAGGCGCCCTGCTGGAAAGCAGGGGGCTACGGGTTACTCTGCAGAAATTGGATCCTTATATCAACGTGGATCCAGGAACGATGAACCCCTTCCAGCACGGCGAGGTCTTCGTTACCGACGATGGGGCCGAGACCGATCTGGATCTGGGGCACTACGAACGTTACACCTCTGCCAGAATGGGCAGAAAAAACAACTTTACCTCTGGAAGCATTTACTATTCCGTGATTAGCAAAGAGCGGCGGGGAGACTATCTGGGGGGAACTGTGCAGGTAGTGCCTCACATTACCGATGAAATCAAGAACTGCATTCTCGAGGTAACCGACGGCGTTGATGTGGCCATAGTTGAAATAGGTGGCACAGTAGGAGATATTGAAGGTCTTCCTTTTCTTGAGGCGATCCGACAGTTCAGATCAGACGTAGGAAAGGAAAACGTCATCTATATACACCTGACGCTGGTTCCCTATATCCGGGCAGCCGGAGAGGTCAAGACCAAGCCGACTCAGCACAGTGTCAAAGAGCTGAGCAGTATCGGAATCCAGCCGGACATTTTGTTGTGTCGCACTGAGGTTGCACTCGAAAAGGAGATCAAGGCGAAGATTGCCCACTTCTGCAACGTGGAGCCTGAGGCGGTGATCACAGCTCAAGATGTAGAAAGCATCTACGAAGTGCCTCTGAGGTTTCACCAGGAAGGGTTGGACGACAAAATTGTACAGTTCTTGAATATCTGGACCCGCGCCCCGCGCTTGGAACGCTGGAAAGAACTGGTTGAAAGGGTGAAAAACCCCAAGCATAAAGTTAATATCGGCATTGTAGGTAAATATATTGATTTGCGAGAATCCTATAAGAGTTTGAACGAAGCATTAGTTCATGGTGGAGTTGCCAATGATAGCCGGGTGACTCTCTCTTACATCGATTCTGAGGAGGTTGAAACAAAGGGGGGCGAGGCTCTGCTCGAGAGTGCAGATGGCATACTGGTGCCAGGTGGTTTTGGTGCCCGTGGGTTTGCCGGAAAGATCAATGCGATCAAGCATGCCAGGGAAAACCGAGTGCCGTTCTTTGGAATCTGCCTTGGCATGCAAATGGCGGTGGTGGAATTCGCCCGTAACGTGGCCGGTATCGAAGATGCTCACAGCGTGGAATATGATCCGAATACAAAAAGCCCGGTTATCTACCTCATGCGTGAGTGGTACGATTACCAAAAAGAGATCGTGCAACGGCGTACTGAGAATTCCGACCTGGGCGGCACCATGCGGTTAGGAGCCTACCCCTGCGTGCTGGAGGAGGGCTCGAATGCCCATGCGGCCTATGGCATAAGTGAGATTTTCGAGCGTCACCGCCACCGTTACGAGTTCAACAACGACTTCCGCGATATACTGGGTGGTAAGGGGCTGAGGTTCACAGGACTTTCTCCAGACAAACAGCTCGTGGAAATTATCGAATTAGAAGACCATCCTTGGTTTCTCGGTTGTCAATTTCATCCCGAATTCAAGTCCAGGCCAATGAATCCCCACCCCCTCTTCAGAGACTTCGTCAAATATTCGCTGGAGAACGCTATCCGGCAAGGCAGAGCCGACGCAGTTTGAAGTGGTTTTTGAGGTCTGAAAAAGCAGCTGATGCGACATATTGTATTAGAGCAATTTACCATCGGTGATGGACCACTTTTTTTCATCGCTGGACCATGTGTGATTGAGAGTGCTGAAGCCACTCTGGCCGTTGCCTCAGATCTCAGAAAAATTGCAGACAAGTGGGGTGTTCGCCTGATATTCAAGAGTTCTTACGATAAGGCGAACCGTACCTCTCACGCCTCGTTTCGGGGCCCCGGGCTGGACGAGGGGTTGGAAATTCTTGCAGCTGTTCGTCGTGCGTACAATCTTCCCGTGCTCTCCGATGTCCATTCAGTTGCAGAAGTGGAACGCGCGGCAGAGGTGCTTGATATCATCCAAATTCCTGCATTTCTCTGTCGCCAGACCGATCTGGTCATGGCGGCGGCAGCCACCGGCAAGCCCATCAACGTGAAGAAAGGCCAGTTTCTTGCGCCTTGGGATATGGCTAACGTAGTTGCCAAGTTTCATTCCAAGGGCAATCACCAGGTTTTGTTGACCGAGAGAGGCAGTACTTTTGGCTACAACAACCTGGTGGTGGATATGCGCTCGCTGCACCTCATGCGGGCTCATGGACTGGTCGTTTTTGATGCCACCCACAGTGTACAACTGCCCGGTGGGGCTGGCGACTGCTCTGGAGGAGATCGCCGCTTTGTGGGAACATTGGCCCGTGCAGCAGTGGCAGCCGGGGTGGATGGAGTCTTTCTGGAGGTTCATCATAATCCGGATCGCGCTCGTTGCGACGGTCCTAACTCCCTTCCCGTGGCGGTTGTAGATGATCTGGTGGAGGTGTTGCTCAATATCCACGATGTGGTGAAGTCGAGGCTTTAGGAGATCGGGGAAATACCGAGGTGAATTATCATAGTGGTGAGGATCAGGTCAGGGAGCTGGCAGCTCGAATCAAACTGTTGATTTTGGATGTGGACGGTGTGCTCACCGACGGCGGCCTTATTTGGCTAGCTGAAGGCCAAGAAGGCAAGATTTTTCATGTCCATGATGGCCATGGCATACGGTTGGTGCAACGGGCAGGGATCGAGGTCGCGCTGCTCACCGGTCGGAGTTCGCGAGTAGTGGCCCATCGCGCCAAGGATTTGGGGATAAGGCTTATAGTTCAGGGCAGCAGAGACAAACTGACTGACTATGAAGAGATGCTAAGATTGCGACAGCTGGATGATCCAGATGTGGCCTATGTGGGCGACGATCTTGTGGACGTCCCTGTGTTCAAGCGGGTGGGCCTTGCTTTTGCGGTAGCTGGTTGCGCAGCGTATGTGGAGTCCCATTGTGACGCCACTACTCAAAATCAAGGGGGCCAAGGGGCAGTTCGTGAGGTTTGCGACTTCCTACTCCAGGCTCAGGGTAAGTGGGAAGAAGTCACCGCGCCATATCTCGGTGATTCAAGCGGCTAAGATGCTGAATCTAATTTTCCAAAACCTGAAAAAGGAAAACCGGTTGTTCGCAGTATTACAGACTAAAGGGGATCAAAAAATGATTGTCGCCCAGATTGAAGAAGGATGCATGTCTAATTCCTGATTCCCCAGATTCTTGAATTGAAGATAATAACATAATGTACCGGAATTACTCGTATAATGCTGGAATTATCCGTAAAATTCCCCTTTACACTTCCCGAGAGCCTGTGGTATAGGTGAAAAAAGAGGTTGGCATGTAACCTGCATCAGGCCCAGAAGTTGCATGTTACTGGAGCGAGAGTTATTCCGGGCTGGAGCTGAGGATTTATGCAACAAAGATTTTGGCAGCGCATCCGGCTTATTCGGTGGTCTCTATGTCTGATCATGGTCGCTACTGTCCTAGCGCTTTTCGCCGGATTCGAGATGCGCTCGGCAGAACGCATACTGCCAGCCGTCATCGCCAAAGCAACCTTAAGTGACGCCAATGTTAGCCTCAACAGTTTCGATTATTGCGACGTCAGAGAGGGGAATGCTCGCTGGATTCTGCGGGCGGCGGGGGCTCGTTATTATGACGATAAGCAGGAGACCGTTCTTAGTCAGGTGAACGCGGTATTCTATCTCAGAGATGGCGACAAGGTGGAACTACAGGGGGATCAAGGAATCTTCCATAACGACAGCAATAACATGGAAGTCAGTGGCCACGTCCGGGTTCGTTACGGGGACGACTACACGCTGGTAACCGATCGCCTTCTTTATGATCGGGACAAAGAGTTGATTTATACGGCAGCGGTCGTCTTTCTTGAGGGCCGAGGCATCACCCTCAAGGGCCAAGGCATGCGGCTGGAGATTGCCACGCGAACGGTACGTATCTTGAAGAACATTGAAACGACGTTGCAGGGGGTTATCGCTGGCGGCAACAAGCGCCAGAGTATCTCATAGTCGCCGCTACAGGATAAGTGCTTGAGCATACTGGGTGAAAACAAACGGATACGCGGTGTGCGGATTGCAATCGTTTTGGTGGTGTCGGGTCTCTTGGGCGGCGGGATTTGTCATACTGCACCCCCGATTGCTGATGTCATCCGGATAAAGAGTGACCGACTCGAGGCGAACCAGCAAGAAAGGCAAGTGACTTTCCTGGGCAATGTAGTGGCGACGAAGGGAGACCTCAAAATCCAGGGCGATCGGATGACTATCCACTACCAGGAAGGAGTTTCAGCGGAGAGGAACAGTCACAATTTGGCCGAAAGTGTGGATCGGGCTGTGGTTGATGGGAATGTTCGCATTTTTCAAAAGAATACCGTAGTCACGGCAGAGCATGCCGTCTACTATCTGTCGGAGAACAAGATTGTGCTCACCGGGGAGCCTCGGGTTCAGCGAGACAAAGACTTCATACAAGGGTCCTCCATCACCTATTTTCTAGACAGCGAGAAGAGCATCGTCGAGGGAGGCCCCGCTGGACCTGTGGAAGCAACCATTTACGGTGCTGAGACTGTAGCTTCTTCGGACAAGAGCAGTGGTGAAAAGGCAGGAAGATCTGGAACAGATAGCGACGAAGGTGGGTAGGCTGGCTGCCACCGACTTGGTAAAGGTCTACCGTCGTCGACACGTGGTCAACAAAGTAAGCTTGACCGTTGATCGCGGCGAAATTGTTGGGCTACTAGGCCCCAATGGGGCAGGAAAAACCACCACCTTCTATATGATTGTGGGCTTGATTCGCCCAGATAATGGCAGGATCTCGCTGGACAGTAAGGATGTTACCACTCAACCCATGTACATCCGGGCTCGGGAAGGCATCACCTATCTTCCACAAGAGCCGTCGATTTTCCGTAAGTTGACGGTGGAACAGAACATTATGGCGATACTCGAAACCATGGATCTGAGCCGGGAGGAGCGGCGGCAAAAACTTTCAGAACTACTGGATGAACTGAATGTCAGTCACCTGGCCGGTAATCGGGGATATGCTCTTTCTGGTGGCGAACGGCGGCGCGTAGAAATTACTCGAGCTCTGGTGACCTGCCCCAATTTCCTGTTGTTGGATGAACCTTTCGCCGGAATCGATCCTCTGGCTGTTATCGATATTCAAAGGATCATCGCCAAGTTGAAAGAGAAGGGTATTGGGCTTCTGATATCGGACCACAACGTGCGGGAGACCCTCAAGGTCTGCGACCGTGCTTATATTTTAAACGAAGGCGTCATTTTGGAGGAGGGAGCACCTGGTCAGATTGCTTCGAGCCCGAAGGCTCGACGTATTTACTTAGGAGAAGAGTTTAGCCTTTAAATTCATCTGGTGACCATGGCGATAGAACTGAGACAGCATCTGAAACTGACGCAGCAGCTGATCATGACCCCGCAGTTGCAACAAGCCATCAAACTGTTGCAGCTGTCCCGGCTAGAACTGCTGGAAACGATCAGCCAGGAATTGGAGAGCAACCCACTCCTGGAAGAAGGAGCTGACTCTGGGCCTGAGCAGGAAGATTCCGGGGAAGAGAGGCAGAGTGCGAACCGGGAAGAGAGTGTTTCCGAGGTCACCATAGATGAGAAAACTAAGGAGGACTTTGACTGGGAGAATTACCTGGGGGAATACAGTAGCGGCAGCAAGGTGCGCATGGAGCGTGAGGAGGTCCGAGAATTACCAGCGATTGAAAGCCGTCTGGTAAAAAAACCGTCCTTAGATTCCCATCTGCTTTGGCAACTGCATCTGTCAAATTTGAGCGAGATCCAAAAAGAGGTGGGTACCTTGATTATCGGCAATTTGGGCCGAGATGGCTACTTGGAAAGCACCTTAGCTGAAATCGCTGAGGTGGCCCAGTGCGAAGAGGTCTGTGTTGAGGAGGTACTGGGGCTGATCCATGAATTCGATCCGATCGGTATAGCGGCCAGGGACCTCCAGGAATGTCTGCTCATTCAAGCAAGAAATCTGAAGCTGGAAGATGATCTGGCAATCGATATTATCACGAATCATCTGCACGATCTGGAAAATAGGAACTACCACGCCATTGTCAAGGCCACTGGAAGGAGCCAGGGAGATATCCAAGGAGCCATTGACATTATCACTGGACTGGACCCCAAACCAGGCCGGGCATACGATGAAGAAGAAGTGCAGTATATCAGTCCCGATATTTTTGTTTACAAGGTTGACAATGAATTTGTCATTCTCCTGAATGAAGACGGTATGCCGAAACTACGCATCAGTCCATTTTATCGGGAAGCCTTGAGTAAGGACGGCAAGGTGACAGAGCAGGCGCGCGAATATATCCAGGGCAAGTTGCGCTCTGCTGCCTGGCTCATCAAGAGTATCCATCAGAGGCAGCGCACCATATACCGAGTGGCTGAGAGTATCATCAAGTTTCAACGCGATTTTTTTGAAAAAGGAATCGCCCATCTGAAACCTCTGGTTTTGCGTGATGTGGCCGAAGATTTGAGCATGCACGAGTCCACGATTAGCCGAGTGACGACCAACAAGTACATGCATACACCACGAGGGGTGTTTGAGCTGAAATATTTCTTCAACTCATCAATCAGCAGCTTCAGCGGTGGTGCAGTGGCGTCGGAAAGTGTCAAGGAGCGCATCCGTCAGCTTGTGCAAAATGAAGACCCACGCAAGCCTTATAGCGACAAGGCAATCGTTGAAGAGTTGCGCGAAGAGAACATCGATATAGCCCGGAGAACCGTGGCCAAGTATCGAGAACTGCTGGGTATCTTGCCTTCAAACTTACGAAAACAGCCAGTGTGGGGGAGTAAGAGGCGCAAGAAATCCAGCTGAGGTAAAATCATAAATCCGAAATCCGAAGCACGAAACCAATCCAAAATACCAATTTCCAGATGTTCAAAACGATCTTCATCAACGGTGCAAATCCGCAGGTTCTGATCATTGGAAACCGGGGACCCGCCCAAAAGGTGGGGAGTCAGGAGGACAATTTTGAGAATTTGAAGATTGTTTGAAATTTCGCTTTGGGGATTCAGGATTTGCCCAGGATCGATATTGGAATGAGTGTGTTCTACTGCATTGGGATTGCCTATAAAACACTGTGGGTAGGGAGGACTTAGATGCAGGTTTCTGTCACCTTCAGAAAAATTGATGCGTCTGACACGTTGAGAAATTATGCTCAGGAAAAACTCTTTCGCATCAAGAAGTATGTTGAAGATCCCATTGAGGCCCATGTGGTACTTTCAGTGGAGAAATTTAGACATATCGCCGAGGTAAGCATCAATGCCAACGGCCTCCGGCTCAACGGCCAAGAGGAAACCGGAGATATGTATTCTGCCATCGATATGGTGGTGGATAAAGTCGAGTCTCAGATCAAAAAGTACAGGCACAAGCTCAAGAAGCGCAAGAGCGATGGCGGGCCAAAACCGTTGGTGATGAGAATGAATGTACTGGCTGTTGAGAGCTTTGAGGAAGACCAGGAACCGCTAATCATCAAGACAAAGCAGATCAATGCCAAACCTATGGACATTGACGAGGCGGTGATGCAAATGGATCTTGCCAACAGCGAATTTCTGGTGTTCACCAACGCGAAGACCGAGAATATCAATGTGATTTATCGACGTAAAGACGGCAACTATGGTCTCATAGAGCCTGAAAACAAATAGAACGAGATGAAACAGAGGCCATGGAAATCCGAAAAATTCAGAGAGGAGCTTCGGAAGGCTTCCCCATCATTAACCCGCATTGAGTTAGAACTCAGTCGGGTGGTAGCCGTTATTTGTTATTGGTTTGAGGAGAACAATGATCAGATGTATGTCTCACTGTTGGTAACAATGCATAATAGCGGCTGGTGTTCTTTCAGCAACCGATAACGAATAAAGAATCACTTGAGTTGAGCGTTATCGCTCAATTGAGGATTAAAATTACTGAGCGCGTTCATGAAGATATTGGATATCCTGAATGAGAATTGCATCATTCCAGAGCTTCGTTCTCAAAATAAGAGAGAGGTTCTGGAGGAACTCACCGGAGCTCTGTTAAATTTTAAGGCTAACTTGGACAAAGAGGCTCTCGTGGAAGTACTGCTGGAGCGCGAGCGTCTGGGTAGCACTGGAATCGGTGATGGCATAGCTATTCCCCACGGTAAGATTCAGGACCTAGATGAACTGATCCTGTCCTTCGGGCGTAGCACTCGGGGAATCGAATTTGATTCCATGGACGGCCGGCCAACCCACCTATTTTTCTTGCTGATCGCTCCGGAAAACTCCGCCGGTATTCATTTGCGTGCCCTGGCGAAGATATCTCGGTTACTCAAGAGCGCCCACTTCCGCCAGAGACTTATGGAGGCTGGAAACAGAGAGGGTATCTTTCAAGTTATCCAGGAAGAGGACAAAGAGTTCTAATTTCAATACATCTCCGGCCAGCTTTGCATACCCCCGAAGCCTTTCTCGCCACACTGATCACCTATCCACATTAAATGCACAAGAGTGCCAGTGAGCAGCAAGCTGAATCAAGCAAATTTTCCATAATGGGTTCATGGGTGATATATATTTCTTCTAGCAAACATATCATACTGACCCCTGAATATCTGGCCCTGATTCCTCCCTGATTGAGCACTGACTCAAGCAGGGCAGACTTTGGAGGTTGCCATGACCGATCATGGGAGAGACCATGGTCAGAGAAAAGTACGAGTTATCGTGGTTACCGGGCTTTCTGGATCCGGTAAAAGTACAGCCATAAAAGCGTTCGAAGATCTAGATTTCTTCTGCGTTGATAATCTCCCGGTGCTATTGCTGCCTGATTTCCTTAAACTGCGCGAGGAATCTTCCGAGGACCTCTGGCACATCGCATTGGGTATGGACATTCGGGAGCGGAGCTTTCTTGAAAGTTACCCTAAAGTTTTTGCTGAACTGCGACAGCGGGATACCAATTTGGAGATTCTCTTTCTTGATGCAACCGATGAGGCCCTGCAGCGCCGCTTTAGTCAAACGCGCCGTAAGCATCCCCTTGTGGGCACGGGCACCGTTCTGGATCGGATCAAGGCCGAAAGAGAAAGACTCGCGGACCTGAAGGGAATGGCCACCAGGGTCATCGACACGTCCAACCTTAATGTGCACGAATTGAAGCGGATGATTTCCAGGTTGTATACGGTTTTTCCACAACATGAAGCTCTCCATATTAATGTGCTTTCTTTTGGCTTCAAGTACGGTGTGCCAGCGGAGGCTGACATCCTTATGGATGTGAGGTTTTTGCCCAATCCATATTTTATTAAAGACTTAAGAGATCTAGACGGTACTCAGGAACCAGTAATTCGATTCGTCCTCCAGCAGGAACAGACCCGACTGTTTCTGGAGAAGTTTACCGAGTTGGTCAACTATCTCTTGCCTCGTTATCGGGAAGAAGGTAAAAACTATCTAACCATTGCCATTGGCTGTACCGGTGGAAAGCATCGATCGGTGGTCATCACTGAACAGTTGAAGGCACAGTTGGCAGGAAGCGGTTTCCCCATAACAGCAGGTCATCGGGATGTGGAAGTGGATTAGCTCCACCCATAATCAAGGCGGAAGGCAGCGATGTGAGATATGAGATCTGGGATGGGCGATTTTGGCAGGGTCCCTCCATTGGCCTCACATCGCATATCCCAGATCCCACATCAACCGTTCAAGCATTTCGATATTCGGTTTTGGGATTGATTCTGTTCTGAATTGTTGTCTCTGTATGCTCTGTGGATCAAGCATACCAACGTAGTCAGTTTGCTGGGAGTGGACTTATGGTGGGAATGTTGGTGGTTACGCATCGGCGGTTGGCGGAAGAACTCATTGACACCGCAGAGCTAATAGTGGGTAAAATAGACAACTGCGTGGGTCTGTCCCTCGATCCTGATCTACCCGTTGATGAGCTTCGACAGCAGATTACCAACGCGATGAATGAGGTCGATGATGGGGATGGCGTGATAGTACTTACTGATATGTTCGGCGGTACTCCGTCTAACTTGAGCCTGAGCTTCTTGAATTACAAGGGAGTCGAGGTTGTCACCGGCGTGAACTTACCCATGCTCCTGAAACTAGCGCATTCGCGAGAAGGTGAGAAAGTGGATGAACTGGCCCGAGTCGTCAAAGACTACGGAAGACGAAGTATCTCGTTGGCCAGTGAGATCCTTAAGGAAGAGGTGGACGAATGAGGAATCCGTAGCCTTTTGCCGGGGGCTCCTGCAATTGCAGATTTTAGAATTCAGATTGGCATGATTTGCGAACTTTGACTTGGCGGTATTAGTAAAAGTCTTCACCGCCCACCACATTCAGAATACGCAATAGATTCCTGAATCTGCAATCTGCAATCCGAGATGATGAGCGTTTCAATGCCCCAACGGCGAATGAGTCAGAGCTGGTGGTTCATGAATGATTCTGGCCAGGTGGGTGGTCTTATTATAGAGCCCATGCGACGCACTGACCTTCCAGAAGTTTTGGCAATTGAACGATGCAGTTTCGCGGCTCCCTGGAGCCAGGCCGCTTTCGAGGCGGAGCTGGAGAAAACCTACGCCGGCTTGAGAGTGGCGCGGCTGTCGGGAACCGGTAAAGTCCGCCCCGTGCTGGGCTATGTCTGTTTTTGGATTGTGGCCGATGAAATCCAGATAACCAACTTAGCGATGCACATTGGGTACCGACGGCGAGGTATCGGGCGGCGACTCATGGTGTATGCCTTGCAGCAGGGCTACAAAGCGGGCGCCCGCCTGGCATTGCTCGAGGTACGGAGCTCCAATCAGGCGGCGCGGTCCCTCTATGAGGGACTGGGATTTTTGGCGGTGCAAGAGCGACCTTGCTACTATCCAGAATACCGGGAGGCAGCCCTAGTCCTGAAGCTGAATCTGGACCCCGGGTGGCAGCGACAATGGCACATGATCAACTGACTTCAGAAGCTTTGCGCATCAATCTGCAGAGGACCAGAGTCGAGGTACAGATTGACCCAAAATACCAGGTGCTGCGGGAAACGGTGCAAGATTATGCCGGTCTTCTGCAACAGACCGACAACTTACTGGCAGAGTTGAACCACCCTTACCGCAATTGGGACTTTGTGGTCCGGCAAACACGCCGCTACGCCCTGAAAAATCTCCCCATTTATATCGTTGAAACCAGAGGCCCCGAGGTTTGCCGAATCCTAGCCGACATCTTTCTCGAGGCCGTGAGGAATTCCCAACAATCTGCAGTGCGAATCCAGGCAGCGGACAATCTCATTTTTTTTCTTGAGCGGTTGGCCGTTGAGGCCGACACGCATACCAAAGAATATGACACGGTACTTAATGATGTCCTCACCCGGATGCAGGCTATGCCCGAGGTCGGATTCTTCCTCTTCGCTAGCAGTTATTACTCCTTGAAAAAAATAGGCGTCCACCTGGCGGCTTACCGGGCGGTTGAATTTGAGTTTGGCTCCTACTGCTCGTTGCTGCAGCGATCCCTGGGGGCCACCTATCAATACTGGCTCAGGTTGGAAGATCCGCAGCAATGGTTCAAGGAGCAGGCAGGGGAATGGTGGGACCCAGAGGTTCACCGCCAGGTTTTCTCGCCTGTCAGCCACGAGCAACTCCGCGAGTTGGAGAGGCAATTGACGGAGATTGGAAAGCGACAGACGGGGGTCGAGCAAGCCAGAGCACTTGCAGCGCTTCCTGACTTCATGGACATTGTCCAGTACTATCAAAAACTGCCAGATTTGCTCAGCCGCGACAAGCTCTACCCCAAGGTTCTCATGCTCTATAAGATCATGGAGACCAAGGGGCTTGAGAGCATCCACGAGGATGTGCTGAGACAGATCAATTACTCACTAGGCCAGATCATTCGGGAAGCTTCATCTGATGTTCTTATCTCCTTTCTAACCCGCACCTTTGCAGTGCTGAGGCGGAGCAAGGAGCTGTATCCGGAACGTGCCCTCACCTGTCTGCTAACGATTGGCAAGGAGGTCTTCAAGACTGAGAACGATCGGCTGATCGACCATTTTTTGGACTTGACCATTGCGCTGGGCTTTGAAGCTCCCGGTATCCAGGGTGTGAGTGCAGAATGGCAGTTGCTGGCTAATCCGGTCCATGTGCACTGCATCCGCATCTGGCTCGAACTCATCGAGTTGAACCCCAAGAAGGGTTCCCGTCTCCTATCCGCTCTATTGGTCAACCTTTCCCTGGGGGGTGTCTGTATCCGGGATACCGACCTGTTTCAAAAGGACGTCAGCCTCCTGTTGAACAGCCCCATCCGTCCCCTCTATAACCTAGTCAAACAACTGGCCAAGATTTTCCCGGTCTATTTCAACGAGATCGGAGCCGAAGGCCACCTGCGTGAGGTATCGACGGAGATCGACGAACTCAGTCATCGCAAAGACCTGCTCATCCACTTTCTGCGCAAGCTCAGCCACGTGGAGAGCAACAATCTCATCCTCGATTTCATTTCTGCAATTGTTGGCTTCTGGCTTACCAAGGATCGAGCTCTCCTGCAGCCATTCCTGCCCGAGGAGGTATTTCAGCAGGTAGCGGTTAGTGGGCCTTACATTGATGAGGTGCATAAGGCTTTCCAATATCTCTTCCAGGAAAACGGCTTGAACAACGACCGAGAACTGCTCGAACTGGAGATGGATCGATTAACGGCTCAGCTGGAAAGAAACTCCTCGGTTTCGGTGCGGGAAAAGAGGCGAGTCCTGCTACTCATTGAATTCTACCAGTTGTTGGTCCAGAAATACGAACTCGGCATTCAGGATATCATCGGCTACCTGGAAGAGGGGGAGCGGCTGGGCCTGCCCTCTACAAAAGGGTTGATCAAGGCCCTGACAACTGACAAGCGTTACGACAAGCTTGACGCTATCTTGGGCTATCTGGAAACCCTTAAGGAGATCATTCTCTCTGAACAGCTGTCCACAGGAGTCGAGAACATCTATCGCAAGCGCCACATCGCTGCGGACATCCCTTCCATGTATGGCAGTTACCAGGAACGCAAGTTCGATGCCCTGGGACATACTTTTCGCCTGGAAAATCTGGCCAATATCTTGCTCGAGGAGATTATTGCCGGGATGAACCTGGATTTCATTACTCGGGCCACTTTTTTCCGGATCAACAAAGTAATGGGGTTTTTCATTAGGGCACTAAAACTGGAGGGCATTTTCAGTGGACGGTTGGAAAAACAGCTGGAGCTTTTCGGCAAGGCCATGGAAATCAGGCGCTTCAGCTACTCCCAGTATCTTGATATTTTCAGGGGGTTTTCCGAGGCGATCAAACAAATCATCCATGGCTACTATCACCAGATGCACCAAGACAATCTGCCGGTGGTCATCGAGCAGCTTGGCACGCGACAAGTGCTGCCCAAGTATCAGAAGGGAGAAAAGAGTCAGGGTCAAGCGGAATTTATCAACAAGGTCTCGGAGACGTTTCTGCGAGATCTGGTGGCGCGCACCTTTGGCCTCCAGACCTTGGACAACCTGATTAGCCGTATTCTCAATACCCTGAATAAGCAGCGGGAGCTTTTGAACACCGAACACCTGGACTTGTTGATGAGCTACGATCCGGAGAAGGCAATCTCTGCTATTCACCAGCCTCACTACTTGACTGATGACCCTATTCACCTGGGAAACAAGGGCTATAACTTGGTACTGCTCGCCGGATACGGAACTCAGGTGCCTCCTGGTTTCATCGTGACCACAGAGGTATTCCGGTGCCGCCAGGTGTTTGATGAGTTGGAGGCCTCTTACCGGGACTTTCTGGCGCGGGTGAAGCTGCAGGTAAAGCGTTTGGAGGAAGTCACCGGCTGCCGCTACGGCTCTGACACCAAACCGCTGCTGCTGTCCGTCCGAAGTGGCGCTCCTATCTCCATGCCAGGAATGATGAACACTTTTTTAAACGTGGGCATCAACGAAGAAATTGTTGAAGGGCTCATTCGGGAGACCGGCGAGCCCTGGTTTGCCTGGGACAGTTACCGGCGCTTTCTGCAGTCCTGGGGCATGGCCTTCGGCATCGAGCGAGATGAATTCGATTCCATCATGTACGTCCACAAAGAACGGCACAAGCGTCAGTTCAAACGACAGTTCGCCATCGAGGAAATCCGCGAGTTGACAAGGGCATACCGGCAGGCGCTGGAGGAGCGAGGTGCTCGGGTGGTGGACGATCCCGTGGAACAATTGCATACCGCCATCGCCCAGGTCATGCAGTCTTGGTACAGTAAGAAGGCCGGGACCTATCGGGAAATCATGGGCATCTCTGAGAATTGGGGTACGGCGGTTACTGTTCAGGCCATGGTTTATGGAAATCTGGACATCAATTCAGGTGCGGGCGTGGCCTTCACGCACAATCCGCGGAAAATGGATGATCGAATCCTGCTCTGGGGCGATTTTACCCTGGGCAACCAGGGCGAGGATGTGGTGGCAGGCCTGGTGAAAACCCTGCCTCTCTCTGAAGAGCAGAAGCGGACAGAGGGTAGGGACCGGGAGATCTCGCTGGAGAGTCGTTTTCCCCACATCTATGGACAGCTCCGAGACATTGCCGGGAAACTCATTCTTGAGCATGGCTGGGGCCCGCAGGGGATCGAGTTTACCTT
>Ga0209536_100004441_pt1 | contig 22142 bp, 20 predicted proteins | sample DeeMarSeWOR28_12_FD_187461 | JGI IMG/M metagenome (GOLD analysis project Ga0209536, IMG submission 187461) | Marine sediment microbial communities from White Oak River estuary, North Carolina - WOR-2-8_12 (SPAdes) (version 2) | ecosystem: Environmental > Aquatic > Marine > Intertidal zone >... | reverse complement strand
TCACTGGTAGGAGCCTTGGAGATTTTTATTTATGATTTTGATAAACTGGCTGAAGCGGAAGATGAGCTTTTCAGACGCACGCAATACGACCTGTTTGTGGATAAGATCACCGACAAACATGTGGAGATTTTCGATTGGTTGAGCCTCGTAAACAGAAATGTCACCATCCTTCTCACCCTGATTCTATTTATAGCATCGTTTAATATGGTGTCTGTATTGCTTATTCTGATTATGGAGAGAACGCAAATGATCGGGGTGTTAAAAGCTATTGGTGCCAGCAATTCGATCATACGCAGGATCTTTACCTACCATGGGATCAGACTTATCATGTTAGGATTGTTCTGGGGCAACGTTATTGGCTTGAGTTTTGGATATATACAGCAGAAATTCCAGATAATTCCACTGGATCCGGTGAATTACTACATGGAGTATGTGCCGATAAAATGGGAATGGTTGGGAATAGCAGGCTTGAATGTCCTGACTTTTACCATCGTTACGTTGGTGCTCTTTGTCCCCACAATGCTTATTTCAAAAATTGAGCCTATAAAATCAATCAGGTTTGACTAGCAGGTTCATATTTTCTGAAAAAACTGCTGATCTTCATCGATATTACACCAAAAACTGCTTCTTTAATGATATTTACAGACATCTTGGATTCACCTCTTTTCCGGTCGGTGAAGACAATAGGGACTTCTTTTATTTTAAATCCAAACTTCCATGCGGTGAATTTCATTTCTATTTGGAAAGCATACCCAATGAATCTGATCTTATCCAGATCGATGGTTTCAAGTACTATGCGCCGGTAACAAATGAAGCCGGCTGTGGAATCCTTGACTGGCATTCCGGTGATCAAGCGAACATAGCTACTGGCAAAATAGGACAGTAGAACACGACCCATCGGCCAGTTTACGACATTTACTCCGGATATATATCTGGATCCAACAGCCAGGTCATACCCTTCGTCCGCACAACAGTTGTATAGTCGAATGATGTCGTAGGGATTATGAGAAAAGTCTGCATCCATCTCAAAAACATATTCATATCCAAGATCGAGGGCCTTTTTAAATCCGTAAATGTATGCTGTTCCAAGTCCTTTCTTATCCTCCCGTTTGTCAACATATATTTTCAGGTCATCGATCTTAACATCATGTTTTCGGGATTTTATGTAATCCTCTACCTTGTCTGTTGTTCCATCGGGAGAGTTATCGTCCACGATCAGGATGTCAAATTTTTCTGGTAGCGCGGCTATATCTTCGATCAGAGGAACAATATTTTCCGCCTCATTATATGTCGGTATAATTATTATTCCTTTATTCAAATCCTCCCTTGTTTATAATCGTCATATATAAAGTTTGATGTAAATCTGACGAGTACCTTTCTATGGGCAAATATATTTCCATAAGATTAAGAATTTTCACGGAATTATAAAAAAAAATATGCAATCTTAAAAAAACTTCTCATTTACCAAGGTTGTACTTAATTTTGATACCTGGTACTAAAACATCATATTTTCACTGCAATCGTTAGGCTTTTCAAAAATTGATGTGGAATATAGGGGCCTTAAAATAAATACCATGTTGAGAATTGCAATACAAAAATCCGGCCGTCTGAGCGATGAATCAATTCATTTGATCAGGGAATGCGGCATTAAAATCAATAACGGCAAAGGAAAGCTAAAGTCGCTGTCATCCAACTTTCCCATGGAATTGCTTTTTCTCAGGGATGATGATATACCCGGATACGTCGAAGATAATGTAGCGGATATCGGCATTGTAGGGTTGAACCTGGCCAAAGAGAAAAAGAGGGAGATCGACATCATATTGAAACTGGGTTTCTCCAGGTGTCGGGTATCACTGGCCATTCCAAAGGATGTGAAATATGAAGGATTGCATTTTTTTAAAGGTAAAAACATTGCCACTTCTTACCCAAATATCGTATCGGATTTTCTGTCGGCGAATGGAATACAGGCAGATCTACATGAAATCAGCGGTTCGGTTGAGATTGCCCCTGGTATTGGTCTAGCCGATGCAATATGCGATATTGTAAGTTCGGGAAGCACACTCCTAACCAATGGGTTGAGGGAGGTTGAGACAATTATGGAATCTGAGGCGGTATTGATAGGACATAAAAATCTGGAGAAATCCAAGAAAGAGTTGCTGGATGCTTTGCTATTCCGTATAAAGGCTGTTCAAAATGGAAGAAATAATAAATATATATTATTGAACGCTCCTGATGAACAGATTCCTGAAATAATAAAGATTCTTCCTGGCATGAAAAGTCCAACAGTTGTACCGCTCGCCAAGGAAGGTTGGAGCTCTTTACATTCCGTGATTAATGAAGATCAGTTCTGGGAGGTTATTGATAACTTAAAGAGTGCCGGTGCTGAGGGAATTCTCGTAGTTCCCATTGAAAAAATGATCGTATGAAGAACCAGTGATTTATGAAAATAATCAAATATCCGGAAAGAAAAGATTGGGCAAAATTACTTAAACGGCCAGCAATCAAAAGAAAGGCAGTAAAGAAAATTGTTAAACCGATCATTAAAAAGGTAAGAAAACAGGGAGACAAGGCCCTAAGGCTCCTGGCTTTTGAGTATGATCATGTGAAATTAGAGAACATACTCGTAACCCCTGATGAATTAGAAGGGATTGAAAAGACCATAGATAAAGGGATTAAAGCAGCGATCAACAAGGCCTATGATAATATTCGAAAATTCCATGAAAGCCAAACCAGTCATCCAGTCGAAATAGAAACAACTCCAGGGGTGGTATGTAGTCGAAAAAGTATACCCATCGACCGGGTAGGACTATATATTCCAGGAGGTAGCGCTCCACTTTTCTCCACTGTATTGATGCTTGCTATACCGGCTAAAATTGCTGGATGCAGGGAGATAGTCATGTGCACCCCCTCCCACATCAATGGTAATATTCATCCATTAATCCTATATACGGCGAAACTTGCTGGAATAGAAAAGATCGCAAAGGTTGGTGGGGCTCAGGCGATAGCCGCAATGGCTTTCGGAACAGAAAGTGTGCCTCAGGTGGATAAAATATTTGGCCCTGGGAATCAATATGTTACAACGGCCAAACAGATTGTAAATCAGCGTGGAATAGCCATTGATATGCCGGCAGGTCCGTCAGAGGTCGCCGTTATTGCTGACCATACTGCCAATCCGGAATTTGTCGCTGCTGATCTTCTTTCCCAGGCTGAACATGGTATAGATAGTCAGGTAATTTTGATCTCAACCAGTGAGAGCCAGATTAAAAAGGTGATCAGTGAAATTCAGAAACTTTCAGAATCCCTGTCCAGGAAACACATCATCGATAAATCTCTTAAGAACAGCAGGTTTTTCCTGGTTAAAAATATTAGCGAGGCTATAGACCTGTCAAATGCCTATGCTCCTGAACATCTGATAATTTCCACTGAGAAGGAAGACGAAATTGCTGGAGAAATCACGAATGCGGGATCTATATTTCTTGGAAAATATACACCCGAATCTGCTGGGGATTATGCCTCGGGGACAAATCATACCCTGCCTACCTATGGTTACGCCAAATCATATAGTGGTGTTTCTGTAGACAGTTTTGTAAAAAAGATAACCTATCAGAAGATCTCCAAAGAAGGACTTAAGAACCTTGGCCCCTATATAGAAGTCATGGCCCAGGAGGAAAAATTGGATGCACATAAGCTGGCCGTGTCCATTCGGCTGAAGAAATTAAAATCAAATGGTTGATATCGACAAACTGGTTCGCCCTCATATTCTCAAGCTGAAGGCTTATTCATCGGCTCGTGATGAATATACAGGCAAAAAAGGGATTTTTCTCGATGCCAATGAAAATCCTATAGGATCCACTTCAAGAAAATCCTACAACAGATACCCGGATCCCTATCAAAAATCTTTGAAAAAGGCCATCGGGAAACTAAAAAACATATCCCCCAGCAAGATATTTCTTGGTAATGGCAGCGATGAAGCGATTGATCTGCTGGTCAGGATATTCTGTACCCCACAAGAAGATAGTATTATCACAATGCCTCCTACATTTGAGATGTATAAGGTGGCGGCAGAAATCAATCAGAATGAGGTAATTGAAGTACCTTTAAATCGTGAGTTTCAAATCCACACATCCAAGGTGATTGAAGCCATACAACCAAATACTAAGATCGTTTTTATCTGTACCCCAAATAATCCCACCGGCAATTGTATGGAGCGCGATAGTATTCTGGATATCCTGAAGGATTTTAAAGGAATAATTGTAATCGATGAGGCTTATCTGGATTTTTCAAGTGATCCAGGCTATATGGACTTGCTCGAAAATTACAATAATCTAGTCATCCTCCAAACATTCAGCAAAGCCTGGGGCCTGGCAGGATTGCGACTGGGTATGACATTTGCGAACGAACGGATTATTGAATTGCTAAATAAAGTTAAACCGCCTTACAATATTAACCTTGCCACGCAGTCATTGGCTCTGAAAGCCCTGAAGAAGGTTGAATATAAAGACTTTATGGTTCAACAGCTTCTGGCTGAAAGAAAGATCCTCATACTGGAACTCTCAAATCTCGACATTGTTGAAAAAGTATATCCTTCTGATTCGAATTTTCTACTGGTAAAGTTCAATGATGCGGAAAAAGTGTACAGACATCTGCTCAATAACAAGATCATCGTACGGAGTCGATCGAATGTTGCGCTTTGCGAGAATGCCTTGAGGATCACTATTGGAAATGAAAAGGAGAACGATATTTTAATCACCACTTTAAAAAGCTATAAAGCATAAGATGAGGAAAATTCTATTCATAGACCGTGATGGCACCATAATACACGAACCTTCCGAGGATTATCAGATAGATTCTCTGGAGAAATTACTATTTATTCCTAAGGTTATCACAAGTCTAAATGGCATCTGCAAGCATGCAGATTTTGACCTGGTTATGGTTTCCAACCAGGATGGATTGGGAACTGAAAGTTTTCCTGAAGATACTTTCTGGCCTGCACACAATAAAATGGTGGAGACCCTGAAAAATGAAGGGATTGAGTTTAAGAAAATCCACATAGATCCCAGTTTCCCCCATGAAAATTCAAAGAACAGGAAACCGGGAACCGGTATGTTGGAAGAGTATATGAGAGAAGATATTGACCTAAAGAACTCTTATGTTATCGGTGACAGACTTTCAGATGTTGAATTGGCAAGAAATCTGGGATCAAAGAGTATCCTATTTGGAGGTTTGTCGTCAGATGAGGCCGACCTGTGCACCAGTGACTGGGAGGAGATATATAAATTCCTGGTTTTCCCTGATCGCAAGGCCATGGTTTCGAGAAAAACCAGCGAAACTGAAATCCTGATTAAGTTGAACCTGGACGGGAAGGGTGAGTCTGAGATTAGTACAGGTCTGGGTTTTTTTGATCATATGCTTGAACAGATTGCCAAACATGGAAATTGTGACCTGGAAATACATGTAAAAGGTGATTTGAAGGTGGACGAACACCATACCATTGAGGATACTGCATTGGCCCTAGGAGAGGCATTTTCTAAGGCCATGGGAGATAAGAAAGGCATTGCACGATATGGATTCCTGCTCCCGATGGATGATGCTTTGGCCCAAATAGCCATTGATTTTGGCGGTCGGCCATGGATTGAATGGCAGGTAGACTTTAAAAGGGAGAGAATAGGTGATGTTCCAACGGAAATGTTCTTTCACTTTTTTAAATCTTTCACGGATTCAGCAAAATGCAATTTAAACGTAAAAGCTGAGGGGAATAATGATCATCACAAAATTGAGGCTGTTTTTAAGGTTTTTGCAAAAGCCATAAAGATGGCTAAAATCAGAAATGCGGATGAACTGAATGCTGTACCCAGTACAAAAGGAACGCTTTAACGATACCTGAAAGACCAAGTACTGCGTCATTCAGGTTTCTAACATTGCATCATGTCGCAACTGCTTTAACTTTTGATAGTTGGGAAGCAGTGGTTAATCCCACCAGGGCACCCATAAGATGTGATTCCCAGCTCACTCCCGGTTGTTGAGGAAAAATCCCGTATACCATCCCGCCATACAAAATCAATATGACCAATGATATGACTATGGATCTTATATCCTTCCTGAACACGCCAAAAAAGATCAGGAATGATGCCAGACCATACACCAGTCCGCTTGCACCAATGTGCAGGGAAGGGCGTGCGAATATCCATACCAGTATATTGGTAAAAAAATAACATTGGAAGAATACCTTCCTGGCTATCCTGTCATAAAAAAGAAACAATACAATACCAAGAAATAAAAGTGGAAGTGTATTCGATATCAAATGAAACATACTCCCATGAATCAGCGGAGCCAGTAGAATTCCTGTCATACCCTGAAATGACCGTGGATATATTCCCAGAATAGCTAAATCGAAAGGTAGTAGTAATCCTATCGCATAGACCAACCAGATGATGAATATAAACCGGATGGGTGTGACAAGGCTTTCTTCAAATCGCATTACATAAGATCATTTGTAGGTAGCCGGATTCTTGATCATTCTCAATTCCATGAGTTTTGATTCCTCATAATCCACGGAAATATAGCCCAACACACCACCCGAAGCTTTCGCGATCCTTTTGGCAATATCTTTAATACTTTCATAAAACTGAATGGCAAATTTTCTATCCAGCTTAGGGAGAATTTTGTTTAGTTTCTCAAGTTCACCAACAATAATGGGATTTCTCTTCCTGGCTTCTCTGGGAAGGGAAGCTATTTCTTCAATCAGATTAAATTCAAAATTTTCACTTATAGAAGAATAATAGCCCTGTAAGAGGTTCCTGGCCTTAATCGGTTTATACTTTGATATTCTTAGTGCCTCCTTTATTTCAGATTTATCTATTTTATTGTCGGCACCAGCAATGAGAATTGTAACCAGCACGGGAGCCTTCTCAAGTAGGTTCTTTTCTTCTGTATCTAAGGGGTTTAGGTAATTAATCATATAGTATTAACTGCGGCATGGGGTAAATTATTATATATCCATCAATTTTCATTTGTCCAGTAGCACGAAATCAAAATACACGGGAAGATGATCAGATAATTTTCCCGCCTCATGTAATGTTCCGGATGCAATTTTTCGTACATACTTACTATTATAGAAAATGTAATCAAGTTTTACCCGGGGGCCATCACTGGGATACGTAAAATGTTTTTGAGGACTTTCCAGATAATCATCCATACTGATTGCCGATTCCAGTCCGTCGATTTCAAGTAATGTTGCAATCGTCATTTCATCCACAGCTCCTTGCGGATAAGGCGGACTGCAATTCAAATCACCGATGAGTAATAAAGGATTCTGATTGACATATTTTTCCACTAGGGATTTTAAGATGCCGGCCTGTATCTCCCTGGCAGATCTGTCGTAAGCTTCCAGATGAACATTCATTACAGTCATAACCCTGCCCCTGATTTCAGTTTCCACGATCTGTACCAGGCGGTCAATATAAAAAGCATTATAATAAAACGGATTATCCTTCGGTTTTGGCATGACTACCCTTTTGGTAGTATGAATAGGAAATTTACTGAGAATGGCCTGCCCGGAAAATATTTGCCCGAACTGTACCGAAGGAGGCCAATACGGAAAAGGCACATATCTTTTATCCCAATTAACGGCCATGGCCCCAAAGCCATAGCCACCATGCACTGCTATTGAATCCATTTGATTCATAAATAACGACCGGTTTGAAAGAAAATCGATCTCCTGGAATCCGACGATGGCTATTTTGTCGTCCTTCAACAAAGAAATAGCGCCTTTCAGATTTTCAACATACTGTTGCGGATCTGTCTTTACCGCCCTGTTGTTGTTCATGCCCGAAAGATAGCCTATATTGTAGGTAATCGCCCTGAAAGTATCCGTCACCGGAAGATCTGCATTTGTATCATACTCCAGGATTGAACTGTGTTCGAATTCATCGTAATTTTCACTGCCAGCCAAGAAATAGAAGATGATCACAGACAATAACAGCAAACCAATCGCAACAAGTACAGAATTGACAATTCGTTTCACAAGCATCAAATAGATTCAAATATTATCATAAATTTCAAATAAAAATTACAATATTTACCATATCATAAGATACTATTTGAAGCTATGCCATCTGACGAATCCATAAAAATTTTCATTGTTGAAGATGATCCGGTATATTTAAAATTCCTCCAGTATGTTATCGGCTTAAACCCAGATCATGACATCAAGTCCTTTTCAAATGGGAATGATGCTTTGAATGCCTTACATGAGAGACCTTCTATAATTACACTGGATTACAGCCTTCCTGACAAATCAGGTGAAGAGATCCTAAAAGAAATTAAGGATTTTGATCCTAATATACCTGTCATAATGGTTTCAGGCCAGGAGGAAATCGGCATTGCGGTTCAATTACTGAAGCTGGGTGCGTATGATTATATTATCAAGGACGAGGAAACCAAAGAAAGATTGGAATATGCGCTAACCAATGCAAAAAGGAATATCTCCCTGGTAAAAGAAATTAATACACTGAAACAGGAGATTACGGAAAAATATGAATTTGGGAATAGCATTATCGGCAATTCCGTTGCAATCAAAAGAGTATTTGAATTGATGAAAAAGGCAATAAAGACCAATATTACTATATCCATTACCGGGGAAACAGGCACCGGAAAGGAATTGGTCGCCAAAGGTATTCATTACAATTCTGACAGGAAAAATAAACCCTTCATCCCGGTGAATATTTCCGCTGTACCGAAGGAACTGATTGAAAGTGAATTGTTCGGTCACGAGAAAGGCGCATTTACTGGTGCGGTTACCAGAAGAATAGGAAAATTCGAAGAAGCTGACGGAGGCACAATATTTCTCGACGAAATTGCAGAAATGGAATTAAGTCTTCAGGCCAAATTGCTACGCGTGATCCAGGAACGAGAAGTAACGCGCGTCGGTGGGAACAGCATAATCCCGATCGATGTCAGGCTTCTGGTGGCGACGCATAAAAATCTGGCAGAAGAAGTCAAAAAAGGTAATTTCCGTGAAGACCTGTATTATCGATTGTTAGGACTTCCAATACAACTTCCCCCTTTGAGGGAAAGGGATACTGACATCATATTGCTCGCTAAATATTTTTTAAATTCATTCTGCGAGGAAAACGATATGGAAGGCTTGACGTTAAGCAGGGAGGCACAGGAAAAGCTTCTGAAATACCATTACCCGGGGAACATCCGGGAGTTGAAATCCATCGTGGAATTAGCTGCTGTGATGTGCAATGATACGGAAGTGAATGCTGATGATATAAATTTCAGCAGCCCGAAAAGTGAAGAAAACTTTGCCTATCAGGAATTATCCCTGAAAGAATACAATGATCGCATTATTGATTTTTTCTTAAAGAAATACGACAACAATGTCTTAAAAGTGGCGGAAGTACTCGACATTGGAAAATCTACAATCTATCGATATTTAAAGGACAAAACGATCTAATGTATGGAAAATGATAACCGTAATACGGAACGCATTACCGATCTTTCGTATCTCGGTACAATCTGTGATGGAGACCAGGCATTCAAGCGTGAAATGATCGAAACATTTTTAAACAATACGCCTTCTCTGATCAATGATATGAAATTAAACCTTATAGAGGCGGAATGGAAAAAAATTGGAGATATTGCCCATAAAATGAAGCCTTCTTTTACGTTTATGGGAATTCAAACTGCCAAAGAACTGATATTAAGAATAGAACGCCAGGGCAGGCATCTCGAAAATACGTCAGAAATCCATCAAATGGTATTCCAACTGGAATCGATATGCAATGAGGCATTTGTGGAATTGAAGGAAGAGTTAGATAGTTTATGATGCTTAATGACCGGATGTATTGTTGAAAAATTCCGTACATATTTCCGTAGCAAATCCCGCCTTGCTATTTACGCGTATCACACCTTCATGTACCTTCATAATTTCAAGAACAACAGACAAGCCCAATCCGTAATGCTTCTCCTGTTTTTTAGTTGAATAGAATGGCTCGAATATCTTATACCTGTCATCTGCTGTAATACCACAACCTGTATCCAATATCCTGACAACCACCTTGTTTTCTTCGTAACTGTAATCCAAATAGATATCCCCTTTTCTATCTATAGCTTCAATTGCATTTTGAAGCAAGCAATTAAGATGCAGTAAAAAATATCCCCTGTGGCAGTATAAGTGAATGTGGGGGGCAGGAATATGGTGTATATTAACCGACCCATCAACCAGCTTCGGGTTTGATTGTATCAAAGCCAAACAAACCTGATCCAGATTCACATATTCCCATTCTTCTACCCGAACGCTGTTTAAATCAGATAATTCACCACTAAAGCGGAGTGTGTCCCTGACACCCTGCAATTTATCCCATTGCTGATCAATATGTTGCTGCAGAGCTTGTGCAATGAAATCATTGTTGTCTTGCACTTTCATCTTAGCTCGGGATGCTAATTCAGAGGAATTGTTACGGATTCCTGTTTTTGATTTAGCGATACCACCTTCTCCCGAATCGTGTCTTAGATTCTTGATGAGTTTTTCCTTATGGCGAATTTCCCTCGAAAGGTTTTCAATTTCACCATAGAGCGTATTCATTTTTGCAATGGCTTTTCTCTGTGCTGAATATCTTATTAACAACCATGCCAGAATTGATGCTATAACCAATATCAGGAGGCCGAATCCATAGGTCATGATCCGGTATTGTTTGGTATCTCTACCACTCAGTAATTCTAATTCTCTGAAAATCTTTTCCTGTTCAGCATATATAGTCTCTGTGAGGGACATGTTAAATTGGCCTGGCCTGGGGATATCTTGATTATGCAATATACTGTCATCCAAGGCTTTATATTTCTGGTGAAAATCATATGCCTTTTGATATTCCCCTCTTTGTGAATATAGATCAGAAGTGACTGACAGAAGCTCTCTAACCAGATAAATACGCTGAAGTGTTTTTGCCAGCGTAATCGCCCTGTCAATATAAAACAATGCCGAGTCGATGTTTGACGACCTGTATATGTGGGATTTTTCAAGCAATAATTCGAGTTGAAGCGCTTTAGAATTTAACTGTTGTATGCGTTGATCTGAAATGGTAAAGTAATGATAGGCCGAGTCATATTCACCAATATAATAATAATTTTTCCCCACGACAATAGCGGATTTGGCCACCCCAGCTTCATTTCCCAACTTCTGGAATAGTTGCATTGCCGCAAGGTTACGTTGTAAGGCAAGTTCACTATTCTCCATTCTGTCATATATCCTTCCCTGTCCAAGCAGCGCCAGTCCGGATCCTACATAATTTTTTATCGAATTGTTTAGTTCATACGCATTGGAGAAATAGCTCAGGCTTTCATTGTACTCTTCCTTTTCCTCGTAAATAAGCGCCAGTATCTCATAGACCTTAATTTTAAGGTGGGGATCATTTAACTCATCAGCAATCATGTAGGCACGCTGTATTTTTTCTTCTGCATCGTTGAAATTACCTTTCATATAGGCGGCATAGGCCAGATAGTAAGCAGCATGTCCAATGCCTGACGCGTAATCTAAGTCCTGTGCATTCATAAGTGCCCGCAGTGCAAAATCTTCCGATTCATTTGAATTTTCCAGTTTATACATATCGGCCAGTTGTATCATGATGTCTACTTTCGATTGCCCATTTGAGCGAGGCAGTGCTGACAGCAGTGAATCAATTTTACTTTGTGGATAAGATTTTACGATTACTGCCGTTAGAAAAATAGACAGAAATAGTTTTATTTTCATGATCTGCCGGATTACTTAAAGAATCGATGACGCTAATACTGTTTCAGTTTGAATATAGGTAATTTTACAGATTCAAAAACGCATAAACTTGATATTTAAGCATTATCCTAAATATTTAAGGGCTATCGGCATGCTTATACTTTGCCTTTTTCTGGTTACAGCCACCTACAGTTGTTATCCAGTGACTGGCTATCCACACAAAACAATCAAACCCAAGACGCGTAAAAGACCTTATAATCACTTAAAGTATAAACACAAGAAGAAGACCAGGGTATATTGGCAAAAGAATTATTAGGTTCAAACATTTTCCCAGATTTTCAGTATTAATAATAAAAAGAACTATGAGAAGGCTAATTTTAATAATAGTGGTGTTCTTTGTATTCTCATGCAATGTTAAATCACAAAATGACCAAAAAATGAGTGAAAAAAATGCTATGCCTGAATATGAAGTAAATAAATCCGATGAAGAATGGAAGCAAATCCTTACTCCTGTCGAATTTCAGATCTTACGTGAGAAAGGCACTGAATATGCCTTCACAGGCGAATACTATAAACACAAGGAAGAAGGCACCTATGTATGTGCTGGTTGTGGCAATGAATTGTTTACTTCGGACTCAAAATATGACTCAGGTTGCGGATGGCCCAGCTTCTATGAACCACTTAATGAGGAAAAGATTGGAGAGTTTGAAGACCGGTCTCATGGAATGGTGCGTACTGAAATTGTTTGCAATAAATGTGGTGGCCATTTGGGCCATGTATTCCCTGACGGGCCTAAACCCACAGGCTTAAGATACTGTGTCAATTCAGCTTCCCTGGACTTTAAAAAGAAGGAGGAAAAATAAAAACAGCTGGTGAATATATCCCAGCTAAATTATCATAGCATTTACCAATGTCCTCCCCAGCGTTCGAAGGCTGCTCTATTCAGTTCCTCACGGTGATCCGGATGGGCGATATTGATCATTCTCCTGGCCCTTTCTTTCATCGATTGGCCATAAAGATAGGCAATACCATATTCAGTGATCACGTAATGAACATTGGCTCTCGTACTCACAACCCCGGCTCCAGGGCGTAATGTTGGGACAATTTTAGAGATCCCCTTGCCGGTCTGAGCGGATAATGCGATGATGGGTTTCCCCTCTCTTGAATGGGAAGCACCACGTATAAAATCCAGTTGGCCTCCTACCCCGGAATAGTGCTTTGTACCTATCGAATCTGCACAAACCTGTCCCGTAAGATCAATCTCCAGGGCTGAATTTATAGCCGTTACTTTCGGATTACGCCGGATTATCCGTACATCATTTACAAAAGCACAGTCCATCATGGCTATCTGGGGATTGTCGTCCAGAAAATCATAAACTTTTCTGGTGCCCATAACAAAGGAGGAAACGATCTGACCCGGAGCTACCCTCTTTTCCGAATTATTTATAACACCTTTTTCGACCAGTGGGATGACCTGGTCAGAAAACATTTCAGTATGTATGCCAAGGTTTTTATGATTCCCCAGTTTGGTAAGTACGGCATTTGGAATACCTCCTATTCCCATTTGCATGGTGGCGCCATCATCAACCAGGCTTGCCACATAATCTGCTATTTTTTCATCTATTTCGGTAGGTTCCGGGATCTGAACTTCAATAATGTCTGAATCATGTTCCACAAAAGTATCAAAATGTCTCATATGCATACTCCCGTCAACAAATACCCGCGGCACTTTATTGTTTACCTGTGCGATAACATGCCTGGCACACTGGACTGCCGCTACCGCGACATCAACAGAACTGCCCAAGGATACATAACTATGTCTATCCGGTGGTGATACGTTCATCAATGCAACATCGATGTTAATGATCCCTTTTCGGAACAATCCCGGAATTTCACTGAGAAACACAGGTATATAATCAGCATATCCCTCAACAGTTGCTTTCCTAACGTTTGCTCCGGTAAAAAAAGATTCACACTTGAAAATACCTTCATACTCAGGTCGTGTATAAGGTGCTTCTCCTTCATGATGAATATGTACTATACGAACATTCCTAAGCTCAGGAGCCCTGGCTACCATCGCATCGATCAATAGTTGAGGAGCCTGTGCCACTCCGTGAATAAATACTGTATCCCCTGGCTTTATGACCTTAACAGCTTCAGATGCTGACAAGTAATTCATACTATAATTTCTTAAAAAATACGGCTTGCTCAAACAAATCTATCCTTTCATTTTATAATAAAAAATGAGAATGATCATTTTTGAATTCGTGATAACCGGATAATCTCATATTACTGTTTTCATAGATTATCGTTATCTTGGCATCTTTAAATTTAACTTTTTTGGAATCAGATATTACCATCATTGGTGCGGGGATAGTCGGTCTTGCCACGGCCTATAAGCTTCAGGAATTGAAACCCAAACTGAAGATCAATATTCTTGAAAAAGAAAATGAGGTTGCCATGCATCAGACCGGCAACAACAGTGGGGTAATTCATAGCGGCATCTATTATAAACCTGGCAGTTTGAAAGCCCGAAATTGTACGTATGGATACCGGCTTCTTCTCGATTTCTGCGACCAGAATGAGATCAACTACGACATATGTGGTAAAATCATAGTGGCTACCAGTCCTGCCGAGTTGCCGAGAATGGAATTCTTGTTTAAGAGAGGGACTGAGAACGGGTTGAGAGATCTCAGAAAATTGAGGGAAGAAGAACTGACGGAATTTGAGCCGCACGTGACGGGTTTAGGAGGCATATGGGTGCCTCAAACAGGAATAATCGATTTTAGTCAGGTGTCACATGTCCTGGCGGAAAAAATTACCGGACAGGGTGCCGTCATACACTTTGGGGAAAAAGTGGTTGATATCAATTTAGACAGTAAAAATGCCCGGATCGTTACTAAAAACAATACCTTCCATTCCAAACTCGTGATCAATTGTGCGGGGCTGTATTCGGATAAGGTGGCCAGGTATAACTCCAGTGAAGTAAATGTGAAGATAATACCTTTCCGTGGGGAATATTATAAGATCAAACCGCAGAAAAAACATCTTGTCAGAAACCTTATATATCCGGTCCCCGATCCTGAATTTCCTTTTCTTGGGGTACACTATACAAGAATGATCGATGGAAATATTGAAGCTGGGCCAAATGCAGTGCTGGCCTTTGCCAGGGAAGGATATACCAAGACCAGGGTCAATCCTTTGGAATTGATCGAAACCCTTACCTGGCCAGGATTTATCAAGGTAGCATCAAAATATTGGAAAACCGGATTTGGTGAGATGTACCGTTCATTTTCCAAGAAAGCTTTCACTAAAGCGCTTCAGAAGTTAATTCCGGAAATCACTGAAAATGATCTTGAGACTGGAGGCGCTGGGGTACGTGCTCAGGCCTGCGACCGTTCCGGAGGTCTGCTGGACGACTTCCTGATCTATGAAAACGACAACGCCATCAATGTCTGCAATGCCCCCTCCCCTGCAGCTACCTCTTCCCTGTCTATAGGAGAAACCATAGCCAATATTGCCATGAATCATATCAGTTAATGCATTATGGATCTATATGTGGAAAAAATAATCGGCGCTTTCAGTGAACACAAAAATCCTCAGAATGCTGTTCGCATGAAGGCCTACATGAAAAATAAATTCGACTTCCTGGGCATAAAATCACCGGAAAGAAGAGCAATCAGCAAGCCCGTTTTGACCCGTGCCGCGCTACCTGAGGCAGAGGATATATTCCCTATCATCCAAAAATTCTGGGACCTCCCCCATCGCGAATACCAGTATTTTGCCATGGAATTGATCACCCGATATAAGAGACACGTTACCAGGGACTGGATACGTCAGTATGAACTAATGATAATCAGCAAATCCTGGTGGGATACAGTGGACTACATTGCCGGGACGTTAGTCGGATATTTTTTCATGGTATTTCCTGACTATATCCATCCTACTACATCAACCTGGATGCAGTCGAATAACATCTGGCTTCAACGATCCTGTCTTTTGTTCCAGCTGAAGTATAAGAATGATACCAATACGGAATTGCTGTCAGGTTTTATCGAAGAATTGTCACATTCAAAAGAATTTTTTATTGCGAAGGCCATAGGCTGGGCACTTCGGGAATATTCAAAAAGTAATCCGGACTGGGTTCGCAGTTTTGTGGAAAATCATTCTTTACAGCCACTGAGCAGAAGAGAAGCCATTAAGAGGATTTAATGAATTATCCGAAGCAGCCATTTCTTTTTTAATGATTAAGTAGATTTGCTAACCATTGGATTAAGGATTACTGGAAGATGCGCAAAGCTGGCTTTTTACTTTTTACGGTATTTTTTGTTTCCGGATATGCCTATGCGCAGCGAATTGAGGTAGTTGATAAAACTACTGGTGTGGGGATTGAAAACGTTTCTGTCTATACTATCGAGCTTAACAGATCAGTGCAAACCAATTCCAAAGGGATCGCGGAACTTTCCATATTCGAACAAAGCGATATCCTTAATTTTCAACATCCTTCTTATCATGAAAAAACCATTCCCTTTGCAGATATCCCGATGACTGGCTTCAGAGTTGAGCTGGAAGAAAGGATCATTAAAATAGATGGGGTAATCATATCGGCCAGCAAATGGGAACAGAATCCGGAACTCATTCCAAATAGCGTAGCCACCATAGATTCAAAAAGCATTGAATTCAGTAATCCTCCAACCTCAGCCGATATGTTACAGCAATCAGGCCAGGTATTTTTGCAAAAAAGTCAACTGGGTGGGGGAAGTCCAATGATCCGGGGATTTGCGGCTAACAAACTTCTCATGGTCATAGACGGTGTTCGCATGAATAATGCCATCTACAGAAGCGGCAACCTACAAAATGTGATTGGCATTGATGTTCACGCAATCAAAGAAGCAGAAGTTCTTTTTGGCCCGGGTTCAGTCATGTATGGAAGTGATGCGCTTGGAGGTGTAATGGATTTTCACACCAAATCTCCAATTTTGAATGATGGGGAACATACTCAATTCAATGGGAATGTTCTCTTGCGCTACGCCACAGCCACAAATGAAAAAACTGCCCATTTTGATTTTTCACTTGGTGGCGCTAGATTCGGATCGTTCACAAGTTTCTCATTTTCTGATTTTGATGATCTAATCACAGGAAGCCATAGGACCTCGATGTATCCAGATTTTGGCAAAAGACCAGAATATGTTGACAGAATTAATGGGAAAGATACAATACTCCATAACAATAATGAAAATCTTCAAAAATTCTCAGGATTCTATCAATATAACCTCATACAGAAATTTCAATTCAGGCCATCGGATTATATTGACCTGGATTATGGGTTTTATTTGTCCAACTCCTCTGATATCCCTAGATATGATCGCCTGATTCTCTATGATGAAGATAGCCTGCCTGAAAATTCAGCATGGTATTATGGCCCTCAGAAGTGGATAATGAACCGGCTGAGTACTACACTATACCGATCGAACGCAGCCTTTAGCGAAGCACGTTTTATTCTATCCCATCAGTATGTAAATGAAAGCAGGAATGATAGAAAATTCCGGGATAATGTATTGCGTACCAGGATGGAAAAGATAAATGTGCTCAATTTCAATGCTGATTTTGACAAAACCATAAACGAACGTCACCAATTATTTTACGGACTCGACCTATCTCTCAATACGGTGGACTCGGAAGCAGAGGCAGTAAATATTGATTCCGGGGAAAGTTCTTCTGTTTCCACACGGTACCCGGATGGGGGGAGTGATTATGGATTTATGGCTGCCTATTTCAATTACCTTTGGGTAATCAACAAACATCATAATATAAATGCCGGAATCAGATACACATACACAAAACTGGTTTCACGGCTTAAAGATCCAGGTGATCTGGAATTTGCATTTGATGATTTCACAAACAGCAATGGCGCTCTGAATGGAAGTCTGGGATGGGTTTCCCGCCTGAACGGAAGCACAAAAATTGATGCCATTGTCTCTTCGGGATTCAGGGCTCCTAATGTAGATGATGTAGGAAAATTATTCGATTCGGAACCCGGATTTGTTATTGTTCCCAACAAAGACCTGAAGCCTGAATATGCCTATAATGTAGAAGCCGGAATTCATCAAAAAATAGGAAGTAACATTGAATTTCATATAGTTGGGTTCTACACCTGGTTGATCGATGCCATGGTACGCAGGGATTTTAACTTCAATGGATCTGACACTTTATTTTACGACGGGGAATACCGCAAAACTCAAACCCTCGTGAATACGGGCAGGGCGGATATATATGGTTTTTCTTTCAGCGTTAAGGGTGACATTTCATCAAATTTCGGTGTATTTTCTTCATTGAACTACACCAATGGGGAGGACGTTATTGAACAAGTACCCCTTCGACACGCTGCTCCAATTTTTGGACGGACTGCGCTGTATTATAAACAGAAAGACTTATTCATTGAATTTAATATCGATTACAGTGGAGGCAAGTCTTATGAAAATTTATCCCCCTCAGAAAGAAACAAGATTTACCTTTATACACCGGAAGGAGCACTGCCCTGGTATACACTGAATTTGATGGCTTCATATGATCTGAAAAAAAGGTTTTTATTAAGCCTTGGGTGTGAGAATATTTTAAATAAACATTATCGTACCTATAGTTCTGGAATAAGTGCACCTGGCAGAAACTTTATTTTTGGAATGCGGGTAAAAATATAATAAATTACACCTTTCAATTGGAAATATGTATTTAGCAATCTCGGGAAATATCGGATCGGGGAAAACAACCCTTGCAGAGAAATTGGGCAAGTATTATAACTGGGAAGTAGAGTACGAGGTGGTAGATAAAAATCCCTATTTGCCAGATTTCTACGATGATATGTCGCAATGGTCATTTCATACCCAGATATTCTTTCTCAACACAAGATTCAGGCAAAATCTGAAGATACAGAAAAAGGGTACAAATATCATACAGGACAGGACGATATACGAGGATGCCTATGTATTTGCAAAGAATCTGAACCAGACTGGTTTTCTTGCAGATCGTGAATTTGAAACCTACCTGGCACTTTATGATTCCATGTCTGCATTCATAAAACCGCCGGATCTATTGATCTATTTAAAAGCCGACATCCCTAAACTGGTAGAAAGAATTCACAATCGGGGACGCGCTTATGAAAATTTAATCAGAATAGATTATCTCAGGGATTTGAATGCGCTCTATGAAGACTGGATAAATCAATACAGAGACAGTAAAGTTCTTGCTATAAATGTGAATGATCTGAATTTCGATAAGAACGCGGATGATCTCTCGTATATAGTAAACAGAATAGAATCGGAAATTCACGGGCTTTTCAGCTAGCTGATGACTGCTTTATAGCAAATAAACCAACTATGAATGAAGTAATTATTTCGGTTATTCTTCCATTCCGGAATGCTGAAGATACTTTGAACAGAGCAATTGAAAGTATTTTGGCTCAATCCTTCAGAGATTTTGAACTCATTCTGATCAATGACGGATCTGATGACCAATCAGAAATGTTGGTTTCACAGTTCGATGACTCCAGGCTCAAGGTGGTCAATTTGCCGACAGAAGGCATCGTATTTGCACTTAATCATGGAATATCTATATCACGTGGCAGGTATTTGGCCCGTATGGATGCCGATGATTATGCTTACCCGAATCGATTAATGCTGCAATACAATTTTCTTGAGAAAAATCCCGATATCGGAGTAGTATCCGGACAGGTAAATTTCATTGGTAACCGTAAAAAAAACCTGGGATATGCAGTATATGTGGACTGGATCAATAGTCTTACGAAGCATGAGGACATTTATCTCAATAGATTTGTTGAATCCCCCATAGCCCATCCCAGTGTAATGCTGAGGAAGAATATCTTTGATACCAACGACATGTATAAGGTGGGCGGTTTCCCGGAAGATTATGAACTTTGGCTGAGATTATTAGAAAACGGAATACTTTTTGGAAAGGTGGATGAAGTCATTCTGGATTGGCATGATAGCGAAAACCGCTTATCCAGAATACACCCGAATTATGATATGGATCAATTCTTCAAAATCAAAACCAATTATTTTTACAGGTGGTTCCAGAAGCAGTTTAAAAATAATCCAATGCCTGTGTTGATATGGGGTATAGGAAAGGCTGTTCTGGATAAATCAAAATATCTTGAGGAGTATAAACTGGATATTGCAGGCTATGTGGATGTTGTTAAACGTCCTGACAAGAAGGTCAATGGCAAACCAATTTTTCATTATAAAGAAATTCCCGATAACACTTTCATCCTGTCTTATGTGAGCGACAGGACCGGTCGAATAAAGATTCACGATTATCTTGTAGAGAATGGCTTCGTCGAAGGCAAAGATTTCTATATGATGGGGTAGATCAACATGGATGCAACTGTTGTTCCGTTTGATCAAAGCAGTTTCAAACGTTATCCGGAGAGTCCAGAAATAGCTAAAGGGTAAACCGGTAGTTTTTATAGGTTAGTTTTTCACCCGGCTGGTATTATTCACGAACTTGCTGCGATTTTACATAAGTATACCCTTCTTATCAGGAAGAAGAGGTTGTGGTACGTTTTCTATCCCCGCCATTTGCATCAGGTTTATCTCTACCATCCTGGAGATGGTTGTCATGGATATGTCAGCCGGCCTATTCTCAAACGGATCCTGCAAATAATCGGCTATTGATTCAATAACACTTATGAACAGTATAATGGAAAAGGTTACCGGGATAATCAATACACCCAGAAATTCCACGAGTTCAAGGGGCAATAATAAGGCAAAAATAATGATAGACAGTCTTATGAAAAATCGATAATGTACAGGGAATATGGTATTCTTAATTCTTTCACATTTACCCATATGGTCACACAAAGACTTCAGGCTCTGATCCATCATGCCAAAATGAAAAGAATCTATTTGTTTATTTTTATACAAAGTAGCTAATTCCTCTTCCATTAGTTTTAATATAGCATTTGGCACATTCAACTGATTGGTAACATATTTCATGTCATCCTCAGATAGATTGTTTCTGACCTCCTGTGCCAGCGGAAGTTTCCGCAATGAAGAGGTAAGGGCATAACACCAGGAAATCTGGTATTTAGCTAGTTTTTTAACACTATCCGATTTCGTTACCGATGGTGATATAAAACCAATAGCCTGTCTTATCAATGTTCTGCTGTCGTTAATAATACTTCCCCATACCTTACGGGCTTCCCACCAGCGATCATACGCTGCGCTGGTCCTGAAACCCAGAAGGATGGCTATCGCCGTACCCATTATAGCAGATACAGAAAAGGAGATGGTAATATGTCGATGTTCAAAATATTCGTAGAGAATAAATATGATGCCGCTGTAGAGGGTTAAGAATATCACCTCCTTAAGCAGGGAGACGTAGGTACGGGCCCTGGTTATTGTAAATCGAGTGTACATTTACTCTAGATATAAAAATCAACTGCCCCGGACTCCAGGTTATAATAGGCAGTAACAATTTTGAGGTTTTTACCGGAAACGGCTGCAGATATAATATCTGATTTTTCTATAAGTGCATTACTATTTAACCTTACATTTTCTTTTACAACAACATTAACACTGTGGTCAGAAGATTGATCTACGGCAGGTTTAATTAGAGAGACCAGTTGATTCAGATTGGGGCCAGCATCAGCTCCCTGTATGGCAGCAGTAACTGCACCACAGTTTTCATGTCCCATAACCACAATTAACTGAACATCCAGGTTGGCAACCGCATATTCAATACTTGCAATGGAAGACGTATTGGCAACATTTCCTGCTACCCTGACAACAAATAATTCTCCGAGACCAGTATCAAAGGCCATTTCAGGCACAACACGGCTGTCGGCACAACTGAGGATGATGGCAAAAGGATGTTGTCCCTGACTAAGATGTTTTCTCCTTTCGGAGTCGGTATTTTTACTTTCAAGGAGATCTTTGGCAAATCGCTTATTGCCTTCTTTCAATCTTTCTAAGGCTTGGTTCCAGGATAAGTTACTCATATTTTCTGTGGATTAGGATTTTGGATAAAAATAATAAACTATTATGTTTTAAACCGGATATTTGATTAATTGTTTCCCAAACAGGCATGCAAACAAATTCTCTTATCATAACCAGAGAATTATTCCAGGCCAAGACTATCCCAAATGAAGGTAAAGTGCTTTAACAAAGGTGTTTATCTCCAGTGCGACTTTATGTATTCAACAGATTCGCTTACGCTTAACATTTGGGAGGAAGCAGAAGCCCGGATATAAAATGCCTCATTTTCATTTTTCCCGATAAATACAGGTGCATTACTTTTTGATATCCTGACCACGCATAGGTCCTTACCATCCAATTGTATGATTTCAAAGCTGCAAAACTTATGGACTTTTTTTCCCAGATGTGAATTGATCAGATTT
>Ga0209536_100004440_pt1 | contig 22142 bp, 23 predicted proteins | sample DeeMarSeWOR28_12_FD_187461 | JGI IMG/M metagenome (GOLD analysis project Ga0209536, IMG submission 187461) | Marine sediment microbial communities from White Oak River estuary, North Carolina - WOR-2-8_12 (SPAdes) (version 2) | ecosystem: Environmental > Aquatic > Marine > Intertidal zone >... | reverse complement strand
GACTCGGGGCTGCCGAGTTCCAGCGACAGATTCAAATCGCCAGAGTTGACTTTCTCGTCCATCAGGTACTGCATGATGACTTCGCGTGTGCCCGAGCCTTCCTCGCGGGTGACGAACGGGAAGCGCGTGATTTCACTCGCCTTGACCTTACCGCCGCGCTTGACCAGCTCGTGGTCGGGCGGCGCCACCACCACCAGCTGATCGTTGTGGCAGACCTCGACAATCAGGTTCTTGTTGCTGACCGGCGACTCGACCACGCCGAGATCGATGACGTTGTGCTCGACCATGGAGACGATTCCCTCCGAGTTCGAAACCTTCAGCCGCAGGTTGATATCGGGGTAGCTGTTCTTGAACTCGCCCAGCAGCGCCGGCAGCATGTACTCGGCGATGGTGGTACTGGCGCCGATCGTCAGCGCCCCGCTGATCTCACCGGTCAGGTCGCGTACCGTGTTTTCCATTTCCGAGTAGAGATCGAAAATGCGCTCGGCAAACTCGGCGACGCGCTCGCCCGCGGGCGTCAGATTCACCTTGTTGTGGGTTCGATCGAACAGGCGCGTATTGAAATACTCTTCGAGCTGACGCACCTGGAAAGTCACCGCCGGCTGGGTCATATGCAACTCTTCGGCGGCCTTGGTAAAACTCAACAGCCGCGCCACGGTATGAAAAACCTTGAGTCGGCGATCACTCATTTCGCACACACCCGGTTAGAAGGGCCGACAGTATATATTAATTTTATGAATACCTACAAAAGATATAAATATGATTGATGATATCGTCGTTCAGGCGCCGTTCAACATTGAGACTCTACATTAAATAATGATTGTAAATATTGCGATGACAGCTATTCTTTGAATTCGTACACTTTAAAACCAATCTCGTAAACGGGAAGACCGAATGCGTTATCTTTTCTACCTGATATTGATGGTCTCGACGTCGCTGAGTGCCGGCACGATACAGAAGTGGGTCGACGAAAACGGCAATGTCCACTACGGCGATGCGCCGCCGGTATCGGCGAAAACCGAAAAAGTCCGGGTGCAATCGGCGCCTACCGATCCGGGCAAGAAGCTGCCGCGCCTGAACGACGGCAGCAACGAACAGCAGACTGCCGCCGGCCAGTCGGACGAACAGGGCAAGCAGACGAGCGGAGCCCAGGCCAAGGAAGCCTGTGAAAGAGCGCGCTCGGACCTGCTCGTGATCGACAGCAACAGCCGCATCAGGCTGCGCCAGCCGGATGGCAGCTCCCGCTACCTGACCGAGGCGGAGATTGCCGAACGCCGCGCCATGGCACAGGAAGACATCAAAAGTTTCTGCAAGTAGGCCGCGTCGAGCGGCCTCTATGGCGATGCCATGCCCGCTGTTTTTATCGCCCGCGCAGCGCGACATCGTCGTCGGCCGATTGCTATAATTCCCGCAACATGTAATCGAACGCATTGCCGCGGTGAATAACTAATTATGAGAACTTCGCGTTTCCACCTTGCCACGCTCAAGGAAACCCCCGTCGACGCCGAGATCGTCAGTCACCAGCTGATGCTGCGCAGCGGCATGATCCGGCGCCACGCCGCCGGCGTTTACAGCTGGCTGCCGCTCGGCCTGCGCGTGTTGCGCAAGGTGGAACACATCATTCGCGAGGAGATGGACCGCGCCGGAGCGCTCGAGTTACTGATGCCGTCTTTCCAGCCCGCCGAACTATGGCAGGAATCCGGGCGCTGGGAGATGTTCGGGCCCGAACTGCTGCGCCTGCGCGACCGCCATGAGCGGGACGCCTGTATCGGCCCGACCCACGAGGAAATCGTCACCGATATCTTTCGCCACGAGGTCAACAGCTACCGCCAGCTGCCGCTCAACTTTTACCAGATCCAGACCAAGTTCCGCGACGAGATCCGGCCGCGCTTCGGCGTCATGCGCTCGCGTGAATTCATCATGAAGGACGCCTACTCTTTCGACCTCGATCCCGAGGGCATGCAGCGCTCCTACGACGCGATGGACAAGGCCTACGTCAGGATCTTCGACCGATTCGGCCTCGATTACCGCGCTGTGGCCGCCGATTCGGGCGCCATCGGCGGCAGTACCTCGCAGGAATTTCACGTGCTCGCCGACTCCGGTGAAGACGCCATAGCCTTTGCCGACGAGGGTGAATTCGCCGCCAATATCGAAACCGTCGAGGCGCTGCCACCGGCGATCGAGCGCGCCGCGCCGACTGCGGAGATGCAAGAGGTGGAGACGCCCGGCATGGACACGATCGAAGCGCTCGCGAGCGGTTTGCAGGTCGAGCCGCAGCAGTGCCTGAAGACGCTGATCGTCGATGGCGACGACGACGGACTGGTCGCGCTGGTGCTGCGAGGCGACCACGAGCTGAATACGCTGAAGGCCGAGCGGCTTGAAGGTGTCGCCAGCCCGCTGCGCATGGCGCAGCGCGATCGCATCAGGCAGGTGCTGGGCAACGATATCGGTTCGATCGGCCCGGTCGGCCTGCAGCTGCCCTGCTACGTCGATCGCAGCGCCGCGGTACTCGGCGATTTCGTCTGCGGCGCCAACAAGGACGGCTGGCACCTGGTCAACGTCAACTGGGGACGCGATTGCGAAGAACCGGTGGTCGTCGACCTGCGCAACATCGTCGATGGCGATCCCAGCCCGGACGGCAACGGCCGGCTGCGCATACTGCGCGGTATCGAGGTGGGACATATTTTCCAGCTGGGGCAGAAGTACTCGCTATCGATGCAGGCCAACGTGCTCGACGAACAGGGCAAGGCGGTGGCGCCTTACATGGGCTGTTACGGCATCGGCGTTACCCGCGTGGTAGCCGCTGCCATCGAGCAAAACCACGACGATCGCGGCATTATCTGGACCGAAGCCCTGGCGCCGTTCGTGCTTGCCATCTGCCCGATCAATTATCACAAGTCGGAGAAGGTACGCGAGGCCGCCGAGCAAATATACCGGCAATGCATCGAGCGCGGTCTCAACGTGGTGCTCGACGATCGCCCGCTGCGGCCCGGCGTGATGTTTTCCGACATGGAACTGATCGGCATACCGCATCGCATCGTACTGAGCGAACGCGGCCTCGGCGCAGAACAGTTCGAGTACAAGGGCCGTCGCGACGCGGAGTCGCAGGACCTGCCGCTCGGCGATTTGACGTCGCTGTTGACACGACTGGATTCCGATCCATGCGATACGGCGAGCTGAACAGGCGGCGGCTGCTAATTTCCCTGGCCCTGATGATCCTGGCCGCGCCCCTGTGTGCGCAGGAGCCCGCCGATCCCGTGCTCAGAAACCTGTTGAAGAATGCGGTCGAGGCCGATTACGGCTTCGAGGATCGCTTCGACGCGCAGGTATGGCTGCTCGACATGTCGCAGCGGCTGGAGAAGTACGTTCCCGATACGAGAACGCGTATCGACATGCTCAAGCTGGTGCATTACGAGGCTCGCCGCGCCGAGATCGAACCCGAGCTGGTACTCGCCGTGATCGAGGTCGAAAGTGGCTTCGACGAATTCGCGATCTCGGTCGCCGGCGCCCGCGGCCTGATGCAGGTCATGCCGTTCTGGCTGGATGAAATCGGGCTGTCGGACAAGAACCTTTTCAAAATTCGCACCAACCTGCGCATGGGCTGCACCATCCTGCGCTATTACATGGACATGGAGCCCGACGACCTCGGGCGCGCGCTGGCGCGCTATAACGGCAGCCTGGGCAGAACGGTTTATCCAAACAAGGTAATCTCGGCTCTGCACCGCAACTGGTTCAAGCAATAAAGCGAACGACGGCTAGTCGAAGGCGCCCAGGTTGGCTGGCTCCCAGCTCGCATGGCGCAGCCGCCAGTCATCCTCTTTGATCAACTGCAGCTCGAAGCGGTAGACGCGCGCGCTCAACGAGGCGAGCGCGTTGACGTCGGAGATCACCGTGCCCGCCATCGCCACCAGCAGGCTTACGCTGGCCTGGTTCTCGGCGAGAAACTCGATATTGTCGATGCGCGAGAACAGGTGAATATTTCGGTGACGCATGAAATACGCGTGCGACAGCAGGGCGAGCTGTTTGCGATTTCGGCCCTGCTGATCGATGTAATCGTCGTGCACGAGTTCGCCAAGGGCATCCGCGCTGCGCTCCTCGGCAGCCTGCACAGCGGCATCGATGAAACGCCCGATTTGCTCCTCTGCAGACTCGCCGCCGCCGCGGCAGCCCTGCGCCGAGAGCGCGGCGACAAACAGCAGGATGATACCGGCCGGGGTTATCGCGCGCCGCGCGCGAGCACCAGCGGTCGATGCGGTGGGTGAACCGGGCATAACGGTATCGGGCCTGCTAGACGTCGTAGCGCGGCGGCGCTACCTTGAGGACTTCCTCGATGGTGGTCATGCCGCGCGCCACCTTCTGCGCCCCCGCCAGGTTCAGCGGCTTCATCCCCTGGCGAATCGCCGCCTTGCGGAAAACCACGAGGTCAAAATTGTCGGTGACCTCCTGTTTCAGCGTATCCGAAAGCGGCATCATTTCGTAAATGCCGACACGGCCGATAAAACCGGTCTGCCGGCATTCCAGGCAACCATCAGCGCGCGAAATCTTCTCCGGCGGCGAGGTCGTCCACGGCTTGATCAGTGCCTGCCACTCGAGCAGGTTGAGTTCGGACTCGTGCTTGCAGTGCGGGCACAGCTTGCGCACCAGGCGCTGCGCGACAACGCCGATCAGCGTCGCATTAATCAGGTAGGACGGCACGCCGATTTCGATCAGACGCGCGATCGCCGAGGGCGCATCGTTGGTGTGCAGGGTCGACAGCACCAGGTGACCGGTGAGCGCGGCCTGCACCGCCATCTCCGCGGTTTCACGATCGCGAATCTCTCCAACCATGATGATATCGGGATCCTGCCGCAGCAGCGTCTTCACGCCGGATGCGAAATCCAGGCCGATGTTATGCTGCACTTGCATCTGGTTGAAGCTCGGCTCGACCAGTTCGATCGGGTCCTCGATGGTGCAGACGTTGACCTCCGGGCTCGCCAGCTGCTTCAGGCTGGTATACAGCGTCGTGGTTTTGCCCGAGCCGGTCGGGCCGGTGACCAGGATAATACCGAACGGCTGCGTGATCATGCCCTTCCAGATCTCGGCCTCGGTCTTTTCCAGACCGAGCGCTGAAAAATCCTTTACCAGCACCTCCGGATCGAAAATCCGCATTACCAGCTTCTCGCCGAACGCGGTCGGCATGCTCGAAAGCCGCAGTTCGATTTCGGCGCCGTCCGGCGACAGCGTCTTGATCCGGCCATCCTGCGGCTTACGTTTTTCGGCAACGTCCAGCCGGCCCATGATCTTGATTCGGCTGATCACCGCCGGCGTGATCGCCGCAGGAATTTCGTAGACCTGGTGCATGACGCCGTCGATACGAAAGCGGACCTTGCCGAATTCGCGGCGCGGCTCGATGTGTATATCGCTGGCGCGCTGGCTGAAAGCGTACTGCAGCAGCCAGTCGACGATGCTGACGATGTGCTGATCCTCGGCATCGACCTTGCCCGACTTGCCCAGCTCGATCAGTTGTTCGAGATTCTGTATGTTGCCAGGCATCTGGCCGATGGCCTTGCTGCCGGCGCCGTCCATCGCCTTGCTAACGCTGTAAAACTCAACCAGGTAGGCTTTCAGCTGCTGCGGATTTGCAACCACCGTGGTAATCGGGCGGTTGACGATGCGCTCGACCTCGTCCCTCCATTCCAGCCTGAACGGATCGGTCACGGCGATGACGACCTCGGCCGGCGTCACCTTGACGGGAAGGATATTGAAGCGCGACGCATAGGCGTAGGACATGATCGATGTGCACGCCGCGACGTCCATTTTCAGCGGGTCGAAATGATAGCGTTCGTTATCGGACTGCTCTGCCAGCCAGTCGGTCATGACGTCGAGCGTCAGCATCTGCGCGGGATTCGATTGATTGCTCCACTGGCGGTTGGCAATGATCTCCAGCGGATGCAGATGCTTGCGATCGCTGGCCGACACCAGCGAGCTGATCATCTGCGCCTTGTCCTGCTCAACAATATCCTGCGATACCAGTTGGTCGAGTATCCAGTCGAGGGTACAGGCGGGTTTCGTCACGGCTTATGTTTTTGCATGGTTTACTGCATATTAGCAGGAATTCCACGGCTTGCATCGCGTATCGGCGACGCGCCAGATTACTCCGGCTTATAGCTCTCGATGAACTGCTCGATCATTTCGCGCGTTACCGGTCCAACCTGGCGCGCCACCACTTTGCCCTCGGGCGATACCAGAAAGGTAGTTGGCAAACCGGGGATCAGTCCGAGCTCGGATTCCTGCGCCGGCTTCGCGACGAAGATCGGGTAGGTAATGAAATAATCGTCGAGAAATGTGCGCAGACGCTGCTCGCTGATCTGCTCCAGATTGATGCCGAGCACCATCGCGTTCTTGTCTGCATGCTCGTCGTGGAACGACTGCAGCTCCGGCATTTCGACGATGCACGGAGGACACCAGGTAGCCCAGTAATTAACGACCAGCCACTTGCCGTGGTAGCGATTCAGGTTGTCGACGCTGCCGTCCGGCGCGGACAGCGGCATGTTCACGGCGAATGCCGCCGAAGGCAGCAACAGTGAAAACAATACGATCAGCAGACTTGGCTTCATAAAATTCCGGAAGTACACGGGCTCGCTCATCCTTAGGAGGCAGAATTCATAGTTTAGTTCACACGGTCGCGAAAACAATCGGCCGCACCGCAGTCGCGGCGCCACGCAGGGCGCTTAACCTCGGTCGACCGCGCCGAACTAGCGGGTACAGGCGTCAAAAAAAAACCCGCGCGGGGCGCGGGTTTTTTTCGATTACTGCTGACTTATTGAGCCAGGTAATCCAGGTCGGATGCTTCAGTCTCGCCCAGCGTCCAGGCACCGCGGTTCTTGGCATGCTCGATCGCTGCCGCACGCTCAGGACCCTTCGCCTTCGGGATGTAGAAGTACTGACCCGGGTAAATCAGGTCGGCATCCTTGATCTGGCCCGAATTGGCCTTGTAGATCAGCGGCCACATGTAGGGATCGCTGTAGATCGTATCCTGAGCGGCAATGCTCCAGAGATTGTCGCCGCTAACGACGAGGTAACCGCCGATGTACGGAGACTCTTCAGCCGCCGGCTTCGCAGCCATTTCTTCCGAGCCGGCCGCCTGCATCGCTGCGATCGCTTCCGCTGCCATTTCTTCAGCCTTCTCGGCGAGAATCTTGGCGCGTACATTTTCACAATCGGCTGCGGCTTGCTCGGCCTCTTCGATCACTTTAGCAGCTTCTTCCCACTCGGCTCCGAGGTTCCTGGCGCGAGCGTTCTTCAGCTTGGCCGCGTAAATCGCGTTACGCACTTCAGGAGTAGCGCCCTGGCACTCTTCTTCTGCCATAGGTTCCGCCGGCATGTCTTCGGTAGCACTCTGCTGACAGCCTGCAATCAGGCCTGAGGTCATAACCGCGATAGCAGCGACCCTGAGGAGTTCTGTAGGTTTCATCTATTGTTTTCTCCGGGAACTTTATTTAACTAGGTTCGTATTGAATTTCGCAAGCCCATTTTGCCGAGAAGACTACATTGATCAACCCTTTAGGGCAAGTTTTTAATGTAAATATTACTCAAACAGGCTTTATTATAGCGCAGATTCCGGCGATTTCATGACGACGGTCAATCGCACCTTACAAAGCACCTTCTCGAAACGAATTTCGACGCTATTGCCAAGCAGATGGCGTTACTGTAAAAAGCGCCTGTATATCCAGCAGCCAGGTTCTCGAGATGAGTCACGAAAAGCCGGTCATGTACCACAACCCCAGGTGCAGCAAATCGCGCGAGACGCTGCAAATTCTCAACGACCACGAGATCGAGCCGGAAATAGTCGACTACCTGGACGAACCACCCAGCCCCGACGAGCTCAAGCGCATCATCGGCCTGCTCGGCGTCACCGCGCGTGACCTGCTGCGCACTACCGAGCAGGTCTACAAGGACGCCGATCTCGACGACGACAGCCTCAGCGACGACGAAATTATCGACGCCATTTGTGAATACCCGGCGCTGTTGCAGCGGCCAATCGTGATATTCGGTGATCGCGCGGTCATCGGCCGGCCGCCATCGCGGGTACTGGAAATCATTGCGTAGTATCCTGATCGTCTACTTCAGCCGCCATGGCAGCGTGGCGCGCATGGCCGAGGAGATCACCCTCGGCATAGAGGCGAATGCCGAATGCGAAGCGGTGCTGCGCAGCCTGCCCCCGGTTTCGGCGACGACGGAGCAGGTCGAGGATGCCGTTCCCGCCGAAGGCGTTCCCTACGCCACGCTCGAGGACCTCGAAAACTGCGCCGGGCTGCTGCTCGGCAGCCCGGGTTACTTCGGCAACATGGCGGCGCCGCTCAAATATTTTCTCGACCAGACCAGCCCGCTGTGGCTCTCCGGCGCAATGATCGGCAAGCCCGGTGGCGTGTTCACCGCGACTTCCAGCATGCACGGCGGACAGGAGACCGTGCTGACCAGCATGATTTTGCCGCTGCTGCACCACGGCATGCTCGTCACCGGCATCCCCTATTCCGAACCTGCGCTCAACCAGACCAGATCGGGCGCGACCCCTTATGGCGCCAGCCATGTCGCCGGACAGCAGGGGCAGCCGCTCAGCGAACATGAAATTTCCGCCTGCCGCGCGCTCGGCAGGCGCGTCGCCGACCTCGCCTGCAAGCTGGCCTGAACGGAAGCGGCCGGTGCACGCACTGAAAATCATCGCCCTGCTGGCCTGGCTGCTGCTGCTCGCCTTACAGGCGGCACTGCCGTGGCTGATGCCGGCGCCGGCAAATTACTGGAGCCTGCTGCTGGCCCTGCCGCTGCTTCTGCCGCTGCGGGGCCTGGTCGCCGACCGGCGCTATACCTACAAGTGGATTGGCTTCCTGACGCTGCTCTACTTCTGTGTCGGCGTCAGCGAACTGCTATCGAATCCGCAACTGCGTGTCTATGCACTCGGCACGATCATCGCCAGCACCCTGCTGTTTTTGAGCAGCATCTACTACGCCCGCTATCTGCGCCTGCAGGGCCGTGATTGAATAGCTGAACCTGCGGCCGTCGGCGCGGCCGGCGCAAGCTGCGGGCCTAACCTGTCCGTTCGCGCAGGGCCTGCTTGACCAACGGGATGGTGACACGCCGCTGCTGTGACAACGACAGGCCGTCGAGCCGCTGCAGGATATCGATCTGCTCGCTCAGATTGCGCGCGTGATGAGTCATCAGGTAGGAAATAACGTCCTCGGAAAGATCGATGCCGAGCATGCCCGCGCGTCGGCGCAGGATGCTGCGTATTTCAGCGTCACTACTCTGCGGCACCTGCAGTAACAAGCCCCACTGCAAGCGCGAGCGGAAATCTTCGAGCCGCGCGTGCAGTTCCGAAGGTCTCGACGTGGTCGAGAAAAGGAAACGAAATTCGCCGTCGCGACAGCGGTTCATGACCCGGTAAAAGCAGGCCTCCCAGTCGGCGTGGCCGGCGATGGCATCGAGGTTATCGATCGCCAGCACATCGCAATGACTGAACTCGCCGAAGGCGTCCGCATCGCACTGACGCAGCTGCTCGCCGTCGTAAATCTGCAGCGCGATGCCGCGCTTGCGGGCGAATTCCGCGCTGGCGTTCAGCAGGTGGGTCTTGCCGCTCGCGGCCGCCCCCCAGAGCCCGATCTGGTTTTCACCCCGCCCCAGCAGCAACGCCCGCAGGCTGCTGACGATCAGCTCGGCGCGGTCGGAGATGAAATTGTCGAAACTGAACTGCCGATCCAGCGACAATGGCAAGGCGATCTGTTTAATTACTGGCTCCGCGGTTGATGAAGCTGTAGTTCAGGATAATTTGCTCCTCGCCCTCTGTACTCAGTTGCGGAAAATCCTCCTGCTCGAGCACGTTGCCGAACTCGATCAGGCGCTGCAGGTCCTCCGGATCATTGCGCAACTGCAGGCGGTATGTGACCACGTCCTTGCTGATCATCGCCACCCGCACGCTATCTACCACGTTCAGCGACTGCAGGTATTTCTGCACCCTGATCAGCTTATCGATGCCTTCGAGTTCGGAGACGCTGAGCAGCAGCGACTGCTCGACGCGGCGGTGATCTTCCAACGCGTACTCGAGCGCCAGAATCTTGGCGAGATGCTTGATAACCTGGTCGATTACTTCCTGCTTGGCGGCAGCCTTGTGATTCCATTTGAATATCTGGTCGGCGAAGCGAACCTCCCAGTCGCCCTGCCAGCCCTCTCCGCTGCGGCCGACGATGCGCCCCACCAGCAGGGCATTCGGCGCGTAACGCCTGGACATGACGCGTATGTTTTCGTACTGGCGCGATGCGATATCGCCTATGCTGACCAGCGCGAGATCCTCCAGGTCCATCAGCGGGAACAGCACCGGCACCGCGTGAATCCCGGCGGCGCGATCGAGCGCTTCGACCACGTCCGGCGTGGCATCGTCGGACACCAGCTTGATGTTTTCATTGACGTCGTAGGAAATGACCAGCAGCGTGCTCGGACGTTCGCGCCCCCATACCGGGAAATTATGTTCGCGCAGCAGGCTTTCGACCAGCTGCTGATCGAAGTCGATGCGCAGGAACAGGCGTTCGAGATCGTACTCCTCTTCGTCCTGCTGGCTGCGGGTGAGATAGCGGAATTGCTTGACGTAGCGCGCGCTGTTTTCGATCGGGCGCTTGAACGCGGGGCTCTTCAAGGCGTCGTCCGAGCCGCTGACCTTGACGATGACCTGTTTGAAGGCCTCGCTAAAGGATTCCAGACGCAGGCTCGTGGTCTGGTCGGCGACCGGCAGCTCGACGGTAAAAAGGTCATCCACGGTGACCGCTAGCGACGGTGCCGGCAACAGCCCGGTTAGCGCTGAGAGCAGCAGCACGACTTTCAAAAACTTCATTGTATCCCTATCTTCGTCGACGGACATTTGCCCGCAAGGCGTGTAAAATAGCACACCACTATTGTTTCCCGAAACGGCAAAACATGAATCCCGAAGGATCCCCCGAAGCCTCGCCCAATGCATCGTTGAGCTACCGCGATGCCGGCGTCGATATCGATGCCGGTAACGAACTCGTGGAACGGATCAAGCCGGCAATAAAGGCCACCCGGCGCGAGGGCTGTGTCGGCAGCATCGGCGGATTCGGTGGATTGTTCGAATTGCCGCTGCATCGCTACCGTAACCCGCTGCTGGTCTCCGGCACCGACGGCGTCGGCACCAAGCTTCGCCTCGCTATCGACCTCGACCGGGTCGACGGTATCGGTACCGACCTGGTAGCGATGTGCGCCAATGATATCGCGGTACTCGGCGCCGAGGCACTGTTTTTCCTCGACTACTACGCCACCGGCCACCTGCAGGTCGACCAGGCCGAGCAGGTGATCCGCGGCATAGCCGCCGGCTGCGAGCTCGCCGGCTGCGCGCTGATCGGCGGCGAAACCGCCGAGATGCCGGGCATTTACCAGGCCGGGGATTTCGACCTGGCCGGTTTTTGCGTCGGCATTGTCGAAAAGGAACGCGTTATCGACGGCAGCCGCGTGGTCGCCGGCAACCGCCTGATCGCGCTTGCCTCGTCCGGTCCGCACTCCAACGGTTATTCGCTGATCCGCAAGATCATCGAGGTATCCGGCGTCAGCCTCGAACAGGATTGCGGCGGCGAAGCGCTCGCCGACGCGCTGATCCGGCCCACGCGAATCTACGTCAAGAACCTGCTCGCGCTGCACGCCGAGCACGACATCTACGCCATCGCCCACATCACCGGCGGCGGCCTGCTGGAGAACGTGCCGCGCGTCCTGCCCGAAAAGCTCTGCGCGCGTATCGACCTCGACAGCTGGAAGCGCCCGCCCGTGTTCGACTGGCTGCAACAGGCCGGCGGAGTGGAACAAAAGGAAATGCTGCGCACCTTCAATTGCGGCGTCGGCATGGTGCTCGCCGTCGACGCGGCCGCGGAGCAAGACGTGCTGCAAACATTGCGCGCACTCGGTGAAACCGCCTGGACCATCGGCGAGGTCACCGACCGCGAGGGCCGGGACGCGGTCGTCTTTACATGAGCGAACCGCTTCGGCTGGCGGTGCTGATTTCCGGCAGCGGCAGCAACCTGCAGGCGATCATCGACGCCATCGAGGCCGGCGAACTCGACGCCAGGATCGATACCGTTGTCAGCAACAATGCGGACGCCTACGGGCTCGAGCGCGCGCACCGGCATGGTCTGCCGACGCGCGTCTTCGACCACCGCGAATTCGAAAGCCGCGAGCAATATGACGATCAGCTGCGCCGCTATCTCGAAACGGTGGCGCCCGATTACATCGTGCTGGCCGGCTTCATGCGCATCCTGACGCCCGGCTTCATCAACGCCTTCGAGCACCGGATTCTGAACATTCACCCATCGTTACTGCCGGCTTACAAGGGCCTGCACACCCACCGCCGGGCCCTGGAAAACGGCGAGACGCGGCACGGTGTCAGCATCCACCTGGTCACCGCCGAACTGGACGACGGCCCGATCCTGATGCAGGCCAGCTACCCGATCGACGCGGGCGATAGCGAGGCCGATCTGCAGGCCAGGGGGCACCGGCTCGAACACCGCATGTACCCCGAGCTGCTGCGCCGCCTGGCCGAACGGAAACTTACCATCGATAGCGAAGGTCAGATACTGCATGACAATGCCCGTCTCGAAAAACCGCTGGTATACGCTGGCTAGCCTGATGCTGGCGCTGTGCCTCGGCACGGCAGCGCACGCGGCCGCGGCGGAACTCGAGCTGCGGGCCTACACCGCGACCTACGGCGTCAAGGGGCGCGGCATATCGCTCGGTACCGCGAGTATCAGCCTGCAGCCGGTCGAGGGTATGTGGCGCTGGCGCACAACGACAAAGGCAAACGCCTTCGTGGCGATTTTTACCCGCGACAGGCCGTTTTCCGAAACAACGTTTAGCTGGAGCGGCGATGGTCTGCGCCTGCAGAACATCCTCATCGCCGACGAGAACGACAAGAAAGACGTCGAGACCGCCAGCTTCGACTGGGAGGCCGGCAGCATGGAGGTGTTGCGCAAGGGCAAGCAGAAGCAGTTACAGCTGGCGGAGGAAGTCTACGACCTGCAAAGCGTCCACCTGCTAGCCGCGATCATGCAGGCGAGGCATCAGCAGCAGGCGAGCTTCAAGCTCTACCGCAAGGGCAAGCTGATCGACTCGAAGCTGGTCTACATCGGTGACGGCAGCGTGAAGGTCGACGGCCGGGAAGTCGAGGCGCGTATCTACCAGCATTCCATCAGCAGTTCGGATGAATCCCTGGAATACTATTACGAGGCCGACAGGCCGCTGCTGCCGCTACTCATCAAGACCCGCAAATCCGGTAAAAACCGGAGCGAGATGAGGCTGAGAAAGGCCGACTGGCTGTCATAGCCGGGTAAATCCTTCCTCCTTTTGCAGCCGTTCGATCTCCGCCGGCGCGAACGGCACCTGCTCGATGAAACCGGGCAGTTCGTCCTCGCCGATGTCGAGCGTGCGCATCATCGTCTGGCAGGCCTTGATATCGATGATCCGGCCCTCGTCGAGCAGGCGCGCGCGCTCGACGATCGACTGGTTGGTCGAATAATTGCCTTTCTGGAACAGCTGCAGCTCGTTGCCGTGCAGCACGATCGCGATTCGGCTGTGTTGCTCGGGATCGAACAGTTCGCGCAGGTCCTCGGCTCGATCGAGCACGACGTCGAGTTCCTGCGGCGTGTTCACGGTAACGCTGAAGACGTAACCCTCGCTGCGCGGTTCCGCGCGCGCGGAGATCAGCGCGACAAGCAGCCCCGCCAGCAGCACAAACCGCAGCAGGCGAGACATCTCAGTCCGTACCGGCGATGGTCATGTTATCGATCAAAATCGAACCGCAATGGATACTGCCGCGAGTATCGATATCGGTACCGATTTCGACGATGCCACGAAACATGTCGCGCAGGTTGGAGGCAATCGTCACTTCCTCGATGGCGTGGTCGAGCTTGCCGTTTTCGACCCAGAACCCGGCCGCGCCGCGCGAGTAGTCGCCGGTCACGTTGTTAACGCCGTGGCCCATCAGCTCGGTGACCAGGAAGCCCCGGTGCATCGCCGCCAGGCATTCGTCGAAGCTCTTGCCGGTGCTCTCCAGCACCAGGTTGTGCACGCCGCTGGCGTGGCCGTTGCTGCGCAAACCGAGCTTGCGCGCGGAGTAACTGTCGAGCAGGTAATCCTGGATGACGCCGTCCTGCACCAGCTCGGCCTCGCGGGTGGCGACGCCCTCCGAGTCATAGTTTGCCGAGGCCATCGCCTGCGGCAGAAACGGCCGTTCGGAGAGCTGCACGAATTCGGGAAACACCTGCTCGCCGACCGAATCCAGCAGGAAGCTCGCCTTGCGATACTGGGCCCCGCCTGAGATAGCGCTATTCAGGCTGGAAACGATGCCGCGCGCCAGCTCGGAAGCGAACAGTATCGGCGCCTGCTGCGTCTTTAACTTGCTCGCATCCAGCCGACGCAGGGTGCGCTCGGCTGCCTTGATGCCGATCGTGCGCGCACTGGCGAGACGGTCGGCGCTGCGGCTGACGTCGTACCAGTAATCGCGCTGCATGTTGCCGTTGGACTCGGCGACAACCGCGCAACTGATGCCGTAGCGCGTTTTCCGTTCCGCCTGCAGGAAACCGTGCGAATTGCCGTAAACCGACAACCCGGCATTTAAATCGACCGAGGCGCCCTCCGAATTGACGATGCGCGCATCGTACTCCAGCGCCGCGTTTTCGCACTCGAGCGCGAGGTCGATCACTTCCTGCGGCTCGATCGCCCAGGGATGATACAGGTCCAGCTGATGAAACTCGGTCGCCATCAGCTCGGCATCGGCGAGCCCGGTGCATGGATCCTCGGAGGTGTAGCGCGCAATATTGCATGCCGCCTCGATGGTCTTGCGAATCGCCTCCGGATCGAGGTTCGAAGTACTGGCGCTACCCTTGTGTCTGCCGAAGTAAACGCTGATGCCGAGACCATTGTCCTGCTGGTGCTCGATGGTTTCGACCGAGCCCATGCGCGTTGCCACAGACAGGCCCTGGGCGACCGACAGGCCGGCCTCGGCCTGGGTGGCGCCGGCGGCTTTCGCCACGGCGAGCGCATCGGCGACGATGTTTTTCAGCGATTCGGAGTCGGCGGGTGCTAAAATACTGTACTTTTCAGGTTTCATCGGATCATTTTATCCTACGCGGTTATGCAAAACGAAGCAGAGTCTGACGAAATCGAGTACGTCAGCAAGAGTCAGCTGAAGCGCGAAAGCCACGCCATCCAGGATCTCGGCAAGCGGCTCGCGGCGTTGTCGGCCGAGCAGCTGGCACGCATCCCGCTGGACCAGCCGGTGCTCGAAGCGATCGCCCTCGCCCACCGCATCCAGAACAAGCGTGGCGCGCTCAAGCGCCACTACCAGTTCCTCGGCAAGCTGTTACGCGCGCGCGACACCGACGCCATCCTGGCGGCGCTGGCCGAGATCGACAACGAAGGCCAGCGCGCGACTCAGAAACACCACCGCGCCGAGCGCTGGCGGGATCGAATCATCGACGAGGGCAACGATGCGATCGACGCTTTCATCGCCGACACCGGCCAGGCTGACCGCCAGAAACTGCGCCAGCTGTGGCGCAATTACCAGCACGCGAAAACCGACGACAAGCGCCAGCAGAACTCGCGCCTGATTTATCGCGAAGTCCGACAGTCGCTGGACGGTTGAATCGCGGCCCGGATTCTCGCCGGGCATGGTCGAAATCGTACAAACTCGGAACCTAGGTAATGGCCCCGTGCGGGATTGCAAGGCCGACGCCCGGCGATGCTGATTTGCGGAGGCTCAATATCAGTCGGGACTGGCCGGGATTACCGGCGTCTTGCTGACCACGTCGGCGTTCTGCCCGCGATGGCGCAGCAAGTGATCCATCAGCACGATCGCCAGCATGGCCTCGGCGATCGGCGTCGCGCGGATACCGACGCAGGGATCGTGGCGGCCCTTGGTGCGCACCTCGGCCGCGTTGCCGTCGACGTCGACCGTCCGCCCCGCCAGGTGAATGCTCGAAGTAGGCTTGAGCGCGATGCTGACCAGCAGGTCCTGACCCGAGGTAATACCGCCGAGAGTGCCGCCGGCGTGATTCGAAAGGAAACCCTGCGGCGTGATTTCGTCGCGGTTTTGCGTGCCTTTCAGTTCGACGCTGGCGAATCCGGCGCCGATCTCGACGCCCTTGACGGCGTTGATGCTCATCATCGCGTGCGCGATATCGGCGTCGATGCGATCGAAAATCGGTTCGCCGAGCCCGGGCGGCACGCCGCTCGCGACCACCGAGACGCGCGCGCCGATCGACTCGCCCTCCTTGCGCAGCGCGTCCATGTACTTTTCCAGTTCCGGCACCATTGCCGCGTCGGGCCAGAAGAAAGGATTGTTATCGACCTCGTCCCAGTCGAAGTTTTCCGGCTTCAGCGGCCCGAGCTGCGACAGGTAGCCGCGCACCTGCAGGCCGCAGCGGCTGGCGAGATATTTCTTGGCGATGCCGCCCGCGGCGACGCGCATCGCGGTTTCGCGCGCCGACGAGCGCCCGCCTCCGCGGTAGTCGCGGAAGCCGTACTTCTGCTGGTAGGAGTAATCGGCGTGACCCGGGCGGAACAGGTCCTTGATATCGCTGTAATCCTTGGAGCGCTGGTCCTTGTTGTGGATCAGCAGGCAGATCGGCGTGCCGGTGGTCCTGCCTTCGAAGGTGCCCGACAGGATTTGCACCGCGTCGTCTTCGCGGCGCTGCGTGGTATGCCTCGACTTGCCGGGCTTGCGCCGGTCCAGGTCATGCTGCAGGTCGGCTTCGTCGAGTTCGAGCCCGGGCGGGCAGCCGTCGACGACGCAGCCGACCGCGGCACCGTGACTCTCGCCGAAGGAAGTCACCACGAATGATTTGCCGAAACTGTTTCCCGACATGAACTGGCCCTGCATTGAATTAAGTGGAATTCGCACCTATTTTCAGTGCGATGACGCATTCTACTAAAAAACTCGGCATGATGTTCACTGCCGCGGGCTGGATCCTCGGATTTCTGCTGCTGATGGGGGTGTTCAGCAAAATTCTCGACCACCAGAACAACCCGAACCAGTCGGTCGCGACGCTCAATACCGGTGAATTCGAGGAGATCGTGTTACAGCGCAACCGCAGCGGCCACTACGTATTCGACGGCGAGATCAACCGGCAAAAGGTAACCTTCCTGGTCGACACCGGCGCGACCATGACCGCGATTCCGGCCCACATGCAGCGGCCGCTCGGCCTGCAGGCGGGCCCTGCCACGTCGGTATCGACCGCCAATGGAACGACCACGGCCTACCTGACAAAACTCGACCGGCTCGCGCTCGGCGACATCGAGCTTTACGACGTCAGGGCCAGCATCATCAGCGGCATGGCGGTCGACGAAGTGCTGCTCGGCATGAACGTGCTCAAGCACTTCGAGCTGGTGCAGCGCGGCGATCAGCTGATCATCCGCCGCTACCGCTAGCCTGCTTGTTGCACGATGGCGGCACACACTTACAAGTAGCCGCATGAAGAGCAATTACTTAGACGGGGTGGTCAAAAATTTGTCAGGGTACAGTTTGTGCCTGAGGGAAATCAGGATAAATCTGGCTGCCAATCTCTAACGATCCCCCTCGACCCATAGCGATGGCTTTGGGTCAGCGGGCGATCGTCCGACCTTGTTTGCCGGATTTCCCCTGAGTTTCGTTCCCTTCATGCAATATGCAGGCTAGTCCGGCGGCGGCCAAATTTAACATTTTCTTAAACTTTCAAAAATGCGTATATTTCCGCTGAACTTTCTCCGATCGCGCTCTCTCTAAGCTCGCGTAACGGCAAAAAAAGCCGTACAAATCAATCATTAACTTGAGGATTCGCACATGATTTCAGCCAAGAAGAAGACCGGAGTCGCACTCGCCGCGGCCGCCGCCGCCATGTTCGCCGTCGCCCCGATCGGCGCCACCGCGGCGGAGAAAGCCGGTAAGTGTTACAACATCAATTCCTGCAAGGGCACCAGTGCCTGCGCCACCGCCACCACCAGCTGCGCGGGGCAGAATTCCTGTGCCGGCCAGGGCTGGGTCAAGCGCACCAAGTCAGAGTGCGAGGCAGCCGGGGGCAAGTTCGAAGCCTGAGCCGCAACCGGCAACAAGAAAAATGCACCGCGCCAGTCGGTGCATTTTTTTATTCCGGCGGTACAATCCGTCTGCTCTCAGTATTAACGAGTTCCCATGGCAGCATCGCAGGCTAAACCCTTCCTCGGCTTCGGCCTCGGTCTGCGCGCCGAACATTACCAGGACATACTCGAACGCAAGCCCGACAACGTCGACTGGTTCGAAATCATCAGCGAAAACTACATGATCGACGGCGGCAAGCCGCTCTACTTTCTCGACGCCATCCGCCGCGACTACCCGATGGTCATGCACGGTGTATCGATGTCGCTGGGCAGCACCGACGAACTCGATTTCGAATACCTCGCACGGCTCAAGGCGCTGATCGAACGCGTCGAGCCGCACTGGTTTTCCGATCACCTGTGCTGGACAGGGGTCGATCACCGCAACATGCACGACCTGCTGCCGCTGCCCTACACCGAGGAAGCGGTCAATCACGTCGCCGAGCGCATATCAAGGGTGCAGGACTACATGGGCCGGCAGATGCTGATCGAAAACCTGTCGAGCTACATCACTTACTGCGATGACGCGATGCCGGAATGGGAGTTTCTTGGCGCCATCGCCGAGCGCGCCGACTGCTACCTGCTGCTCGACGTCAACAATATCTACGTCAGCAGTTACAACCACCACTTCGATCCGCTCGACTACCTCGACGGCGTGCCCGCGGAGCGGGTCTGGCAGCACCATCTCGCCGGCCACAGTAACGACGGCAACCTGATCATCGACACCCACGACCAGGCCATCATCGACCCGGTCTGGGCGCTCTACGAAGAAACCGCGAAACGGCTCGGCCCGGTGTCGACAATGATAGAGCGCGATGGCAACATCCCCGCGCTCGACGAGGTGCTCGCCGAGCTCGACCAGGCGCGGCGCATCGCCGCTCCGCATTACCGGGCCTGAGCGTGTCCCGGCTGCGCGAACTGCAAAGGCGCTTCCAGGATTACCTGGTGGAGGGCTCCGACGCGATCGGGGCGGACATCGTCAGCAGCGAAAACGCGCTCGCCGAACACCGCCTGGGGGCCTACTACAACGCTTACCGGATCCGCCTGATCGACGCGCTCGCCGTCGATTACTCGGCGCTGGAGACATACCTCGGCCGTGAAGACTTCGAGAACCTGGCGCTCGAATACCTGCGGCGCTACCCCTCTACACATCCGTCGCTGCGCTGGTTCGGCCGGCAGCTGCCGGCATGGCTGACCGAGTACTATCGCGGCGACGACGCCGAATTCGTCTGCGAACTGGCGCGCTACGAGTGGGCGCAGGCGAGCGTGTTCGATGCCGCCGACAGCCCTCAGCCGGTGCAACTCGACGACATGGGGCAATTCCCGGCGGAAACCTGGCCCGAGCTGCGTTTCGAATTCATCGAAGCCCTGCAGTGGCTCGACCTGTACTGGAACGTACCGCAGTTCGAGAGCGCGCTCGACAGCGAAGCCGAGCCGCCCGAGCGCCAGCGCAACGAATTCCCGCAGCGCTGGCTGCTCTGGCGCCGGGATTACAGGACCTGCTGGCGTTCGCTCGAGGTACACGAAGCCTGGGCACTTGAGCAGGCTGCGAGCGGCGCCTGCTTTGCCGAAATCTGCGAGGGCCTGCTGGAATGGGTCGACGCCGAGCAGGTCGCGCTGGTCGCCGCCGGTTTTCTGAAGCAATGGATCGTAGACGAGATGCTGATCAGCATCGCCAAAATCTGACGCGAAACGGCTCTGCAGGTGTTAAAATACGGCGCGTCGCGGTTCGCCACGCGCTCCGTCGAACAATAAATACAGCCCCCGACCGAGGAGTCATTGTCATGCCTGATCTCGACCTGAAACTGAAGGATCTCGATATTTTCCACGGCTTCATCCGGCGCCATATCGGCCCCGGCGCCGAGGACGAGACCGCGATGCTCCAGGAACTCGGCATGAAGGACATGGACGAGCTGCTCGACAAGGTCGTGCCGGAGTCGATCCGCCGGCGCAAGGAGCTCGAGGTCAAGGCAAGCCTGTCGGAACGCCAGGTGCTGAACAGGCTGTACCAGATTTCGACGCGTAACCAGCTGTTCAAGTCATTCATTGGCATGGGTTACCACAATACGCATACGCCGACGGTGATCGAACGCAACCTGCTGCGCAACCCGGCCTGGTACACTGCCTACACGCCCTACCAGGCGGAAATCTCGCAGGGGCGACTGGAAGCGCTGCTCAATTTCCAGACCATGATCAGCGACCTGACCGGGATGGATATGGCCAACGCCTCGGTGCTGGACGAGGCGACCGCGGCGGCGGAAGCGATGGCGATGTGCCACCGCCTGGCGAAAAGCAAGAGCGACGTGTTCTACATCGCCGACAGCTGTCATCCGCAAACCATCGAAGTAGTCACCAATCGCGCCAAACACATGGGTATCGAATGCATCGTCGGCGACCCCTTCGACGCGCCGGGCACCCCCGACCTTTGCGGCCTGCTGCTGCAGTACCCCTGTTCCACGGGCGAGATTCTCGACTACGCCGACCTCGTCAAACAGGTCCACGAAAAGCAGGCCCTGGTCGCGGTCGCCGCCGACCTGCTCAGCCTGACGTTGCTCAAGCCGCCCGGCGAATGGGACGCCGACATCGTCGTCGGTAGCTCGCAGCGTTTTGGCGTGCCGCTCGGCTATGGCGGTCCGCACGCCGCCTACATGGCGACGCGTGAAGCCTTCAAGCGCTCGCTGCCCGGCCGCCTGATCGGCGTCTCGCAGGATACGCGCCAGCAGCCTGCCCTGCGCCTCGCGCTGCAAACCCGGGAACAGCACATCCGCCGGGAAAAGGCGACCAGTAACATCTGTACCGCCCAGGCGCTGCTGGCGATCATGGCCAGCATGTTCGCGGTCTACCACGGGCCGAAGGAACTGACCCGCATCGCGCAGCGCATCAACCGGCTCACCATAGTGCTCGCCGAGGGCCTGCGCCGGCTCGGCCTGGAAGTACCAACGCAGCACTTTTTCGACACCATCACGGTACGCACCGGCAACGCCACCGAGTTCATCCTCGCCGCCGCGCGCGCCGAGAAATTCAACCTGCGCCAGGTGGACGACGACACCATCGGCATCTCGCTCGACGAAATCGCCACGCGGCAGAACGTCAAGCAGTTGTGGGACGTGTTCACCCACGATCACGGCGACGAGATTACATTCCACGAGACCGACGACATGTCCGGCAGCAGCCTGCCGCCCGCGCTGGTGCGCCAAAGCGAGTTCCTGACGCACCCGGTGTTCAACAGCCACCATTCCGAGACCGACCTGATGCGCTACATGCGCAAGCTCGCCGACAAGGACCTGGCCCTCGACCGCAGCATGATTCCGCTCGGCTCCTGCACGATGAAGCTGAATTCGGCGACGCAGCTGATCCCCGTCACCTGGCCCGGTTTCGGCCGCATCCATCCGTTCGTGCCGCTGGACCAGGCGCAGGGCTACCAGCAGCTGATCACCGAGCTCGAGCAGATGCTTTGCGCCTGTACCGGTTACGACGCTATTTCGCTGCAACCCAACGCCGGTTCGCAAGGCGAATATGCCGGCCTGCTGGCGATCAAGTCCTACCACGAAAGCCGCGGCGAGGGCCACCGCAACATCTGCGTAATCCCGGCCTCGGCGCACGGCACCAACCCTGCCTCGGCGCAAATGGCCGGCATGAAGGTAGTCGTGGTCGGCTCGGACAAGAGAGGAAACATCGACATGGACGACCTCAAGGCGAAGTGCGAGCAGCACAGCGAGAACCTCGCCGCGATCATGATCACCTACCCGTCGACGCACGGCGTGTTCGAGGACAACGTTACCGAGGTTTGCGACCTCGTACACCAGCACGGCGGCCAGGTCTACATCGACGGCGCCAACATGAACGCCATGGTGGGCGTCTGCGCGCCGGGCAAGTTCGGCGGTGACGTGTCGCACCTGAACCTGCACAAGACCTTCGCCATCCCGCACGGCGGCGGCGGCCCGGGCGTCGGCCCGATCGGCGTCAAGCAGCATCTGAAAACGTTTCTGCCCTCCACCCGGCGCAACCCC
>Ga0209536_100004439_pt1 | contig 22153 bp, 19 predicted proteins | sample DeeMarSeWOR28_12_FD_187461 | JGI IMG/M metagenome (GOLD analysis project Ga0209536, IMG submission 187461) | Marine sediment microbial communities from White Oak River estuary, North Carolina - WOR-2-8_12 (SPAdes) (version 2) | ecosystem: Environmental > Aquatic > Marine > Intertidal zone >... | reverse complement strand
TGCTTTTATCGGTGGCTGGATCGAACATATCGGATCATATATCAACAACCAGACGGCGATCAATATAGGCATCATCTCCAGCCTGATCATCCCTAGCGAAGCGTTATGGAAGCGTGCTGCTCATGAAATGTCATCCCCTCTCGCTAGAACTATTGGTTTCTCACCTTTCTCATCCCCATCTGTGCCAAGCACACTTATGGTCTGGTATGCTGTTGGGTATTTGATAGTCGCACTTTTCCTGGCCATCCGTTTATTCAATTATCGCGATCTATAAACCCTAATTAAGATTTCTCCTTCGAACAATTGGTGCCCAATCGTCTTAAAACATTTCTCCCCGAATCTTCAAGGGGAGATATTATTTTTCGACTCCATCACATAATTATTATATAATCAGGTAAATAGGTTAGCCGGATTTGATCAGTTAGATTAAAATCTCTAATCGCTAAGGGCAAAATTAGCCCATCTCATCAATCTGGTAAAAGAGTCATTAGGAACCAATATCTGGACTAAGGAGGTTATCCGATGCAAGACTACCAAACAATTCCCCATAGTAAAGTAAGCTTGGAAAAACACGGATTAATTAACTTAAAGACGATCTATTGGACTTTGCACACACCTGCTCTCTACGAAGAAGCATTAAAAAGAAATGAAGGTATTATGGCTCATCTAGGCCCACTCGTAGTGCGCACCGGTCAATATACAGGACGTTCACCCAATGACAAATTTATCGTCGATGAACCAACAACCCGCGATCAAATTTGGTGGGGAGATATAAACCGTCCATTTGAAATGGATCGTTTCAATGAACTACACCGGCGAATGGCCGCATACCTGCAAGGAAAAGATGTATTCGTTCAAGATTGCTGGTGCGGCGCAGATCCCGAATACCGTATGCCCATCCGAATTATCACTCAGTATGCCTGGCACAGTCTATTTGCCCGTAACATGTTTATCCAAACAAAGCCTGAAGAGCTGAAAAACCACCAACCAGAATTTGTTGTGATTGATTGTCCAGGTTTTCATGCCTTCCCGGAGCTCGATAAAACCAATTCGGACGTATTTATCCTGGTTAATTTCTCTGAAGGACTAGTGCTAATCGGAGGTACCGAATACGCCGGGGAGATAAAGAAGTCAGTTTTCACCGCCATGAATTACTTTTTGCCTTTTGAAGACGTGCTTCCTATGCATTGTTCAGCGAACTATGGATCAAAAGAAGATGTGGCTTTATTTTTTGGTTTGAGCGGAACAGGGAAGACCACACTTTCTGCAGATGAATCTCGAACACTCATCGGTGACGATGAGCACGGTTGGAGTGAGAACGGAGTGTTTAATTTCGAAGGTGGATGCTATGCTAAGGTTATCCGGTTATCCCCAACAGCTGAACCGGAAATCTACCAAACCACACGTCGATTTGGGACCATTCTGGAAAACGTGTGCATGGACACGAATACGCGCATTTTAAATTTAAATGATGCAGGGCTCACTGAGAATACCCGAGCTGCTTATCCAATTTCCCATATTCCCAACGCAACACGCGATGGTCGTGGTGGACACCCAAAGAAAATAATCTTCCTGACAGCAGATGCCTTCGGTGTCTTGCCGCCTGTCTCTAAACTCTCACTTGAACAGACTATGTACCATTTTATATCCGGTTACACTGCCAAGGTCGCAGGGACAGAGCGTGGTGTCACTGAACCACAAGCTACCTTCAGCGCTTGTTTCGGTGCGCCTTTCATGTCTCAGCATCCCAACGTGTATGCGGATTTACTGGGAAAAAAAATATCGGAACACAATGTAGATTGTTGGCTGATCAACACAGGCTGGACTGGTGGACCATTCGGTGAAGGACACCGCATAGAAATTGCCTACACCAGAGCCATGGTCAACGCAGCTCTTGAAGATAAATTCGAGAAAGCGTCCTACGTTGAGGATCCAATTTTCGGCGTACAAATACCAACCAGCTGCCCTGATGTTCCAAGTGACCTGTTGATTCCAAAACAAACCTGGTCTGATGCAGCAGCCTACGATGCACAAGCAGATAAATTAGCTGCTATGTTTGTGGAGAATTTTTCACAATTTGAGGACGATGTACCTGATACAGTGAAGTCAGCGGGTCCAATCATCAGCTAAGAGATCTAAGATCCAAAAAACTCACCGCTATTAGAATCTCCCCGGACATATCATGCCTTTAACATCTTCGCATAAAGGAACTTATGCGTTATATTTACAACTTTCCTGCACAAAGATCATCACAATTGGTAAACGAGGGCAGTTCAAATTTCCAAAAGGTTATTATCTATACACAGGCAGTGCGCTAGGAAATGGTGGGTTACTTCGACGCTTAGATAGGCATCTTTATGGCAGTGAAATTTGCTTTTGGCATATTGACTATCTCCGTAAACACGCGGAGGTTCTAGGTTTTTTCTACCTTATCAACGACCACAATTTCGAGTGCCAATGGGGTCAGGCAGCTGCTGAACTGCCTGGAGCGTACATACCAGTTCGAGGATTTGGATCGAGTGACTGCCGTCAATGTCGTGCTCATTTAATTGCCTTTCCCTTTTTTGATAGTTCAAGCGATCAAAGTATGGGCTGTGAGAATCTATTTGAGATCATCAGATATACATTCGCGAAATCAACAACCCGGCCGCGTGAAGAGATTAAATGTTCACGTTCCTGATTATGCTAGAGAATTGCTTAGCTGTGCAGGACATTGATCCTGGTTTCAAACATATATTTAGCTTGATAACAATCACATACCTTGATAAGATTTACACTGATTAAATCAATGTATTTGATTTAATACATTTCCCCTCCCTAAATCCACCGATAGGGTTTAATAGGACTTTATATCAACGTACGGCTATACTGGTGTAAAATGTTTGTGATATTTATAACAGGAGGTATTTTTTGAAAAAATATATTTGGGATTATGCAACTTTATTTGCAATTGCTGGCAGCATAATCTTTATCGACCAGGTGACGAAGTCAATCGTACGGGCACAGCTTGTCATCGGAGAAATTTGGTCACCCTGGGGTTGGTTAGAACCTTATGCCCGTATCGTACACTGGAAGAACACTGGCGCTGCTTTCGGAATGTTACCGAGCTTCAGCGACGTGTTTCTAATACTGGCAATCATAGTTGCGATCGCAATCTTGTATTATTATCCTCAGATTCCTCGGAGTGACTGGCCGCTGCGATTAGCTATGGGCTTACAATTTGGAGGAGCTGTGGGCAATTTAGCGGATCGAGTGCGGATCGGTTGGGTTACCGATTTCATATCAATTGCTAATTTACCTGTTTTCAATATCGCTGATCTGAGTATCTTTATAGGTACGATCATACTTGTACTGTGGGTGTGGATAAACGAACGAAATAAGGAAAATTTAGAGTCTTCATCTCAAGAAGAATCAGCAACAGATCAAACCGTTGACCCTCTTTCAGAGGAGACTGTGGGTGAATGAACATCGAGTCGTCTTCAATTTTACGGATGATAAACCCCAACGCCTTGACAAATTCTTAGTTAACTGTATGACAGACTTTTCACGGTCTCGCCTTCAAGACCTTATCAAACAGGGTAACGTGATAGTAAATGGAGAAACTATCTGCAAATCAAGCTACATGTTGGAGCTGAACGCCCATGTGCAAGTTACGGTGCCACCACCTGAACCAACCAAAATAATCCCTGAGGATATCTATCTAGATATTATTTTTGAAAACGATGATGTGTTAGTGATCAACAAACCTGCAAGTATGGTTGTTCATCCTGGCGCTGGACACAAATCTGGCACTTTAGTACACGCAATTCTCGCCCACATTCCCAATATCGAAGGTGTGGGTGGCGAACAACGTCCGGGTATTGTACACCGACTGGATAAGAATACATCTGGCTTAATAGTCGTCGCCAAAAACGACCGTGCGCATCATTGGCTGAGTGACCAATTTAAAGAAAGAAAGGTAGATAAGAATTACCTTGCCTTGGTAGATGGTGTTCCACCAACTTCTAAAGGTAGGATTGAAGCTGCAATTGGTCGTGATCAAACGAAAAGAAAGACGATGGCTGTCACAGCTCCTGGGAGAGGACGAAATGCTGTAAGTGAATACCAGACTGTTGAGAGATTTCCAGCTCATACACTGCTTAAGATCAAACCGATAACCGGACGTACGCATCAAATTCGAGTACACTTATCCTTCATCGGTTGTCCTGTGGTTGGAGATACAGTTTACGGACATAGACACCCAACCATCCCATTGCAGCGTCATTTTTTACACGCATCATCGCTTTCCATTGTTTTGCCCAACGAAGATGCTCCAAAGAAATTTGAAGCCCCATTACCTGAGGAACTCACGAATGCACTTAGCTTTATTAGAGGAATCTCATGAGTGGTACCTAATCCAATAGAATCAAAAATTTCCACGGTTGCATCCCATTTTGGGATATCTTTGTTTTTTATCCCCTAAGAGTTTCAGAGTATAAATCCATATGGACACAATCGATCTAAGATCCGACACGATCACCCAGCCCACACCGGAAATGCGCGCAGCGATAACTAATGCTGAGGTAGGCGACGATGTCTATGGTGAAGACCCAACAATCAATCGTCTGCAGGCACTAGCTGCTGAGATGCTAGAAAAAGAGGCCGGTCTTTTTGTTACATCCGGCACGATGGGCAACCTGGCCTCAATTTTAGCTCACTGCACCCGTGGTGAGGAAGTCATTATGGGGAGCGCTGCACACACCTTCTTGTACGAAGCTGGTGGTGTAGCTGCCCTGGGAGGAGTAACTTCCTACCTTATCCCCAACCAGTCTGACGGCACTTTAAAAATCGATGATATTCTTTCAGCTATCCGGCCTGACGATGCACACCAACCAATAACACGTTTGATTGCCTTGGAAAATACCCATAATCGCTGTGGAGGTGTCGCGTTAACTGCTGAATATACCCAATCAGTATGCGATTTGGCCCACTCAAATGGACTCCGAGTCCATATCGATGGTGCCAGAATATTTAATGCTGCTGTGGTGCAGGGCATGTCAGCAGCTGATCTCGTTGCTAGTGCAGATTCGGTCACGATCTGCCTGAGCAAGGGTTTATGCGCACCTGTTGGGTCAGTCATATGTGGATCTGAAGCATTTATTCACCGAGCTCACCGCATCCGCAAGCAACTTGGAGGGGGAATGCGGCAAGCAGGCTTTCTCGCTGCTGCTGGCATCGTGGCGTTAGAAACTATGGTGGATCGTTTATGTGAAGATCATGCTCATGCCATCAACCTTGCAAGAGGATTGTCTGCCCTCCCGGGAATAGTCTTGGATCTTGGCACCCCATATACAAATATGGTCTTCATAAGCCTTACAGATGATGTCTCCAAAGACGCTCTTCAGGTCAAGTCTGAATTAAAGAAATTTGGTGTGCTTGTCAGTGCTACTGGAAAACGAAGTTTTCGATTGGTTACCCATTATTGGATCGATGAGGAGAAGGTAGAAAAAGCGATCAATGCGTTTCATGAGGTTCTGCATGCAGAGTGATGATAAACAAACAGCAAACAACTTATATACAGGCTATGCGCAGAATTCATCCGAATTCATTAAGTGTCGTATGATATAATCTTTCCACCGGGAGGATGAGTAGGGCATCAGTAGCTGGCAGTCACGACAAATCGCTACTTTCCCTCCAGGAGTCAGGGATATGGAGGCCAATGTAGATGCCTTCTTGACTAAAATCGAATCTAAGCCTACCTACTCAGATAGCACTCGTTTGGCATATGCAAGTGATTTGCGCGGCTTCATTCAATATCTAAAAAAGACATTAGATCACAGCCCCAAATTGACCGATCTTTCGACCAAACAGGTGGCCGGGTATCTTCAGGCAGAAGTTGATGCTGGAAGGCGCCATAGCACGCTAGTTCGTCGATTGGCGACGATCCGTCAATTTGAAAAACACCTTAAACAACAAGGTGTTCTTAAAGAGGATGTTATAAATCAAAATCCTGACCTGATCAGCCACATAATTTCACAAGCACCTGAGGACCATGATCCAAAATTATTATCTGATAAGCAGATATCCCGGCTACAGAAAATTTTTGAATCCTCAAATCGCCATAGAGCACGCCGTGACCAAGCAATACTATTCATATTATTAGAAACTGGATTGTCTGTTGCAGATTTGGTTGAGCTTAACTTAACAGATTTAGATTTAAGAGCAAGACGCTTGCACATCGTACGCAATAAAGATGATGACAAGTGGCTACCTTTGGGCAAAGCCACAGATATTGTTGCTCGATATTTACGTGAAGGCAGACCGGAATTCAACCCCCAACCAAATGAACCCGCCTTATTTGTTAGTCAAATGGGAGGGCGAATGAGCCGTCAAGGAATCTGGCAAATATTGAATTACTGGGGGAATTTGACAGACCCACCCATCAAGATCTCACCACGTAAGGTCAGACATACTGCTGCACTACGGATGGCTCATGCAGGTTGTTCGCTCGAAGAAATCCAAACCCTGCTCGGTCATAGTAATCCACTATCTACCCAAGCCTTATTACGACGTCTACAAACTCGAGTCTCTAAATCAAACTATAGAACAAAATGAGAAATATCTATCAGAGTAATTATTAAATTTCAATAGGCAACCGTGAAAAAAGTGAAATCATATGGATGAATATTTTACACTTGCTGAAATCGATGATATTGCAAATACTATTAAGGACAGAATTTCAACCCCACCAAAAGTTGGAATAATACTTGGTTCTGGTTTAGGTTCTTTGGCAGACTCCATCCAGGAGGCTGTAGTCATACCATATTCTGACCTTTCACCATGGCCAGTATCTACAGTAGCTGGACATTATGGTCGTTTGGTTATTGGTGAACTTGAAGGAAAGCCTACCGTCGTAATGCAAGGTCGTGCTCACTACTACGAAGGCTATAGTATTGCTCAGATTGGGCTTCCTGTCCGCGTAATGGGTCGGCTCGGCATCGAAATTCTAATCGTCACGAACGCTGCAGGAGCGGTGAACCCTGATTTTATTCCTGGTGACCCAATGATGATCACAGATCACTTAAACTTGATCGGGATGGCAGGATTAAATCCCTTGCGGGGACCAAATATCGATGAGGTAGGGCCTCGTTTTCCAGATATGAGTCAGGCATATGATCGTAAGCTGTGCGAACTCGCTAAAAAGGTTGCTTTGGATGCAAACATACAACTAAGGCAAGGTGTCTATATTTGTCTGGCAGGTCCTTCATTTGAAACGCCAGCGGATTTACGCTTTTTACAAGCCATTGGTGTGGATGCAGTTGGTATGTCCACTGTTCCCGAGGTAACTGTTGCCCGTCACGCTGATATCCGGGTTCTCGGTATTTCAGGGATCAGCAATAAAGCGAACCTGGATGGGAAAACCATCACCACACATGAAGAAGTTCTCGAGGCAGGTCGTGTCCTTGGTCCGAAACTAATCACCATCATAAATGGAGTGCTTCATCGACTTTAAGTTGTAGTTATACTTGTTGACTAATCAGGTGAACCATGGAAGAAGCTCTCAGGTTTCTCCGCTCATACGAAATCTGGATTTATGTGCTTCTGGCCTTAGTAAGTTTATTTTATATAAGAAAATTTATTCTTGCCTGGGAAGAACTTCGAGGGGCTGCATTCGGTTTAGAAAGGGAAAGCGCTCAATCACGTCTAAATCGCTCAGCCAGTATGTTAGTATTGTTATTAGTTACAGGATTGGCAGTATTTGTGATGGTTTCATTTATAGTTCCCATGGTGCCTATGGCAAATCCAATTTATACTCCCACATTGGATTTGTTGGCAACCTCAACAACAACTCTATCACCAGAAACAGAAGGTGGGGATATAGCTCAAGAGATCGAAGCCACAACCACCCCTCCTACCTTAGAACCGATCGGAGGTGAAGGTTGTATCCCAGGGCAGTTAATGTTTCTTGAACCACAGGATGGTGCCGAGGTAAATGGCATTGTTACACTCATTGGGACCGTCGATTACCCTAACTTTGGATTTTACAAGTACGAGGTCGCTCGTCCCGGCGATGCGATTTGGTTAACCATACAAGCTGGCAGAGAAACCAAGCGAGATGGTGAGTTAGGACAATGGGATACAACTGGTCTATCTCCCGGTGAATATTTAATTCGATTAGTTCTAACAGACAATCAAGGCGAAACCCTAGAACCTTGTATCATTACGGTATATGTCAATAATCCGTGAAGGTAATAATATTTTCATTTATAAGTAGAAATTAAATGCCTGCAATTGAAATTCGTGCTGCAACTGCACTGGACATCGCTGACATGATCAATTTAGATCATAATTACACAACTGATCATGTCTGGCAAATGGACTTAGAGAAGGAAAATGGGGAGATTGAAGTCCGTTTTCGTGAAGTTCGACTCCCTCGTCCTGTTCAAGTCGAGTACCCCCGCTCAAAAAGATCATTAATTGACAATTGGTCCCAGCGGTCAGGTCTTTTAGTTGCAGTTCACGACGATAAAATTATTGGTTATGTAAGTCTCAAGCGAGACGTTTCGCCAAGTGCCACTTGGATGACTGATTTGGTTGTCTCAAAATCTTTGCGACGTAAGGGGATTGGCAGCGCGCTTATATTGGCTGCTCAGGAATGGGTTCTGCATCAAACCAATAACAAGAAGCTTTTACTCGAAGTACAATCCAAGAATTATCCAGCAATCAGTCTCTGCCAAAAGCTCGGTTTTGATTTTTCTGGCTATGACGATCGCCACTTCAAGAATAATGATATTGCCATATTCTTTGCCAAATGGCTGCGTTAATCTCCATAGAGATACATTATGGATGATATATTTTTAAACGTTTTACGAACAATTAATCAGCTGATCACGGCGGGGATAGCAATTACTGCGCTTTCGCTACTTTTCTACGCACTGACATTCAATTTACAAGATCGAGTAGCACGCTCTTTTGCCATTATCCTGATCTGTGTGGTGATCGTATTTGTTGCTGAAGCTATTGGAAGCGCCGCTAATAACTTTGAAAGGATGGAATTCTGGCTGCGTTTACAATGGGTTGGCATTATCTTCCTTCCTCCAGCATACGTACACTTCTCGGATGCTTTACTAGCGACCACAGGCCGACCTTCTCGTGGGCGCCGCAGACGCATGGTTATTGTCACTTACCTGATCGCTTTTGTTTTCTTGATAACCTTACCCCTTGGTTTGATTGTTGGTCCTTTGGTAGATGACATGGGACCTGCACCCCATCTGCGAAGGACAACCCTTACTTTCGTCTTCACATTATTCTATATCGTAGTTATGACATGGGCATGGATAAATTTCTGGCGTGCTTATCAACGCACAGTAACCAGTGCCGGTAAACGGCGGATGCGGTACCTTCTTGCAGGAGCACTCGCCCCAGCTCTCGGCTCATTCCCATTCTTGCTGTTTGGGTCGGGTTTGGCACTTGAGTACCCAATGATATTCTGGTTTGTTGCCATCTTAAGCAATATCATGGTAACCATATTACTGGTGGTCATGGCATACTCGGTAGCATTCTTTGGTGTTGCTTGGCCCGACAGGGTGATTAAGAGACGACTCTTTAAATGGCTTATGCGGGGACCGGTAACTGCCTCCACTGCGCTTGCTATCACTACACTTGCCAAGCGTGCAGGTGAATCACTCGGGCTTGAATATCAAGCGGCAATACCAATCCTCATGGTTGCCAGCATCCTTATTATGGAACATATGATCACATTGATAGCCCCGATATGGGAACGCTGGTCCTTAGGTAGTAATGACAGAACTGATATTGATTTACTTCAAACACTGGAGGAGCGTTTATTAACAACCGGCGATTTACGAGAATTCTTGGAATCCGTACTTACAGCAGCATGTGATCGTTTACAAACAGCGAACGCGTTCATTGTCGTACTAGGTCCGCAAAACTTCGAAATGTTGGTAACTGTTGGCAAAAATAACCCTTTCGAGAGAGAGGAAAATTCAGAAGCGCTTATTGAAATTGTGACCCAAAATGGAGGTGCAGATCTAAAACAGGATGGTCAGCATCTGCTTACCTGGGAAAATAATTGGATCGTACCCTTGAATGAGCATACCTCAGAAGAGAGCAGGCTATTGGGTTTTCTTGGAATAAGCAGAGATCTTGAAAATCCGCCAGATGGTGAACAAGTTGAGGCGATAATGATCCTGGCAAGCAGAGCTGCGATGGCATTGGAGGACCGTTATATGCAACAGAAGGTCTTCACATCATTGGAAAGTTTGACACCACAAGTCGATTTCATCCAAAGGTTAAGAGCTGCTTCACGTTACGATGGCTCTGAAGTCCTCACATATTCTGACCAAGCTCTATTAGAGAACGATGAACTGCCTGTCTGGGTAAAAGATGCACTCAGCCATTATTGGGGTGGACCAAAGCTTGCTAAAAGCCCACTGATGGATTTACAGATAGTACAACGCGCATTGAAATCTCACAAAGGCAACTCCACCAATGCGCTCAGGTCGATTCTCCGTCAGGCCATCGAACGAGTTCGACCAGAAGGAGACCGACGTTTTACAGCTGAATGGTTATTGTACAATTTATTAGAGTTGAAATTCCTTGAGGGTCGAAAAGTTCGAGAAGTAGCCATGCGCTTATCCGTTTCAGAAGCTGATTTATACCGAAAGCAGCGTGTGGCAATCGAAGCTGTAGCAAGCGCCATCATCGAAATGGAAGAAAAGGCTAGAGAGGAGCAAAAACAAAAAGAAGAGGTAAGTATAATCTAACGGAGGGCATCAATTTATCACTGAAAGAGGTAAAAGATTAATGGTAAACGATACTACATCATTAGAAAAACAGGGGGGACCACCCCCAATTGATGAATCTTGGTGGTCAGCGCTTCTCGCTGAAGAAGAACGGCTGCAATCTCAATCTTCCGATCATCCCATACAAATGCCCGACCAGGATACAATCAATCAACCTTTAGCGGTTAATTGGCCCCAAGCTAGGAAGATTTTCGATCAGGATGAGGCTATCGACTTGTACGTTACTGGTTTTAATCGGGGTGGCTTATTAGTTGAAGGGGATGACATCCAAGGTTTTGTTCCAATTTCTCACTTGGTCGATCTACCACGAGAAAGGATTGATGAGGAACGAGAAGAACTCCTTTCCGAATATGTTGGGCAGTCCTTATTGCTGAAAGTTATCGAGTGTGATCCTGAAAGAGGGAGAATCGTGTTATCCGAGCGCGCGGCTTTAGCTGAGCCAGGTAAACGCAATCAATTGCTGGATTCACTAGAATGTGGCGAGCATGTCTGGGGTACTGTTACAAACATCACTGACTTTGGAGTTTTTGTGGACTTAGGAGGCTTAGAGGGATTAGTACACGTATCCGAACTATCCTGGGGACGGGTGCGCCACCCTTCAGACACAGTCAATCTTGGTGAGAAAGTCGAAGTCTATGTAATCAATGTAGATGGGGACCGTTCCCGCGTAGCGCTCAGCATGAAACGACTTTATCCTAATCCTTGGGAATCAGTTGAAAATCGTTACTGTCCAGGGCAAATTACTGATGCCATTGTCACTAGCATCCTGCCATTCGGTGCATTTGCCAGACTGGAAGAGGGTTTAGATGGCCTCATTCATGTATCCGAAATGGGTCAATTAAATGAAGCTATGAAACCATCCGACATTCTTTCCGAAGGACAACAGGTAAGAGTGCGAATCCTTCAAGTGGATGCTACTAAACAAAGATTAGGCTTGAGTCTATGCCTTGACAGGGAGCCTGAGTCAATCGCTCCAAAGGCATCATTCGAAGAAGTATGAAATCAATTAGACATTGACTCTTCCAGAGTCACCGTGATGTTGAGAAATGCCGGTGATTTGGAGTCGGTATGGATGTGACAAAAGCCTGGAAAGCAATCCTAATCGGTGTGTTTTTTGGGTTATTGAGTATCGGATTCATTTTGTTGATCACGCGCCCTCCCAGAGGAGCTCCAATCCAACTTAAACCTCCTCCAACCCCATCTCCACTAATTGTACATGTCACCGGAGCTGTCGTTGAGCCTGGACTCTATACAGTACCTGCAGGAGCTCGCTTCCAAGATGCGATAGATGCTGCAGGGGGCTATTTACCTATCGCGGACCTTGAAGCAATCAACCTGGCAGCTTTTGTAGAAGATGGTGAACAATTATGGGTGCCCACAAAAAAAGTAGCTAACCCAGAACCACAATCTGGGGCAACCCAAACGGATCCTCCCAAACTGAATAATGAAACACAACCGTCAAATCAGGAAGTTCATGTTCTAATTAACATTAATACAGCTTCAATCCCCGAGCTCGAAAGCCTCCCTGGTATTGGACCCGATAAAGCTGAAAAAATTGTTGCTTTTAGAACTGAGCACGGACCTTTTGAGCGAATTGAAGAGATCGAAAATGTCTCCGGGATTGGTCCCGTGACCTTCGAAAAAATTAAAGCACTGATTTGCGTCTCAGATCAACCCTAAAAACCTAATCATGACCACTTATTCTGGCGTTATAGACCGATATGGACATCTGCTTGATCTCCCAGATCACTCAACTACAATCACGCTGTTAGAAGGTGACACACCCCTAATACCTGTCCCCCGGCTAGCAAAAGAACTTAGGTGTGATGGTAGATTATATGTAAAGTTCGAAGGATTAAATCCCACCGGATCTTTCAAAGATCGTGGGATGACTGCAGCCATCAGTGAGGCAGTTGGGCGGGGTGCAGGTGCAGTGATCTGTGCTTCTACAGGGAACACTGCTGCATCAGCTGCAGCTTATGCTGCTCGCGCCGGGTTAAGATCAATTGTCCTTATCCCGGAAGGTAAAGTAGCTACAGGCAAGCTGGCTGGTGCAGCAGCATATGGCGCCCATATTGTTCAAATCCAGGGATCCTTTGATGATGCTCTTAGTTTGGTTGTAGAGTTATCATCCAAACACCCGCTTGCATTGGTAAATTCTCTAAACCCATACCGCTTAGAAGGTCAGAAGACCGCTGCCTTCGAAATATGTGACAGTCTAGGAAGATCTCCCGATATCTTATGCTTACCAGTCGGGAATGCAGGCAACATAACCGCCTACTGGATGGGTTTTTGTAAATACCACAAGATGCATTCGAGCGGTCTTCCTCAAATACTTGGCGTTCAAGCCGAAGGTGCAGCCCCGCTTGTAGTAGGACACGCAGTTGAACATCCAGAGACCATCGCAACCGCTATTAGAATTGGGCGCCCTGCCCGAGGCGAACAAGCCCTCCAAGCTGCAGAAGATTCCGGTGGCCGCATTATCGCGTTATCAGATCATGCTATCCTTGACATGCAACGACGGCTTGCCCAAGAAGGTATCTGGGTAGAACCCGCTTCCGCTGCAGGTTTAGCCGGCCTGGCATCTGAAATCGCATCTGGTAATATTGACCCAGAAGGTAAACAGATTGTTGCAGTTTGCACTGGTCACGGCCTTAAGGATCCAGATATCATCACTCACCAGATGGGCTCACCTTCAATTGTCGCTCGAAATATTGAATCGCTTGAAAAGATTATATTCTCGTAAGTATCAGATTTTATCCAGCAGCATATCAAATCCCCCAGGTGATTTAATGAAAAATTAAGTCATCCGTAGATTGATTTCAAAGCTCTAATGACTCAAACAAAGTTATTATTCTCGTTTTGACCGATTCAACTGTATAAGGTATCCAAAATATCTTCGCTTTCAACTCCATATCCTTATTACACTTTTGAAATTTGCAACCTTTGAGTTGGTAAGCCGTATTAAGGAGTGAATAGATTATCAGTAAGAGGAGATATTGAAATGTCAGCTGAATATAAAAAATTGTACCGATCGCGTGATAACCGTATCCTCGGGGGTGTTTGCGGTGGTATCGGTCATTATTTGAACATCGACCCCACTGCAATTCGCCTGATCTACATCTTATTTGCCTTATGGTTTGGCTCTGGCATTCTCGCTTACATCATTTTTCTGATACTGGTTCCCGAAGAACCATACGGATCGGCGATTGATGCCCAGGAATCTAATGACGAAGATCCCGTAGTCCAAGCTTAGATAAACCACAGATTTCAAGATATGTGCTTATATTGAACCAACTGAGTGTGTATTTTTTTGATGTAACGGTAAAAATCCCTGTTTCTTCAGTTCTTCAGAAGGGATTGACGCTTCGTCCGGTTTATCGGAAAGGCCAAAGAGCAGTGCACCACACCTCCGCCAGGCAAGTCCGGTCGACCGGACTTCTTGTGTGATCACAATCTCTCCCTCCAAATACAAATTCGCCGGTAGTAAATCATCCATCTGGCCCATCTGATTCACCGTTCTGAGGTATTCATTCCTGCGGAAAGCTTTGAAAGGGGTGGGATCGCCAGCTTGAACATAGGCAAATATTTCTTCATGAATGGAAACCAACTCAGATTGAAATTGATCTATCTGGGCATCCACCTGATTGATAAATTGATTGAATGTTCGCATTGATCCATTGTTCACTTCATTCACTAGCGACTCCAAATCATATAAACCACTTCCCAATATTAAGCATATATATGCCAGGTAATCCTGGTTATCTGTTGTGAATGGGTGAAATTTCGTGTGGTTTAATGTCGAGTAATTATATTCAAAAGCACTTTTATCAAAATCGGTTCCCAGCAGTGTAGCGACTGTATCCTCGACAGCTTGTACTCTGGCTTGATCAATCACATGGGCATTTCTTCCACGCGCCCCTAAAGTTGTCTTGTCTAGATCAAGGATAATCGCAGTCTGCTCATCGATTGGGAATCCTTCATCATTACAATAACGATCGAACTCAGACAGAGCACTCCAACGGTTGGCCAGGAATAAACGTTGGTTGTTTGTTACTTGAACAATCTCAATATTGAGAGGTCCGTCCGTCTCTGCACCAATAAAAGCGATACCAGGCCAATCTCCCGCCTGGCATATATTTTCAAATGCCCTCCCATCATTTAAACGCGTATCACCAATCAATATCAAACGTTCAATCTTCAGGACTGGGAGTTCTATCGCGCGAGCCTGATTCAACATCTGGACAATCACTTTGGCATAATCTTTCTCGCTTTTCCTTGGGATAACGGATGAGCTCAATCCAAGCTCTTTCCTGATCTCAATAAGCGACAACAGTCTATCATCCATTGGAATCAGGTTACGATAAACAATCCGTTCTCCTAAGAATTCACTAATATTCGAACGACCGTAAACTTGCATCAGTGATTTACACCCTCGAAAAAAGCAGCCATTCGAATTAATGCTTCTTCTATTATTTCCATCGAAGCAGCATAACACAAACGCAAATATCCCTCTCCGTATCGTCCAAAATCCGTTCCTGGTAAAACTGCAACACCAGCATCATCAAGCAACAATCTGGCTATCTCACTCACTGGTAACCCAAATGATTTCACATTTGGAAAGACATAAAATGCGCCTTGTGGCTTTTGGCATCGTATGCCTGGAATGGCATTCAAACCGTCTACAATATGGTCTCTTCGGCGCTGGTATTCATCAATAACATCCGAAACCATCCCCTGATCAGCTGTAATGGCTTCAATTCCGGCGACTTGTGTGAATGTAGCTGTACATCCGATCGAATGGGTCAGCAACAATTCCACCCTCTTGGCCAAGTCTTCAGGCATAACAGCATATCCTAATCTCCATCCAGTCATCGCATAAGTCTTTGAATAGCCATCTACAAGCACTGACCTTTCCAGCATACCTGGTAAAGATAGAATACTGGGTGTTTTTTGACCGTCGTAAGCCAAGCGAGCGTAAATTTCGTCAGAAATGATCCAGCAATTATATTCCTCGGCAGCAGATGCGATCACCTCCAAATCACTCATTGGCATCACACCCCCGGTCGGATTGGCAGGTGAATTCAGGATGATCAACCTGGTTTTTTCGTTGACCAATTCTTCAAAGATATTAAGATCAAATGAAAATTGATTTTCTTCATTCAAAGGCACCGGTACTGGAATTCCGCCTGCTACGTCGACTACCGCTCGATAGGTAGGGAAACCAGGATCCGGGTATATCACCTCATCGCCTGGTTCAACGACTGCCAAAGTCGGGAAAAATAATCCCGGCTTGGCCCCAGGACCTACGACCACCTGTTCAGGCCGAATCTCAATCCCCCTCCTTTGACCAACATCTTCAGCTATAACCTTCCGTAAATCTGGTAATCCAGCAGGCGGATTATAGCGTGTTTGACCTTCTGTAATCGCCCGAATCCCACGTAAACTGATATGGGGAAAGGTGTGGAAATCCGGTTGACCAATTTCAAGGTGGAGGATCTCACGCCCTTGTGCTTCTAATTCTTGTGCACGTGCCAATACCTGATATGCACCTTCTGGCTCTAAACTGATAACCCGTTGAGCAAACGCCGACAACATCTCGACCTCCAGCTACAAGATTACAATCTTGGTAGAATTATCTCTTGTTGTTTTTGGTACTTTCCTTTCTTATCAGCGTAAGATATTTCACACTCTTCATCAGCCTCAAAGAAAAGCACCTGAGCGATACCCTCGTTAGAATAGATCTTTGCTGGCAGTGGTGTTGTATTCGATATCTCCAAGGTGACATAACCTTCCCACTCGGGTTCAAATGGAGTAACGTTTACAATGATTCCGCACCTTGCATACGTAGATTTACCAACACAAACCGTTAACACCTTCCGTGGGATCCTAAAGTATTCAATTGTACGCGCTAGCGCGAAGGAATTAGGAGGAATGATACATACATCGCCTTTATAATCCACCATGGAGCGCGTATCGAATTCTTTAGGATCTACAACTGCTGAATAAACATTCGTAAATATTTTGAATTCATCAGCCACACGGATATCATACCCATAGGAAGAAACCCCAAAAGAGATCACCCCATCACGCACCTGATTATCTACAAACGGATCGATCATCCCATCCTCGATTGCCATTTTTCGGATCCAATTGTCGGGTTTAAGTCCCATAACACTCTCCTATCTAAAAGTTGAATTTATTATTAATATTTGCTTAGCAGTAATATAGATCAGCGCTATATCAATTAAGAGTCTCACCAGCTAACGTACACTTGCCTCAAAAACCTTTGTCAACAGCTGGGCTCTTTCTTCATCCGTCATCGGTCTTGGTTTTGCAAAATCCACAAAGGTGATTGTGAGCAATTCCGTGCCAATGTGTCGACCATCGTAAAACACATGTCGGTCTATGAATGCGTCATTACACCCTAGATTTGGGCAAACAGGTTGGTTGAATTGATCAAAGAAAAGATTACCCAATCCATAATGGATGAACGAATCGTCCCTGATCTCAAACCCCTGTGGTTGATGAGCCTGGCTACCACTAACAATCACTGCACCAGCATCAGCCATCCCACCATAATCCTCAATCTGCACAGGTTGTGGAGCATAGCTATAGTATTCGATATGTTGGAAGGTTGCGATCACCAAATATTCAGCCTCACGCAGACGAGCGATCTCTCCATGCATCCATTCATAATCACATTCTATTGCCCCTGGAGTAATGTCGCTTGCTGTTGCATAGCCGCCACCTTTTGCATTACAACCAATAAAAGCAATCTTGTTACCGTTGTGTTCCAAAATCTGAGCCTTCCTGGCATCATCCCGATTTTCACCTCCCCCATAATAGATCCAATTTTGATCCCGGTATAGCTGCAGCGTGTGCCTCATTGCATCAGGACCATAGTCAGCAAAATGATCTCCGGTGAGTTCAACAATATCGGTACCTACATCCTCTAATAAAGCAATATAGCTGGGATCGCTACAAAATCGCAGGTCAGCTTGCGTGCAATTAGGAAAGGGGCATCCTTGCAAGAAAGGAATCTCATTACTGATATGCGTTAAATCAGCCTCCCTTAGCCAGGGACCGATATCTTCTGCTGGGTAGGTGAGTCCCTTTCGCTCCATGGTGTTTGCCGTACAACGAACCATTGCAGTGACACCCGTCATCACCAGCGTGGTCATTTTGGAGGCCTCCCAGTTTGTAAACACCAATCCATTCTCTTCGGATTCGCTTAGCAGCAATAGTTCCTCCACCAATTCGGGATCACCTTCTAATGAAAAACTTATTGTCAAAGCATACTCACTTGGGTCGAAATCCTTTCTGAGAGGTGACCTCTCATCTAACTCCAATACTTTCCAATGCGGTTCGATATCTTCAAAAGGGATGATTGCCCATGTATTTGACTGACCCGAGGCAAGGTCTGCCAATTCTGCCGCAGGGACCACTTTAACTGAACCCGATGATGGTTCGCCCCAAAGCTCAGCGAAAGTACCCAGGGTATGCTCATCAACTAGAATTGGTAAACTTGAAATCCCGCTTCCAACATCTCCTCTCCAGGCACGAATCAAGTTTTGTGAAGATATACCGTCAGTAATCGTGTAGAATGGTGCAACCAGTGCGTATACCCAGGTTACTGTTGGTTCATTATCACCAATTTCAAAACGAACCAACGCATCCTGGGGCGAATCAGAAATCCCGAATCCAAGGGGTAGCATAAGTGCTTCGCTCAGTATCTCGGGGATATATGATGCTACCCATAACATAGGTTCGAGAGTCGGTGTGGTTGTGTTTGTTGGGTATCGTGAGCTCTCCGTTGATGTAATTGTTAATGTACCTGTCTTGTCATTTCTCTTCTCGATTGGGGTGGGAGGCACAGGTTGAAATGGCGTATTTGTAGCCCTGCTTGGGGAAAGAGCCGCTGGCGGGGTACCTGGGATAGCTGATTGCGGAGCACTAGCTCTTGATGCCCAGATTATGATGATTATGCCGATTATCCCAAGACCAATCAGAGCTGCGCGCGTAACGAGTAATTTTGTTGAGCTCATTTCACAAATAAATTTAAATCCTAAAACTCCCCCGCTCAGAAATTAACAACCAAACTTGCTCCTCGATACTCTCAGCTCTCTCTTCAATATCAACGAGTTTTTCAAGCAAATCGTTTGCTATCGATTTATCCACCAGATCGGCAACATTGATACGCACGTTCAAGCCAGCACCTTTGATCCCGGCATGGGCAAGTGCAGCCCCCGTGCCGACATCAGTAATCGCGTTGATGTTCCCTTCAGCAGTTACCAAGGAAGCTATCTTCATGACTTCAAGCGCTTTATCCGCTACCTCCAGAGGCACTCGGATTGCCTGTAACAGGGCCTCTTCGATCGCCCTTGAACGGATTTCTGCCTGTTCGCTTGTGTCTTTAGGCAGTCTGTATGCTGCCATAACTGCATCATACGCGGCTGCATCTCCGGCGACTGCCGCGCTTAACTCAGTTCTCAATGCTTCTGATCGAACGAGGGCTGTTTGCATTTCTTGCTCAGCTGACTTGTATTTCTTTCTACCAATTGTTAACCGAGCCACCATCGAAACTAACGAGGCGCCTGCTGCTGCGGTATATGCAGCAGCAGAACCACCACCAGGCGTTGGTTCTCCGGATGCTAACGCGTCTAAAAAACCATCTGAGGTTAAACCACTCTCTAACCCCGAAACTTCTGATTCTCTTTCCTCCAGAGCAGTATACAACCGACTTTCCAGAATCTGATCTGGTTCAAATTGATCCATCTGTGTATACCAAACAGCTGCATCCACCAGCGCTTCCTGAGGAATTAAACCTACCAACTCGCTGTGGTGGATATTCACACCATAGCGTTGAGCCTCGCTGCGAATCATCTCCACAACTCTCGAGATCGGTGTCTTTCTAAAATTAGTTAAATTCATGGAAACCTGTGCTCGCCCCTCAACCAACAAGCCTATCGCTTTTACAAAGCGCAATCCCCCAGAGGAGTGTCGCACACTGCGGGCAATCTTCTTCGCAATGGATACATCATCCGTGGTCAAATAAACATTATAAGCAATTAAGAAGTGCCTTGCTCCAATCACAGTCGCTCCAGCAGAAGCGAGTGTCGATGGACCAAAATCCGGTGTACGGTCAGGGTTATCCATAATCTCATTCTTTAAAGTTTCATACTCCCCGCGCCTGATAGTTTCCAGGTTTCGTCGCTCCGGTTGTTTTGCTGCTTGCTCATAGAGATATACAGGAATACCCAACTCCTTACCTACTCGACGACCTAGACGTTCAGCCATCTCAATACATTCCTGCATCTCTACTCCAGAAATGGGAATAAATGGAACTACATCTGTTGCCCCAATTCGAGGATGTTCACCCGTATGCTGTTCTAAATCGATTAATTCAGCAGCTTTAGCAATCCCTGCAAAAGCAGCTTCCTCGACAACTTGAGGAGTCCCAACGAAAGTCACAACGGTGCGGTTGTGGTCAACATCCGAATGCCGATCCAGGATGACCACTGAGGGTACCGCAGCTATTGCATTGACAATCATCTCAACGACTTCCGGACGTCTCGCTTCCGAAAAGTTTGGGACACATTCGACAAGTGGATTAGACATACACCTCTCCCAGTTAATATGCGCTATTATACCCGCATTCGTCTTTACACAACAATCTACCAAATTACTCTAAAGTTCAATAAACCTAACCCACGATTGCATCAACATGCCCTCATTAACACTCGACCGAGCTGTATTTGCCTTAAATGGAGATAAAAAACAAATGCCCAATTTGAATTGGCATTATTATTGCAAAGATATAAGTAAAATTTGTTCAATAACCCCAAATTATCGTGCATTATTTTACAATCAATAAATAAAACTTGCACAATCCCTATTGCCAGCTAGATTGTTTTCAGGATAGAATAGCCACCAATGCAACGTTCGCCGCTCGTGACTATCAGATTTTTGCTGATCATAAGTTCACTAATCGCAATATCGATAGCCTGTACTCGTTCCCTCACTACTGGATCAGAGGAATGGAAAATCATTGAACCAATTCCACTACCCACGCTGACTCCATCTCCCTCGAACCCCACTGATGGTCCACCTGAAGCAGCCAGGCTCAGTCCAACACCAGACCCCCCTCGGACATTGCCTGCTTTACGCAGTGAACCGATTTACTACACAGTCCAAGCAGGTGATTCGTTAGGACCAATTGCTCAGAGATATCTTGTTAGTGTCAATCATATTGTCGAGGAGAATAGTCTAGATAACCCAGATCTCTTGGAAATTGGACAAGTTCTCGTGATCCCGCCTCCCCAACCTGTAGGGACAGCGACAGATTTCAAATTGATCCCTAACTCCGAACTCGTTTACAGTCCAGGCAGCCTGGGCTTCGACATCGCTAGTTTCGTTCGTCAATCCGGAGGTTACTTGGCAGGATATGCAGAAGAGGTCGGCGACATGACTTTAACCGGGATCCAAATCATCGAAAGGATCGCACGTGAATTTTCAATCAATCCTCGTTTATTACTTGCAGTTCTTGAATACCAGAGTGGTTGGGTCAAAGATCAGCAGCCTGAGGAATCAACCTTAGTCTATCCAATGGGTGTTGCTTCACCATGGCGAGAAGGATTATACAAACAGCTTGCGTGGGCTGCCAACAATCTCAACCGCGGTTATTATCTATGGCGAGTGAATGGTCTTGCCGTCTGGGTACTTGCTGATGGAAACGTCCTGCATATCTCACCGGTTATCAATGCCGGGACCGCAGGTGTACAACATATGTTCTCTCAGCTTTATGAACTTGAGGGATGGGAACAGGCAGTCTCTCCAGATGGAGTCTTTTCCACCATCAACGATCTATTCGGGAACCCATTCGACTTCACATATGAGCCAATCCTGCCAGATGATCTAACTCAACCGCTCATGCAGCTGCCATTTGAACCAGGTGTGGTTTGGTCTTTTACCGGAGGTCCTCATGGTGGTTGGGGTGATGGATCTGCATGGGCAGCCTTAGATTTTGCTCCTTCAGGGGAACCATTAGGATGTGTACAAAGCGACGCCTGGGTCGTTGCTATCGCTGACGGCACGATTATCCGCGCAGAAAACGGTGCCGTTGTTCAGGATATTCATATAAATGAGCCCACCTCGAACGACGGTTTAGAACAAACAGGTTGGACGATTTTGTATATGCATATTGAGAGCCGGGACCGCGTCGCCCCAGGCACATATCTGCGCGCGGGAGAACGCATCGGGCACCCTTCTTGTGAGGGGGGGGTTTCCTCTGGAACCCATGTACATTTAGCAAGGCGGTATAATGGAGAATGGATACCTGCTGATCA
>Ga0209536_100004438_pt1 | contig 22154 bp, 20 predicted proteins | sample DeeMarSeWOR28_12_FD_187461 | JGI IMG/M metagenome (GOLD analysis project Ga0209536, IMG submission 187461) | Marine sediment microbial communities from White Oak River estuary, North Carolina - WOR-2-8_12 (SPAdes) (version 2) | ecosystem: Environmental > Aquatic > Marine > Intertidal zone >... | reverse complement strand
TCTGTTGACCCGCCAGGGCTCGAACCTGGACTCTTCTGAACCAAAATCAGACGTGTTGCCAATTACACCACGGGTCAATCGTGGTCGCTAAAACCGGGTTGCAAATATACAAAATAATGGAATTAATCTGCAATTTTTTCCAACCCTTCCTCGGTCATCACCCAGGTTTTTCCAGCCATATTCCAATCAGAAAGGCGATCAATGTTGCGAACCCCTTCCAGAATGTCCCTGGTAGCACGATCGAGCACGACCACTTTCCCTTCGGGAACCCGCAGGATGACTTCCACCCTCGGGAAACGCCATTTGTTTTCCAGATCCACCGAAAAATAGGAATCCAGTATCAGCTGATTGTCGCTGGTCCGGAAATTGTAATTCAGATTGGAAGCATTTTCCCTGGCCCGCTCCCAGCTTCTTCCTTTGGATTCTTTCTCAATCTCAATAACAAACTCTTCTCCGCTGGCGCGCTCTATATCCAGGTCGATTCTGCCATAATAGGCATCTGCATCCTCCAGGAGGTACCACTGCTCATCCAGATCAAAGATCGATTCGTCATCCAGGTACTCTTCCTGTGCTTCATTCACCGCGACGACGAGCGTATCGGAACCGATCAACAGTTCCTGTGAGAATGAATCGCGCCCGGAATCTGAATAGTGGCTGCTTTCAAAAGCGACGATCCCGATGATCAGCAGCAAGCTGACGATCCAGAGGGTCATGGCACCCACACCCAGTCCGCGGTTGCTCGATTTGAGATTGAAAATAAGTTTGATCAGTCCGTAGATCATCGCAGCAATAGGAATCAGGACCAGCAGGGTCACAGCGATCACAAGAAGTGTAACGGAGACAGGATCGGTAAATGGCATCAGCAGATCACCCAGGGAAAAATTGTACGATTCGAACGGAAATACGTGTATTCCAACAAATGGAAGGGTGATTAATCCGACCAGAATCCCTATTCCGGCAATAACCAGACTGGTTCCGATGATGATCAAGATGACCTTAACGAACACCAGAAGTATTTTTCCCAGAACCTCGAAAAAATCTGAAGCTGCCCTTTCTGTTCTTTTATAAGTTTCAGAATTTCTTGCTCTTGATACATTTTCTTTGACCGAATCCTTTACATTGTCATACTCTTCACGAATTTTTTTTTCCAGGTTGGAGACATTGACCTTTTCCCCTCTCATCTCCAATTTCTGGGCTGCAGTTTCCGCTTTGGGCAGAACGATCCACAGGATGACATATACCAGGATCGATGCGCCTCCTGCAAAGAAGAAGATCACAAACAACAACCTGAAGATCACAGGATCCACATTGAAATAGGCTCCCAGTCCTCCGCATACCCCGCCGATGACACTGTTTTCCGGATCGCGGTAAAGCCTTTTACTTGTGGTGTAGGCATCGTGGAAGGTCCTTTTGCCCTCGGTCTCTTCCCCTGAATCCGCAATATCTTCAGGATTTCCCATGATGTCGATCACCTCGTTCACGATCTGCAGGTTGATCACCTGGTTTTCTTCTGTAATCCTTTCCTGAAATAGTTCGGCAATCCGGGTTTCAATATCGTCGATGATCTCTTTACTCTCCTGCTTGTTTGAAAAGTGCCTGCTGATGGTATCAAGGTAGGCTTTCAGTTTTTCATAAGCGTCATCATCGATGTGGAAGATGATCCCGCTCAGGTTAATTTTTATCGCTTTCTTCATGGTATATGGCTTTATTTAATGTTCTTGATTGAGTTGACCGACTTGATCAGTGCATCCCACGACTCATCCAGCTCCTTCAGATAGGCACGACCGATATCTGTAAGTGTATAGTATTTGCGGGGAGGACCCTGCGTACTCTCCTCCCACCTGTATTTGAGCAAGCCGGCATTTTTCTGGCGTGTCAGCAAAGGATAGAGTGTACCTTCAACCACGATCAGATCATTATCTTTCAGGGCATTGATAATGTCCGTGGTATAAAGATCCTTTTTTGCCAGGATCGAGAGTATGCAATATTCCAGTATCCCTTTCCGCATTTGGGCTTTTGCATTTTCAATGTTCATGGTTATTTATTTTAATGCGGTGATTTTGAAAAACAGTTGTACAGGATGGATGGATCTGAAGAACCGCATCCGGTTCTCAACTTTGCTGCCCTTTTCATTTCTGGCAGCTTCTCTCTTAAATTGAAACGCTTTGAAGCGCCATCCTGTTCTTTCCCGGGGTTGATCCCCCTTTTCATATAAAGGATGGGAGTTATGCTGATTATCGGATGAATCAGCAATTGAATCCTGCCAGTTCATGTATTCCCCTGGATATATTGTATCAACCAGAGCCTCACGGTGTTGAAACTGATGCTCAACGGGCAGAAGTTCAATGGTGGGTTTCTGTGCATTGACCGGCACCGCTGACAGCAGTACCGTTGTGATTGAGATAATATATAATACTATATTTTTCATAATATATGCCAATGCAAGCAAATTGATAATACAAAGATATATAAAAAAAGTAATACCATGCAATACATAGTAGTAAAAAAATTAAAAAATATTCTGATTTTGTATCTTCGGGATCATGGAAATGACAGGAAATATCAGAAAAATGGGTTCCACCTACGGGGAGCCGGTCCAGTACCATCTGCCACTGGGGGACCAGATCATCAGCATGAATCAGTTGCTGGGACTTCACATCGAGATGGAATTCCAGGGAAAAATCAATTGCATCAAGTGTGGAAGGGAAACCAGGAAATCTTTTTCCCAGGGGTATTGCTATCCGTGTTTCACCACTGCTCCTGAAACGGAAGAGTGTGTGTTAAGACCTGAACTTTGCCAGGCCCACCTGGGGGTTGCACGGGATATGGAGTATGCGAAGAGACATTGCCTGATTGAACATGTGGTTTATCTGTCTCTGACAAGCGGACTGAAGGTCGGTGTGACCAGAAGTACACAGGTACCGACCCGGTGGATCGATCAGGGTGCCATTGCCGCCATCGAATTGGCCCGCACTCCAAACCGAAACCTGGCCGGATTGATGGAAGTAACCATGAAGGCCCGGATCAATGATAAAACCAACTGGCGGAAAATGCTCAGCGGGGATATTGAAGAAAGTGTGGACCTTGCACAGGAGAAGAAAATCCTGGTATCGGTATTCGGGGTTGATCAGCAGCGCTATATCACGCAGGATGATAGCGTGATCAGGATCACTTATCCGGTCATCCAGGCTCCTGTAAAGGTAAAGAGCCTCAATTTTGACAAAGAACCGGTTGTATCGGGCACGTTAACCGGGATCAAGGGACAATACCTTCTTTTTGAGGATCACTCTGTAATTAATATGAGAAAATTCGGAGGATATCTGGTACGTTTGAAAACAGCCGGCTAGTTTATCAAATCTTGAATTTCCCTTCGCAGATTCTCCCAGTTTGATTCATCCATCTTGGCCCCGATCAGTTCAATGATTCTTCCTGCCAGGATGGCCCCGATTTTTCCACAGACCTCCGGATGCTGGCCGTGCATATGGCCGTAAAGAAATCCAGCTGCATAAAGGTCTCCCGCACCTGTGGTATCGATGGGGTTGGATGGCCTGACACCCACCCTGATCATGCCTTCCCTGCAAACGCATAATGATCCCTCGGCCCCAAGTTTCACAACCACGACCTCAACCCGGTCCGACAGATCTTTGGCAGCTTCTTCCGGGGATTTTTCACACAGTGCCCTCATCTCTTCCTCATTGGCAAAAAGAATATCCACATAATCGTTGATCAGAGATCTGAAGAAATCCCGGTTCTCTGCCACTACATTATAACTGGCCAGGTCCAGGCTGACTTTCAAACCTGCCGTGGAAGCCAGTCTCAATGCTTTTTCTATCATCTTCCGGTTTTGTACCAGGTATCCTTCGATGTAGAAATAATCATACCCTTCAAAGATGTCATGGGTGATATCCTCTTCCGAGAGATCAATGGCAGCGCCCAGGTATGTGGCAAAGGTGCGTTCAGAGTCTTGTGAAATCAGTGCCATGGCCCTTCCTGTTTCGTGCAGCGTTCGGAACAATATGGGTTTGATGTTATTCACCTGCATGTCCTTTTTGAAAAACTTACCCATATCATCGTTTCCGACACTTCCAACAAAACCGGTTTCCACGCCCATGTGGGCAAGTCCATGAATGGTATTGGCAGCAGATCCCCCGGAAGCTTTCGATCTTGGCAAACCGGTGGTTTCTGCATGGATATAATTAGAGGTGTCCAGATCCACGAGGGTCATGCTTCCTTTGGGCAATCCAAATTCTTCCAGGAGGGAGTCACTTTCTATTCTGGTCATGATATCCACCAGTGCATTTCCCATTCCAAGTACTTTAGCCATAATCATTTTAGAAAAGGTGCAAAATACGATTTATTCACCGGTTCAGGTGCCACCATTCAACATTCCCATGCTCTAGAATTCATACGTATTTTGTGTTTCAAGGTTTTTTAAAAATGTATTGTTTTATTGCTTAAAAGCTTTTATTTTTGCGTCGCTAAATGCATCGGTGCAGAGGCACCTGAAAATTCCTCAGTAGCTCAGTTGGTTAGAGCGGCGGACTGTTAATCCGTAGGTCGTAGGTTCAAGTCCTACCTGGGGAGCAAAAAAGAGGGTAAGCTGTTTCGCTTACCCTCTTTTTTGCTGTTAGGGGTTAAGGGTTAATGGTAAGGGGCAATTTTCTAATGCCTAACTAACCCGTAACTAATAACTTCTAACTATTCTATCTTGATTTCGTCCGAAATTCGAAGCTGCCCCATCCAGATCAATGCGCCGTTATGTTCCCTCTCTTCCTTTTCCACATGCGATAATCCATTGAAGCTGAAGTTGAGCGAATAGGTTCCTGCCGGTACCTGGTCAAATTTTTCATATTCAATATAGTAAGTTCGTGAGCTCTGATGATCTATCCGGTCCAGCCACTCTGTTTTCCATCTGTCCCACGGTTCCGGGGTTTGAACGGGGACCTGATGCTGCAACCAGCCCGTCTCCTGGTTGTAGAGATAAAGTCCGTTGGTGAAATAGTGAAACAATCCGGTTCCCATCTTTTCCGGGCTCAGTACATAGTAGTCAAAGGAATCCTCATTGGTAAGTGTATAGGTGAATGAAACCCTGTCGGTAGTGGTAAGATGCACGTCAACTATTTCAAGGGATAAGCCCGGATGGTATTGCTCGTATTCCTGAAGTGCTTCCACGATCCTTTGATCTTCCCTGGGATCGGCAAAGGTGTCGGGTTGAAGGTTGCCAGGAGGGGACATGTATTCGATCTGGATCAGGTATTCCGGAAGGAACGAAGGCCATTGGACAAATGTTCCGGAAGGGATGCTGGATGCCCATGCCGGAAAAATGATTCCCGTATATATTTTTTCTTTGAACGCATACGTTGAAAAAGGCATGTTGGCCAGCTCCAGGTTGAAAGGATCCTTAAAAATCGGATGAGGCTCTTTCAGGTAAACGATGTGGGTTGAATAATCATAGTAATCAATATCCTCATGATTGATGACGATCGAATCCCCGAATGTGATACAAAAACCTGCGGTTAACTGGTTACTGAAACCGGATTCCCCTTCGGGATCAGGATCGTTGCTTTCACAACCCGTTCCGAAAAGGTAAAGGACAATAAATAAAACATACTTTCTCATTCCCGGTCCATATAGGTCAGGATGAAAATTTTACTAAAATCGTTGCGTTGGATCAGTAGTTGGTATACTCAGGCATTCTGAACCAATCCCTTCATCATTGTACATGCGTTTTTGGCGCACATATCAACAAATTCAATCCCCACTTTTTCTCCGTTCACCACTGGAAGCGGATGGCAGAGTTCATAGCTGTACCAGCCCTCATACCCGATTCCTTTCATGGCGTTCACGAATGCCGGCAGGTAGCGCTCTGCCTTCTGCTCATCCTCTTGTCCCGGATGGTCACTGTGGTCCTGGATGTCAATGATATTCCCATTTTCATCCTCACCGAACTCGCCCCCGAAATGGGAGAGCATCTGGATCCCCGTGACCGCTTTTGCTGCCTGAACAATGTTCTCCTCGCCTTTATCCTCCAGTATCGGTGCATCCAGGCACGCCTTCAGATGGGGTGAGTCCACCTCCTTGATCATCCGCATCATATCGTGCCAGTCGTGGATCACTGGTTTGTGATTCTGCAGTGCGAGGGTAACTCCGTAATCACCGGCATACTTGGCACTTTCTATCAGGCCTTCCCTGCACCAGTCCCAGATCTGTTCCGGTTCGAACTGGTAATGGGCATGTTGCCAGATGTCCTTGGCTATATCGTACCTGCCCCCTTCGGGATGCAGGGTAACCCCGGGCCAGCCGAGAAAGACCCGGAGCGGTTCCACCTCCAGGTCCGAAGTCATCCGCATCAGTTCACGGAGGTATACGATCTGACACTCCCTGTATTCGGGAACGGGACTGCTGAAATCATTGTTCGCTGAAACAGCATATATGTCGAGCCCCATGTCACTGGCGCGCTTTTTGAGATCTTTGCATCTGCTGGTGGGCATATCGAGGGGATTCCCATGTGGCCTTTTGCCATCGATCTCGATCCCGTCGAAGCCAAAATCCTTTGCACGGTCCATCATGGCTTCCAGGGTAAGGGCATTTCCTTTGTACCAAACCCCCAGGTAGGTAATGCTGTAGAGTCCCACCTTGTTATTGGCTGCTTTTACAGCTGCGGGGGAGATGGCACCCAGTGCCTGACCCGATAAACCAATAGCACCTGTTGTAATAGCCGTGTCGCGGAGGAAACGGCGTCTGTTGATGTTTTTTTGTTCCATGATGTTGGTAGTTTTGATATAAGTTGTTATGGTTTACTGGATTTAAATAATCTTTTCCGACACGGAATCATAATGTACCTGTCTTTCTTCCAGGAAAGATTTGGTAGCCATATGTGCCGTAATGGCCTCCTGGAATCCCTGCTCAATATCGCATCCGGTTCGGCCATTTCCCCGGATGCTTTCAATCCATTCCTTCAGGTGAAGGGTAGTGGGATTTACCCTGGTTCCATCCCGGTAGGTATACATCAGGCCGCGGTCGGCAAAATATTTGGAAGTGGGGGAGGAGATCGCATCCACCTCCTTAGCTCCATGGGTGTACCGGGCAATGGGAGAAGCAGGATCTATCATCCCCGCTTCTATTCTGCTTCTATAGAGGGTCGATTCCTTATCAACCCAAAGGCTTAAAGTCCTGCCCAGTTCAAGGGTGGCGTCGTGTCCCATCACAAGTGTTCCGCGTGAAATGCCACTTGAGAGCGTGGCGCTGTAGGTCAGGGTAAGGTCCTTCTGAGGGTATTCGTAAATAACATGAAACACATCCGGTACTTCCCGCCCATCTTTATAAAAATATATTCCACCTGAGGCGGAAGCCGAGTGGGGGATCCCCAGGTCAAGAATACTGTTTATGGCGTCATATTCGTGGGTGAGCAGGTCACCCGCCAGACCGCTACCGTAATCCCAGTAGCAGCGCCATCTGAAGAAACGTTCCGGGGTGAACGGATTCTGTGACGGGGCAGCCTCCTGAAACTGATGCCAGTCAATGGACCCGGGATCGATCTTTTCAGGAATGGGGTAGATCCATGCTCCTGCCGGATCGTTCCGGTTGGTGGTGGTTTCGATCAGGGAGATTTTTCCAAGCGTTCCTTTACCAATGATCTCCTTTGCTTTCAGGTTCAGGTCACGTTGCCTGCCCTGGTGACCCAGCTGAAAAACAATTCCACTTTCTTTTACTGCATCCCTCAACTGCATGGCTTCCTCGGCGGTCCGGGTCATGCACTTTTCAAGGTAAACATGTTTACCTGCTTGAGCTGCTTCGATGGCCATCCTTGCATGCCAGTGATCGGGGGTGGCAATAATAACGGCATCAATGTCATTGCTCTTCAATAGATCCCGGTAGTTCTTGAAAGCCCTGGCCCCATTGCCCGCTGCTTCCATTCCCCGTTCCACTCTGGGATCATACAGATCACAGATCCCACTTATCTTCACATCCAGGTCCTCCTGGTTCCTGTAGTTCTCAAGGGCGATCCGGGACGAGGGGTTCTTATTTTTCTCCATCTTCCGTATCCAGTCCGGGTGGGCAAATTTGGCGGCCCTGGCTAGCTGCTCGCCGCGAAAACCAAACCCGATGACTCCGATGCGAATGGTTGGTTGTCCGGACTGTTTTCCGGGGATCGCTCCGGCTTTCAGTTCCCGATTCCGTGATGATCCGGCAAGTGAGGCAGCTGCCACCCCGGTGATGAAATTCCTTCGATTTAGTTTTGCTGTCATTTGCAGGTTCCGAAACAGATAGCGCTGGCAATCGCAACTACTCCTACAATTTAGGGATATTAATGAAGGGAATCAATAATCCATGCATCCATCCGGTAGAAGCAGCTTTTTTTGTATCTTATTCATTGTCATAATTGCAAATCATCATGAAAGGCACGACCATGTTAATGCGCACTATTTCAGGTCTGTTGTTTGCAGCTTTTGTGGTTTCATGTAAATCTGCTCCGGATCTTACGCCTATCCGTGTTGTCACGGAAATGGATGTAGGTGATGCTCAGGAAATCATGCTTAAAGATGGTTCCAAAGCCACGTTGTCCCTGCACCGGATTGAGGTTTTCCTGGACAGTTTGAGGGAAGCGATACGGGATGTGAAGGTGGAGGTGGAGGTGAACGGTGAAAAGGCAATCATTGGATCGGGTAATTACAATTTACCGGTGGTTGTGGGAGGAGTGAAGATCGATTGTCCTGTAGTGAAGGAGTACTATACCAATTCAAATGACGACAGGTGGGGACTTTCCAAGGATGCAAGGTTAAGGTTATGGCCTGCGGATTCACCCTTGATGGAGCGGGGGACTTTTGTCTACCCGGTCAGGCAGAAGTGGTTCGCTTCCATGACACAATCCGGCAATGAGCCTCCCTATGTGGACTGGGGGGAAAATCCAGGAAGTAAAAGCATCTACTACCACTCCGGACACGATTTCGGGGGAGCAGAAGGGATGGATGAGGTGATTTCCGCCATGGATGGGGTGGTTATTTCGGCACTGGGAGATACCCTTGACGGGTACCACGACTTTCCCGGGGATATCCGTCCGGATGTGGTCTGGGTGCGTTCCGATCTGGGTTGGTTCATCCGGTACAGCCACCTGGACAGTACGGACCCGGAGATCAGGGTGGGCGTCAGGGTGAAAAAGGGGCAAACCATCGGACTGATGGGAAAGCAGGGTGGAAGCGGGGGATGGGTCCATTTACATTTTGAATTGAAGACCAGGGAGACCCACTCGGGGGACTGGGGAACCGAGGAGGCCTATGCCTATCTGTGGGAGGCCTATGTAAAGGAGCACAAACCGAAGGCGATAGCGGTGGCACGTCCCCATCACCTGGTATGGACAGGGCAGACCGTTGCCCTGGACGGATCGAAATCGAGAAGCATGCAGGGAGATATCGAGTCCTTTGAATGGACTTTCACTGACGGCTCCACCGCCTCGGGGCCCATCCAGAACAAAGTATATGCGGAACCGGGCGAATACAGTGAGATTTTAAAGGTAACCGATACCGATGGCAACGTGGATTATGACTTCGCAGTGGTGCAGGTTTATGACCGGAACCATCCCGGACAGACCATCCCGGTACTGCAACCGGCCTATTATCCCTCACTGGATATAAGGGCCGGTGATCCGGTTATATTTCTGGTAAGGTCTTTCAATACCGATGTGGGTGAGGAGACCTGGGATTTCGGCGACGGTACCGGCCCGGTTGCAGTCCGTTCAGAGCCACCTTCGAGGCAAAACTATACAGAGGGTAAGTTTGCAGAAACAGTTCATAGTTTCAGTCAACCCGGTGACTATATCGTTACGGTGGAGAGATCAGATGCGCTTGGACAAAAGGCAAGTGCCCATCTTCATGTGTTGGTGGAAGAGTGAAGGATTATCTGGTGCCTCTTCCCGGTATCATTCTTCGTGAACGGGGAAGATATTGGCTGTCCCTCACGAATCGCATATCCTCTATGGTGTAAAAGGCCTTGGGATTATATGCATTGATGATTTCAACCACCTGCTTGATGGACTTTCTTTTCAGGATGACAAACAAAATCCCTACTTCACCTTTGCGTCCCTGACCGGTCACCGAAGTGACGGGATAACCGTTTTTCAGGAGGTTTTCGATCAGTTCCGTGGCATCGGTTTTGGTGATCACCCTGATCAGCTCATGACCCAGTGCCAGCTTTTCCTCCAGGCGCATCCCCACATAAGTGCCGAGGGCAAATCCACCCGCATACCCGGCGTAGGCGGTCCAGTTTTCCAGGTTTACCATCACCCTGGAGATGGTAATCACCCAGATCAACGATTGGAAGAATCCGATGACGGGGGCATAATTTCTGTACCCCTTGGCGACCATGATTACCCTGACAGTGTCCATGGATACATCAACGATCCTGGCCATCAGGATCAGCAGGGGCAGTACGACATAGTCAAAAATTGGTGCATTCAGGCTTAACATATTAAGTAATTGTATGAGATTAGACAGATGAACACTGAGGAAGTGGCCCCGGTATCAGCGAACCACTAGTCCGGCAAAAAGGTATCAAACCCTTATTTTGATTCTGAGAAAGTTCAGCAGGCAATGCATCCGGAATCTGTACCGGTCCGGCCTGTTGCTGAAAAAGCCTCCTGCTCCGGGAGGCAGGTTCAGATCAATGGTGCCATACATCTATTTAAACGACTAATAACCAATGCGCTGCAATAATTATAAAGAAGAGTGTAAAATTAGAAAAATTCATGATTACCGGACAGGGTAGCTGAATTATTTTTTTCAAGGATCAGGCGATCATATCCAGGACCGCACGCACATAACCTACCGATTCAGCCAGTCCGGCCAGGGGGTCATTTCCGTCCTTCTCATACTCGAAACTGACCACCTTATCATATTTCTCCTTGAGGAGCATTTTGATAAACCCGGGAATATCGAGCACGCCTCTTCCGATTTCGCATGTGTTCCCCGATTCGTCAGCTTTGTCTTCATCCTTGATGTGGATGTCCAGTACGCGGTCCATAAACCTGGCAGTCTCCCTGATAGGATCAAGCCCGATGCGGGCTGTGTGACCGATGTCCACACAGAGGCCCATGCCCGGTCCGAATCCCTTCACCTTTTCGAAAACACTTTCGGGGCTGGGATATTTTTCATCACCGGGGCCGTGGTTATGGATGGCCAACCCGATCCCTGTTTCTTTCACTTTCTGATCGCATTGTGCCAGCAGGGCGTGGTCAGGGACGCCAACGATCACTTCCAATCCTGCTGCTTTTGCATAGTTCCATGCATTATCCACCTGCTCGGGGCTGCTCATATAGATGACTCCCGCGCCATAGAGGTCAATACCTGCCTCCTTCACTTTGGCTGCGCTGCGCTCTATCTCATCAACGGAGAGATCGAGGGGCATATGCATGCTTTTCAGGCACAGTTTCCGGATACCCAGTCTCTGTGTCATACGAATGGTCTCCTCCAGGCTGAATTCCCTGAAGGTGTATGACGCTATACCCAGTTCGAATGGGATAGCGCTATCGGAGGAAGCTCCTGTTTCGGGTTGCTTTGCAGAAATAATCAGTGGAGCCTGCGCTGCAATAAGTCCCGCTCCCGAGACCTTTAGAAAGTTTCTACGACTGAGATTCATGGCAGGAAATTTTTACAGGTGGATTGTAAACGACAAATTAGAAAAAAAACCCGTTTGTGATTCAAAATAGTTGTAATTTCAGTATCCTGAACCAATCCGGTACCAGGCTGTTATACATAGATAAATTAAATTCAGAGCAATGAAACCAGTCAGGATATTATTCGCAGCAGTTATTGCTTTCGCTTCCACAGGCATTCTCTTTTCCCAGGGTGATCCCAATCAACCCCTGCCCAATGATGAATCGGTTATCCAGGGGGTTCTTGAGAACGGAATGACCTATTATATCAAGCACAATGTGGAGCCCAGGGAACGCGCTTCATTTTACATCATTCAGAATGTGGGTGCCTTACTCGAAGAGGACCATCAGAATGGCCTGGCCCACTTCCTTGAACATATGGCATTCAACGGGACCTCAAATTTTCCGGATAAAGGGATCATCGATTTCCTGGAGAGGCACGGGGTGGCATTTGGTGAAAACATCAATGCCTATACAGGACATAACCAGACAGTGTACACCTTAATCGATGTGCCCGTAACCAAACCGGGAATCATTGATACCAGCCTGCTGATCCTTCATGATTGGTCCAATTACCTGCTTCTCACCGATGAGGAGATAGATGCCGAAAGGGGAGTGATCAAAGAGGAATGGCGTACCGGAAACAGTGCCCAGCGTAGGATGCTCAAGGCCTCCCTGCCTTATCTCTACCCTGATTCAAAATTTGCGGAAAGAGATGTGATCGGGGAGATGGAGGTGATTGAAAATTTTGAGTATGAGGCCCTCAGGGAATTCTACCATAAATGGTACCGGACCGATCTTCAGGCCATTGCCATAGTGGGTGATTTCGATGCAGCGGAAATGGAAAAAAAGGTGATCGATCGTTTTTCTCACATCCCACCTGTTGAAAATGCACCGGAAAGACCGTTTTTTGAAATTCCAGATCATGAGGAGATGGTATTCGGACTGGTCACTGATAACGAGGCAGACCAGACCATCATCCGGTACATGATCCGCCATCAAAAGCCTGATGCAGGGCCGGAATCGGTGCTGGATCTGAGAGAGGACTATATACATTCCCTTTTCAATTCGATGATGAGCCAGCGGATTGAAGAGTTATTGCAGAAGGGGGAACCGCCCTTTGTGATCGGTATGATTAACTACGGGGATTTTGAGCGTGGTTATGAAGCGCTTTCTGTGCTGACCCTCGCGAAACCCAACCAGGAGGAGCTTGGTTTTTCCACCATGATAACAGAATTGGAGCGTGTCAAAAGATATGGCTTTACACAGGGCGAGCTGGACAGAAACAAAGCCGAGATTCTTACCCAATGGGAGAAGTACTATAATGAGCGGGATAAGATCAGCAACGAAGAATACATCAACGACTATGTCAATAGCTACCTGGACGGGGATGCTTATCTCTCTGCAGAAACCGGATACATGCTGGTTCAGGCATTGTTACCAACCATCACCCTGGAGGATTTCAATACCAGGCTCCAGGATTGGATCACCGAAAAGAACCAGGTCCTTCTGATCACCGGTCCGGAAGGGGAGGGGATTGACCACATGAGTGAAGCAGCTGCAATGGCCATTTTCGAACAGGTTGCCATGGCTGAAATTGAACCTTATGAAGAGGAAGCGCTGGCCGAATCACTGGTATCAGCAGATCTACCGACGGCAGGGATTGAATCAACCAGGGAGGTGGGATTGATGGATGCCGTGGAGTGGAAATTATCCAATGGGGCAACGGTGGTTTTCAGCAAGGCCGATTTCGAGAAGGATCAGGTGCAGATCCGGGCTTACAGTAAGGGAGGCAGCTCGCTTTACGGGGATGAATATGTCCCGACCACAGATATGCTTACCGGTCTGATCGAAATGTACGGAACGGGAGAGTTCGATGCCACGCAACTTCAGAAAATGCTGGCCGGTAAAAATGTATCATTGCAACTGAGCCTGGGATATCTTTCTGAAGGAGTGAATGGGACCTCCACACCCAAGGACCTGGAAACGCTGATGCAACTGGTCTACCTCTATTTTAACCAGCCCAGGTTCGACAAGGAGGCTCACGATGCGATCATGAGCAGATATGTTGCTTTCATTGAGAACATGAACAAGAATCCTCAGAAAATTATGAGTGATTCCCTGAATTTGATCATGACTGACTATCATTCCAGGACACGTATCCTGGACCAGGAATTTTTGCAGGATGTGGAGTTTGAACTGATTCAGGAGGTCTACCTGGACAGATATGCCGATGCAAGTGATTACCTCTTTTTCATCGTTGGTAATGTGGATGAAGAGGCTGTGAAGCCACTGGTGCAGACATATATTGGGGCGATTCCTGACCTTAACAGGACGGAAACATGGATGGACAGGGAAATTTATGAACCGGATGGAAAGGTGGAAAAAATCATTCCGGTGGCTATGGAAACACCCAAGGCCAATGTGAACATCCTGATCAAGAAAGAGATGGAATATGATCCCTTTCACAGGGCGACGATGAGTGTCATCGAAGGGATACTGGACCTGCGTTATGTGGAAACCATTCGCGAGGAAGAGGGTGGAACATACGGCGTAAGGGTCAGAACTGGATTGGAGCGCTGGCCATTAGAGAAAGGCACACTGCAGATCCGTTTTGATTGTGACCCTGAAAGGGCAGAAGAATTGAAAGAGATCATTTACGAAGAACTGTCAAAACTGGCCACAAATGGGCCTTCACAGGAAGACCTTTCAAAGACAGTGGAAAATTTGCTGAAGGTAAGGCAGCAAAATAAGGAGCATAATTCATATGTCCTCGGGACCCTGTATAATTATTACATTCACGGCATCAATTTTGACGATCCGGCCAACTATGAGGATATTCTCAACGGTTTGACAACGGAGGATGTGCAAAAGGTAATGACATTGCTCTACACAGATCCCAATATGGTGGATGTGGTATTTGTTCCCAAAGAGGCTGCCATGCCCTGATCACCTGTGAGTCTGACAGGTCCCGGTCGGTAGACGGGGACGATGGGAAAGGATCTGTTAAAAAAGACCGTGGATCTGTGCATTGATGCGGTCGATCACGGAGCTCAGGTCTTCGGGCTTGTCACGGAAATTATAATTGTCCACATCCACAATCAGGAGCTTGCCCATGCTGTAGGTCTCTACCCAGGCTTCGTACCTTTCATTGAGATGTTTCAGGTAATCGAGGCGAATGTTATTTTCGTATTTGCGCCCGCGGTTCTGGATCTGTTCAACCAGTGTGGGGATGGATGCCCTGAGATAGATAAGCAGATCGGGAGGATCAATCAGGGAGCTCATCAGGTTAAAAAGCGCAAAATAGTTCTCAAAATCCCGGGTGCTCATTAACCCCATGCTGTGCAGGTTCGGGGCAAAAATGTAGGCGTCTTCGTAAATGGTGCGATCCTGGATTATTTTCTTACCGGATTGACGGATCTTCACAATCTGGCTGAACCGGCTGTTCAGGAAGTAGATCTGCAGGTTGAATGACCAGCGCTGCATATCCTGGTAAAAATCGTTGAGATATGGATTGTCATCCACGTCTTCATATTGGGCTTCCCATCCGTAATGTTTGGCCAGTAAACTGGTAAGGGTGGTCTTGCCCGATCCGATATTTCCCGCAACGGCTACATGCATTCTTGTCTATTTAATAGTACTGAATCAGATTGAAATTAAAGATAACAACTTTATTGGGTTAAAATGTCAGATAATTCATCTAAATACTTGCGGTCATTCGCCAGCCTTGGTATTTTGTTCTGTCCTCCCAGTTTCCCTCTTTTCTGCATCCATCGATAAAATGTTCCCGGCTCCAGTGCAACCACTCTGGGCTTTTTAAGGGTAATATTTTTGTGACGTTTGGCCTCATAGTCAGAGTTGATTTCACATAAAGCTTTATCCAGCACATTACCGAACCGGTCAATGCTGTCGGGCGGGGTTTCAAATTCAATCATCCACTCATGCGCCCCCTTGGAATCACTGCTCATGTAAAGCGGACCTGCCGTATACTCTTTCACTATGGCTCCCGTTTCATGGCAGGCGGTCATCAGGGCCTTTTCAGCGTTGTCCAGGATGACTTCCTCACCGAAAGCGTTGATATAATATTTGGTTCTCCCGGAAATTTTAATGCGGTGGGGATAAAGGGATGTAAATACTACAGTATCACCAATCAGGTACCTCCAGAGTCCGCCGTTGGTGGTAATGACCAGGGCATAATTAACTCCCAATTGTACCTGGTCGATGGTGTAGGCAGGCGGATCGGGCTCATCGAACCGGTCCATGGGGATGAATTCATAGAAAACACCCAGGTCCAGCATTAAAAGCATATCGTCCCGGTCAAGCTCATCTTGAATACCGAAAAATCCTTCGGAGGCATTGTAAGTCTCCAGGTAATTCATCCGATCCGACGGGATCAGTTTCCTGAACTGTTCCCGGTAAGGCTCAAAGCTGACCCCCCCGTGTGTGAAAAGTTCCAGATTGGGCCATACATCTAGAATGTGGTCTTTCCCGGTCCTATCCAGAATAGCTTTCAGAAGTACGAGGTTCCAGGATGGCACCCCTGCAATGCTGGTTACATTTTCATGAATGGTGTGTTCCATGATCCGCTCCAGCTTGTCCTCAAAATCAGGGATAAGGGCAATCTCTGCTGCAGGTGTCCGGATAAACTGGGCCCAGAATGGAAGGTTCTCAATGATCACGGCGGAAAGGTCACCGAAATAAGATTCGTTGCTGAATTTATTCACCTCGGCGCTTCCTCCCAGGGTCAGCCCCTTTCCCTTCAGTATCCCGTTCTCAGGGCGCTCCTTCATATAGAATGCAATCACATCTTTCCCTCCCCTGAAATGACAATCCTCCAGCGCCTCAAAACTGACCGGGATAAATTTACTTTTATCAGAAGTGGTTCCCGAAGATTTTGCAAACCATTTGATTTCCGATGGCCACAACAGGTTCTGCTCCCCTTCCCTCAACCGGTTGATATAGGGTTTCATATCCTCGTAGGAGCTGATGGGAACGCTTTTCTGGTAGTCCACTACCGAAGTAATGGATTCGTATCCGTATTGAACACCCCAGGTAGTTCTGCTGGCCTGCTCGACCAACTTGAAAAAAACCTCCTGTTGCACATCGTACGGATATTTTTTGAATAGTTCAATCTGGTGAAGTCTTTTCACGTTCACCCAGGAGATAATGGAGTTAAGCAGCGGCATGAATGATCTGCTTAAAGGATCAACATGGCATCACCATAGGTTCCGAAGGAGTATTCTTCTTTGATGGCTACCTCATAGGCATTCATCAGGGTATGGTATCCTGCAAATGCTGAGACCATCATTAACAGTGTAGAATAGGGCAGGTGGAAATTGGATATCATCCTGTTGGGTACATTGAACTCGTATGGAGGGAATATGAATTTGTTGGTCCATCCATCAAATTCTTTGAGAAAACCGTCTGTGGAAACAGAACTTTCAAGTGTTCTCATCACTGTTGTACCCACAGCACAAATATTGTTCTTCCTCTCTTTGGCAGCATTCACAACATCCACAGCTTCGGGGGGGATGATGATCCGCTCAGAATCCATCTTATGCTTGGTGAGGTCTTCCACATCTACGGTCCGGAAATTACCCAGCCCCACATGCAGTGTAATATAAGCAAAATCAATGCCTTTGATCTCCAGGCGTTTCAACAGTTCTCGACTGAAATGCATGCCGGCCGTAGGAGCGGCTACAGCACCCTCGTGCTTTGCAAAAACAGTCTGGTAACGTTCCCTGTCTTCGGGTTCAACCTTTCTGTCAATGAATTTTGGAAGCGGGGTTTCTCCCAGCTGGAAGAGTGTTTTCTTAAAATCTGCGTAATCCCCGTCATAAAGAAAACGAAGTGTTCTGCCCCTGCTGGTGGTATTATCGATCACCTCGGCTACAAGCACATCATCTTCACCGAAATAGAGCTTATTACCGATCCTGATTTTTCTGGCCGGATCAACCAGTACATCCCATAACCGCTGCTCCCTGTTGAGCTCCCTCAGCAGGAACACCTCGATCTCAGCTCCGGTTTTTTCTTTGTTGCCATACAACCTGGCCGGGAAGACCTTGGTATCATTGAATACCATGACATCCTGGTTGTCAAAGTAATCAATTACATCCTTGAATGTTTTATGTTCGATTTTTTCAGAATCGCGATGAAGGACCATCAATCTGGATTCATCACGGTTTTTTGCCGGGAATTTTGCTACAAGTTCCTGTGGTAAATTGAATTTGTACTGGGATAACTTCATGCTTTGGATTAGGATTTTGATCGGTTACGATGCGAGCATCGTTATACGTAAAAAACACATTTTTGTTACAAAAGTTCTAATATTTCTGTAAACTTCTCAATTGTAGTGGCTTTCTCCACATTAAAAGTCCCTATTTGGGTCCTTCTCAATCCGGTCAGATGTGCACCGGACCCCAATTCTACCCCCAGATCGCGTGCCAGGGATCGGATGTATGTTCCTTTGCTGCAGGTAACTTCCAGGGTGATCTGGGGTGGTTGAAATGACAACAGTCTCATATGATAAATGTGGATCCGCTGGGGTCTCAGTTTTACCTCCTCTCCTTTCCTGGCCATGGCGTAGGCCCTCTTCCCGTCCACACTTTTGGCCGAGAAGAGCGGGGGGAGCTGATCCTGCTCCCCGGTAAACTTTTTCAATGCATCGCCAACTGCCTCCCTGGTGATGTGTTCCCATGGATAAGTGGCATCCACGCCGGTTTCCAGATCAAAGGAAGGGGTGGTTGCTCCCAGCCTGATCTCAGCGACATAGACCTTTTCCATCTCCTGGTAGCGGGTGATCTGTTTGGTCGACTTCCCGGTGCATATGATCACCAGCCCGGTAGCCAGGGGGTCCAGTGTTCCCGCATGTCCAACTTTGATTTTTGGTATACCCAATTTATGCCGAAGCAGCTTGCGTATCTTATTGACCACATCGAAGGAGGTCCAGTCCCGTGATTTATCGATCAATAAAACGGCACCTTCAAGAAATGTTTCGGGGCGACTGAAATCCATTGGATCAGGAAAATATGATAGATAATACTCCAACAGCGGCACAATATAAGGCGAACCAGTAGAGGTTACCCCTTTTGACTATTCTGATCATCCAGCTGCATGCAAGATAGCCTGACAGGTAGGCGGCCAGGAAACCTGCGATCAAAGAAGAAACTGCAATGACATTTTCCTGCGATCCGGATGTCATAGATGCGATGTCCATCAGGGCAGCACCGATGATGGGAAGCAAGACCATCAGGAAGGAGAATCTGGCAACTTCGCTGCGACCATTTTTTAATAGCAGTCCCGTTGAGATAGTGGCACCTGATCTGGATATGCCCGGTACGACGGCAGCTGCCTGTGCAATACCCATCAGCAGTGCATCGAGGAAAGGGATGGACTTCTGCCCCGACTTTACCAGTTGCGTGGAGATAAGCAAGATCGCGGTGACCAGCAACGCAACTCCAACCAGAAAGAGATTTCCTGAAAACAGGGATTCCACTTCATCCCTGAAAAATATTCCGATAAACAGCACGGGGACCATAGAGAGAAGAATTTTTGCGACGTATCGCGATTCCTCGTTCCAGCGAAAAGCAAACAACCCCCTGGTCAGATGGCCTATATCCCTGTAAAACACTGTGATGGTGCTCAAAACAGTGGCAAAATGCACCAGCACGGTGAAGGTGAGGTTTTCCTTCACTTCGACATTCAGCAGTACTTTCCCGATTTCCAGGTGTCCACTTGAACTAACAGGCAGAAATTCAGTAAGTCCCTGGACAAGCCCAAGGATCAAAGCTTCAATCCAATTCATATGGTATCAGGGGGTGTTAATCTTTGTCTCCTTTGGATCTGGGCTTCTTCATGATCGCCCAGATCTCAAAAACGAAACCGATAAGAACTACTATGGGGGCAAGCGTAATCCGCCTGAAACTGAAGATTTCATCTTCATTAAAGACGGTTGGATCATCAGATTTACCACCGATCATCAGTATAAATCCAAGTACGATGATCGCAAACCCGATAAGCAGAAGAATATAATTTTCCTTACTCAGGGCAAAGTGCTCATTACCGGTGCTTTTCTTGCTCATGTCCGCTAATATAACTTATCAATTTTAATATCCAGATATTTGTTGACTGCAAAGTAGGTGGAAATGGCGTTAATAACAATTCCCAGCAGGATCACCCCCAGGGCCAGGATTGCCAGCATATCATAATCCCTCAGGGATATGACACCTTCGAATTCCTCCTGCAGGAGGTAAACGAGTGTAAAGAGCAGGGCCAGGGCGATCACACTTCCGGTAAATCCGCTTGCTGCACCCCGAAACAGGAACGGTTTCCTGATAAAGCTACGTGTGGCTCCCACCAGTTGCATAGTATTAATAATGAACCGTTTGGAATAAATTGAGAGCCTGATTGTATTGTTGATCAGGGTGACCGAGATCAAAGTCAGCAAAATGGAGAATCCCAGTATCACCAGAGAGATCTGGCGAATATTCTCGTTTACTGCATAGAGCAAAGATTTTTTATAATACACCTCTTCAATGGAGTCGTATTGCAACAGGTCCTGTTCAATCATCATCACCGAGTCGGGGTTGGCCCAGGGCTGATGCAACCGGATCCTGATGGAGGGAGGCAACGGATTGTATCCGAGGAAACGAATGAAATCCTCTCCCAGCATCTGTTCCATTTCAAGGGCTGCTTCCTCTTTGGTCACATACTCTGTGGAAAGTATATATTCCCTGGCATCGAGGATTTTCTGCAGCTGGTATATATCCGCTTCTTTGACGTTTTCTTTCAGGATGACATTGAAGCCGATGCTCTCCATGACCTGTCTTCTGATATTCCTTCCATTGATCAGAAGCAAACCAACCATACCGAGCAACAGTAATACCAGTGAAATACTGATGATTGAGGTAATATAGGAACTGCGGATCCTCCTGGAGTATGTCTTGCTGTCTTTCTTTGACATGGCCGGTGAAAATGGCTCTGGCAAAGATAGAAATATTTTGGCTTCCGGTTACAGGTTATCCTTCGCCCAGGATCTTAATCCAGCCAAACCGGTCTTCCAGGTCACCTTTCTGAATTCCAGTGAGTGTATGGTATAATTTCGATGTGACCGGTCCGGGTTGCAACCCGTCGCCGTAAGAATAGGTTATCCCGTTATCGACATCCACGATTTTCCTGATGGGAGTGATAACCGCTGCGGTGCCGCATGCCCCCACCTCTTCAAATTCGGCAAGTTCCTCAACGGGTACCTGCCTTACTTCCACTTTCATCCCCATATCCTCAGCGAGTGTTTGAAGGCTTTTGTTCGTGATGGAGGGAAGGATGGAATGAGATTTGGGAGTCACGTATGTATTATCCCTGATCCCGAAAAAATTTGCCGGGCCGCACTCGTCAATATACTTTTTCTCTCTGGCATCGAGATACATGGCAGTGGCAAATCCTTTTTCATGGGCATCTGCTACAGAAGTCATACTGGCCGCATAATTCCCCCCCACTTTCAAGTGTCCCGTTCCCAGAGGAGCTGCGCGGTCATGATCCCTGCAGATCATGATGTTAACGGGTTTGAATCCCTCCTTGAAATAGGGGCCCACCGGCATAACAAAAACAATAAATGTGTATTCTTTGGCCGGACGCACACCCACTTCGGGGCCTGTTCCAATGAGTAATGGACGTATATAGAGCGATGCCCCTGTTCCATAGGGGGGGATGTATTTCTTATTCATGAGGACCACCTTTTCCACCGCTTCCTTAAATAGCGATTCCGGTACTTCTGCCAGCAATATCCCTCTGGCCGAGAGCCCCATTCTCCTGGCATTCTCGTCATGACGAAACACCCTGATGCGACCGTCAGCTCCTGTGAACGCTTTGAGTCCTTCAAATGATTCCTGACCATAATGAAGACAGGTGGCACCAATGTGCATGGAAATCGTATCCTCGGTGAATACCTCCAGCTTGCTCCATTTTCCCTCCTTGAAAACAGACCTGACATTATAGTCGGTCTTCATGATATTAAAGCCTAAGTTCTTCCAGTCAAGATTCATGGTCCTCCGGTTTGCTTGTGAAAAGAGACTCAAAAGTAAACATTCCCCCCTTCAGCGCCAATATTGTATTGATGTTTTAAAAAGATGTTTTAGATCCATCTTTCCTGCTCCAGTCTGGCCATTTGCTGGGATCCCGTTACCTCTCTCAATCTCCGTCCGGCTGTGGTAAAGTATTCGAATTCATGCAGTAATTCAAGTTGCTGATTCTTGAATTGTTGCCCGTTTATCTTCAATCCCGATTCTCTGAGTTCCTGGTAAAGCAACTTGATCTGATCCGGATAATCTGAGCGGCCAAGGTATTCCATTCTTGCATCGATCATAATTTGCTCGAGCTTATTTTTGGGTTCAAATGGCATTTTCGTGCAGAGTATCAGGTTGCAGATCTGGTCAATCTGAGATTCAGAATATTTGTACCGGGAAAGAAGTTCCCTTGTGATGACTACGGAGCGGTTTTCGAAATGGGTATA
>Ga0209536_100004436_pt1 | contig 22160 bp, 17 predicted proteins | sample DeeMarSeWOR28_12_FD_187461 | JGI IMG/M metagenome (GOLD analysis project Ga0209536, IMG submission 187461) | Marine sediment microbial communities from White Oak River estuary, North Carolina - WOR-2-8_12 (SPAdes) (version 2) | ecosystem: Environmental > Aquatic > Marine > Intertidal zone >... | reverse complement strand
AGTTCTCGTACTGCCGGTTCGCGACGATATCCATGCTGAAGTCGACCGGACGATTGAAGACGGTGAACGTCTTCTCGAACGCCAGGTTGATATCGAGACCACGTGCCGTCTGTGCATCGCGGTTGATGAAGCCCTGGTCGATGAAGTCGAGGAACGGTGTATCCGGGTTGTCAGGATCGGTCGCTCTGCGCGTAATGCGATCGCAGAACGCGCTGTTACCGGTCAGTGAACCGTAGCAGTCGCTCACGATGAACTGGGCGCTCGGCGGAACAATCGTGTTACGGATTTCGATCTCGTAATACGTCGCGCCCAGCGACAGCCCGAACGCGTTCGTGAACGGCTGATCCCAGGAGAAACCTGCCGACCAGGAGTCCGATTTCTCGGGATCGAGGTCCAGCGAACCGCCGCGAGCGGCTTCCACGCTGTAGGTGTTGAAGCCGTTGTTCTGCGCCACCGTCGGGTCCACGCCCTGCGCGAGACAGTTCGCAAGCACCTCCTGCTCGCGGGTGTCGTTGCCCGGGATGTAGTCGCCGGTGATCGGGTCGAGCGCGGCCTCCGGAATGAAGCAGGGGTCGAAGACGCTCGGGAATCCCGTCTGGGACTGCAGATACAACTCACGCAGATTGGGCGCGCGGAACGTGGTGCCGTAGGTCGCGCGGAGCAGCAGCGCATCGGTCGGACGCCAGCCCAGTTTTCCGGACCAGGTCCAGTTCTCGCCGTAGATCTCGTGATCCGTCAGGCGCGACGACAGGTTCAGGTTGAGTTCCTGGAAGCCGGGCGTTCCGGCGAAGATCGGTACTTCCACTTCGGCGAAGAGCTCGTTGATGTCGACAGAACCTACCGCGCCGCCGTCCGCGAAGAAACCCCACAGAAGCCCTTCGCTGGCGACTACATCGGGTGACGAGTCGATTTCGTCCTTGCGGTATTCGGCGCCGAGGCCAAAAGCGACCGGGCCGGCCGGGACCTCGAGGACATCGCCCGTCACGTAGGCCGTAACGATCGTCTGCTCGTACTCCGTGTCGAAGTCGCGATCGTCGAACAGGAAGTCGCGCTCGGCCTGCGTTGCGAAGTCGCCGCTCAGGGTACCCGAGCCGATCGGGTACAGCGACGGCGCGAGCAGGTCGACAGGCACACAGCCGGCTGTGGCGTCGGGCTGGAGTTCGTCGAGCGTCAGGCCCGTACGTTCTCCTACCGCGTTGGGGTCATTCAGTTCGCACGGCGTGCTGGTCAGCGAATAGATGCCCATCGCCGCGTCGAGACGGTCTGCACGGACACCCGGGCGGACGGACTCACCGGTCGAAAGCGAGTACGAGGCCGCCAGGTCGAACGTCCAGTTGTCGAAGCTGCCGAAGCTCATGAACGGCATGTCGCCACGAACGCCGAGCACGCCGCGCGTCTGGTCGACCGTCACATCGTTGAGGTTGCGGTCACCGCGAATCGAAACGATCGGAACAATGGCCGCAGGACCGATCGGACCACCGAAGGTCTGGTCGCAGCTGCCGCCAGCGCTCGGGTCGCAGCCGAAGGTATCGAGGACCTGCTGCACGAAGTTGGGGTTGTTCATTAACGCGTCCCAGGCCTCGCCGCAGTCCACGCCGCGAACGCCGGCGGGGTTACAGATGTTGAACGGGTTGTTAGCGGGCAGGACCGGGAACAGCTGCCCCTCGGCCGAGTTCACCGCGAAGTCGCGGCGAGCGTAAAGCACCTCGAAGTACGGCGTTATATTCGCCTCGCCCGAAAACGTGTATTCACCGAACGCCATGAAGCTCTGCGTCGATACGTCAGGCAGCAGGTCGGAATCCTGAAAGCTGTCGCCACGGATCAGGTCGTAGTCCTTGAAGGACACGTCCGTCGAACCGTCGCCGTTGCCGTCGACGCCGATGGCGCCGAACAGCGAGGACTCGGAGAACTCGGGCCAGCCGCCAGCGCTCTGCTGGTAACCGGGCGTGTAGTAGATGCTGCCGGCAGCCGGGACGGATACACGTCCGGCCAGCAGGCCGGCGGAGCAACCATCCCACTCCATGCCGTAGATCTCTGGGTAGAGCAGGGTCTCGGTACGAATCTCGCCGCTCTCGGTTACCTCGACGTCCTTTTGGCAGCCTTCCGTCCAGGGCCGGTCGCGCATTCTGACCCGCTCCCTGTCCACGTACTCGGCGCCAACGCCGATAAAGCCGCGGTCGAAGTTATGGCCCCAGACCGCGCTGAGCGTGTTTTCGAGGCCATTGTCGTGATGCGGCACTCGCGAGTAGGCCTCGATTTCGAAGCCGTCGAAGTCCTTGCGCAGGATGATGTTGGCAACGCCCGCGACCGCGTCCGAACCGTATACCGAGGACGCGCCGTCGAGCAGCAGGTCATACTGCTGAACCAGCGACGCCGGTACGAGGTTGAGGTCCGGTGCAAATGGAGCGCCTTCGACACCGGCGGGCGCCAGCCGGCGGCCGTTGACCAGGACGAGCGTACGGGCCGATCCCAGGCCGCGCAGATCGATGGTCGTTGAGCCCGGGCCGTTAGTGGTAACCAAGCCCCCGAACGTGAGGTCGACCTGCTGGCCGCTGGCCGCCGTCGATTCCTGCAGGATGTCTGCCGCATTAATGAGACCGACTTCGCGGGAAATCTGTCCCGTGATGATCTGCAGCGGTGAAATACTGGAGTAGGTGTCGCGTTTAAGGCGAGAGCCGGTAACGACGATTTCCTCGACGCCTTCCTCGTCTTCCGCAGTGGCCTCGTCTGACTCTTCCTGAGCCAGCGCCAGCGGCGAAATCGCCAGGCTTGCAGAAACAATAAAGCCGCCTAGAAGCCTAAGCCACGGCGACGCTTCTGGTCTATCCGTCATGGTTGTTCCCCATATGCCGTTTTGTCATGGGCCGCGACAATTCTGTTGACGTAACGATCGCAACCCGCCCACTTCAACTCCGCAACCGCCCCACGCCGCCATTTATTGTTGTTTCGACGCAAAAAAGGAAGCAGCGGTCTGACCTCGTCCAAATCACCGGATTTCAGCCAATGTGGCCGATACTAACAACGGGTCTGGACACTGTCTACTAACGACATGTACGTATGTTGTAGAATTACAACATATTATGGTTGCAACGGAAAATGTACCTTTGGCGTCCGATCTTCAGGTGGAAATCAGCGCCCTGTAGAACAGCCGGGCGGATACCAGGACGAGGAATAAGCCAAAGAAAACACTGAGCTTCCTGGCGGAAATGCCGTGCGCGATCCGGGCCCCGAGGGGCGCCATGAGCACGGTCGTGGGCGCGATCGCGGCCAGGCCGAGAAGATTGACATAACCCAGGCTCCCCGGCGGCAGCCTGGGATCGTCCAGGCCGGTCAGGATGAAACCGATTGTGCCCGGGAGGCTGATCACGAGGCCGAACAATGCCGCCGTGCCGACGGCGCGATGGATCGGTTCGTTGAACAGCGTCAGCGTCATCACCGAGAAGGTGCCGCCGCCGATGCCCATCATGCTGGAAAAGCAGCCGATGGCGGTCGGAATCGCGATCACCCACCGCGCACGGGGTACGCTCTCCGTGAGATTGCGGCTCTCCGGGAAGAACACCATCTTGGCCGCGACCAGCAGGGCGAGCGTCGCGAAGACGCCGGCCAGCACGCGGCTGTGAACCTGGGCGGCGATCCACGCACCGAGCAGCGCGCCGATGAGCACGAACACGGCCCAGCGCTTCACGACCTCCACATCCACCGCCCCACGCCGGTGATGTGCCCGCGCCGAGGATATCGACGTGGGTATGATCGTGGCGAGCGAGGTCGCCACGGCGACGTGCATGCGGATCGCGGGGTCCACGCCGAGCAGCCCGAGCACCGCCTCGAGCACCGGTACGATGACGATTCCGCCGCCGATGCCGAAGAGCCCCGCGAGCACGCCCGCCACGCAGCCCGTCGCGAGCATGGCAAGCGCGAGCGGGATCCAGTCTTCCATGTTAGCGCCGGCGGGTCAGAGGCCGAGTCTGGCGGCGTGGTGCCGCAGGTGCTCTTCTATAAAAGTAGAGATGAAGTAATAGCCGTGGTCGTAGCCGTCGTGAAATCGCAGCTCCAGGTCGAGGCCGCTCTCTGCACAGGCCTTCTCGAGCAGCTCGGGGTGCAGCTGCTCGGCGAGGAAGGGATCGTCATTGCCCTGGTCGACGAGGACCTTTCCCCAGTGGCTGGCATTGGTCGCGTTGCTGGCCACCTCGCTGGCGTCGTACTCCTTCCAGGTCACGGTATCGCTGCCGAGGTAATAGCCGAGCGCCTTGCGCCCCCAGGGTGAATTCAGTGTCGTGCAGATCGGTGCGAATGCCGACAGCGACCGGAACATGTCCGGGTTGCGCAACCCGACCGTCAATGCGCCATGACCGCCCATGGAGTGGCCCATTAGCCCGTGCCGATCGGAGTCGCCGGGGAAATGGTCGAACACGGCCGCCTGCAGCTCCTGCGTCACGTAGTCATACATATTGTAGTGACGCGACCAGGGTTGCTCGGTGGCGTTGACGTAGAAACCGGCGCCGAGGCCGAAATCGTATTCGCCGTCGGGATCGTCGGGCACGCCCTCGCCGCGCGGACTCGTGTCGGGCGACACCAGCATGATGCCGAGCTCGGCCGCGACGCGCTGCGCTCCGCTCTTCACCATGAAGTTTTCCTCGGTGCAGGTCAGGCCGGAGAGGAAGGTAACGACCGGCACCTTGCCGTTCGCCGCCTGCGGCGGCACGAACACGGAAAACCGCATGTCGCAGTGATTGGCCTCGGACGCATGCTTATAAAAGCCGATGCGACCGCCGAAGCAGTTGGTCTCGCTGAGCGTCTCGATAGTCATGGAGACGCATTATTGGTTCAGAGCTTCTGGAATACCAGTGTCGCGTTGGTGCCGCCGAAGCCGAAGCTGTTCGACATGGCCGTCCGGATACCTGCATCAAAGATCGTCTCGGTAACGGGCGGCATGTCAGCCAGCGCCGGATCGAGCTCGAACACGTTGATCGACGGTGCGATGAAGTCGTGTTCGAGCATCAGCAGGCAGTGAATGGCCTCCTGCACACTGGTCGCGCCGAGGGAATGGCCGCACATCGACTTCGAGGAGCCGTACTTCGGCATCTTCTCGCCGAACAGTTTCTGGATATTCTGTACTTCGACGATATCGCCGGCCGGCGTACTCGTGCCGTGTGTGTTTACGTAGTCGATGTCGCCCTCGACAGTCGCCCTGGCGAGCTCCATGCAGCGGTAGGCGCCCTCGCCCGATGGCGCGACCATGTCATGACCGTCGGAGGTCGCACCGTAGCCGACAATCTCGGCATAGATCTTCGCGCCGCGAGCTTTTGCATGTTCGAGCTCCTCGATGACGAGCATGCCGGAGCCGGACGCGCTGACGAAACCGTCCCGATTGGCGTCGTAAGGTCGTGATGCAGTGGTGGGCTCGTCATTGTACTTCGTGGACAGCGCACCCATCGCGTCGAACATGCTCGACAGGTTCCAATGCTCTTCCTCGCCCCCGCCGGCGAAAACAATGTCCTGTTTATCGAGCTGGATCTGTTCGACGGCATTACCTATGCAGTGTGCGCTGGTCGCGCAGGCCGAGGTAATGGAGTAATTCACGCCCTTGATCCTGAACGGCGTCGCGAGGCAGGCGGATACGGAGCTCGACATGGTGCGCGGCACCATGTACGGGCCGATGCGTTTCACGCCTCGGTTCCGGAGCGTGTCCGCGCTCGTGATGATGTTTTCGCTCGAGGCACCGCCCGAGGAAGCGATGAGCCCGGTGCGCGGGTTGGAGATGTCGCTCTCTTCGAGCCCCGCATCCTCGATAGCCCACTTCATCGCAATGTACGCATAAGCCGCTGCATCGCCCATGAAGCGCAGCACCTTGCGATCGATATGCTCCTTGATATCGATGTTGACGCTGCCGGACACGAGGCTGCGCAGCCCCATGTTCGCGAAGTTTTCGTTGTAGACGATTCCCGATCGTCCGTTTTTCAGGGAATCGGTAATCTCGTCCAAAGAATTACCTAGACACGATACGGCACCGATGCCGGTGACAGCGACTCGCCTCATGAGCAGTCCTTTTCTTAGAAGTTATCAGTTGACTGGAACAGGCCGACGCGCAGATCATCTGCCGTATATATCTCGCGGCCGTCTACGGAAAGGCTACCATCCGCGATCGCCATCGTCAGCTTTCGCGAGATGACCCGCTTGATATGCAGCTGATAGGTCACGAGTTTCGCCTTCTGCAGCACCTGCCCCGTGAACTTGACCTTGCCGACGCCGAGCGCGCGGCCGCGCCCCGGGTGACCCGCCCAGACCAGGTGAAAACCGACGAGCTGCCACAGGGCGTCAAGGCCGAGGCAGCCGGGCATCACCGGGTCTCCCTCGAAGTGGCAGTCGAAAAACCAGAGGTCGGGGCGGATATCGAGCTCGGCCTGCAGCTCGCCCTTGCCGTAGGCGCCGCCCTCCATCGAAATGTGCGTGATGCGGTCCAGCATCAGCATGGGCGGCAACGGCAGGCGGCCGTTCTCGGGCCCGAACAGTTCCCCATGACCGCTTTTTATGAGGTCTTCGTAGTCGTAGGAACTCTTGCGCTCCGGCAGCGGGGATGCGATGTCTGTCATAGGTCTGGCCATATGCCCTCCGGCGCTCTTGACGGGCTCGCGCCGATTAGCCCTTGATTTTATTCGTTTGCACGGCGCAAGACTTTGGAATTTGCGCCAAATTCCCTCAGGTCTTGTCGTAGTCGAGCAGCACGGAATCGCTTACGGGGCGTGACTGGCAGGCCAGGACGTAGCCCGATTCCACTTCCCACGGCTCGAGGCCGTAGTTGGCCGCCATCGTGACTTCTCCCTCGCGTACGTGGCAGCGGCAGGTCGCACAGACGCCGCCCTTGCAGGAATACGGCAGGTCGATGTCGTTGTCGGCTGCCGCATCCACGATGTTGTCGTCGTCACGGCGCATTTCGAACGTCTTCTTGTGACCGTCGATGATGATAGTGACGGTCGCCTGGTCCGCGGCTTTCTGCGCTGCCTTTGCAGCCACCTTGCCGCCTTTGCGCGGCACGCCGAAGCGTTCACTGTGAACGTGATCGGCAGGTATGCCCAGCTCCACGAGCGTCTCCGTAACCGCCTGGATCATCGTGTCGGGCCCGCAGACAAATGCTTCGGCAGGCTCGAGCCCCTTGCAGAAGTGCGCCCAGAGTTCGCGTACCTTGCCGGCATCCAGCCGGCCGGCCGCAATCGGGAATTCCTGGTCTTCCCGGCTGAAGACGAAGTGCAGCTGCAGCCGCTCGGGGTAGCGGTTCTTGAGCGCATACAGGTCCTCGATGAACATCGTCGTCGCCTGCTGGCGGTTGCCGTAAAACAGCACGAAGCGGCTCTGCGGCTCCGTTTCGAGAACCGACTTGATCATCGAGAGTATCGGCGTAATGCCGCTGCCGGCGGCAAACCCGAGGTAGTCCTTCGCATTGCCCTTGTCGAGGTTGACATGAAACTGGCCGGCGGGCGGCATCGCGTCGAGCGTGTCACCGACCGACAGCTGGCTCGCGGCATACTCCGAGAATGCCCCGCCGGGCTGCACGCGGATACCGATTTCGAGCGGCCGATCGTCCACTCCGGAGCAGATGCTGTAGGTCCGGCGGAGTTTCTTGCCGTCGATACTGATCTGGAACGGCAAATGCTGTCCCGGCAGGAACTCGTAATCGCTTTCGAATTCCGCGGGCACGGCAAGCGCGATACGGACCGAGTCCGTGGTCTCGCGCTCGATGCGTTCGATGGTGAGCGTATGAAACTGTTTCATCTAGATGCACTTGAAGTATTCGAAGGGTTCGAGGCATTCGCTGCAGCGATACGACGCCTTGCATGCCGTCGAGCCGAACTCGCTGACCCGTTCCGTCGCCGTCGCGCCGCAGCGCGGGCAGGCTACCTGGCGCTCGCCCCGCAGCAGCGCGCGCTTGCCGGCGCCTCGCTCGGGCGGTGCGATGCCGTAGCCACGCAGCTTTTCGCGGCCCTCCTCAGAAATCCAGTCGGTCGTCCACGGCGGTGACAACACGCGCTTTATCTCGACGTTATCGACACCATGGTCGTGCAGGGCATCCAGAACGCTTTTCTCGATTACCTCGGTGGCCGGGCATCCGGAGTAGGTCGGCGACAGTGACACGGTCACCCTTTCCCCGATCTCCACCTCGCGGACGATGCCGAGATCGGTGATCGACAGCACCGGAATTTCCGGGTCGGCCACCTGGCCGAGCCAGCGCAGGATCTCGTCCCGGCTGTAGGCAGCCGCTACCAACTCGCACCCGGATGCGAACGCTGCAGGTACTGCATCTCGGCAATCATGTAGCCGAGGTGCTCCGTGTGGCGCCCGGCCTTGCCCCCCGACGCCATGCCGCCATCCCCTGGCTTTTCCAGCGTGGCGTTGATGAGTATCGCGTCGATATCGGCGAGCCAGCGCTTGCGGAGTTCCTCCAGGTTCGGGCCGCCCCAGGCTTTCTCCATGATGGTGTCGATCTCGTCCGCCTCGAACATCTCGCCGGTGTAACGCCACAGCTGGTTCACCGACTCCTGTATACGCCGATGGCTCTCCTCGGTACCGTCACCGAGCCGTACGAGCCACTGCGTGTTGTGGCGCAGGTGATAGCGGATTTCCTTTTCGGCGCGCGCGGCAATCTCGGCAACGCGCGCATTCTCGCAGCCAGCCAGTGCTTCGAGCTGTGCGAAATAGAACAGCTCGAACAGGACCAGCCTGGTGATCGAGTCGCCGAAATGACCGTTCGGCTGCTCGAGCAACAGCAGGTTGCGGAACTCGTTTTCGTCGCGCAAGAACGCGAAATCGTCCTCGCTGCGGCCCTTACCCTCCAGTTCACCGGCGCAGGTGTAGAACATGCGTGCCTGGCCGATGTAATCCAGCGCGAAATTCGCATTCGCGAGCTCTTCCTCGAGCTCCGGATACGCGGCAACGAGTTCGATCATGCGCTGGCCCAGCACCAGCGCGTTGTCGCCGAGGCGCGTCACGTAAGCAAGCAGGGCGCTTTCCTTGTTCACAGGTTCTCGACCCCGTCAGGCATGTCATAGAACGTCGGGTGCCGGTAGATCTTGTCCTCGGCGGGCTCGAAGAACGCGGCCGTCTCTGCCGGGTCCGACGCCACGATCTGGCTGGATCTCACCACCCAGATGCTCACCCCCTCGCTGCGGCGCGTATAGGTGTCGCGCGCCGCGTCCAGTGCCATCTGGTCGTCGGCGGCGTGGATGCTGCCGGCATGACGATGGCTCAGCCCCGACTTGCTGCGGATGAAAACTTCGTACAGCGGCCATTCCTTCTCAGACATTCGTGTGTCCCCTAAGCCGCATCTTTTGCGGCATGCTTTTCGGCGTAGGCACGCGCGGCTTCCCGCACCCAGGCGCCGTCGTCGTGCGCCTTGCGGCGCTTCGCCATGCGCTGCTGGTTGCACGGGCCGTTGCCCGCAAGCACGTCGTGAAATTCCTGCCAGTCGATCTCGCCGTGCCGGTAGTGCCCCGTTTTTTCGTCGAACTCGAGTTCGTCGTCCGGCACCTTCAGGCCCAGGAACTCGGCCTGCGGCACGGTGACGTCGATGAACTTCTGCCGCAGCTCGTCGTTGGTGAATCTCTTGATCTTCCATGCCATCGACTGCGCGGAGTGCTTCGAATCCTTGTCGCTCGGGCCGAACATCATGAGCGACGGCCACCACCACCGGTTCAGCGCGTCCTGGGCCATCGCCTTCTGCTTGTCGGTGCCGTTGCACAGCGACACCAGGATGTCGAAACCCTGGCGCTGGTGAAAACTCTCTTCCTTGCATACGCGGATCATCGCCCGCGAATAAGGCCCGTAGGAACAGCGGCACAGCGGGATCTGGTTCATGATCGCCGCACCGTCCACCAGCCAGCCGATCGCGCCAATGTCGGCCCAGGTCAGAGACGGGTAGTTGAAGATGCTCGAGTATTTCGCTTTGCCGCTCAGAAGGTCGGCCACCATCTGGTTGCGGGAAACGCCGAGCGTTTCCGCCGCACTGTATAAATAGAGCCCGTGACCGGCCTCGTCCTGGATCTTCGCGAGCAGGATGGCCTTGCGCTTCAGCGTCGGCGCGCGCGTCAGCCAGTTGCCTTCCGGCTGCATACCGATGATCTCGGAGTGTGCGTGCTGGGATATCTGCCGCACGAGCGTGCGTCGGTAAGCCTCCGGCATCCAGTCTTTCGCCTCGATCTTCTCCTCGGCGTCGATGCGCGCCTGGAACGCCGCAAGCTGCTCCGGCGTCTCCGCGCCCTGGCGGGCTCCCGCCGCCCTGTCCTTCTGGTCAAGACCTTGTGTGTACACGATTCATCCTCGAACAGTCTGTAGGAGCGCCTCTCGAGGCGCGATCCCGGGGCAAAAACCGGTGACGGTCCGAAGACCGCTCCTGCGGCAGCCGCCGAATGGGGCCGTTAATCTGTCACGCTTTTTGACAATTTTCAACGCTGTTTGTATCAGTTTTATTACTCCGGGGCGAGCAGCCTTGCGCCGCGGCTCGCCGAGCGGCCGCGGAACACGGCGACGACCTCGTCGCCCTGGTTGCGGACGTCGACGGTATAAAAGCCGCTCTTCCTGCCGCGGTAGTCTTCGCGGGCCAGTGCCCGCAACCGGTCGCCGAGACGCGCCGGTCGCAGGAAATCGATGCTTGCAGCGGCCGCGAACGTCAGGTCGTCATACGCGTTGCACGCGAATGCGAATGCCGTATCGGCCAGCGTGAACAGCAGACCGCCGTGGCAGACGTCGAATCCGTTGACCATGTCCTCCCGCACGGTCATGTGAGCGACCGCCTCGCCCGCCCGGGGAATCTCGACACGGATCCCGAGCGCCTGCGACGCCGCGTCGTTCGTGAACATCGCCTCGGCGCAGCGTTTTGCTATTACGGTGGTTTCCATGTCAGGCACTCTTCCTCTGTGTCGAATCCGCGAGGCCGCCGAAGCGCTGCAGGTAATTTCCCGCCGGCGGCGGCAGCGGCCCGTCAGCCGTTTCCATGACTTCGCCGAGATAGTCGTCCGCGGCCGCGTGAAGACCCCGGTACAGGTTACGGCAGAGCTGGTACGCCGCCGTGCCGTGCCAGCCGCCAGGCAACAGGTCGTGGGGCAGCTGCGGGTCGCGAAGCAGCACTTTACGATACTCCTGAATCAGCAGCGTTCGCATCACGAAAGCGGTGCGCGGGTCGATCTTGCGCGTCTTTTTCAGGGCATTGAACAGTGGCCGGAACATCGTCACGAAGTTCTCGTAACGCTTGTCGATATCGTCGAGGTTCCAGGCTGCCGCCGCCAGCTTGCGCATCGAGGCATCGCTTCTTACCGTGTGCCCCGACAGGATCACCACCTCGTCCGCGGCCCCTGCTCGTTGCAGCGTGATCTCCAGGTCCGATTCGTCCGGCGCCGGGTGTGCCAGTATGTTGGCGGAAAGCGCACCAAACCCGAGCCAGCCGCACTCTCGGCGCAGCGTTTCTTTGACCGCCGCATCGAGATTGGATAACAACAACAGGCACCATTGTCCATCCCAGTCCGTTTCCGGTTCACCGTAGATGCGATGCGTGGCGGCGCGAAACTTCTCGCGACCTTCGTCGGTGAGGCTGTAAAACGACCGCCGGCCGACCTGCGAAGACTGCAGCCAGCCGTCTTTCACGAGCCGGAACACCGATGTGCGCACGAGCCGTTCATTGATCCCGAATTCGGCCATGGCGCGAATGAGGCTGCCGAGCCAGACAGTACCGCCGCGTGGGGCGATCGAATCGCCAAACACGGTGGTGATGAGAGAGCCTGCACGCAATGTCGGCCGGGATCGGAACTCTTCCAGGATCAGGTTGCAGGCTGAATCAATCGTCATCGCAGAGCGCACTTGCTTTCGAGTCTGACGACCGTACAATTTGATACAGAATAATTCAATTCTCTTCTTGTTTTGTATCCCACCGGACCGGCCAGTGCGGCCGCCCAGGAGTCGTAATGATGAAGCTCGGCAATCTCGCGCAGGACCGCTGGATCGAAGGTGACGGCGACGGCAAGGCATTGAGCAGCGCCGTCACCGGTCAGCCGATTGCGAGCATCAGCAGCGACGGACTCGACTTTCGCGGCATGCTCGAACATGCGCGCAGGGTCGGCGGCAGCCATCTCAGGAAGATGACCTTCCATGAGCGCGGCGACATGCTCAAGGCGCTCGCCCAGTACCTGATGGAGCACAAGAAGGAGTTCTACGGGCTCTCGACGGAAACCGGCGCGACGCGAGCGGACAGCTGGATCGATATCGACGGGGGTATTTCCACGCTGTTTGTCTTCTCGAGCAAAGCCCGGCGCGAAATGCCGAATGACCATGTCTACCTCGACGGGCCGCCGGAGCAGCTGTCGCGCAACGGCACCTTTGTCGGGCAACACATCTACACGCCGAAGCTCGGTGCCGCGGTGCACATCAACGCGTTCAACTTCCCGGTATGGGGCATGCTCGAGAAGCTCGCGCCCACACTTGCAGCGGGCGTCCCCGCCATCGTCAAGCCGGCATCGAGCACGGCCTACCTGACCGAGCTCGTGGTCAGGCGCATCATCGAATCCGGGATACTGCCACCGGGAAGCCTGCAGTTGATCTGCGGCGGCGTCGGTGATCTCTTCGAACACCTGAACTGCCAGGACACGATCGCTTTCACCGGTTCCAAGAGCACGGCGGAGAAACTGCAGCAGCATCCCCGTGTCATCAGTGAGTCCGTTGCCTTCACGGCCGAGACCGATTCGCTCAATGCCTCGATACTCGGTCCGGACGCGGTCCCGGGCACGCCCGAGTTCGACCTCTACATAAAAGAGGTGGTTCGGGAGATGACGAGCAAGGCCGGGCAGAAATGCACCGCGATACGGCGCATTATCGCTCCCGCCGCGATTGCCGGCGAGCTGGTGGACGCGTTGTCGACGGCGCTCGGGCAGGTGAGCATCGGCAACCCGGCAAACAAGGAAATCGGCATGGGCGCGCTCGCGAGCCTCGGGCAGCGCGACGAAGTCCGCGCGCGCATCGGCGACCTCGCGACGGAGGCCGATATCGTCTACGGCGGGCGCGAGGACTTCGAGGTCCTGGATGCGGACGCCAAAAAAGGCGCGTTCTTCATGCCGACCTTGCTGCATTGCGAGAAGCCCATGCGCTCGTCTGCCGTGCACTCGGTGGAAGCGTTCGGTCCGGTAAGCACGATACTTCCCTACGACACGCTCGACGAAGCCATCGAGCTGGCGCGCATGGGCGAAGGGAGCCTGGCCGGCTCCATCGTCACCAATGACGACGAGGTTGCGCGCGAACTCGTCCTCGGCACTGCCGCGTATCACGGCCGTATTCTCGTGGTTAACCGTCACTGCGCGGACGAGTCCACCGGCCACGGCTCACCGCTGCCGCACCTCGTCCACGGCGGTCCGGGCCGCGCCGGCGGCGGCGAGGAAATGGGTGGCGTCCGGGGCATCAAGCACTACATGCAACGCACGGCCATCCAGGGCTCGCCCGAGACCCTGTCGGTCATCGGGCATCGCTGGTTGCGCGGCGCGGACGAGAAGGACCCCGGTGTGCACCCGTTCCGCAAGACGTTCGAACAACTCGAACTCGGCGATACCTTCCGGAGCGGCCTGCGCGAAGTCTCGCTGGACGACATCGATCATTTCGCCGAATTCACGGGCGACACCTTCTACGCTCACATGGACGAGGTCGCAGCCGCGAAGAACCCGTTTTTCGAGGGCCGCGTCGCGCACGGCTACCTGATCGTCTCGTTCGCAGCAGGCCTGTTCGTCGACCCGGACTTCGGGCCGGTACTCGCGAATTACGGTATCGATGACCTGCGCTTTATCACGCCGCTCAACCACGGAGACTCGATGCGGGTTCGCCTCACCTGCAAGCAAAAGACCTTGCGTGGCGATACGGGCTATGGGGAAGTTCGCTGGGACACGGAGATCACAAACCAGGACGACGAGATCGTCGCCCAGTACGACGTACTGACGATGGTGGCGACCGACGCGCACTGGGCATCGGTGCAATAGCGGAGCCCGTCAGGCATCGACCGGATTCGCGCTTTCCTTTTCCTCCACCCGCTGCAACAGCGCCGCGTAACGTGGATTGCCGCGCAGTGACACGAGATCCTCGTCGTTACGCATCCAGTCGGAACTGACCGTACCGTGTTCTACGGCTTGCTGGAGGTAATCGAGCGATTCCTCCACTTCGCCCAGCGTCGCGAAGTTGCACGCTACGTTGTAAAGGACAATCGGGTCGTCCGGATCGAGTTCGAGCGCCCGGCGCAACCATCGCTTGGCCCGCTCTGTCTGGCCGAGGACGATCAACGAGCCGGCGCCGAGGTGCAGTCCACGAGCGTCGTCCGGATGCCACTCGAGGTGTTTCTCCAGCACTTTGACGGCCTCCCTCGCCTCCTCTATGGCAAGCGCCTTATGCCCGGTGCCGCGCAAAATCTGGACCCTCAGGCAGCGTGACTGGTAGTCGGCAGGATCGGTATCGGCGGCCTTTCGGAACAACTCCGCCGCACCGTCCATATCGCCCTGGTGAAATCGCGTGCGGGCGTAATAGTAGTAAGCCTCGAACAGGCGTGGATTGAGCTCGAGCGCCTTGCGAAACGCTGCTTCCGCATTTTTGAAATCGCGGGCCACAAGACAGGCAAGTCCGCGCGAAGCGTGCGCCTCCGCGAGTTCCGGGCCGAGCTCCAGCGCCCGTTTGCTCGCCCGATCCGCCTGCTGCGCGTGCACTGGATCCGGATCGACGTACATCATCAGGAACGAGTGGCAATCGGCATAGCCCGCCCACGCGAGCGCGAAATTCGGATCGATGTCGAGTGCCTGCCAGAACATCTGCCTCGCATGCTCGATGTCGACTTTGTGAAAGCGCTTGAAGAACTGCCGCCCCCGCAGATAGTAGTCGTATGCGTCAATATGCGTAGGCGGAACCGCGCGTATCGCCTGCTTCTCCTGCTCACTGATGGTTTCAACGAGCGCTTCGGCAATGCTTGCCGCGATTTCGTCCTGGATTGCGAACACATCCTCGAGGTCTTCGTCGAACTCCCTCGACCAGATGTGATAACCGTCGGCCACCTTCACGAGCTGTGCCGTCACGCGGAGCTTGCGGCCTGATTTGCGCACGCTGCCCTCGAGGATGGTTTTCACGCCCAGCTTGCGACCGATGGCCCTCACGTCACCCGCCTGCGAACTGAACTGGAATGACGATGAACGCGCAGCGACATGCAAATCGCGAATGCGCGTGAGCGCGCTGAGGATCTCTTCGGCCACCCCCTCACAGAAATATTGCTGGTCTTGCGTCGGACTCAGATCGAGAAATGGCAACACGGCGATTGACGGCGAGTTGTCGTCTGCGGCCCGGTCCGGGCTCGGAATCCTGTCGCGACGGATGCCCCGTGGCGTGATGTCGTACATCCATGCGAGAACCAGGGCGACGGGAAATCCGGCGACGACCAGCACAATGAGGGTGGGCATCACCCATGCCGGCACGCCGAGCGGATCGAAAGTGACCTCGCCGATCTGCAGAACTACCCAGCCCACGATCGCGTAGGCCACAATCACCGGGTAGACTTCGCGACGCTTCAGCTCTTTCGACAGCCAGCGCCACGACAACCTGGTCTTGTTTTTCGTCGCCGATGACATTTTTCCCCCACCGTTATCCTGAAAATGGCGGCAAGAAAAAGAATGTCAAGCCCGGTCAGGCTGTTCCGTACTTTGTCTCGACCTCGATGCCGACTTCCTTGAGGAACCCGGTGGGCAGTATGCCGCCGGCGCACACGATGACACCGTGATTCGGCAAGATCACCGGCTTGCCGTCGACATCGATCGCGACGGAATCCTTGCGGATTTCGCGCACGTTGGATTGCATCAGCACGTTCATCCGCCCTTCGGCTGCCAGCTGCGCCACCTTGTCCCGGTTCTTTGATTTCGCGCGCGTGAACGCGGGCGAACGGTACGAGAGGGTAACCGTGGTACCGGGCTGCTCCGCGATAGTGTGTGCGGCCTCGAGCGCACTGTCACCGCCGCCCACAACCAGTATGTGCTGGCCCCTGTATTGTTCGGCATCCATGAGACGATAAACGACTTTCGACTGATCCTCGCCCGGCACACCGAGTTGTCGTGGCGTTCCGCGTCGACCAATCGTCAACAAGACGGCGCGAGTCTTGTAAGAGGAACCTGACGTGACGACCTCGAATGACCTGCCGTCAGGCAGACGATTGATGGCAGTCACGCGTTCATTGTAATTGACCTTCAATCCGGTACTTGCCTCGACCCCCTGCCAGAACTCCAACAACTTCTCCTTGCTGGTTTCGGTGAACTTCATCTTGCCGACGATGGGCAGTATTGCCGGGCGCGTCATGACCAGCTTGCCTCGCGGAAAATGCGCGACGGTTCCCCCCAGCGAGTCCTGCTCGAGCGTGACGAAATCGAGTTTTGCCTTTAGCGCGCCGAGTGAAGCGGCGATACCGGCTGGTCCTGCACCGACAATCACCAGGTCGTGTCGACCGGCGACACCGAGACCATCGAGCCCGGTGATCGACTCCAGCGCCTGGCGGCCTTGCTCGATCGCGTTACGGATCAGCCCCATGCCGCCCAGCTCGCCGGCGATAAATATTCCCGGGATGTTGGTTTGAAAGTCGGGCTGGACCGTCGGGATGTCGACACCGCGCTTTTCCGTGCCGAATACGAGTTCAATTGCGCCGACGGGGCATGCTTTCTGGCACGCGCCATGCCCTATACAGTTCGATGGACCAACGAGATGTGCTTTGCCGCGGATCATGCCAAGCACCGCATGGGCATATTGTTCCGGACAGGCTGCCACGCACGAACGGCAGCCGATGCATTTATTGATGTCGATAACCGGATGCAGCGACGGCGGTTCGGTCATGCTCGCCTCGATTGCTTCCTGGGCCGCCCGAATACTGGCCTCTTCGCGGCGTCTGCTCGAGCGCAAATACCAGAGGAAGATTGCAACAACCGGTATCAAGTAGAGAACAGCGAGTAGCGGATTCATTTATTGGTGTAACACCGACGTGCTGCAAAGACGACAAAGCCTAGCAGCGACATACGCGACATTGTGCGGAAATCTTTCACAATTTTGGATCACCATTATCAAGTGATGTACGCGCGAAGCAGGCAAATGCCCGGCCATACCGAGCGAATAGTCCATCCACTCCAGACTGCAGCACGCATCGAGCAAATGAAACATGACGCTCTCGCCACGCAGAACCCCCTGTTTTCACGATGAATTCTCGATGCGCGCAAGATTCCCGATTGGAGGCGTGTGGACGATATGACGAAAGTGTGAGGCAGTATGGGTCAATAACCTGAGTTCGGACTAAGGTATTTTCGACCGCGTCATGGATTGAGCCATCACTTCGCTCGGGCATCCATTGGCACAACGTATTTGGAACTGTCGGCAATTGGCGACAGAACGGACGCGTGTATCTGTACGATCCGTTCCGCTGCAAATTTTTCCGACATTTTTGGAACCTTATACATCCCGGTTTCGTGCATTGGATATAGGTGGGTTTGTCGTGGAATAAAACCTCGGATCCGAAAGACTCTCATAGGTGTTCTATCAATGAACCTCGTGTTCTTCTGTATCACATTGACGATGATTCTGATTGCGATGTCGTTTGCGGCGACACCACTGATTTCTTCGTACGGTAAAAGCAACGCGGGCTTTGCGAAGTTTTCATTGTTGGCGATCATCGGTCTAATTGGCTTCGCCCTCGCCCTGTACGCCGCGATTGGCAGCCCGGGCCTGGAGAGCAAGACACCGGACGTTGATGCTGTGGGCGCCACCGCGTCTCGAGGCGAGGCCACCGCAGCGCGTGAAAAAGCCGCTTCCGTTGAAATATTGCTGGCCGGATTGGAGGAGCGGCTCCGTTCGAACCCGGATGATGGAAAAGACTGGCTGTTGCTGGCGAAATCCTATGAACACGTTGGGCGGAACGCCGATGCCGCGCAGGCCTATCGCAAAGCGGTTGCTCTCGGGGTTACGGATGAGGTTTTGGATGCGCGCCTCGACGCCGATGAGCCGGCAGCCGCGGATGCCTTTACCGAGATCCGCGGACGCTTGAGCTATGTGCAATCGGTCGCCGACCGGATCGAGCCAGATGACGTCGTATTCATTACCGCAAAATCCGAGGGCAATCCGATGCCACTCGCCGTATTGCGGAGATCCGCATCGGAGCTTCCGTTTGATTTTGTGCTGAGTGACGAAGCTTCAATGGTCAAGGGCGGCGGCATTTCAGCGGCGAGCGAAATTGTCGTGACTGCGAAAGTCTCGAAGTCGGGTGACGCGCTGAATACCGCTGCCGATCTGCAGGCGAAAGCGGGACCAATGGGTCCTGGTAATGCGGGTTTCCTGGAACTCGTTATCGGCGCTGCCGGAACGGACATGAAATAGAGAAGAGATTTGGGAATCCGCAGTTATGAATGAAACAGTCCTGGATCGTCCCGTCGCGATGTCTCAGCCTGCGGCAAAATCAGTCAACAAACGGCCGCGCCGGGGTAACGGCGCATTGCGCTGGTACAGCATGCTGACAGTACTGATCGTGGCGGGCTGGTATGCGCGCGACTTCAACGTCATCACGCCCGAGAAAGGTATCGGTTACTGGCTGGGAATCGCTGGTGGCTCGCTCATGTTGTTGCTCCTGCTGTACCCGTTGCGAAAGCGTATACGCTTCCTGCACGGCCTGGGCGCGACAAAGCACTGGTTTCGTATGCACATGGTCTTCGGATTGGTCGGTCCGCTGTTGATCCTCTACCACAGCAACTATCAACTCGGTTCCTTCAACAGCCAGGTCGCTTTCTACTGCATGTTACTCGTCGCAGGCAGTGGCATCATCGGGCGCCATTTCTATGCCGCCATACATCGCGGACTGTACGGAAGAAAGACCTCACTGCAGGAATTACAGAAGGACCTGAAAACCTCTGTAGAGAAGAGTCACGGACTCGCGAAATTTATGCCGAAGCTGGTCGCGCGACTGGACAAGTTGTCTGCCGAACTTCAGAGCGACAGGATCCGGCAAACCATCGGCATTCGCCGCAGTTTGAAATGGACATTCACGCACAGTCTCATACGGCTGTCCCTCATGTGGACGGCACACAGGGAGCTGCAGGTGGCGGCTGTGCGCTACCCGGTCGTCGCCCGGGAACGAAAACGCATTTATCGAACCGCTTCGCGGTATATCCGCGACTACACCATTCTCACCGGCAGAGTCGCGCAATACTCTTTCTACGAGCGTTTGTTCGGTCTCTGGCATGTACTGCATCTGCCTATTTTTTTCATGATGGTGCTGTCAGCGCTCGTGCACGTACTCGCGGTTCACATGTACTAGAAACGGTGATGTTAGCCGCATGAGATATGGACTTCTTCTCACTGGAATAACGATGGCATTGGCGATACTGGCTCACAAACCCGCTCATGCCCAGATCGAAACGCTGGTTATGCCGGGGAAAGTCATCGAGGGCCATGCCGAGTATGAGAGCGAGTGTGCTTTCTGCCATCAGAAGTTCGAGAGAGGCAAACAACGCGCACTATGCCTCGATTGCCACGAGGAAATCGCCGCGGATATCGAGAAACCCGCGGGCTTCCACGGACGATTCAGGAGAGCCGGGAACGCGCCCTGTGCGAGGTGCCATACCGATCACGAAGGTCGCGATGCCGATATCGTTGAACTCGACGAAGCGAGCTTCGACCACGACTTCACGGACTTTCCGCTGCTCGGCAAGCACGCAGAAAGCGAATGCTCTGAGTGCCACGCGGATGACGCAAAGCACCGCAATGCACCCAACGATTGCTACGCGTGTCACGAAGAAGACGATTCGCACGGCGGAACGCTCGGCACGACTTGTGGCGATTGTCATTCGCCGGTGGAATGGCAGGACGTCGAATTCGATCACGCCACGACCAACTATCCGCTGATTGGCATGCACCAGGAGCCCGCGTGCCTGGATTGCCACGCCGACAACACGTTCAGGGACACACCGACCGAATGCTACGACTGTCATGCGGAATACGACGCGCACGACGGCAAGAGCGGCAACGAATGCGGCAACTGCCACAACCCCAACGGCTGGGACGACACCAGCTTCGATCATAATCGCGACACGAACTTTATTCTCGACGGCAAACATGCAGAGCAGAGCTGCGATGACTGCCATGGCGAGGATCCATTTGCCGACCAGCTCGATCTGGCCTGCATCTCATGCCATATCGAAAACGACCATCACGACGGTCATTTCGGCGAGAACTGCGACACCTGCCACGCCAGCAGCGGCTGGGCCAACGTCCGTTTCGACCACGAGGAAGTCGCCGGTTACGAGCTGATCGGTGCGCATGGCGAAGCCGAGTGTTCCGCCTGCCATATCGAGCCGTTATTCGAAGTGGAACTGGCCCGCGACTGTCTCACGTGCCACGAGAAAGACGATGCTCACGAGGGCTCACAAGGCACCCGGTGCCTCGACTGCCACAGTGAGTTGTCCTGGAAGGATGACGTGTTCTTCGACCACGACCTCACCCGTTTTCCATTATTGGGCAGGCATGCGGACACGGACTGCGGCGATTGTCACGAATCGCACGTGTTCCGCGATGCCCCCGAACACTGCATCGGTTGCCACCGCGAAAACGACTCGCACCAGGGACGATTCGGTGAAGCTTGCGCACTCTGCCACAACCCGGTCGACTGGCAGCAATGGCTGTTCGATCACGACAAGCAGACCAGCTTTCCGCTCGACGGCGCTCACGCTGCGGTTGCATGCGAGAGCTGTCATCGGCAGTCACTCACTACGCAGACGCGCCTGGGCCAAAACTGCGCGGACTGTCATCGTTCGGACGATATTCACGACGGTGAATTCGGACCCGACTGCGGCCGCTGTCACACGGCCGACTCTTTCCGGGATGTGAGGTCAATACAATGAACAGACCGGCTCGACTCCCGATTTCAATTCTGCGATTCGCCAGCCTGGCGGCGTTGTTGCTGCTCTCTCTGGGCCATCCCCCACAGGCAGCGGCGCAGGAACAGTTTGACCACTTCAGTACCGGGTTCCAGCTGGACGGCGCTCACACCAACGTCAGCTGCGATCGCTGCCACACGGGCGGCAAATTCCAGGGCACGAATCCCGCGTGTATCAGCTGCCATTCGGCGATCGGAGCAGTACAGGCGACAGCGAAACCCGTCAATCACATCTCCAGCTCCGAAATATGCGCCGACTGCCACACGACAGCTGCCTGGAGCCCCGTCGCATACATGGATCACGCCGCCGTGACAGGCAGCTGCATGAATTGCCATAGCGGACTCATCGCGACCGGAAAACCGGCGGGACACATCCAGTCGAGTGACCAATGTGACGATTGTCACCAGACGGTGGCCTGGATACCGGCAGCCTTCGATCACAGCAACATCTCGGGCGGATGCTTCGGCTGCCACAACGGCGTTGACGCAACCGGCAGAAATGCCACCCATATCGCCACGACAAATGTCTGCGAGGATTGCCACAACACAGCGGCTTTTGCGCCCGCGACGACAGTCGACCATACGCAGGTCATCGGTGCCTGCTTTGCCTGCCACAATGGCGCAACTGCAGCCGGCAAAGATCCGATGCATATCACCAGCTCGGACAATTGCGACGAATGTCATACGACTGTGGCATGGACGCCGGCCGCATTCGATCACGCCAACGTCTCGGCCCCCTGTTTCAGTTGCCATGACGGCGCGCAGGCGACCGGCAAGGACCCGAACCACATCAGTACTACCAATCTTTGCGAAGACTGCCACAATAATGTGGTCTGGACGCCCGCTGACGCCGTCGACCACACCCAGGTCATCGGAACCTGCTTCTCCTGCCATAACGGCACGATCGCAAGCGGCAAGAACCCGACACATATCACGAGCGGCGATAACTGCGACGACTGCCACACGACCAACGCCTGGGTGCCGGCAAATTTCGATCACACCAATATCAATGGCAACTGCTTCGATTGCCACAACGGTACGGATGCAACCGGCAAGGACCCGAACCACATCAGCACTACCAATCTCTGCGAAGACTGCCATAACAACGTGGTCTGGGCGCCCGCTGACGCCGTCGACCACATCCAGGTCATCGGAACCTGCTTCTCCTGCCATAACGGCACGATCGCGAGCGGCAAGAACCCGACACATATCACGA
>Ga0209536_100004434_pt1 | contig 22165 bp, 15 predicted proteins | sample DeeMarSeWOR28_12_FD_187461 | JGI IMG/M metagenome (GOLD analysis project Ga0209536, IMG submission 187461) | Marine sediment microbial communities from White Oak River estuary, North Carolina - WOR-2-8_12 (SPAdes) (version 2) | ecosystem: Environmental > Aquatic > Marine > Intertidal zone >... | reverse complement strand
GGCGGCGGGCAAACCCGGCGAGGCTGGTCGCGGGGTCGCCACTGCCGATCGCGGTTTGCACCGCCTTCGCGCCCTCCTTGCGCGCCAGTCGCCTGGCTTCCTGCAAAATGCGGTCGGCGGCATTGCGCATGATCGCATCGCGGGCATTGAAAAAGGATTCGAAGTCGGGATCGGAGCGCAGCTCATCCGGCAACTGCATGTCTCGTATCACGTTCAAAATCAGCAGCTCTGATTCATGTTGCACGGACAGGCGGGAGGCAAAAACTACCGCACGACTCGACGCGGCGGAAGCGTCGGTCGCAACCAGTATTTTCTTGATCATCTAGCGAGGGCACCACTGCAATGCCGGAAAATGCGTATTAAGCCCGCAAGTCCTGAATTCTGCAAGTCGAAAAAAATCACAGCAACTGGGTAGCGAGCGGTAATTCCGTGCTGTATTTGATGCGCGTCACGGCGACGTTCGAATTGATATCGCGCACCAGCGGAATCTGGATCAGGTGGCGGCGCAGAAAGCGGTCGTAATGCCTGATATCGCGGGTAATTATCTTGAGGAAATAATCGGCCGATCCGGTTACCGAGTAGCACTCGACCACCTCGGCAAAACCACGCACCTGTTCCTCGAAAAGCTCCAGCGAGGCCTCGTCGTTTTTCGACAGGCGAATGCGCGCAAAAACCACCAGTCCGAGCCCCAGCTTGTCGGGATCGAGCAGCGCCACCTTCTTTTCGATCAGACCCGCCTCTTCGAGGCGGTTGATGCGGCGCCAGCAGGGCGAGGCCGACAGGTTGACCTGCTCGCCGATCTGCGCCGCCGTGAGCGATGCATCGCTTTGCAACAGGCCGAGTATCTGGATATCAATTTGTGTTAAATCCATAATATTTTAAATTCCATTCTAATAATTGACCGATTCTTAGAAATATATTCCCAACAGTCGCGAATTGCCACCAAAAAAGCCAAAACATTCCAGTCCCACAGGAATAGAATATTGCCGTTCCTGGCTCATTCCTGGTGACATCATGACTGTCTCTCTCGACGATAAATATTCGCTGGATAAGGGTCGCGCATTCATTACCGGAATCGAAGCGCTGGTGCGTCTGCCGATACTGCAACACCAACGCGATCTCGAGCGCGGCCTCAATACCGCCTGTTTTATTTCCGGCTATCGCGGTTCACCGATTGGCGGGCTCGACCAGGCCCTGTGGAAGGCAAAGCGTTTCACCGAGAAACACAACATCTACTTTCAGCCAGGGCTCAACGAAGACCTCGCGATGACCTCGGTGTGGGGCAGCCAGCAGGTCGGCATATTCCCTGGAGCCAAATACGATGGCGTATTCGGCATGTGGTATGGCAAGGGGCCCGGCCTCGATCGCAGCATGGACGTGCTCAAGCACGCCAACGCCTTCGGCACGTCACGGTACGGCGGTGTGCTCGCGGTGGTCGGCGACGATCACGCCTGCAAATCCTCCACCCTGCCGCACCAGAGCGATCACATGTTCATCGGCGCCACCGTGCCGGTGCTGAACCCGGCGGACGTGCAGGAAGTGCTCGACCTCGGCGTACTCGGTTGGGAATTATCGCGATACTGCGGCTGCTGGGTGGGGCTCAAGGCGATCACCGAAAACATGGACGCCGCGATTTCGGCTGAGATCGATCCGGGCCGCGTGCAGGTCAGGATCCCCGATGATTACACGCTGCCGGAAGACGGCGTGCACACGCGCTGGCCGGACACGCCGATGGCGCAGGAAGAACGACTGCAGCGCCACAAGATCTACGCCGCACGGGCGTTCGCGCGCGCCAACAATCTCAACCGCATCGAAATCGACAGTGCCAACGCGCGCCTCGGCATCATCACCACCGGCAAATCCTACCTCGACACGCTGCAGGCGCTCGAGGACCTCGGCATCGACGACGAGCTCGCCGCGAAAATCGGTATCCGCCTGTTCAAGGTCGGCATGAGCTGGCCGCTGGAACCGGTGATGACGCACAAGTTCGCCGAAGGGCTCGACGAAATCCTGGTTGTGGAAGAAAAGCGCAGCGTCATCGAAGACCAGCTCACCGGGCAACTCTACAACTGGCCGGTGGACAAGCGCCCGCGCGTGGTCGGCGAATACGATGAGAATCGCAAACTGCTGGTGACCAACCTGGGCGAGCTGACACCGGCGATGATTGCGCGCGTCATCGCCGCGCGCATCGCGCGCTTTTTCGACAGCGCCGCGATTCACCAACGCCTCGAGTTTCTCGAAACCAAGGAAGCAGCGCTCGCCAGGCAGCGCGACCGCGCCGAGCGCAAGCCCTGGTTCTGTTCGGGCTGCCCGCACAACACCTCGACGGTGGTGCCCGAGGGCAGCATCGCTTTCGGCGGCATCGGCTGTCACTACATGGCGACCTGGATGGACCGCGGCACCGAAACCTTTACCCAGATGGGTGGCGAAGGCGCTACCTGGCTGGGCCAGGCGCCTTTTACCGAGCGCAAGCACGTGTTCCAGAACCTCGGCGACGGCACCTATTTTCATTCGGGCCTGCTGGCTATCCGCGCCGCGGTCGCCGCCGGCGTCAACATCACCTACAAGATTCTCTACAACGACGCGGTCGCGATGACCGGCGGGCAACCGATCGATGGCGAACTGTCGGTGGCGCGCATCGTCGAGCAGCTGCGCGCCGAGGGCGTCAAACGCATCGCGCTGGTTTCGGATCAGCCGGAAAGCTATCGCGCCAGCGGCCTCGCCAGATACGACGGGGTCACCCTGTCGCATCGCGACCAGCTCGAAGCAATCCAGCTCGAGCTGCGCGACACCGAGGGCTGTACCGCGCTGATCTATGCGCAGACCTGCGCTGCGGAAAAACGCCGCCGGCGTAAGAAGGGCATTCTTGCCGACCCCCCCAGGCGGGTATTCATCAACGACGCGGTGTGCGAGGGCTGCGGCGATTGTGGCGTGCAATCCAACTGCCTGTCGATCATCCCCCGGGAGACCACGCTGGGACGCAAACGCGCGATCGACCAGAGCGCCTGCAACAAGGATTACTCGTGCATCCGCGGCTTCTGCCCGAGTTTCGTAACCGTACATGGCGGCCAGTTACGCAAACACCAGCCGCACCAACAGGGCCCTGGCTGGGGCGACCCCGAGGAGCCGAAACGGGTCGACGTCGACGGTCCGTTCAACATCCTCATCACCGGGATCGGCGGCACCGGCATCCTCACCGTCGGCGCCGTCCTCGGCATGGCGGCCCACATCGAGCACAAGGGTGTATCGGTGCTCAACCAGACCGGGCTGGCGCAGAAATTCGGCGCCGTCACCGGCCACGTCCGCATCGCCGACATGCAGGCCAACATCCACGCGATGCGCATTCCGGCCGGCGAGGCGCACCTGCTGCTCGGCGCCGACCTGGTGGTGTCCGCCGGTGACGATGCGCTTTCCAAGCTGAACCGTGAACACTCTCATGCCGTGGTGAACCACTACCTGTCACCGACGGCCGAGTTCACCCGCAATCCGGACGCGCAATTTCCGCTCGCGGAAATGCAGCAAGCCATCGACGCAGAAACCGGGAACGGCAGCAGTCACTTTGTCGACGCCACCAGCATCGCCAGCAACCTGCTGGGCGATGCGATCTTCGCCAACTTCTTTCTGCTCGGCGTCGCCTACCAGCGTGGGCTGATACCGGTCAGCGCGGAGGCCCTGGCCGAAGCGATTGCGCTCAACGGCGTTGCCGTCGAGCAAAACCAGCAGGCTTTTCTGTGGGGCCGGCGCTATGTGCTCGACGCGGACGCGGTGCTGCGCGAAGCCGGCCTCGACCAGGAACGCGCCAGGCAAAGCGACACGGAAACACTCGACGAGCTGATCTTGCGGCGCCGGGATATTCTCGTCGACTACCAGGACAAGGCTTACGCCGAGCGTTACCTGCGCCTGGTGGAGCGTGTGCGCCAGCGCGAGAGCGAACTCCAGCCCGGAGCGGTACCGTCCGAGCTGCCGCTTACCCGGGCCGTCGCGCAAGCTTATTTCAAGCTGCTCGCCTACAAGGATGAATACGAGGTCGCCAGACTCTACAGCAACGGCGATTTCCTCGACTCGGTGGCGCGCCAGTTCGAGGGCAATTATCGGCTGCGCTTTCATCTCGCACCGCCGCTGCTGGCCAGGCACGACCCGGTTTCCGGCAATCCGTTGAAACGTGAATTCGGTGGCTGGATGCTCGGCCTGATGCGCCTGCTGGCGCGTGGCAAGCGTCTGCGCGGCACGGCGCTGGATATTTTCGGATACAGCGACGAACGGCGCACCGAGCGTGCGCTGATCGCGCAATTCGAGCAGGACATCGATTTCGTTCTCGACAAACTCAAACCGCAGCTGCTGGACAGCGCGGTGGAAATGGCCAGTCTGCCGCTACAAATGCGCGGTTTTGGGCATATCAAGCTGGCCAATATCGAGCAGGCCGGGCGTCGTCGCAAGCTATTGAAGAACCAACTCAGCGGGCGCGACCTGGCGGTAGAGCTGTTCACCCCTTGACCTTACCTGCCAACAGGCCCTAAGTTAGGGCCAATTTCAGACTCGGGGTATTTCCAGCTACATGTCCGCCCGGTATCGCATACCGATCACCGCCATTACCGTGTTCGGCGTCAGCAGCCTGCTCGCGCTGTGCGCCGGTATCCTGCTCTACCTGGGATTCAACCAGGCGGCGGAAAGCACGCGGCAACTCTGGGCCGATCAGGCCGAGTCGCTTATCGACGTGATGGAAACCAGCCTCGATGCCCGCCTGCGGCCGGTTCGCGATCAGGCGCTTTGGGTTTCCCGTGACATCGAGGACCTGTCCGATCTTGCCGGCCTCGACGAATATTTCTTCGGCGTGCTTGCGGCGACACCGCAGGTGGCCGGTATCGCGGTGATCACCCCCGAAGGCCGCAGCCGTCGCTGGCATCGCGATCAGCGCGCGGTGATCGAGGAGGACTGGTCACAAAGACCCTGGATTCGAGACTATATCGAACAGGTAAAGGCCAGCGACTCAGCCACCTGGCGCGAGCCGATATTCACCGAGACAGTGAATTCGGCAACCCTGTTGCACGATGTGCCATTGCACAACGCGGACGGTGAGTTTATCGGCGTGTTTGCGCAGATCGTAACCGTGCGCGATCTTTCCAGGTTCCTGACGAAAAACTATGGCGAAACCGGTATCACCCCATTCGTACTCTATGATCACGACTATGTACTCGCACATCCGTCGATCGACAGCGGCAACCTGGAGCAACCGCTGGCGCGCCTGGACGAACTCGGCGACCTGGTGCTGGAGCGCATCTGGTCGCCCGACGATGATGCGGCGTTTATCTCGCAGGCGCTAACCGGTACCGAGGCCAGCGGGATATTCTGGGGCGATACCTATTACCTGTACCTGTACCGTGACATCACCGATTTCGGGCCGGCGCCCTGGACCCTCGGCGTGTACATCAATACCAGCCTGCGCAGCAACGACCAGCTCAAGGACCTGTGGCGCGCGCTCGGCGTGGGCCTGGTGGTGCTGGTGCTGGCGATCCTCGCCGCGTTGGTCATCGGGCGCAAGGTCAGCACGCCGATCAAGGCACTCGCGCGCGCCGCCGATACCGTCGAAACCGATAATCTCGATTCGGTGGCGGTAATCGGCAACAGTCACATTCGCGAACTCGACGAAGCCGGACAGGCCTTCAACAACATGGTCAAGGGTCTGCGCGAACGCAAGCTGATCCGCGAAACCCTGGGCCGTTTCGTGCCGGCAAAAATCGCCAGTTCGCTGCTCAGCAGCGGTGGCGATATTCCGGTGCAGCAAACCGAGGCTACCATCCTGTTCTGTGACATCGAGGCCTTTACCCAGCTTACCGAGACGCTCGGCCCGGTCAGGATCGTGGAGCTGTTGAATGCCTACTTCTCGGCCATGGTCGACATCCTCGAGCGCCACGGCGGCGTGGTCACCCAGTTCCAGGGCGACGCCATCCTCGCCACCTTCAACGTGCCGATCAGCGATCCCGAACACGCTGCCAATGCGCTGGCGTCGGCCTGCGAAATGCTCGACGAAGTCGCCAGCAATCGCTACGTCGATACCGCCATCAACATTCGCATCGGCATCAACACCGGTGAGGTGGTCGCCGGCGCCATCGGTGCCAGGGGACGCCTGAATTACACGGTCCACGGCGACGCGGTCAACCTCGCCGCGCGCCTCGAAGCGCTCAACAAGGAATACGGCAGCCGCCTGCTGGTTTCCGCTTCCACCGCGGCAAAGGTCGACGTCGCCGAACTGGTGCAGATCGGCGAGGCCACGGCGCGCGGCCAGTCGCATTCGATAGGCCTGTTCAGCATGGACCGCTACCGCGTCCGCCAACCCGCAGAGCCCCCGTCATGAGCGAAAAATCACCCGAAATGAAAGCGATGTTCGGCGGCAAGCCGAGCGGCGGTTTTTTCGATCTGCCGCTCGCCAGCCCCGGCGATTGCGGTGCCGCCGACATCATCCTGCTGGGCGCTCCGGCAGCGACGCCCTACACCAGCGTCGGTAACTATTGTGCGGCCGCGCCGGACGCGATTCGCAACGCCTTCGGCTGGCCCGGCGTGCTCGGTCACCACGATTTCGACATCGACGGCTTCCTCTTGCCGGAGGGTATACAGGCGCTTGACTGGGGCAATCTCGACTACAGCGAGACCGATTTCGCCGCCAACCGCGCGGCCATACAGGATTACGTCAGCCGCATCCTGGAGGCCGATGCGGTGCCGCTGGTGCTCGGCGGCGACGACTCGATTCCGATTCCGGTGCTCGCGGCCTACCGCGACCACGGTCCGCTGACCATCCTGCAGCTCGATGCGCACATCGACTGGCGCGATAACGTCAACGGCGAGACGCAGGGCCTGTCGAGCAACATGCGCCGCGCCTCCGAAATGGACTGGGTGGAGAATATCATCCAGGTCGGCGCGCGCGGGATCGGCAGCGCGCGTCCGCAGGACCGCCAGGACGCGCTCGACTGGGGCGTCAAATTCTTTCCGATGCGCGAGGTAGCTCGCGACGGTATCGACGCGATCATCGAATCGATACCGGCCGGTGCGAACCTCTACATCGCGCTCGACATCGACGTCATGGATCCGGCCGTGGTGCCGGCGGTGATCGGCCCGGCCCCGGGCGGCTTTTGCTACTGGGAGATCGTCGAAATCCTCGAAGCGGCGGCGGCCAGGGCGACCATTCGCGGCTTCAACCTCGCCGAGCTGATGCCGTCCGCGGATATCGGCGGCCGCGGCGCGCTGGTGGCGGCGCGCCTGGTGGCGATGGTAATGGGGCTCGCCGCCGGGCAACGCGCTCGAAGCGCTACTGACCGGCTACAGACAACAGGCGTGACCAGTCGCTCACGGTAATCCGGCCGCGCAGCTTAAAGCCACCCTCGCCATCGGGCGCAAACACCAGCGCTTCACCTTCCGCAGGATAGGCCGGGGTCGCTTCGCGCGCCACGTTGCCATGCGCGACGATGACGCGGTTACCGGCTGGCGGCGGGCTCGCCAGCAACGCCTGCGCGCTGGCGATGACGCTGGCGCGACCGCCCACGTAGTCGGCGGCGCGCAGATTCATCACCTGGATCGTCGGCGTGACTTCACCGAGTTCCATCAGGCGCGCGGTTTCGACGGTTCGGCAATAGGGACTCGCCAGCACCTCACCCACCGGCACCTCGAGCCGACGCAGGGCGGAGCCAATGGTTCGAGCATCGTCACGCCCCTGCTGCGACAACTGGCGCATGCGCGTCGCGTCACAGGAGCGCCAGTCACCGGCCTGTTGTACCTGGTCGTGTTGCGACCAGTCAGTCCCCACGTGGCGAAAATACAGGTTGTGTCCGCCATCACGCAATGCCGCGAGCAGAGCCGCATCCTCCAGCAACTCCTCTGCCGCCAGCACCGGCCCGGCGAGCAGCAGGCAAAGCGCGAGCATTCCGCCAAAGCTAGCCATGCTGATCGAGCATGAAAACTTTCCTGCCGCCATGCGCTACGCTACCTCCTCGCGGTGGGCGGCGACGAAATCGGCCATGCTGTTGAACTCCCATTCGATCGTGTAGTCGCCCTGCGGCGGCGCCGTCGCGCCCATGCCCTCGACGTTGTAGCGCCGATTGATCCAGACCTTGCTCATCCCCATCTGCGTGGCCGGCACCATGTCGTGCGTGAGCGACTGCGCGACGTGCAGGATTTCGTGCGGCAATACCCCGAGGTCACGGCGCGCGCGCTCGAACATGTAATGGAAGTTGCGCAGGTTCGGCTTGTAACAGCCGATGTCCTGGGCGGTGTAGATACCGTCCCACTCGATTTCCAGGCGCGCGTTGCTGCCCATGTAGCTGATACGGTCGCAGTTGGTGACCGTCGCCATCAGGTAATGCTGACGCAGGTACTTCAGGCTCTCCGCGGAGTCGGCGAATTCCGGCCAGTGCTTGACCGAACGGCCGAAGCTCTGCGCCTCCTCGTCGCTTAACTTGAGTTGCCATTTCGTCGCCATGGCGCGCCCGACGTCGGCCAGCAGCGAGCTGTAAACCTGCTGCGGATGCTCCGCTTGCTGGCGCATTTCACATTCGGCGAACAGTTCGAGCACCTCGTCACGGCTCAGCTTGAGCGGCAGTTTGTCGAGCAGCGGCCCGAGTCCGTCGTGGATGCCCGACTCCCAGTCGATCAGGGTGCCATAGGTGTCGAAAGTCAGCATCTTGTAATCGGAAAGTTTCATCGGCAGTTCTCGCGTCCAGCAGTATTAATCGGTTCACAGCAGACAGGATTATGTTGAATAATGAACGGCCAGTCACCTTTTTCGACCACGGGGAAAAAACTTGAGCGCGACTCTGCCTGAAATCGAGAACTTCCTGCGAACCGCGGGATTCGCGTACGAGGTCTGGCCCTGCGACCCCGATCTGGCCGATACCGCGCGCTTTTGCGAACACTACGGCGTCGCGCTGGAAAACTCGGCCAACGCGATACTGGTGCGCTCGAAGACCGGCGAAGCGAAGTATGCCCTGTGCGTGCTGCTGGCAACCCATCGGCTGAATACCAACCACACGGTGCGCAAGAAGCTCGGCGCGCGCAAGGTATCCTTCGCCACGCCCGATGAAACCCGGGAGTTGACCGGGATGGAGATCGGCGGCGTGACCCCGCTATGCCTGCCCGCGGGGCTGCCACTGTGGATCGACGCGGCGGTCATGGACTGCGACTACGTCGTGCTCGGCGGCGGCAATCGCAGCTCCAAGATCAAGGCCGACCCACGCATCCTGCTGTTGCAGGCCGGCGCCGAAGTAGTGCCCGATCTCGCCAAACCCGGCTGACTGCAGAAAAACACCGCGGCGCGTTCGATGAATCCGATGAACCAATCCGAAACGCTGCGCTCTACGTAATAATTGCCAACAAGTTATACTGTCGCCTGCCATCTCGCGGCACGGGATCATGCCAGACTACCTACGCCAGACCGTCAGCAAGCTGTTGAAAATCGAACGCGACGAAATCGCGCCGGCGCTGCTGTCCTTCCTGTTCGTGTTCACGCTGATGGCTTCCTACTACGTGCTGCGCCCGGTGCGCGACGCCATGGCGAGCGACTGGAGCGACGCCGAGTTGAGCTGGCTGTGGACGCTGAACTTCTTCATCAGCGCCGGCGCGGTCTTGCTCTACGGCTGGGTCGTATCGCGCTGTCCCTTGCGCAAGCTGGTTCCCTCCGTCTACCTGTTCTTCGCCGCCAGTTTCGTGCTGTTCTACCTGGCCACGCACAACCCGGGCCACGCGCGCCTGCTGGACCAGTCGTTTTATGTCTGGGTCAGTTTTTTCGCGCTGTTTCACATCTCGGTGTTCTGGAGTTACATGTCCGATCTCTACAGCAGTGCGCAGTCGAAGCGCCTGTTCGGCCTGTTCAGCGCCGGCGCCAGCATCGGCGCGCTGTGCGGACCGCTGCTGCCGCTGCTGCTCGGCGAAGCCATTGGCGTCTATAACCTGCTGCTGATCGCGGCGCTGATGCTGCTGCTGATCCTGCCGATCATTTTTCGCCTCGACCGTTACCGCCAGTCGCCATCGGCCGCAGCGCGCGAACCGGGCAAATCGATACAGACCATCGGCGGTGAATTTTTCGACGGCGTCGTCGACCTGCTGAGCCATCGCTTCCTGCTCGGGATCGCGCTGTTCCTGCTGCTCTACACGATGATGAGTACCTTCGTCTACTTCGAGCTGAAAAACGTCATGACCGACTACGACCGCGCCACCCGTGCGCAGTACTGGGCAATGATGGATCTTGCGGTCAACTCGCTGTCGATCCTGACGGCGGTGTTCGTCACCGGCCGCCTCGCGAGCCGCTTCGGCCTTGCGGTTACGCTCGCGCTACTGCCGTTGATTATGGTCGGCGGCTGGCTGGTAGTCGCCATTGCACCCGCACTGACGGTGCTGATCGTGATGCAGATCCTGCGCCGCGCCGGCAACTACGCGATCACCCGGCCCGGCCGCGAAATGCTGTTTACGCGGGTATCGCCCGGCACGCGCTTCAAGACCAAGCCAGTGATCGATATCGTCGTCTACCGCGGCGGCGACGTGCTTGCCAGCTGGACCTATACCGGGCTGGCGCAGGGCGTCGGGCTCGGGCTTGGCAGCATCGCCCTGGTCGCCGCGCTGTTAGCGGTAATCTGGATGCTGATCGCCGTGTTCCTCGGCGTCAGCTACGAGAACAAACGAACCGACGCTGAACCAGCCACGGTTCCCATCACGGAGACCTGACATGAAACCTCGCTTTTCCCGCCGCCGTTTTTTGCAGGCCGGCACCGCCGCCGCGCTCGCCCCCCTGGCCAGCACCTGCCTGGCGGCCACCCAGACTAACCCCATTAAAAAATCGATTCCCGCAAGCGGCGAGCAGCTATCGGTCATCGGCCTCGGCACCTCGCGCACCTTCGACGTCAGCAGCGAGACCGCGGCACAATCGCCATTGCTCGAGGTGATGCGCGCCTTCTTCGACAACGGTGGACAGTTGATCGATTCCTCGCCGATGTACGGCAACGCCGAAGCCGTTACCGGCGTCCTGCTGCAGGCGCTCGACTACCCATCCGGGCTGTTTGCCGCGACCAAGGTCTGGACTTACGGCAAGCAGCAAGGCATCGAGCAGATGCAGCGCTCGCGCGAGCTCCTCGGTGTCGAGCGCATCGACCTGATGCAGATTCACAACCTGCGCGACTGGCAGGTGCAGCTGGAAACGCTGCGCGAATGGAAGGCGGCAGGCCGGATTCGCTACATCGGCATCACCACCTCGCACGGGCGTTCCCACGGCGAGCTCGAAACCATCCTGCAGCAACAGCCATTCGACTTCGTGCAGTTCAGCTACAACATCGACAACCGCGTCGCCGAACAGCGACTGCTGCCGATCGCGCGCGAACAGGGCATCGCCACGCTGATCAATCGCCCCTATCAGCGCGGCAGCCTGTTTCGCAAGGTCAAGGGGCAGCCCCTGCCCGACTGGGCCGCGGAGTTCGACTGCGCCAGCTGGGGCCAGTATTTCCTCAAGTTTATCGCCTCGCACCCGGACGTGACCTGCATCATCCCGGCCACCTCCAAGCTGAAACACATGGTGGACAACATGGCGGCGGGCTACGGCCGCCTGCCGGATGCAGACATGCGCAAGCGCATGGCCGCTCACCTGGAGTCGATCTAGTTAGCCCGCAAATTGCCCCGGACGCAATGGTCGCTACACGGGAACGATTAACTGGAACTTGCGTCTTAACCGTTTCGAGGTCACGAATAAAGCTGATGCCCAGGTTCATCTTCATGTTGCTGTTGTTGCTCAGCCTCGGCAGCCCGCTGCAGGCCGCCCCTGCAGCCGAGCTGTGGCCGCGCTGGCAGGCCCAGGATGCCAGCAACGACGCGCGCATCGACCACCGCGGCTGGGGCGAGATACTGCGCAGCTACCTGTTCGTGGACAAGGAAGGAATCCACCGCTTCGATTACGCCGGGGTCAGCGCCGCGGACCGCGACGCCCTCGATCGCTATCTCGAGCAGATGTCGCAAGTCATCATCAGCAACCATAAGCGCGATGTGCAGCGCGCCTACTGGATCAATCTTTACAACGCGCTCACCGTGCGCGAAGTATTGCGCTTCTATCCCGTATCCAGCATTCGTGACATTTCTTCAGGTTTCTTCAGCTTCGGTCCCTGGGACAAGGAACTGATTGAGATCGAGGGCGAGGCGCTGACGTTGAACGACATCGAGCACCGCATCCTGCGCCCCATCTGGCGCGATGCGCGCATTCACTACGCGCTCAACTGTGCGTCGATCGGTTGCCCCAACCTGCAACTGCGGGCGTTTAGCGCCGGCAACACCGATGCGATGCTGGATCAGAGCGCGCGTGAATTCATCAACCATCCGCGCGCCGCACGGGTGGTTAGCGGCAAGTTGCGGGTCTCCAGCATTTACATCTGGTTCATCGACGATTTCGGCGGGGACGATGCCGGGGTCATTCGTCACCTGCGGCAATACGCCAATGGCCCGCTTGCCGCCTCTCTGAAGGATATCCGGCGCATCGACAACGACGACTACGACTGGAACCTCAACTCGGTCGGCGACGTCAGCGCTGTCACACGATTGAGCGACCGCGCAGACAATTGAAACCCCTGCCGCTAATGCGCGTTGCTGGTAGCCGCGTCGAAAAGCCCTGCTTTATCCTCTGAGTCAGTCGTCCCGCGGAACCGTCGCGCAGGTTCACGAAGCATTGCAACCGAACTGGTGAAATTAGCCTGAATTCAACTATAAATACCGATAAGTTAATGTATTACATTAACAATCGACGCGGTCGACAAAACTACATCGACGGATAATCCCAACGATTTCAAGGAGTTGAATTTGCATCAGTTACTCGCAAGCCCCGTCACTAAACTACTGCCGCCAATCCTGCTGCTTACCGTCAGCCTGGGCGCCATGTTTTCAGCGGCACGCGTGTCGCCCGCCTGGCAGACGCTGGTGACCGAGGCCTTGCCGCTTGCCAGCATGGGCATCGCGCTGCTGCTCAGTATTCGTTTCAACCGCAGCCGCTACACGCTGTTGCTGCTGCTGGTCGCAGTTGCCGGACTGTCGCAGACGCACTGGCGCGGGCAGTTGCTGCCGGCCACGGAAAACCTGCTGTTTGCGCTGTTGATCGTGAACGCCTTCGCCGTCAGCCTGCTGCGCGACCGCGGCCTGTTTTCGGTTCACGGACTCGCGCGCGTGACGGCGCTGGCGCTGCAGGCCGCGGCTATCTGGTACCTGGCGACTCGCACCAGCCTGCTGCCGCAACTCCTGCTCGACCACGAGTGGTTCACCCTGCCCGATCCGCTCGCGATCTTCGTACAGCTGGCGGACGGCGTTATCGTCATCGCGCTGCTGGTCAACCTCGCGCATATGGCCCTGTCGCTCGCCCGCAACAGCTCGATACAGGCAACCTTTTTTGGCTGCCAGCTCGGCCTGCTCGGCATCGCCAGCGGCTATCCGCATGCCGCGTTCGTGCCGCTGATGGTAAGCGCCTGCGGCTTCATGGTAACGCTTGCCATCGTCATGGATTCGCACGACATGGCGTATCGTGACGAACTCACCGGGCTGCCGTCGCGGCGCGCGCTCAACCAGCTGCTGCTCGGCCTCGGGCGGCGCTATGCCATCGCCATGCTCGACATCGATCACTTCAAGAAATTCAACGATACCCACGGCCACGACATCGGTGACGAGGTACTGCGCATGGTAGCGATGAAAATCGGGCGCGTCGGCGGTGGCGGCAAAGCTTACCGCTATGGCGGCGAGGAATTCACCGTGGTCTTTCCAGGCAAGACCGCGGCGCAGGCGCAGACACATCTCGAAGCGCTGCGCGCGTCGATCGAGGAATACCGCATGCTGCTGCGCCGCAATCCGCGCAAGGGTAAGGGTAGTGCCGGCAAACAGGGGCGCGTTGCGCGCGGCAAGAACAACCCGCAACATCGGTCGCTCGCGGTCACCGTCAGCATCGGCTATGCCGAGCGAAAGCCGGATTTGAAACTTCCCGAGGCGGTCATCAAGGCGGCCGACACGGCGCTGTATCGCGCCAAGCAACAGGGCCGCAATTGCCTCAGCAACTGATCGGCTGCGCCGTCGCCCGCATAAAACTGTAATCCGTTCGACGTGGCATCGGGTAACATAGCGATCCCATGCATACCGACATCCTCATTGCCGGCGCCGGATTGAGCGGCCTGGCGCTGGCCAGCGAGCTCGCCAGTGCGGGCATCCCCTGTCTGCTGGCAGAAGCGCGCGAGCGCGTCGGCGGGCGCATGCTAACTCTCGAGAAAACCTGCGCCGACGGCGGCGTGATCCACGCCGATATCGGGCCCTCGTGGGTCTGGCCCGGGCAGGCGCGCGTTGCCAGCCTGCTGCGGCAGCTGGACATCGGGGTTTTCGAACAGTACAGCTCGGGGCGACTGGTCTACGAGGACGAACTCGGACAGGTGCGGCGGGATCTCGATTATTCCACCATGGCGGGTTCACTGCGCGTCGACGGCGGTATTGCCCGGCTAACCCGCGAACTGGCGGCGCGCCTGCCTGCCGGAGTCCTGCGGCTGTCGCATCCGCTGAAGCGCATACGCCAACTCGACCAGGGCTTCGAAGTCAGTCTCGAACACAGCGATGGCCAACTCGAGGTGCGCGCGCGCAAGGTGGTGCTGGCGATCCCGCCGCGGGTGATCGTCAACAAGATCGAATTCGAACCGGCGCTCGCCGCGGGCGTGGTCGCAGATATGCAATCGATCCCGACCTGGATGGCGGGCCACGCCAAGCTGTTCGCCCTGTATCCGCGTCCCTTCTGGCGCGAGGCGGGCCTGTCCGGGGACGGCATCAGTCGCCGTGGCCCGCTGCTGGAGATTCACGATGCCTCGCCCGCCAACGCCGAGTGCGGCGCACTGTTCGGTTTCGTCGGCCTGCCGGTCGGCGCACCGATGCGCGCCGCGGCGCCGCTTATCGAAGCCGCCACCACGCAACTGCAAAAAATGTTCGGCCCCGAGGCGGCCGCCCCGCTCGATGTTCTGCTCAAGGACTGGGCGCAGGACGAACACACCGCAACCGCGGCAGACAGCGCTGCGACATCGCATCCGCAATACGGCACGCCGGCATCGCTCGCCGCGCTCGCGCAGCAGGGCCTGGTGTTTGCATCGAGCGAGATGGCGACGCAGTTCGGCGGCTTCGTCGAGGGCGCGCTGGAAGCGGCGGAAAACGCGCTGCGCCACCTGTAAACCGCAAACTCGATTATTCGGTCCCTATTGTCAACGCGGTCTTTTCGAGTCAAAGTACCTCAATTACACCTGGCGGATATCCACGATTAACACCTCGACTAATCTGACCATATTAGGACCCCCGGATTACCGCAGCATGCCGTGGCGCAATGGCCTCGGCACCACCGTGGAACTGGCTAAAGACGATCTCGCCGACGGCGACGGATTCGCCTGGCGGCTGAGCATGGCCGACGTCACCAGCGATGGCGAGTTTTCCAACTTCAGCGGCTACGACCGTTGCCTGCTGCTGCTCGAAGGCAACGGCCTGACGCTGGATTGCGCGGGCAGCGTGGAGCGCCTGGAGGAACCGCTGCAGGCCGCTCGATTTCGTGGCGAAGACCCCACCTTCGCGACGTTGCACAACGGTCCGGTGAAGGATTTCAATATCATGACGCGGCGCCGCTACTGCAGCGCCCGCGTCGACAGCCAGGCGCACCCCGAAGCGACACAGATCGAGGTCGACGCCGACCTGTTACTGGTTTACGCGGTGGACGCCGATCTGCAGGTTGATTCGGCGGATAGCGGCCCCTTGCTGCTCCCGGCGCGGCACCTGCTGATCATTCGGCAACCCGTCGGCAAGACACTGCACTGTCACGGCGCGAAATTTATCGCTGCCCAGATTCATCTGGCAGATAGCCGCTGATTTTCACGCAAACCGGGTGTCGGCGCCGGCTGGATTCTCTTTCACCAGGAACACCAGCACCCCGGCAATCGTCGCCAGCGCGATCGAGCTGATCCACACCAGGTCGTAGCTTGCGTTCGTCGCGTAGAAATATCCGCCGAGCGAGGCCCCGATCGCCGCGCCGATCTGGTGACCGGCGGTGAGCAGCCCCATCACCAGGCCGACCACGCGCAGACCGAGGTGGCTGGCGACCAGGCTGGTGGTGACCGGCACCGTCGAGTAATCGACGGCACCGAAGATTACCGCAAACAGCAGCAGGGTTTCGTAGCTGCCGCCGACATTCAGTAACATCCAGAATGTCAGGCCGCGAACCACGTAGATAGCGCCCAGCAATAGCGGGCGGTTCATGCGGTCGGTCAGCCAGCCGACCGCGATCATGCCCACCAGGTTAACCGCGGACAGCAACCCGTAGGCGGTGGCGCTCGGCAAGGGCGCGAAACCGCAGAAGGAAGCGTAGGGCAGCAGGTGCGTCTCGATTACCCCGCTGGTGGTGTAACCGCAGATCAGGTAGCTCCAGAACAGCAGGTGAAACACCGGACTGCCGACCAGGCGCCCGACGTCGGCGCGCCAGCCGCCCGCACTACCGGTGTTCACCGACACGCGGTCGTCGGGCACGAACCACACCATGGGTATCAGTATCGCGGTACCGATGGCGATACCCACGAAGCCCCAGCGCCAGCTGAACGACGCCAGCAGGACCGCTATCAACGGCACAAACAGGAACTGCCCGGCGGTCGAGCCCGAGGTGGCGATACCCGTGGCGAGACCGACTTTTTGCGGATATACCCGCGCCACCGCGGCGGCTACCACGTGGGTGGCGACGATGCCGAAACCAACACCACCGATCACGCCGAAACCGATGAACAGCAGCCAGCGGCTGTAAGCGATGCTGACCAGGATGGACGACAGGCAAACCGCTATCAGGCCGACCAGCAGCGTGAAGCGCAGGCCCCTGCGGTCCAACAGGTAGCCGGAGAGCGGCGCGACCACGGCCATCACCAACAGGGCGATGGCGGCGACATTGGAGACGTAGTTGCGCGACCAGTCCATCTGCGTTTCCCAGACAGGCATGGCGAGCCCGAGCACCGCGCGCGCCGAATAGGCGAGCGCCAGCGCGAGGAAGCCGAGCGCGACGACGACGATGGCGCGGCGCATGGGCGAATCGTGGTCTGACATACTGACTACATTAGCCAATTCGTCAACCGAGACAAAGCACAATGTGTTGTTATTTCACATCTACTCAATCTCGAACAACTCAACCATTTCTCAAACTCGTAAGTCCATTCTATGCTGCAGGCTGCCGCTACCTGCAAGCAACGCTAAGCCGACACTCAGCCCCCTCCACCGCAGACTTGTCACTACACTTTCAGGCCAGCCATTGCCCGGCAGCTCAATGAACGGCCTCGCAAAACACCGGGGTACAGGATAACAGTAGAGCGATTTAACGCCCATGTTGCACCGACAGGTTGAATTCACAGTCCAAACTGCGCGAAGCTCCCTGGCAGTCATAATCACGGCAGGATACACGGGTCCGGCCTTTCATTTCCCATGAGTTGCTGACAATAAATGTCAATTTTAACGCCTGACCCATATTTTCCGACCTCATAGTTCCACGTGCCTGCGCCTGCAATATCTCTCGAACCCGGGAGCGGTTCGTCGGCCATAAGCTACCGTTTATCCCCGTCAAACCAGAAATGTGAGCCAGGTCACACTTTCATAGCGCCCCGAACAACTATAAGGGGCCTTATGTATATGAAATTCATTGCCGGACTAGCGATTTGCATGCTACTCGGAGCCTGTGGCGGTAGTGGCTCGGGGTCGACTAGTGGCGGCAGCAGCGGTTCGGGGTCGACTAGTGGCGACAGCAGTGGTTCGGTAGTCGGCCGGCCTGGATTTTCGCTGGCGGTGACCGATGCACCAATCGACGGTGTTGTCGCCGTCGTCTTGCAGTTCACCGAAGTTCGCTTGCGCAGGGCCGATGGCGCCTGGATTGACTTCCCCCTGGAGACGCCGAAATCGATCGACCTGCTGCAATTGCAAGGCAATCGCTCCGAGGATTTACTGTCCGACGTAACGCTGCCGATAGGCCAATACGATGAAATCCGTCTGATTCTTGACGCTGCACCAATGACAAATTACGTCGACCCGGGTGGCGATGATCTGGAAGAACTTATCATACCCAGTGGCACCTCCTCGGGACTCAAGATCAAGGGCGATTTCTCGTGGTTATCGACTGGCGCGATGACCATGGTCATCGATTTCGACCTGCGCCAGTCGATCAAGTTGGCGGGCAATTCGGGTAGATACATGATGCAGCCGGTGGTGCGCCTGGTGAATGCCGATGAGGCTGGCCTCTTGCGCGGCCAGGTTAGTGTTACGCGTCTGACCACGATGCCCGACTGTTCCGATAATCTCGTCGATACCTTTAACGCGGTTTATGTGTTTGCCGGGCATAACGTAATTCCTGAAGACATCGATCACAGTTCGGAACTCGATGTAGATCCGGTTGCCACCACGACGATCAGCTACGTGCCGCTGACTGCGGCCTACGAATACGAAGCCGCTTTCCTGCCCGCAGGCGATTACACCATCGCCTTAACCTGCAATGCGGACCTCGATGATCTCGACCGCGGCGGCGACGATCTCAAGTTTTTTATCGTGCGCAATGTGACCGTGACCGCGAGATAACCAGGCTCCTGCCGATCATCGAGAATTTCCGGCCGGCCGCCCTGGTGCGTTCGCGGAGATTCCGATTGGTGAATTGATCGGCAGATCACGAAGAAAACCGATCCACAGATCTAACCTGGCAATTTGGGCTTCATGCCCAAGCCCGTCGCCCAGTTGAACCTGCCTCCCGAAGCAGACCCTTTTTGTAGGAGAAACTAAATCTTATCTAGACTGCACCCCGGTCTGTCAGCTGGTGTTGGCACAGTTCGATTTAAGTGCCGACTCCATTGCGGGAATTGCCGCCTTAAGGCCGATCCGCTTAGCTTCATCATGTAGGCATCGAATGTTTTCCATCGTCCCCTGGTCTCGATTTCCACGCCCGAAGGCTGCGAGAGCAGTGCCCCGTGCAATGAAAAAATCGCATCGCGGCAGCGGTTCGACAGCCGTATAATCCTGTAACGCACGAGCGTATCGCTCAACTTCGTCCCATTCAGCCATGCGCAGGCACAATTCCATTGCACTGATGTAGAAACCAACATGGTTGTGACTGATACTATCTTTTGTCAGTAAGGCTTCCGCTTCATCTAATACTGCACGGCGCTCATCTGCGTCTTGTGTTGCATGTGCAAGGTCTGCGAGTGCGCATGGGCCCCAGAAGGCCATGCCTGATTCCGAAGCGCGTAATATCTCGATCGCCTGTTTTGCGTGCTGATAAGCTTCTAAATGGTTGCCCTGGTTCAACTCGATGTGACTGAGCCTGCAATAGCATTCTCCCTCGAAAAGCTTCGACCCCAGTTGCTGGCTGACGGTCATGGCGCGTTGCACGTAGTGCTTGCTGTCGGGCAAATTGCCTAATTCCAGCAGAATACCCCCATAAATCGAGGTCACTACCATCTCGGCCCGAGCGTGACGGGTTTTAACCGCCAGTTCGATCGCTTCCTGGATATCGGCCAGAGTCGATTCGAAATCGTTTTGATGCCAGGAAAGGTATGCTCGCATTGTCAGATTTGCCGCCAAAACCCTACCGTATCCATGCTCGCGCGCGAGTTCGATACATTCATTGAAATAGCCCCTGGCCGAAACATAGCGCCCTCGACTGTATTCCGCGTCTCCCAGCCCGCTGAGGGCGCGGGCTTCCAGTTCGGGGGAATCCGCGGCGCGCGCCGCATCCAAAGAGGCGGTGCTCGTCTCGAGGCCGGCCTCATACATGCATTGGAAAAAGTACACGCCACCGCGTAACTGGTTGATCACGGCCAGTTCACGCAGCAGCTTATGCGCGCTGGCAATTTTATCGGCATCGTCGAGTACATTGAGTAACTCGTCGTGGCTTTCAATCAGCACCAGGCCCTCCGCCAAACCGACCAGCGCCCTGCACTGTTCCACTTCATTGCCCGCCGATTCGCTCGCGTGTCGATACACCTCGATCGACTCAGCGGTCAGGCCAAGCGTTCGTAACAGTTCGCCCTCGAGGTAGCGCAGTTCAAAGCTTTCATTATTTGCTGCAATATCCAAACCGCGCCGGACCAGCTGCAGCGCACGCTCCGGTCGATACAGTCTCGCCTGCTCCGTGGCTGCATCGAGATACGCCCTGGGCGCACCCGCATCCCCCGCCTGGTCCAGGTGTTCCGCGTATAACAGGGAATCTCGACTGGAATACCACCTCGCCGCGCGCAAATGCAGCAGGGTGCGCTGGCGCTTGAGCAGCGAAGCATAGGCGCCTTCCTGTATCAACGCATGGGCAAACAGCAGCAGCGACCCTTCGGGTCTCACCAGGTGTCGCTCGACAAGCTCACTGCACTGGTAGGACGGCTGTTCTGTCAGATAACGCAAGCCGTCGAGATCAAAACGCTGACCCAATACCGATGCGGCCTGCAGCGCCGTTTTGTCTTCTTTAGGCAATTGGTCCATGCGCGACAACACCAGGCTTTTGATCGAATCAGGCACACTTTCACTGACGCCTTTTTCGACACTGAGTAACAGCTGCTCGAGAAATAACGGGTTCCCTGCCGCACGTTCGATGCAGCGCCTGGCAAGTGAGTCGCTGGCATCGATGAATCCGGACACCAGCATGATGGATTCCTCCTTGCGCAGCGGGCTCAGGTCCCAGGTGACAATCGGCGCCTCGCCGGCGCGCGCGCGCCAGGTCGTGTCGAGGGGATCGCCCTCGCCTCGGGAGGTCAATACCATCAGCGCAGGACATTCGGCCACGGCGGCGGCGAGTCCCGCCAGGTAGTCCAGCGTGATACTGTCCGCCCAGTGCAAGTCTTCGACCACGACTAAAACCGGATTGCGGGCGGCAAGCTTTACCAGCATGTCTACCACGGCGATTCTTTTGCCTTCTTTTCGTGCTCGCTGATCCATCGCATCGTAGAGGGTGCGAAGCTGGAGCGGCTGTTTCAGGTCGAGCAGGTCATTCAGGAATACTCGACTATCATGATCCACTATTCCATCCGCTTGCGCCTGGTCGAGGGCCGACTCTCTGTCACGCTTGTTGCTACCCTGCGTAATTCCAAGCAGACTTCTCACCAACGAAGGCACTGCCTCCTGCCCTTTGCCCGCGCCAAAGTCGAGCACCAGCGCCTTGTGATTCAACAAGCCGCTTTCCCGGGCCAGCCGCGTCATTTCCTCGACCAGACGGGACTTGCCAATGCCGGCTTCTCCGCGCACCAATACTGTCTGCCCATGACCACTTTCAAGACAGGCCTCGAGCAAGCCACGGAACTGGGCCAACTCGGATTTGCGTCCAACCATTGGCTTGCGGGAGCTAATTCCTGATGATTCGGCTGCTGACAACGCCCTGTTCAGTTGATGTGCAATAACCGGCTCGGAAATACCCTTGACACTGACTGCATGTTGCTCGGTTGTATCGATGCGATCGCCTGCAAGAGCCCACGTCGACTGCGTCATAAGGATAGTGCCCGGCGCGGCCGCCTGTTCCATACGAGCCGCCAGAGGCACCGTCGGACCGGAAGCGTCGTACTCGGGTTTGTCCGGGTCATCTCCCACTTCGAGCACCACGACTTCGCCCGAATGCAGGCCAACCCTGATCTGGAAACCGGCACCGTGACTGGATTCCAGTTCACCCGCGTATTCTCGAACACTGGCCTGCATGTCCAACGCAGCCCGGCAGGCTTCCAGGGCATGTCGTTCGCTGGAGACGGGGGCGCCAAACATCGCCATGATGCCGTCACCCATAAAGCGGCAAACCGTGCCCCTGTTATTCTGAACCGCCTGGCACATGCGCTGAGTGGCACGGTAAAGCAGGTCGTGGGCATCTTCCGCATCGAGCTTTTCGGTCAGCGCGGTCGAACCGACGATATCGGCAAACAACATGGTTACCGGTTTTCTCTCCCCCGGGGTTCGTGACCAGGTATTAGCGCCTTCCTCGTTGGTGGTCTGAAGCGCTGGTTCCCCTGTCGCAGCTCTATCCGCCCCGTGCGGAGTGGTCGGTTGTTGCGACTGAACTGCGGCGATCGCCTTCAGTATCTTCTTGCGGTGACCGAGGGCTGCTATGCCCATTTCTTTCAGGTCGGTTTCGGTGAGCTCGGGAAGCAGGTCAAAATCGACCGCGTTCTTCTCGAAA
>Ga0209536_100004433_pt1 | contig 22169 bp, 16 predicted proteins | sample DeeMarSeWOR28_12_FD_187461 | JGI IMG/M metagenome (GOLD analysis project Ga0209536, IMG submission 187461) | Marine sediment microbial communities from White Oak River estuary, North Carolina - WOR-2-8_12 (SPAdes) (version 2) | ecosystem: Environmental > Aquatic > Marine > Intertidal zone >... | reverse complement strand
TATCCCCTCCCGCCAGGGGAGGGGTAAACGTATTTGTCGGTTTCGTAACGCTGACCATGATAATGGAAGCGCTGTAATTATTATTTTACAAGCAAAGCTAAACTGTACCACCAGCACAGCAGGTGGGTTTAGAAACTACTAAGTCGCAGGGTTTCAGGTGTCGGGTGGCAGGGAAGAAAAAGAAAAAAACCTGAAACCTGAAACCTCAGTCTTTGTGATTTGGAATTTCTATTGCTCCACTACTCCAAAACAGTTCGCAATCTTTGCCGGCAAAGCCATTGAACTCTGACCTGGCCCTAAAGACCAGGTTTTCGATGTTGAATAAACTCACTCTATTTCAAACAATTCCCGCAGCCTGGCGAGCTCGTTCAGGGCTTCAATGGGAGTTATTTCCTCAAGCTCCAGATTCAGCAGTCGACGGCGAAGTTTCTGGCCTGACTGCTGAAAGAGAGAAAGCTGGAGCTGCTCACTCTGGCGACTTGCAGATGAACGAGCCAACCGTGGAAGTCCTTCCACATCCGTGGTCTCTTGTTCCAGGTGCTGAAGCACTTGCCTGGCTCTTTCCACAACCTCAGTGGGTAACCCTGCCAACCGTGCTACCTGAATACCATAGCTGCGATTTGTACCGCCTTCCACCAGCTTTCGTAAAAAAATGATTTTATCCCCCCACTCCTTCACCGCCACGTTCATGTTTTTCACCCGTGATCCGGTTGCAGCTAGATCGGTGAGCTCATGATAGTGAGTCGCAAATAGGGTCTTAATTCCCGTACCTTGCCAGTCATGGAGAAATTCGGCCACAGCCCAGGCAATACTCAAGCCGTCAAAAGTACTGGTTCCCCGGCCAATCTCATCCAAGATTACCAAGCTGCGGTCCGTAGCCTGATAAAGGATATGTGCAGTTTCCTGCATTTCCACCATAAAAGTGCTACGTCCCCTCGTCAATTCATCAGTAGCACCTACCCTGGTAAATATGCGATCGACAACTCCGATTCGAGCAGAAGTTGCAGGCACAGGTGCCCCCATCTGCGCCATGAGGACTATGAGCGCCACCTGTCTAAGAACGGTGGACTTCCCTGCCATGTTGGGCCCGGTAATTATTATTACTTGCTGGCTAACACTATCCAGATGCACATCATTGGGAACGAAGCTCCCCTGTGGCAGGGCTGCCTCAACCACTGGGTGGCGTCCCTCCACTATATGAATCTCCGGTCCGTCATCAATTCGAGGTCTGCAGTAATTTCTGTGGTTAGCGACCTCTGCCAGAGTTGCAAGGACGTCCAGTTCCGCTATCACAGCTGCTGTTGTCTGAATACGCTCCCCCTGGCTGGCAACCTTGGCGCGGAGTGCTGAAAAGAGTTCTCCTTCCAACCGAATTCGGCGCTCATCAGCGGTAAGCACCTGGGTTTCGTAGTCTTTTAACTCTTCAGTAATGTAGCGCTCAGCATTAACCAGTGTCTGTTTGCGAATGTACCGATCCGGTACCGAGGAGAGGTTAGCCCTTGAGACTGCCAGATAATAGCCAAAAACCTTATTGTAGCCAACCTTAAGAGAGGTGATACCGGTTTTCTGCCGCTCATCTGCTTCCAGCCGGGCAATCCATTTTTTGGCATCGCGACTGAGGCTCAGCAACTGATCCAACTCCTCATCGTATCCTGTTCTAATTACGCCACCCTCTGCAAGGTTTGGGGGTGGATTATCCACGAGCGCTTCCTGAAGCAAAAGGGAAACGTCCTCGAGAGGATCTAATTTGTCAGTCAGCTCAGACAAGGTTCGATCTTCCAAACTACCGAGGAGATATTTAAGGCGGGGTAGAGACTGCAGAGACTTCCTTAAGGAGGCAAGATCGCGTGGGGTGGCGGAACCCATGGCAACCCGGCTGTTAAGCCGTTCAAGATCGTAAACAGTCTCCAACTCCTGGCGTACCTGGGCACGTATGGCTTCATGCTCTCGAATACAGACAACAGCATCCTGCCGGGCGTCAATGGCTTCAGGCTGAATCAATGGGTAGTGCATCCAAACCTTCAGCAACCGTCCTCCCATGGCGGTGACCGTTTGATCCAAGAGTTCCACGAGTGTAGCCTTTCGGCCACCATGGTGCCAGGAACGAAACAGTTCTAAATGACGCGTGGTCACCTCGTCTATGACCATATAGTCACTGCGATGGTAGGGAATAACACGACGAATGTGTTCAGCGGCCTGCCGCTGGGTCTTCTGCACATAGGAGAGGACCACCCCAGCAGCACTTACAGCCAATGGCAGATTGCGGACACCAAAACCTTCCAGGGAGTGAACCTGGAACTGATCCAGCAACCGTTTGTGGGCTCTGGTGAAATCAAAAGACTCCGTCTCTAGAACTTGGACTCTGCATTCCGACAGCTGTCGGCGCCACCAGTTTGAGTCTCGTTTAGCATCCTGCGGCACCAGGAGCTCTCGAGGCTCTATCCTGCCCAATTCTTCTAGGAGCCAGGCCAGACTCTCCGTTTGCGTCATGCGAAAGTCTGCGGTTGAAAGATCCAAAAATGCCAAGCCGCAATTCTCTCCAGCCCAATGGGCAGCTGCCAGGTAATTGGGGCTCTTGCTTTCCAAGCTCTCCAGGACGGTTCCCGGTGTTACTACGCGCACCACTTCGCGACGTACCAACCCTTTTGCTTGCCGCGGATCTTCCACCTGTTCACAGAGGGCCACTTTGTGGCCTTTTTTCAAGAGTTTGGCAATGTAAGCCTCAGCTGCGTGGTGTGGTACGCCGCACATTGGGATTGGATCTTCCGCCTGTTTATCGCGGGAGGTCAGGGTGATCTCAAGTTCTCGAGATGCAACTATGGCATCTTCGAAGAACATTTCGTAAAAATCTCCCATGCGGTAAAAGAGTATCGCATCTTGATGGCTCTCTTTTATCTCCAGGTACTGCTGGATCATGGGCGTGACTTTAGTCATCTTGCATCCACCCCAATAGCCAACTCTCGGTGAACCAATTCGCCAGTCTTCCCCCCCCGGCGCCCATATCGCCACAGCATCGTAGGCCTGGTCATGGAGAAAGGGGCAAGATTATCGAGGATCGAGGGCGTGAACCCCCACCAGCAACTCATTACAAGTAAAAAATCCACGTCCAGAGGACGTGGCTTCAATCGAAGCTGCCTGTCCCGCTATGCCGGGACTGAAGCGGGGTCTCCGCTTCGCTCCGAAAAGACCTGTCGACGAGGAGTTCGGCTGCCCTCGGCGGTGAGCTCGGGCCGAACGGAGGCTCACTAGAAGTCCTCAGGTCGAGTCTCTGCAGTCCCGCTCAAGCGGAATTCGAAATGTAAGGTATGTATGACATTTGTTGTAGCTCGCCCGCTAACCACCTCTCTTCCAGGGCTGGACAGTATCCCAATCATGGCACCCTGGACACTTCCACAGGATTTTATCAGTTTCCAACCCGCATTGTTGGCAGCGATAACGCTTTCTCGCTGGCCCGAGATGGTTCAGGAGTTCACGGTATTCAGAGAGCGCCCCTTCCTCGTCGCCATCCTCCAACAGTACCTCACCCAACATCTGGCGTGCCTCACCGAGATCGGGTTCCATCTCCAGAGCCCGCTTCAAAGATGCTAGACCTTGTTCCTTCCTGTTGCGCTGCATAAAGCAGCGAGCCAGCGACATTTGAGCTACAGCGTCTAGATTTTCCTCTGAAATATGTTCGAGGAAATCCAGTACTCGTGTTTCTTCATCGGCCGCCCCGTCTTTCTCTTGCAGACGGACGAGCACCAGATGGGCCCACTTCGTATTCTTGTGGACCAGCTTTTTCCAGATGGCGAGCGCTTTCTTTTTCTTATTCTTCAACCAGTAGAGTTCCCCTAATTGTAGGCTGGCATGCACACAGTGGGAATCCAAAGACAGTGCCTTTTTCAAATGTGCTTGGGCACTATCCAAATTTCCCTTTTCTATTTCTATCTTGGCTTGCTCTGTTCGCAAGTGAGCCATGATATGCTGGTTGTTCGTGTTGCTTAGTTTGCGCATCTCCTGCTGCAGTTCATAAGCCCTTTGCCAGTCATGCGTGGCCTCACAAAGAGATTCCAGTTCCTCGTAAGCGTCCAACCTCTTGGGCGCCCGACTGATTACCTCTTCAAATGTCGAGATGGCTCTCTGCAGAAAACCGCCTCGCTTGTAGTCCATCGCCATGTCGAACAGGGCCTGCAGCTTGGTTTCAGCGTCCACCCTTTCCCGAAGAAGTATGGATTGTCTAATGCGGATGGCTCTGTCGATTTCACCCTTGGCCCGGAATAGATTGCCCAAAGCCACGTAAGTCTCGATGGTCTCTGAGTTGATCTGTACTGCCTTGCTAAAAGCCTCAATGGCCTGATCTGTGTCGTTGGCGAGAATGTATTGGATTCCTTTAAGAAAAACAGTGTAGTCCTTAGGAGGGCTAGCAGGCTTGAGTAACGATTCTTTGCGTTCCTTGCGTCGAGCCAGGAAGTATCCGAAAGCACCACCCAAAATGGCTACCATAACCAGGACGGCAACAACATTAAGGTCCATTCCCCCGATATATAGGGTATTCACATCCATCCATCACGCCGGTTTACCCGGAGTTTGCCTCTCCAGCTCCCCCCACAGAATCATTGCCAACCGTTTCTACCGGCTGACTGGTCGTTACGTCTGCCTCGGTTATGGGGAGATTGCGCAGGGACTTGAGTTCGTCCTGGAGGCTGTCATTCTGCCGCCGAACGGAACTGAGAGTTCTGCGTAAACGGAAGTTGCTCAAGCCAAGGTAAAGGGCAGTCATTAATCCTCCCCCGAAAACAGAACCCAGAATCAGACCATAAAGAGGGATGGGCTTGGAGGTCAATGGCGGAAGTGCTGGCAGTCTGAGCTCGAGAGTGGTTGCGGAAAGAAACGCCTCATAGTTCTGAAAGAGGAAAACAATGAGTAACACCATCAAGAGCAACAGAACCACCCACTTAGCTGGTTTCATTCAATCTCTCCTTTGTGAAGTAGGGGAGTAGCTTCCTGTAGGTTTGCTGGATATGTTCTGGAACAACGCGAACCTCGGCAAAAACCGTCATAAAGTTGGTATCACCGTTCCACCGCGGCACAATGTGAAAGTGGACGTGCGCTTCAAAGCCGGCCCCCGCCACCGCGCCAATATTCAGTCCCACGTTGAAGCCGTCAGGGCTCATGGTTTCGCGAAGCACGCCCACAGACGCCCTAACCGTTTGGATCAGATCAAGTAACTCATCATTTCTCAGGCCGTCCAGTGAGGGAGAGTGGTTCCAGGGAGCCACGAGCAGGTGGCCGTTGCTGTAGGGAAAACGATTCATCACCACCATGGAAAGCTCGCCACGGTAAAGAAGAAACCGCTCCTCGTCGGTTTCTCCGTTGCCGTTCTGACAGAATATGCAACCTTGTGGCCGGTCGCCCAAGATGTACTCCATTCGCCATGGCGCCCATAAGTTCTGCATAACTTTTTTCCAGAGTCTGGTGTCATCCGAAACATGTGCATAGCGGAGAACACTGCAATTTTGAAGCTCCCTGCAGCGAGCTACAGGGAATATTCGAAATGTAAGGAAGTGATTCCATTTTATTGTAGTTCGCTCGCTAACCCCGCAGCAAGCTACGGGGAATGCGCTCGCTGTAGCATTTTCAACTGCGCAATCTATCCTTGTCTTACTGACTTTACCACTGTACAGCCACGAGAATCTCGTCTACGCACAAAAATTTTTTGCGAGTATACCAACATTTGCCAAAAAAACAAGTACTTTCGGTCACCTAGGGTTGGAGTCAATGATTTCAATAACTTACAAATCAGGGATGGAAGCAGATAGGGGTCAAAAGGATCACATTCTGAACCCTATACGGCCCCACTTTACCCTGTCGTCGAAATTAGAGAGCAAGGCAAGCAACTCAACAAGCAACTGACTACAATTGCTACATAAATGTACGCAAAGACTGGACCATCTCAATCGGTGTGTAGCCAGCCACATAGCTGCTGATCGTCATATAACCAAAGTTTTTACTTCTGAATGTATCCAGCAGGAATCTCAAAAGTTTTGGCAGGCACTGGCTTTACCTCAATCGATTTTACCTCGAACTCACTGGAGAACAGGGGTGCGCCGCCACCAGGTTCCTGCTGACCAGTGAGACCAGCCAGTCCGCCGAAAAGGCAGCTTCGACCAGCCGTTTCCTGTGTGGATGTTGGAGTGTTAGAACCCTCTTTTACCGAAGCGTCTCCCGCAGGCTCCAGATTCCAGGTCACTTCAGTTCGGATGGGGTAACCCTTAATTTTCGACATCTCCTTTTTCACCCTCGAGAGCCCTTTACTGAGTTCTGCCTCAGACATTCCAGACATTGCGGCAAAGACCTCCATCCCCATCAATCTGGATTCATCAGGGGTGACATCAACTCCAAGCCTCCTCGAAAATGCACGCTGAAATTTCACCACATCGGCCTGGGCATTACGCACTGTGGCCGTTTCTGGAGTGGTCCACAAATTGGTAGTCATGGTGCTCAGAGATCTCTGCTTGGTCTCAATATCTTCCATCTCCAGAAGCCAGGTAATCAAATATTCCTTACATGGAAAACCATTTATGGTCTCCGAGGCCCCAAGTTCTTTCACCGTGAACTGAGATTTTCTTACCTGGACTTTACTCTTACCCTCAGCCTTTTTGTCTGATGGTTTTTTCGCTGTCATGTCTTTCAGGGGTACAATCGGGGCTGCTCTATATGTCATTTCCTCAGGATCGAGTGTCCAGTAGACTCCTTTGTCTACCCGAGTAATGGTTATGGTCTCTTCTTTGCCCGTGATTTTTGAGAGGATTGCCCCGGCGAAGCCGGTAGTAGTGGATTCCCAGAGTTTGTAGGCCTGATAACGCTGGATAGTTGTCCCTTTCGAAGCGGCTATTCCGCGAAAACCACTTGTTTTATGAGTCATCTCAATGATAGTGTCGCTCCAAGCGAAACTGAAAGACAAGAGCATTGTAAGCAAGGCTATAGAAATGATACACCGTTTCATGATTTCAACTCCTTCAGTATGATTCCATTCGGCCCCGGCTTGACTTGAGGCAAGGCTAAATCTGTATCAAACAGAGAAGAGACGATCATCGGCCTTAGGTCGAGTGTAAATGGCGGTGCTAAGAACTTCCGCGAAACCTGACCTCATAATAAGGCTATAAACGGTAGGAGTCAAACAAAAGAGAAGGCATGCAAATCTAGAGACACTCTTATGATGACACACTGTAAGATGTAGAATGCTTTCAGGGTGGGGGATTAGAAGCAGGTAGTATTGCTTTGGTGGCCAGGGAGAAAGTAAGCACATTGAGTTTTATCCATTGACAGCTTTTGGTTATTATGGTTACATTGTAACCGAATTATCCAAGAAAGGGGTGGTAAGGTGAAAGCCTGGACGGTCAGAATGCCAATAGAACTCATGGACTGGCTAAGGGTGAAGGCAGCTAAGGAAACCATCAAGCGAAAAAAAACTGTCTCCATGAACGCGCTGACTGTGGAGATCCTAACCAAAGCAATGAAAGCTGACAGAGAAAGGAGTGAGTAATGAGAGGGGCCATTGCAATGCTGACTATTTTTATGATTCTGTTGGTGGGAATGGGCCCTGCCTGGGGTGTGACGAGTGGCAATGAATTATACGAGCTTCTCACTTCTGAGAGTCTTTACAGTCAGTACACGGGAGACAGCTACATTCTTGGAGTTATAGATACTACGGATTCTATCAACAAAGTGTGGCATCTACCTGTACGGTGGACCATACCCCCAGGAGTCACGAAAGGGCAAATATACGAAGCGGTTAAACAGTATCTAGAAGAGAATCCTGAAAAGAGGAATGATACCGCATACGGTTTAGTAACTAAGGCTCTTGGAAAGGCATTTCCGCCTAAGAAGTAAAGAATCCGGGCCCAAAGGACCCGGCTTTGGGCTGCCCCCTGAGGGGGCTTTAATGCTCTTTTTCCTCTTGCGGCAGTCTACTGGAGTCATCACATTTCGGATTGGAGACCTCGGATTTCGGATTGAAAATACAAAGACGAAGTTCGAAAACTACTTGAGAATTCCGCAATCCGCATTCCCAAATCCGCAATCAAGGTGCACCAATACTCTAAAACAACTCGCAATCTTTACCGGCAGAGCCACAGAACTCTGACCTTGCCCAGAGGGCAATAGTTTCTATATTTGACTAATATTTTAAATTGACACTAGCTCGACATCGCCCCATGCCCCTATTTGATCCCCCATAATGATTATCACACCCATAACCCCCTCAATCTGCTGAGCAAAATCAAGGGCCCATTGCATCTCGTTCGCGCTTTGCACCTGGTTACAAGTCATAGTTGCCGCAGCATCGGCCAGGGCTGCAGAAGATCCAAGCACCGTCACCGCATCAGCACGTCCCAAGCTCAGCGAGTGACCAACAGTGCCTGAAGAGGTACATACCCCCAGGGGCGTTTTCTCCGGATAGATTCTCAGTGCCACCCGGTTACTTAGCTCTGCGTGCCCTGCAAAAATGGATACCTGCAAAGGTGAATCCATCTTTATGAAGCAGTCGCCGCCGTTTTCCACCACCACCTCACTGCTCTCCGAGAGAAGGGCCAAACCGACTTGTTCTGCTATGGCACCGGCCACCGCGGCCATGGGACCGGTGCCACAACTTTGCGCTGCGGCAAGCATTTCCCTCACCACAGGAGGTGCGAGCTTATCGTAAGGTAAAGGTGTCATGGCGTTGAGGAATTCAGGATGCTGAGCAATGTAACCCTCCAAGGGCCCACGAACCATGTAAATAACATCCTCTGCAAGTACGGACAGGTTGGATTCAGCCAATATCAACAGATCGGTTTCCTGAACCGTCACCTCAAAGGTAACCAACCGTTCATGGCGGATCTGGTGGCGATACCTCCGTTTACGGTACTCAGTCAATATGTTCTCCTCTCACTGTCGTTACGCCTGACGCTATGCGGCATGAGGTTCTTCGTAACGAACCTCCAGACAGTCTTTACCAAACTGATTGGTGAGCCTTCCCTGAAGTTCTTTGTCGGGACGGATCCGAAAACTGGTCGGTAACTTCTGTACCACCACCGTCTGCTGGCCAACGCCAAAGTGAAGGTATACTGGACATGAACCGGGATGAATTTTGAGCAGTTGCTTCAGCTCTTTCAGCGATTCCCCGGAGAGCCCCTCCACACTTAGTTGAAGGTGAACTGAGCTTGCCATATCAGCCGCAGCCTCTTCCAACAACATGATCTGATCGGCAACCAACCTCACCTGGCCACTCTCTTTGGCTATTCTACCACTCACAAGCAGCAGCGCCCCTTTGTAAATGTATCTTTGATACTCCGCGTACACATCTTCAAAAACAACTACTTCTACGGAGCCATTGAAATCTTCTAACCGCAGGAAGCGGAGAGGTTCTCCTTTGCGGCTGCTGACCACTCTAATCTCTTCGACAACACCACACAGTCGGCTTTGCGAATTTCCGGGAAGATCACCCAGTCGTGCCGTCCCACCCGGCGCCAGCTCTTCCACCAGGGAACTGAAGTCAGATAGTGGGTGGCCGCTGAGGTAGAATCCCAAAGCCTCCTTTTCCAGAGAGACTTTGGTGGCTTCATCCCACTCAACTGGAGGAGAAGAGCTTGGAACAGACTGGGACTCCATATCACTCCGGTCAAAAAGTGCCATTTGACCTCGACGTGCTTGCTCCACAACCTCTGGAAGCATCTCGTGCAGCTGTTTGCGGCCGCAATGAAAGCTGTCCAAGGCTCCTGCTTTAATCAGCGCATCCAAAGCCTTTTTTCCCAAATGCTCCCGGTCAACACTGGTTAAGAGCTCAAAGAGGGAATGAAATGGGCCTCTTTCTCGTCGGGCCTCAACAATGGCGGTCGCAGTAGCCTGACTTACATGGCGGACGGCAGCCAGTCCCACCCGAATGCCTCCTGTTGCAACGGTAAATTCCACCTCACTGCCATTGATGTCCGGGGGCAGCAAACAAAGATTCTCGCGCCCACAATCCTCGGCGTGAGCTGCCAAAAGATCATGCTGACGCAATTCACTACTCAGAAGAGCCGCCATGTAGTGCTCTGGAAAACGGGCTTTCAGAAAAGCGGCCTGTAGCACCGTTAGCCCCTGGGCCACTGTTTTGCTCCGGTTGGCGACTACTCCCGCGGAACGTTCCAGTGTCGACCACCTGGTCTCTGCTTCTTCGCGGTCGTATCCTTTCCCCTCAGCGCTCTCCATAAACTCCAGTAGTATGTCTTCCGCCTTTTCTTCACCCTTCATCACTATGCGGCAAAGCTCATCTGCTTTCTCCAGAGACCACCCGGTAGTGCGAACGATCAGCCTTGTCAGATCCACGTCGAAGAGAAGAAATGCAGCCCCATTACCAGGCCTCTTATCCCCAGACGGAGTAAGTGACTCTTCTGGTTGTCCATCCTGTCGAGCTCGCAGAAAACTCTCAGTCAACCCACTTTCCAGGGCAACGGGCCGAACCAGTGCCAGTAGTGCAAGGAGATCTTGCCATTGCCGAGGCTGCCATTTGAGCAGCAAAGCTCGAGCTCTCGCAGCCTCCAGATAGGGAATGCCTCCGACCTGCCCCCCACACAGCAATTGGAAGGCCGCTTCATCGTTCAGGGGTAAATCCTCCAAGGCCACAGAGAGACCAGACTCATTGTCAATAAGATCCAAAACCTTACGAATCACGGTTAAAGCTTTTCTTGCAATGAAATCGAACTTCACCAGGCCGGCCCGCTTGAGAGCGCGCACATTGTACTGACTGACCCACTCATCCTTGGGACCTCGGTAGAGAGGAACACGCTGAACCAGCGGACCATCGCCGATAACCATGCCAGTGGCATGGGTACTCACCTGTCTCGGTAAGCCCTCAAGAGCGGCCGCCAGCTCCAGCACTTTACTCTGTGGTGCGGCTGAGAGCTTTTCCTCCAGTGGAAGACCCGATGCTTTCATTTCCACCTCTTTCCCTGGAGCTTGTTCTGTATCCCCAGGAGCACCATCCAAGTCTTCCCTGGACAGGGCCAAAACCTTTCTTAGATCTCGAATGGCCGTACGCGGCTGCATGGTAACAAGTGAAACGATCTGCGCCACCCGGTCCTGCCCATACTTGGAGCGCAGGTATTGGTGCACTTTTTCGCGCATTTCCATACCAAAACCCAAGTCCATATCGGGGAACTCAGGGCTCAAGGGATTGATCAAGCGCTCAAACAAGAGATCGTGTTGGAGAGGATCAATTTTGGTAATCCCCAAAGCGTAGGCAGTGAGACTCGAACCTGCTGAGCCGCTACCCGGTCCAACAGGAATTCCCTTCTCCCTCGCAAAGCGAACAAAATCTGCTACTACAAGAAAATAGTCGGCCAGATTCAGCTGCTCGATGGTCTTCAATTCAGCATCCAGCCTCTTCCTGTAGTCCCCACCATCTGGACGACTTGTTGAAAGGTGTGCATGAAGGCCTTCTACCGCCTGCTGTCTCAGGAGGGCCATTGCATCTTGGCCCTTTTCCAAAAAAAACTTTGGCAGATGGATCTTGCCCAAATCCAAATCCACGTTGCAGCGCTCGGCAATGGTCATGGTAGTGGTGATCGCTTCAGGCAGGTGGGAGAACTCGGCTTTCATCTCCTCCGGCGAGAGAAAACCATGCTCCAGCGGAGAAGGTATCTCCTTCACGGTGGTCCCCCGTCCGATGGCTGTCATAATTCTAACCAGATCTGCTTCGCGGGGGTCAATGGTATGGCTATTGGCGGTAGCCACCACTCGGAGATTCAGCTGGCGGGCCAGACTCAAGAGTCCTTCATTCAAAATACGGTGCACGTCCGTTCGCACCGGTTGCAGCTCGATAAAAAAGAATTCCCGGCCAACAACCTCGATATATTCGGCAGCTTTCGCGTGTGCCCCTTGCTGGTCTTCTTTGAGGAGCCGAGTGGCGATTTCTCCCCGATGGCAACCGCTCAGGATGATCAGCCCCTGGTGGTTTTGGTAGAGTTGATCAGAAGTTATGCGTGGTTCCTGTTGCCAACCCTGGGAGTGGGCTTTAGTGATGAGTTGAAGCAGATTTTGGTAGCCTTTTCGATTCCTGGCTAGCAGGACGATATGGTTGGCCGACTCAGCGCTGCTCGCTTTCTCTGACTCGGTTTCGCCGGTGGGACCGACTGTCAACTCGCAGCCAATAATGGGTTTAATCCCGTTACTGTACGCCAGCTCATAGAACTCTATGCAGCCAAACAGATTACCATGGTCAGTAATTGCTAGGGCCGGCAACCTGTATTCCCGCGCCCTTTTGACGAGTTGGGGCAGTCTTACGGTGCTCTGCAGAAGACTGTAGGCAGAATGGAGATGAAGATGAACAAAGTCTGCCTGGCGCATAGGTCGGTAGGGTCATGGCGGGGATTATTCCCACTCAATGGTGCTGGGCGGTTTGGAAGAAATATCGTAAACCACCCGATTCACTCCCTTTACCTCATTTATGATACGGTTCGACATTTTCCCCAGCACTTCGTAGGGTACTTTGGCCCAGTCTGCGGTCATGGCGTCAACACTTTCGACGACACGAATGGCAATCACCTGATCGTAGGTTCGTTCGTCGCCCATTACTCCAACGGTACGGACAGGGAGAAGCACACCGAATGCTTGCCACACCTGGTCATGAAGACCGCTTCGCTCCATCTCCTCCATGACAATAGTCTCAGCCTGCCGCAAAATCTCCAGTCTCTCGGGTGTCACTTCACCCAGTATGCGAATGGCGAGACCTGGCCCCGGAAACGGGTGACGTTGGATCAAGCGGTGTGGTAGACCCAATTCACCACCTACCTTCCTTACCTCGTCCTTGAATAACTCCCTGAGCGGCTCTATGAGTGCTAAATTCATAACTTCAGGGAGTCCTCCCACATTGTGATGAGTCTTGATGGTAGCGGACGGGCCTTTAAATGACACACTTTCAATAACATCGGGATAAAGGGTGCCCTGGGCGAGAAACTCAGCCCCAGGGATTTTGTTGGCTTCAGTCTCGAAAATCTCGATAAAGAGATTACCGATTATCTTCCGTTTCTGCTCCGGGTCCGCCACCCCTTCCAACCGACTCAGAAAGGAATCAGTAGCATCAATATAGTCCAGATTAATCTCGAAGGTGTCTCGAAAAATTTTTTGTACCTCCTCAGCCTCGCCTTGACGCAGCAAGCCGTTGTTGACAAAGATGCAGGTGGACTGATGGCCCACCGCCTCGTGAAGCAAGACTGCGACCACAGAACTGTCCACACCGCCGCTCAGGGCGCACACCACCTTCTTGGAACCGATGGTCCGCCGTAGACCCTCCACCGTGCTTGCCACAAATGACTTCATAGTCCAGACGGGCTTACAGCCGCAAGTGCGGAAGAGGAAGTTTTGCAGCATTCTGGCCCCATTGGGGGTATGGACAACCTCAGGGTGGAACTGAACCCCGTAGAGTTCTGTCTCGCTATGACGCATAGCGGCTACCGGTGAGTTACCGCTGTGGGCAATGGCGGTGAAACCTGGCGGGGGAATCTTGATTTTGTCGCCGTGACTCATCCATACCTGTTCCCCCTGTCCCCCTGCGGTTCCATCCAGACCGTAGAAAAGGTCTTCAGAGGAGTCTATGAGAAGTTGAGCCTTGCCATACTCCCGTTTGGCGGCTCGCTCCACCTCACCTCCCAGCAGGTGGGTCATTAATTGCATGCCGTAACAGATCCCGAGCACCGGAACACCAAGATTGAGCACTTCCAGATCACAAACCGGTGCACCTTTGTCCAGCACACAGGCAGGTCCTCCTGACAGTATAATGCCCTTGGCACCGAACTCCCTTATGTTCTCAATTCCAACGTTAAAAGGGTGGATCTCGCAGTACACTTGAGACTCGCGCACCCGCCTGGCGATGAGTTGAGTGGTCTGAGAGCCGAAATCCAAGATCAATATTTTTTCAGCGTGAATATCCATCTATTTCCAATCTATCTGATAGTTGGGCGCTTCTTTGGTGATGATTACATCGTGGACATGGCTTTCTTTCAAGCCGGCGGAAGTAATTCGGATGAATTTGGCCTTTTGCCGCAGTTCGTCTAAGGTTCCACAACCAACGTATCCCATGCCTGCGCGGAGACCTCCGATGAGCTGAAACACACTCGAAGAAAGTGGACCCTTGTAAGGAACACGACCCTCGATCCCTTCCGGGACAAGCTTTGCATCCTCCTCTATATCTCCCTGGAAGTAGCGGTCACGCGCGCCCTCTTTCATAGCACCGAGAGACCCCATTCCCCGGTAAACCTTGTAAGAACGACCTTGATAGAGAATCATCTCACCCGGACTCTCATCCGTCCCCGCGAAAATGCTGCCAATCATAACCGAGTGTGCCCCGGCCGCCAGCGCTTTCACCACATCGCCAGAGTATTTGACACCGCCATCGGCGACAATCGGTATCTGGTATTCTTTCGCAACTCTGGCACACTCCGTCACCGCGGTAATCTGGGGCACCCCCACACCTGCAACAACCCTCGTAGTACAGATAGAGCCGGGGCCCACACCGACCTTGATGGCGTCGGCTCCAGCCTCAGCCAGGGTTTTGGCCCCTTCTGCGGTGGCCACGTTCCCTGCTATGAGCTCTATCTCTGGAAACTGCCCTTTTATCGCCGGCACACTGTCCACCACCGCCTGGGCGTGGCCGTGGGCAGAATCCACCGCTATCACATCAACACCCGCATTGGCCAGCGCTTCAACCCTGGCATCGCGGTCTGGCCCTACACCGACCGCCGCCCCTACCCGTAAACGGCCCAGGCTGTCCTTACAGGCATTTGGGTATTTCTTGATTTTCATAATATCCTTGATGGTAATAAGACCAAGCAGGTCCCCCGCATCATTTACAACCAGAAGCTTTTCGATCCGGTTCTTATGGAGCAGTATCTTGGACTCTTCCAGGGTGATGCCCTCGGATGCGGTAACCAGGTTCTCTTTGGTCATTACCTCGGCCACTTTCTGATCCAGATTGGTTTCAAAACGGAGATCACGGTTGGTAATAATGCCTACCAGCTTTCGCCCGTCTTCAACGATGGGGACCCCAGAAATACGGTATCGTTCCATGACCTCAAGCACCTCAGAAATCTTTTGCTCGGGGTGCATGGTGACCGGATCAATGATCATGCCGCTTTCCGATTTCTTGACCTTGTCCACCTCCCGGGCCTGCCGTTCAATGCTCATGTTCTTGTGGATGATGCCGATGCCACCCTCACGGGCCATGCTGATGGCAGTTTTTGCCTCGGTAACCGTGTCCATGGCCGCACTCATGAGGGGTATATTCATGGAAATAGTGCGGGTTAATTTGGTCCTGACGTCCACCTCGTTTGGCAGAACCTTGCTGGCTGCGGGCAGCAACAGGACATCATCGAAGGTGAGTGCAACAGGTATGTCGCTGTATTTCTGACTCATAAAAAACCCTCTTTTGGTATCGAGCTAAATGTACTAAAGTTACCAGGAAAAAGCTCCTTCTACAACTCCGATATCAAAAAATTGTAGACCTAGAGTACTAACTGGTGTCCGTCCTGAAACTAGGAAGTGTCATTCTGGGCGAAGCGAAGAATCTCTACTGACTGTTTTAGCCATGAGATTCTTCGTCGCTTTGCTCCTCAGAATGACATCGCGGACACCTTTTCCTGATGGACACTAACTAGTCCCATTGAAACCTGTTACGAGGAAAGGGTTCGACAAAGATCGAGAAACAATCCCTCCAGCAGTCCGGCATCACTGACGGTGAACTGGGAAAAATCAAAGATATCCATCATCTCCAAAGTCACCAACGCACCAGCCAAGATAATATCCTCTCTCCCAGGCTCCAATCCGGTGAGCTTTCTCCGTTCAGTAAGCTTCATTTCAGCAAGTCTTGCACACAGATCTGCAAGCCATGTCCTTTCCAAAACAGTACCATTTATTCTTGCCGCATCGTACTCGGCCAATTCGTACCACATGCTGGCCAGGGTAGTAACAGTGCCAGCCGTGCCAACCCAAAGAGTATCATGGAAATTCCTACGAAAAGACGGTTCCGTCAGAACGTTGGAGACATATTTCCGTAACTGCAAGCACGGTTCATGACCTGGAGGATCTCCCTGTAAAAAAGTCTCAGTCAGATGGACAACGCCCACAGGAAGGCTGTTGCTTTCCATGGCGCTGCTCTCCCCTTCACCTTTCCATACTAATTCGGTACTGCCCCCTCCGATGTCAAAGACGACCATGGCAGATTCTCTATTCGAGATCACAGAGGCAACACCAAGGAGAGACAGCCTCGCCTCTTCAGAACCGCTTAGCAAGCGGACAGCCAAACCAGTTTGGCTCTGCACCAGATTGAGAAAGTTGCTGCCATTGCTGGCCTCCCGCACTACGGCCGTGGCACCAGCCGAGTATTTTGACACACCATTGTGCCCCATCAACTCAACGAATTCTTTCAGTGCAGAGATACTTCGATCCATAGCCGCTGGTTGCAGGACTCTGTCCGGCAGGAAGTTCTCTCCCAATCGGGTAATGCGTCGTTGAACGTGAATTGGTCGAAGGAGTGCGGACATTACCGGTTCGGCAATGAGCAGCCGAATGGTATTGGAGCCAACATCTATGGAAGCGAGCCGTTGCATCCAGTCGGTGGGCAAGTCCTCTTTCGCCCGGATGTTTCACGAGTCACCTGCTGCGACCGCGAAACTGGGAACCCACTTGCGGGACTGAGCGGAGCACAGCGAGCGCGAATAATATGGCCTCTCTTCCGGGCGTCCTCGGGTGTCCCTGCGACGTACTGTTCAAGTATGCCTCGGATCCAACCCCCTGCGGTTGCCCGGTGGCACACCCTTCTCCACAGTCTGGCGACGGAGATTCGTGAAACATCAGGGCTTTTACCTTAAATTGGACTTTGACCAATAACAGATGTGCTGGAATATATCAACCTTTCAGAGGAAAGGGAACTATACGTGCCGCAAACGTTCACGAAAACATTTTACCCATAACTGGTTTGACCAGAAATGGGTAAAAAGGAAAGTTGACCAGTATGACTCGGCAGTGTGGGATTGGGAGGTCATTGCTATGGCAGGATCTGCGTTTGGAGATACGATCTCGTCAACAAGGCAATCACTGGAGGGCCACAGTTTATTTCTGGTCTGTCTGACTATTCTTCCTCCTCCGGGAGGGTCACGATGTCATTTACTTGGATGGTGCCTGGACCAGCAACTACTGTTGCCTCGGAGGCATCACGCCCGAAGAGATTCACTACTTTGACCATGCCCTTGTACTGGCCTCGCTGAAATCCCATGGAGACTTTGGCTATGGGGTGGATGATTTCTTTTCCGGGCCCGTAAATCGCAAACATATCACCTACATTCAGACCGGACGCCTTGCCGGCACTCAGATAGATATTCTTGGACTCCACCATGGCCACCCGGGTGGACCAGCCATACTTGACTGCTCTCTTTTCCAGATCCACAGCTGTCTGCGCCAACAGCTCGCGCAGCAGCGCTCCCTTTTCAGCAGCACCGCGGTCTGCTGAGACAATCCTCTCGTCTCGACTGATAATTCTCCCCGAATAGCCATCCACCACGGTGTACTCGAGGCGGCTCTGCATTTTGTCTCCCGTACGGTTCACGCTCACCTTGTCCAGGAATAGAACCAAGCGCGTTGCCGGATAGATACCCAGGGTCCGGGCAATTTTCGCTTTGTTTTGCTGACCTACATCAAGCCCTTGTTGGGCCAGAATCTCTTCGGCCTCCTCTGGTGCCACCAGAAGAAACCAGGGATGTCCGGCAAACTGACTGCTCACCTCGTCTACAAAGGCCGTCTTCACCTCTGTACCGGATGAATATATTTCCGGCATGAAAACTATTGCTACTTTAAAGCGGAGGGGCTGCTGGGATTTAACTTCCTTGTTGGCGGTTGCAGCAGGCGCAGCCACGACGGCTGTTGGCTGAGAGCCCACACCGTGGGCCTGAGGCTCTCCTGCCTGCTGCTTCTGGGCTTGCTTCTCCAATTTGGCCAGCCGCTTTTCGGTCTCTTCCTGCTTGGCCTTCATTTCCTTCCTGTTCCGCATCCATTCACCCGCGTCAATGGCCCCGCTATCATCTCTACCGCGGTGATAGTCGGAACCCTCATACCAAGTACTTTCCAGTACCCGGGCTTCCTCGGCCTGGCGGGCTCTTTCCTCTGCGGTCAAAGGCCCTTTGGATTTCTTCTCTTTTGTAGCAACCTGATCAGTGGAGCAGGACACACCCACACATAGCAGAAAAATCAGCACGACAAACAGGAGAAAACGAAAGCTTTTGGCATTCATAGATAAATCCACCAACGGGCTTGTGCCCCATGGGCACAAGCCCGTTTCCCAACTAGAGTTTCGGTTTTGTAAACGGCCTTATTGTACGACGGTTCCTCCTAACCGGCAACTACATTCGTTCTAGAACCTCCAGATGAGCGCCACCGCGTAGCGCTGAGCAACTTTATCATTCTCGTTTCCTAATGCTTCGGTGACGTCCTCCACCACCTCACCGGGCCAGAAAAAGGTGGCGTTGCCAAAAATATGCACATGCCTGTTCAAAGAGATTCTCAAACTGTTGCTCCACTGCTGGCCGAGGGTGCCTGAATCGATTTCTATGTTCGCGGGCCCAAACAAAGCCTCCGGGGGAGTACCCGTTGGATTACTAGGATTTACCACTGAAAAATCTTCGTTATACTCAAACCACATGAAGTTGGTACGGTAGCTAATAAACTCCTTCGGCTCGATGGTGATGCCGCCGCCGATCATGGTCATGCCGGGGTTGTCACCCCTTCCACCCAAGGAGCCGTTGGCCAAACCTCCGGTGGCAACGCCTCCTTGTTGGGTGCCCCCGAGGTTACCGTAGAATTCTGGAAGGTAACCGTATAGGAGGGTTCCCAGTACGACGTTGGTATCACCGATAATGGTGTCCTCACCGCCAAAGCGCGGAGTGAAGCGCTGGGCATTGGCCACACCAACGTAGCCTTCCAGATCCTTGTCGTCGGGGTCGTCGTCACCAGAGGTGTACATGAAGCCAACGTGGGGTATGACCTTGAAACCAAAGACGTCTGTAAGGTTGAGAGCCACGTCTCCATAGAGGGCGTAGGCCTCGATATCCTGATCAGGCAGGGTCCCCCCAAATTCGGTAGTGATATCTTTCGCCTCACCGCCCTGGTAGGCAATCTCAAATTCGGGCTCGATAATTCCCAGCTTTCCTGTGTACAGCAAACCCAGCCGGTAGGTATCCACGTCCGCACCTTTTTGATCGGTAAGAGGTTCGCCAGTTAAAGGACTATCAATTTCGCTCTCAGATCTGGTATTCATTCTATCGTACAACCCCATGAACCTCACTTCATTGTCGTCATTGATGTGGTAGGTGAGCATTGCGCTGTAGATATCGCGGTCGTTGTCAGCCTCTATCCCGGCTTCTTTTTCAATGAAATCTACCTCGTCCCTGGAGGCGAAGTTGTTCTCGAATTTCTTATGATAGCCCACCTTAAATTCAATGGAGTCGAAGTCTCCGGTCAACCAAAATCCCGGATCGTCGTCGCCGTAGAGAAAGCCTGCGCCAGCATCCACCGCATCCAGGAAATAGATATCCCAGCCAGCGTGCAAGCGTACCTGCTCGAGGCCAGGGATCGCCACACTGCCGTGCAGCCTCTCCAACCCATAGTCGCGGCCACGCCTGTCCACATTATCCTGGTCGACAGCAGAATCAAACTCCAGGGCACTGTAGAAGTCCCACTTGCCTTCTTTATCTTCGGCATTGAAGTAGAGGCGGGCTTCGGTGCGGATGTAGCCCTGAGCAACCCGCCCGGCCTCGTTGACATGTTCTTTGAAATTCCTCCTTGTTACTTCCACAGATGTACCAGGACCAGTAGGCGTAGTCACTACGACAGTCCCAAGGCCGAAATCCCAGTTATTCTCAGAGGTCGGAATCATGCGCAGCTGACCACCAAAGCGATAGGTGTTGCCATTCTCCGCTTTGATAACGAAGCTTCCCTCCCCAGCAGCGAATACTAGGGGCGTAGCAGCCAGGGCCGCGGCCAGCAGGGTCACGAGCCCCACCAGTCCTACTGATGACCACATTCTTTTCATCACCACTCCTCCTTTCTCCTCTCCAAAATCATGAGATGTCCTTACTCTTGAAACCTCCTAAAACTCCATCTCCTGATTCCTCAGTTCTACCCCTCCAGCTCATGCGCCCTGCAAAAAAAGCGTACTTGCCTTATTACCGACACTGTTTGCTGGAAACGGGGAATCTAGACATGGGTCTTTGCCCCATCACCCCCTTTCTGCTTTGGTGTGTTTGTCTGCTATTAAACGTAAACCCATGTGACAGCGGAAGCTGTAACGAAGACGCGCCGTTCTGCCTAAAACAGCCTGGAGATTCTTCGCCCGTCGCCAGCGGACTCAGAATGACATCGTCAATCAGTCTCTAGAAAGGATTTTTAAAAAAACCTCAAAAAAAGCAACCGAAAAGGAGTTCAGTATGTTAGACCAGCACATTGCCGTGTGATACAAACATGCCTTTTCATTGCGAGAGTGAAGCGAAGTCTGAGCCAAAAGCACTTTGCCCAACTGCACTGGGCTGTTGAAATCCAATCAAGTAGTTTTGTGGTTTTTCAATAAGTTAGAATGATTGTGAAGGGAATGTTTTAATAGGCGCAAAATATCAGAGGAAAAGAGATGGTGTCAAGGAGATACTCATTGGGGAGGGCTACATTGTCTGTTAGCCGTTGGAGCGCTCATCGATGATCTGGCCCAAGCGGTCACGGTAATCTTCCATGGTTCCGGGTTCAACCAATTTGACTCTGACGGGGATTCCCAGGCTCTGCTCCAGCTCCCGCCGCACTGTATGGACCAGATGTTCGAGCACCTTGATCTCATCGGAAAAGCAGGCCTCGTCCAGCCGCAGCCAAATCTCCAGCAAATCCAGGTCTTCCAAGCGGTTGACAAAACCAACGTAGGCCGGAATTTTCCCCTGGCACAGCCGGGACATGGCGGTGTGAATCAACTGCGGGTGCAGTTTTATGCCGCGAATGACCACCAAGCGGTCGGCCCGGCCCTGAACGGATCGCAGCCGGGCAAAAGAGCGCCTGCAAGAACACTTCTCGGTTGAGAGGCTTGCCAGATCTCCGGTCCTGAAACGGATCAGGGGAAATGCCTTGGCGGTAAGGGTGGTGAGCACCAGCTCACCGGTCTCGCCCGGCGATAACGGATCTGTGGACTCTGGATCAATGATCTCGGCGATGAAGTGGTCCTCATTGAGGTGCAAACCCTGTCGTTCCCGGCATTCATAGGCAATCCCAGGACCGGGTACCTCGCTGAGGCCGTAAGCGGTTTGAATCTGGACAGGCAAAGCCTCCTCCAAACGAGCGCGAGACTTGTCGCTCATAGATTCACCCAGAAGCAGAGCCCTACGAAGAGAAAGGCTGTTGGGATTGATACCCATCCTGTCCATCTCCCGCACCAACTGCCTGGCGTAGGAAGGCGTGGTCACGAGTGTGGAGGTCTTGTAATCGTTCATCACCATCACCTGCTTGGGTAGCTCCAGCGGGGTCATGGGGATAACCGAGGCCTGGATGGCCTCTGCCCCGCCCTTGAAATCCCGGGCCCAGTTGGCAAGCCCCGGATCGAAACAGACCTGAATAATATCGTCAACACCTACCCCGGCAGCGGTGAGGCAGCGTGCCACCATCTCGGTCCACATGGCCAGATCATTTTGGGTATAGCCGCTCACCGTGGGATTGCTCCCAGTGCCGGTGGCGGTATGAATCCGAACAATATCCCTCAGGGGCACGGCGAACATGCCATAGGGATAGTTCTCGCCCAGATCCTCCCGACTGGTAAGGGGCAGTCTCCTCAGATCATCCAGGGAACGCACAGCCGAGGGATCCATGCAGGCTTCTCCCAGGCAGTTGTGATAGAAGGAGACATTCTTGTAAGCCCGGTTTAGGGTAGCCTGCAATCGCTCCAGTTGAATCTGCCTCAATTCATCCCGATCCTGACACTCCAGATCTTTATTCCAGATTTGCATTTCTATTACCTACCATGAGTAAAGAGATTATCTGAATCCAGCAAATTTAGGAATTATAGGGCTTCCCAAAAATCAAAATTTTGAACTCGACGGTTTTTGAGGCTATCGAGTCAGGAAATTTGGAGCGAAGGATTTAACAAACCGTATTTTGTC
>Ga0209536_100004432_pt1 | contig 22170 bp, 20 predicted proteins | sample DeeMarSeWOR28_12_FD_187461 | JGI IMG/M metagenome (GOLD analysis project Ga0209536, IMG submission 187461) | Marine sediment microbial communities from White Oak River estuary, North Carolina - WOR-2-8_12 (SPAdes) (version 2) | ecosystem: Environmental > Aquatic > Marine > Intertidal zone >... | reverse complement strand
GCCGGTTGTAGATCTTGTTGACAATAAACTGCAAAGATTGGAGGGTCTGGCCTCGCTTTCCTATGAGCAGGCCGGAGCCGTTGCTCGATATGTCCAATTTGATCCGGTCATCCGCCCAAGTAGCTTGCACACTGGTTGGAACCTGGATGTGGGCGAGAATGTTTTCCAGAATTTCTCTCGCCTCTTCAAGCGAGGTATCATCGCTGGATTCTTTTGGGGACACCAGGATCCTTGCGTTTCTGGTACCAATGCCGAAGATGCCGGTTGAGCCGTGGGAAACAATTTCAATTTCCAGCTGGTCCGCAGTAAGGTTTAGACGTTGACAAGCTTTTTCAATGGCCTCCTCAACTGATTTTCCCTCTATTTCCTTGGTAGACATGGTTTCCTCCGAAATCCACAAACCAAACAATACAAATGTGCTCTCAGTTACAGTCAAGAGCAGACACAATCAGGCTGCTTTCTTGTTGATGTAATACTGTTGACCAATTGACAGAACGTTGTTGACCAGCCAATAAAGCACCAGACCGCTGGGAAAGTTCACAAAAAAGACGGTGAAGACCACAGGCATCATCATCATCATCTTCTCCATTTTGGGGTCACCGCCGGTGGGTGACATCTTCTGTTGAAGAAACATGGACACGCCCATAAGCACGGTCAGTATAGGAAGTCCGTCACCGAGATACGGGATTTGGACCCCTATCGGGAACCGATCCGGCGCCGATAGATCATTAATCCACCAGAGGAAGGGAGCATGACGCATGGCTATGGAGCTATAGAGCAGCCGATACAAGGCAAAGAAGACGGGAATCTGCAAGACCATAGGCAAGCAGCCCCCCACTGGATTTACCTTATGGGTCCGGTACATTTGCATGATCTCTTGGTTCATCTTTTCTTTGTCATCTTTATATTTTTCCCGTATTTTTTGCATTTTTGGCTGAAGTTTCTTCATCGCTTTCATGGACACATAGCTCTTATGGGTGAGTGGCCAGAAAAGAATCTTGATGAGCAGGGTTAGTAAGATGATAGCCACCCCATAGTTGTGGAGATAGCGGTAGAAGAACTTCAGACAGGCCAGCAGTGGTTGAGCAATGACATCAAACCAACCAAAGTTAACCGCTTTGGCAAGCCTGGGGTCAGCACCCTTCAGGGTGTTTACCTCCTTGGGCCCCAGGTAAAGCTTGTAGCTAAATTTCTGTTGGACTCCAGGTTGAAGAGCTATTTTAGGGCCAATCAGGGTAATCTCCACCATCTGGGTGGCTGAATCCAGGGCTTCTAGTTGAGCATGATTGGGAGTTAGCTCCACAGGGAGCAGAGCCATGATGAAGTACTGGCCAGTGTAGGCAACCCAATCAATGGGACCAGGAAATTTTTCTTCCCCCTGGATTTTTTTAAATTTCACTTCTTCCAATTCATTGTCTAACAGAAGAGCAGGCCCTTGGAAGGTGTAGCGGCTCCCGGTCCCGGCGGAGATGGGCAGGCTAATGAGGCCGAGAGTGGGGGCATTTTCCCAAGGTTGGCTGCCCAGATTCTCAACGCTCACGGTGAGATCGATCAGGTAGCTATCCGCAATGAAATGGTACTGACGAGTAATGCGCAACCAACCTGGTGCTTCGTAGCTGAAGGTCAGTGTGTGGTTTTGGCCGTCGCTGACCTCCACAGATGTTGTGCTATCGGCCACATAAGGGGCCAGGTTCAGCGCTGCGACGGGGCGATCCACAAAATTAAATGCCAGCGGCAAATCCTCGATCCTGCTCGTCTTGACCAGTTCCTTCCCCGGCGAATCCTCCTCAATGGTTTCCCGATAGTTTTTAAGAACAAAACTCTTAAGCCGCGCGCCGGTTTCGGTAAACACCGCACGGTAGAGCGGGGTTTCTACCGTCACATGCCTACCCGTGTGAGCAGCCGGAGCTGGCAAAGAAGGTGTAGAGGGTGCGGGAGCTTCACTTGTGGGGATCTTAGGAACCGTAGGTTCTGCCTGGTCAGGCTTGGTTGGGGAGGGAGGCGCCTGCTCAACCGCAGGCGAGGTGCTGGGCGGGGCCGGTTGCCTTTTCGGGGTGAAAAACTTCTCCCACACAACCAGCACGATGATGCAGAGCACTATCGCCAACAAGACGCGTTTTTCCATACTATAAAGCTCCTGCCACAGATGAGAAAGTTGGGCACAGTCAATTCACGCAACTTTATGGACCAGGCCTCCGAATCCGGACTGAACCAGAGCAAAGATAACCGCTATCGCTCCGCTGAGTGACGGTATAGAAGTTTACTGATCACCGGTGGTTATCAACTGGATCGTAACCGCCGGCATGGAACGGATGGCAACGCAGGAGGCGTCGGGAGGCAAGTACCAGACCGCGGCCCGCACCGAATGTGGTAATGGCCTGGTGAGCAAACTCAGAACACGTGGGGGTAAAACGGCAGGATGGGCGTGTCCATGGCGAAATGAAGAGTTGATAAGCTCGAATACATGCAAGAAAAAATGCTTTGGTCATATGCAGTTGTTTCTAACTAGCACGGCCGCTAATTCCTCGCGCACGTCGTGATAAGCAAGCGTTGCCGCGTCTTTCTTAGCTACTATCACCAGGTCATGTGATGGTGGCAACTTATGCTTATGTAAACGAAAAAATTCGCGAAGGCAGCGTTTAACTCGATTTCGCTTGACTGCGTTCCCTACCTTCTTTCCAACAGTGACCCCCAAACGCGAAAACCTCAGTCCATTTGGCCGCAGGATGATGGTGAAGTTTTGAGTATGACGACGGCTTCCGTGGCGAAAGGCAAGCTCATAATCCTTCCGGCGTCGCAACCGCTCGTGTCTCCTGAAAGAAAATCGTCTTTTTAACAACGGAGCCGACGCCACCATACGGATCCTGGGCAAAATCTTGTTTTCCCTGACTCATGCACTTCCGTCCCATTTCTTCAGACGGCGAGCCTTTTCCTCCCCTTTGCCCTTCTGCGGCTAATTACTTTCCGGCCCGACTTTTTGCGCATGCGGACCAGAAAACCATGGGTCCTTTTCCTCCGGGTGTTGCTTGGCTGATACGTTCGTTTCATTGTCTTACTATTCCGTTATGAGCCGCTTATTCTGTCCCACTCCGATGACGGCTGTTGCTTGCCTGCCTTTGCATAGGGAAAAGCTCAGAGCGGGTGCAAATGTAATCATAAAGGCGTTTTTAATAAACACATAGATGAGCTTTTGTCAAGCACTAAGGGATAATAAGCAAATGTGAGATGTGGGATGTGAGATTTCGGTTTGCGGATTTATCCTTCGGACTCCCACCCTTCGGGCGGGTCCCCGGTTTGGGAAGGCATCTGGCATAGAACATGGGGCAGGAGAGAAACGACCCGCCCGCCTCGCCTGAAGGCGAAGCCGATGGCGGGCAGGCGCGTAGACACGGAGAAACGGCGAGACGGAGATTAGAGGTCAGAGGTCGAAAGTTAGGGGTCGGAGGGACAATGCACATTGCGCAAGCCAGCGAGATTGACGAGATGGGAGGTCGGGCGAGACAAAAAGAAGCATCTGGCATAGAGCATGAGGAGTTAATTTCGAAATGCGAAATTATGATTGAGTTCCTATCAACTACTGGCTACTAACTACTGTCTACTGGATTCTTTGATTTTGAATTGCAGATGTGGGATTCAGGGATTTTACCTATCTCGATTTTCGATGAGGTAATCCACAAAGGCCTGCCCTAACGGTGATCTGGAGCGCTTCTTGTGAGTGACCAGATGGAAATGGCGGCTAAAAGAAAGCCCCTTAATGGAGATGTGGCATAGTTGCTCGAATCGCAATTCGTCAGCAATGGCACGGTGCGACAGAATCGAGACTCCCACCTTGGCCTTAATAGCTTGGCGGATGGCGTCGGTGCTCCCCATCTCCGCTGCTACCTGGAGTTTTTGGGAGTCGAGCCCTGCCTGCTCCAGAATATCCAACATCGTCATCCTGGTTCCCGAACCGTGCTCGCGCATGATGAAAGGGGCTTGTGGAAGCTCCTCCAAGCTGATGGCGGACCGTTTCGCCCAACGGTGGTGAGGTGACACCGCCAGCACGAGTTCATCGTCAAAAAGCTGCTCGAACTGTAGTTTGTTGTTCCTCATTTTAGCCCCGACTACTCCGAGCTCCAGTCCGCCATCGAGGACCATGTTGGTTATTTTCATAGTATCGGCAATGACGAGCTTAATGAAAATATCGGCGAAGTTTTCCTTAAAGCGGCCGATGAGGGCGGGAAGGATGTACTGACCGGGTATAGTGCTACCGCCTAGCTCCAGATCACCAGAGATTTTTCCTCGGTACAGTTCAAGAGTTCGGCTTGCCTCTCGTTTGAGATTGAGCATGCGGCGAGCGTAATTATAGAGAATCTCACCTGCACGGGTTGCCACCACCTCCCGGCCAAGGCGATCAAAAAGCCGCACGTCCAGATGAGTCTCAAGATGACGAATGTGCTCGCTCACAGTGGGCTGGGACAGGAGGCATGCCTTTCCCGCTCGTGAGAAGCTTTTCAACTCGTATACCTTGCAGAAGACCTCGAGCCTACGCAAGTCCATCTTAGTCCTCCAGAGGCAAGCCACAGACGATACTCTTTCGGCCGGCGAGTCAACACCCCTCGATACTCATCATCAGTGGGTAAATTATTCGCATTCGCTCCGCTCCGCTCAGTCTCATCACCGCAGCCTGGCATCGCCGACAAGTGGGTTCCCAGTTGGGGTTCGCCGTCTTTTGTAGGTATCTGTCATTATAGCATTCTTACGACCTAATGACGGGGGCAAGCACAAATGACCTAATGAATGTGGAGCCAAATGACCAAAAGGTAGTTAGATGAGTCGAAAACTCAATGACCCCTACTAGCATACGGAACTTTTTTCTCCAGTGTCAAGGCGAGTGCTGAATATTGGTTTCAGGTGGGGATTTGAAAACCTTTTTCCTTGACAAAGAGGGGGGAAGTCGGTAGAAAAGTACAAACTCATCTTGTGAAAAAAAGCTTAATTTGGCGCGATCCTTGCTCCGTGCCCTCTCTACTAGATACAGGCCGGGAAGTGTGATCTCGCCGCAGTATCTCACCCTTCATTCCTTAAACCAGCACTCCAAAATACCGAGGCGATCCATGACCGGAGAAAACAAGCAACAGAGTTCAGGTCTACTAGGCTGGCTTCTCTTTGTAGTAGGCTTCACTGGTGCACTGTTTGTTGGTTGGGTTGTATTCCCACAACTCCTTTTTTCTACCCAATACCAGCCCATCAATTACAACCACGCCATCCACCAAGAGGAGGCGGGCATGAGTTGCGAGGATTGTCACTATTTCCGGGACGATGGAACTTATGCCGGCAAGCCCCAACTGGCTGCTTGCGTTGAGTGTCATGAAGAACCTCAAGGAGAAACCGAAAGCGAGGCAATGCTGGTGGCAGAATATGTCGAGCCAGAGAAAGAGATTCCTTGGATTTCCTATTCACGACAACCTGACAACGTCTTCTTTTCGCATGCTGCCCATGTGAAGATGGCAGAGATGGAATGCACAGACTGCCATCGAGACGTAGAACATGAGACCGAGGCTCCCCCGGTCAAGATTAACCGACTGACTGGCTACCCCAATGAAATCATGAAAATGTACGTATGTGAAGATTGTCATGCCCGGGAGCATGTGTCCAACAGCTGTGACGTCTGTCATAAATAGACACCTCGTAGGTTCGGCTAGATATCGAAGGTAGTTGTGATGCTGTTATTCCAATAGCGGAGAGAAGCGAAGCTAACTCGAGGGGAAGGATCTTATGAAATTAGACAGAAGAGCCTTCGTAAAACTGATAGCAGGAGGGGTGGGCGGAACACTGTTGTCGCCTCTGCCGTGGAAAATGGCGGATGATACCGCCATCTGGAGCCAGAATTGGTTCTGGCGGCCTTCACCGGAGAGAGGGGGCGCCACCACGGCGAATACTGTTTGTCAGCTTTGCTCCGGAGGTTGCGGCATCAGGGTTCGGCTCATTGAAGAAAAGCGTGCCGTCAACATTGATGGCAACCCCACCCACCCAGTTAACCAAGGAGGAATTTGTCCCTTGGGAGCTGCCGGGCTCCAGTATTTGTACGGTCCCAGCCGGATTGAAACGCCGCTGCAGCAAACGGGTAAGCGGGGCGACCTCGAGACTCTGAAAGCCATCAGCTGGGATGAGGCCCTGGAGATACTCGCCATCAAACTGCGTGGCATGAGGCAAAAAGCCAGAGGTCTTGTCTGTGTAAGCGGCAAACGGCAAGGTACCATCCCTGATCTCTTTGCTCGCTTTCTCCATGCATATGGTTCGCCAAACTACATGCTAATGCCGGCTGCGGCTGACGCAGAATCTTTGGGGTTGTTTGTTAGCCAGGGGAACAGCGGTCCTCTCGGCTACGACCTGGAAAACGCCAAGATGGTCATAAGTTTTGTCAGTGGCTACATCGAGGGCTGGGGTTCTCCCAACCGCATGATGATGGCATTTGGTCATTGGCGGAGCAATCCCAAGAGAGATCGCACCAAGATCATCCAGGTGGAGACGAGAGGTTCGCTGAGTGCTTCCAAGGCCGATGAATGGGTGGCTGTTGCTCCAGGTACAGAGGCGGCACTTGCTTTGGGTCTTGCCCAGGTAATCGTGGATGAGGGGCGCTACGATCGTACCTTTGTGGACCAATATACGCACGGCTTCGATGAGTTCGGAAAACTGCTGCGTCGGAACTACACTCCGGAAGAGGTGGCTGCAATCACGGGAGTGGAAAAAGAGAAGATCATCGGCCTGGCACGGGAGTTCGCGGGGACCAAACCGGCCGTAGCCCTGAGCGGCTGGGGACAGGGGAGAATGCAGGGCAGCATGTACGATTTCCTCGCGGTACAGAGCCTCAATGCACTGGTGGGCAGCCTGCACAAGCCGGGTGGAGTAACCAGGACCCCGCAGGTACCCCTGGCTCCGTGGCCCAAAGTGGTGCTGGATGCTACGAGTCTGACAGGCGAAAATGAGCCCAGATTAGATGGGTCCAAGGGGCCCCAGTTCCCTTTGCCAGGGCAGCTTTTCCACAACTTAGTCAAAAACATCAACGAAGAGAATCCCTACCCGGCAGAAATGCTCTGGGTATACGAGGCCAATCCCGCCCATGACCTTGCCGATGTCCAGCCATTCCTGGAGGCCCTGGATAAGATCGGCACCTTGGTTTCCTTCTCTTCGTTTATGGACGAAACTACCCAGTTGGCCGATTTGGTGCTTCCGGGTTCGACCTACCTGGAGCGGTTGGAAGACGCACCCACACCGCCAGGGCTGCAATACGGGGTCTTCGGCTTGAGCCAACCAATTTTGAGCCCGCGGTTTGAGACAAGACATCCAGGCGATGTGCTTATTCAATTGGCAAAATCCCTTGGCGGAAATGTTGGGGCAAGTTTTCCCTGGTCCGATTATGAGACAGCATTGAAGGACCGGGTGAAAGGACTGGCTGACGCTGGCCGGGGTCAAGTGGCGGATGAGCCAGGACTGCAACCGTGGAAAGGCGGCCAGGGCGGGCAATTTGACCCCAACTATGATTCCTTTGACGACCTGTGGGAGAAGCTGACGGAACACGCCTGCTGGTTCGATACCTCTGAGGCCATGGTCTCGTGGGCGTCGGCCTTTACAACCCCTTCGCGCAAATTCGAGTTCGATAGCCAGAAAATGCGGCAGGTTGGCATCAGGGGGAATGCTCTCACCTACCTGCCGCATTTCAAACCGGTAGAGCCAGCTGGCGACCCGCACGATTATCCTTTGCTTCTCATGCCCTACGAGACGATGGCCATCACCAACGGTCCGATGGCAAATCCGCCATTTATGACCAAGATGCTCTTTGACTTCCAACTCAAAGGGAACGACTCTTTCGTCGAGGTCAACCCTAAGACCGCTGCCAGCATGGGCCTTAAGGAGGGCGATCGGGTTGCACTTCAGACCGAGCGGGGTACGCTCAAAGTCCGTGTCCACCTGACTGAAGCTGCGCGGCCTGATGTGGTCTTTATCCCCACTGGTCTGGGACACAGTGGTTTCGATTCTTACATCAAGGGCAAAGGCGTCAACGCTAATACGATTCTGGTGGCCCAGCAGGATGAGGTCACCGGCCTTGCCACTTGGTGGGGAACTCGGGTGAAAATCTCCAAAGTATGAGGTTGGAAATGAGTGGGAACAAATCAAGCGGAGTTCGCTATGGCATGGTCATCGATATTGACAAGTGCACCGGTTGTATGGCGTGCTCTGTGGCCTGCCAGCAGGAGAACAATGTCTCTTTCAGAGAAGATGAGACCGACAAGCTACGTTCCATCACCTGGCTCGAGATTTTCTATCTCGACAACGGCAAAGCCTATCCGGAACACCGCAAGGCTTACATGCCCAGACCGTGTCTGCACTGCGACTCATCCCATCACCCTTACCCTTACCCGCCGTGTACCTTTGTCTGTCCGGTAAATGCTACGCACCGAGACGAAGAGACCGGCCTGGTGAACCACATTCCAGTGCGGTGCATTGGCTGTCGGTACTGCATTTCAGCTTGTTCATATCATGCCCGCTATTTCAATTGGTGGGACCCTAAGTGGCCTGAGCCCATGGAAGAAATGCTCACCCCTGATGTCTCAACAAGAATGCGGGGGGTGGTGGAAAAATGCACCATGTGCATCCACCGCTTGCAACTGGCGAAGGAGCGGGCCTTTATGGAGGGGCGCCGCGAACTGGAAGAGGGCGAATATGTGCCAGCCTGCGTGGAGTCTTGCCCTGCCAAGGCCATGACCTTTGGCAATTTGGCTGATTCTCATAGCGAGGTGGCCAACCTGGCCAACAGCCGTCGTGCCTTCCGTCTCCTGGAAAGGCTCAAAACCAAACCCAAGGTTTACTACCTGAGCAGTCAGGACTGGATTCGCAAGCTGGCAGATAACGTAATTTGATGTGAATTAGAACTACCATGGACAAGAGAGGAAAACCATGGATTCAGCACTCATCCCTGAAGGGGTAAAGCGGTGTTCGTTTCGTAGTTTCTCCCTCTGGTTGCTGGTGATCTTCGCAGTCATCGGCTGGGGAGTGTTGGGTGGGTTCCTGGTCCTGTGGAAGGGACTGAATGTGACCGGCCTCAACGACTCTTTCGGCTTTGGGCTGTATATCACCGCAGACCTGGCAATCATCGCTTTAGGAGCAGGTGCCTTTTTCACCGGTTTTCTCACGTACGTAATCGGCAAAAAGGAGCTCAAGGATATCATCAACCTGGCCGTGGTTGTTGGCTTTATCTGCTACACTGGCGCCCAGCTTGTGCTGCTCCTGGAGATTGGCCAACCCATCCGGGGCTGGTTTTCTTTCTGGCATCCCAATGTGCACTCCATGCTCACCGAAGTAATCTTCTGTATCACCTGCTACACTATTGTTCTCACCATTGAGTATCTACCTCTGATTTTCGAGAATAGACAGTTGGACAAGGTGCCGGAGTTGCACTATTTCAGCCACAATTTACACGAAATAATGGTGGTATTTGCGGCTACTGGAACCTTTTTGAGCTTCTTCCACCAGGGCTCTCTGGGTGGTCTCTACGGTGTGATGTTTGCCCGGCCCTTCGCCTTCCGTGAGGGCTTCTTCATCTGGCCCTGGACGTTCTTCTTGTTTGTGGCATCGGCCATTGCTTCCGGTCCGGCCCTTACCATCTTGGTCTGCAAGATGGTAGAGGGCGTTAGCCGTAAAAAGCTGGTTCGCCGTGAGGCCATCTTGCTCCTGGCCAAGGTTACCGGCTATCTGCTTGCCTTTTATATGGTGGTCAAGATCCTCGATACTTGGTGGTGGGCCACCCACACAGCACCCAATATGGGCGTGAGCTTTCGTGATTTCTACCTGGCGCCGTATGGTTTGTGGCTACTCGTGGCCGAGATAGGTGTCTGTGGAATCATACCGGCCATCATTCTGCTCCTCCCGAAAGCCAGGGAGGATGATGTCTTGCTGATCGTTGCCTGCGTTCTGAACTGCACCGGCATTGTCATCAACCGCTTCGTCTTCACCGTACAGAACCTGGCGTTGCCGGTATTGCCCTTCGAACAGGTGCAAATCTACGTACCCACCTGGCAGGAGTGGGCTCCCACTGTGGCCTTGCTGGCATACGGGGCGCTCCTACTCTCGCTTTCCTATCGCTATCTGCCCATGTTTCCAAGGGAGAGAGAGCTAAATCCCATAGATTAATATCTTCTCTAGAAAATGCAGAAAATGCTCCAGCGAGCGCATTCCCCGCAGTCCGCCTGAGGCGGACGGGGTTGGCGAGCGAACTTCAATAAAACGGAATCCCGTCCTCACATTTCGAAGGTTCCCTGTCCGCCGCAGGCGGACTGCGGGGAGCTTCAATGGCGATTCTCGTTTTCAGGGGGAGGAAAGGGATAGTGATGGATCAGGACCACTGGTCGAGGCGGATTGTGGTGTCCCGCTGCCAGCGCTCGTCATCTTTCTGGGGATGGTCAATATTGAAATGCAACCCCCGGCTTTCAAGGCGTTCGAGAGCGCAGTTTACAATCAACTCCGCCACGGTTGCCAGATTCCTTAGTTCGATGAGATCACTGTTGAGGCTGATGTTTGGGTAGTGCTCGTTAATCTCCCGTTGAATCTGGGCCAAGTGATTTTGTGCCAGACGCAAACGATTGTCCTTACGGACGATACCCACGTAGTTCCACATCAGGCGCCGGATTATGTCCCAGTTATAGGCGATAAGTACCATCTCGCTGTCATTGGCGTTCAACGACATCTCCAGGGGTGGAACTTCAGGAAAAAAGATTTTTTCTGCGGCTGAACTGGGCCGGCTGTTAATGTCTGCAGCAGCATTGTGCGCGAAGACCAGAGCTTCCAGGAGAGAGTTGCTGGCCAGGCGGTTGGCTCCATGAAGCCCGGTACAGGCGGATTCTCCCAGGGCGTAAAGATGCTGGATACTTGTGCGCCCATACTTGTCGGTCCGTACACCACCGCAGATATAATGCGCCGCTGGCACTACCGGTATAGACTCCCGAGTGATGTCGATCCCAAGAGACACGCACTTCTCATGAATGCCAGGAAATCGCCGCCGGAGGAAATCAGCATCACGGTGGCTGATATCAACGTATACGCAGTCGTCACCGCTCTGTTTGATCTCGGTGTCGATGGCGCGGGCTACAACGTCACGGCATGCTAGATCCTTGAGGGGGTGGTATTTAGCCATGAAAGCTTGGCCTCGTTTGTCAATGAGACGTCCCCCCTCGCCACGCACTGCTTCAGAAATGAGAAAGTTTTTTGCGTGGGGGTGATAAAGACAGGTGGGGTGGAATTGGACAAATTCCATGTTTGCTATTTCTGCCCCGGCTCGGTAGGCCATGGCTACGCCGTCTCCTGTGGCCACATCCGGGTTGCTGGTGTAGACGTATACTTTGCCAGCACCGCCAGTGCAGAGCAAAGTATCTTTTGCCAGACAGGTGAGGATACGATTGCCCTCAATATCGAGAACGTATGCGCCCCAGCAGCGCTCCTGGCGCTGGGTGGTTCGCAACCCTCGTTTGAGCAGGTGGCATTCGACAATCAGGTCGATGGCGATATGGTTCTCAAAAATCGAAATGTTGGGATGGTCCTCGGCCATGGCCACCAGAACTCGCTCCACCTCCCTGCCCGTCATGTCCTGGGAATGGACGATTCGGCTTCGGGAATGCCCCCCTTCACGAGCGAGATCGAAAGACTTGGAATCCTGCTGACTCAATTGGAAGCGCACACCCATTTCGGCCAGTTCCTGGATGCGATCAGGGCCGCCTTTGATTACCATCTCGACCACATCAGGATTACACAGGCCGTCTCCCGAACTCAGGGTATCCTGAATATGGAGGTCAAAAGAATCGTCAGGGCTCAGCACCGAGGCAATTCCTCCTTGGGCGTAATTGGTGCTGGTTTCGACTTTCTCCTTTTTGGTCACCACCGCAACCTTGCGCCGATCCGCTATCTTGAGGGCGAAAGTAAGACCGGCGATGCCACTGCCAATCACCAGCGTGTCGTATGTCATTGTGTCCATAATTTTTCTTGAGTAAGTAAAATGAAATTAAATGAATGGTTATGGTCGTTTTTTATCGCTGACCGCGGTACGCCATGCGCTTAGCGTTCTCTGCCAGCGGCAGAGAATCTGCAGACAACCGAACATGTAAGACCTTATTATATATTGCTTGCAATGAAAACACCAGAAAAGCGGGATCTTGACTGGCCCGGATTCTTTGCTTTCTATTTTATATTATGAGAATATGCAGAAGAAATTTTGTCGAAATAACGGCTAGGCTTCATTTGTCCTTGATTAAACCGAAGAGAAGGATCAACTATGCGATATTTACTCTGTACTCTCATGGCAATGTTCTTCTTTGCATCTGTGACTTATGCTGACAACGGCATTATTAGCATAAAAAGTTCCTACGATGTAAAAACCACAGTGGACCGTCTCGAAAACATATTGAGGGAAAAAGGCATGACTGTGTTTTTGAGAATCAATCATGCAGAAGGGGCGCAAAAGGTTGGGAAAAAGCTACGCCCGACCGAATTGATTATCTTCGGCAATCCTAAGGTAGGGACACCACTGATGCAGTGTGGCCAGAGCGTTGCCATCGATCTGCCCCAAAAGGCTCTCATCTGGCGAGATGAAGCGGAGCAAGTGTGGCTATCCTATAATGATCCGAAATATCTGGCAAGCCGCCACAGCATTAAGGAATGCGGCGAAGTTATTAAGAAGATAGAGAAAGCGCTGGGAAACTTTGCGAGGATGGCTACCATGCCGTAAACCAAGGGCCTAGCATTTCATTGGAGCCGCAACGAAACAGCTTCACCGTCCCTTTGCGGCTCCGATCGGCCGCTGACCGCATCGTTTGGTGGGAAACATTTTATCATGATTCATCCCCACCCATTGACAAATGAGATCATTTAAGCTTTAGTTAGCTCGATCTCACAGCACTTCACTCAAATTTGTGCACATTTAAGACTAGGGCCGCTCACATTGAGGATTCGGCAGAAAAGGCTGAAGGGGCCTTTTCATTGGGGGGGGTTAATGCCAAAGGAAGAAGCAATAGAGGTTGAGGGGACAGTGGTGGAGACTCTACCCAATGCCATGTTTCGGGTGGAATTAGCCGATGGGCACCGAGTCCTGGCCCATATCTCCGGGAAGATGCGCAAGTATTACATCAAGATTGTTGCCGGAGACAAGGTGACAGTTGAACTGTCACCGTATGATCTGACTCGAGGACGGATTACCTTTCGGGCAAAATAGTTGCTGTTGTGGAAGGCGAGCAAAAATTGCTCGACTCTTTTCCGCGCTTGACCCCTGTACTTTTCTGTATTATATAAAATTTTTAAGTGTTTTCGTTCGCAAGTCAGCTAGGCTTTTGAGGATTGTTTCCCTTGCCAGAGTGGCGGCCTGGGGCTTGGAACAAAACTTTTTAGGAGGTTTTTGTTGTGGCAGAAGGAACTGTTAAGTGGTTTAGTGAAAGGAAAGGGTACGGCTTCATTGAGCAAGATGAGGGTGGGGACATATTTGTTCATCACTCCGCCATCAACATGTCCGGTTTCAGAACTCTTCATGAAGGTGACCGGGTGAGCTTTGACGTGGGAGAGGGCAACAAAGGCCCTGCAGCCGAGAACGTCACGAAGCTTTAGTTCACAGAAACACGTTTATCATGGGCATCTTGTTTAAATAGGATAAGATGCCCTTTTTATTTTTCAAAGGTAGTCGTGTCTTGCCAGATGCCTGTGAGGAACTTGACATATTGAGACTAATTATATATTAGTCTGCGTGTAAAAGGGGACAGGAAGTGAGCTTCAAGGACAACTTATTGAAAACAAAAGTGTTTATTTATATACAGCGTCATAAATTGTTGCGCATACTTTTTCGAATCTTGTCGTAGGGGTGGGATTTATTCCCGCCCGAGAAAGTACTAAAATCGTCCCATCGGCTGGGCATAAAGCCCACCCCTACAGATAATCATGTGTTAGACGAACATACGCATTTATTTTTGACGCTCCGTATAGTCACGGAAGCCAGGAATCAAAAGATAACTGAGGATAGTTGACGTCTGGCTAATAACTGGCAGTTTCGGAGGAATGCATGGAAGAACAGCAGGTTGAGAATCTAGAGGAGGAAGAAACCGAAACTGAGGAAGACAAGGTAGACCTGAACCGGATCTTTCGGGAAGCAGAGCGCGATCTCAACTCCATGTTTCCGGATGGTGAGATGCGAAAATTCCTCCGGCAGGTTAAAAAGAATCGAAGCAGCAACGAACGTTTCCTCAAGGGAATCAAAAGCGAGAGACTCTGGGAGGAAGATGATTAGGAACACCGTTGACAAGGGAGAGTTCAATTCCGATGGAGCCATCAAGGCTGTAATCTTCGACTGTGATGGCGTGATCGTTGACTCGCGAGCGGCAAATGCCAGCCTGTATAATCAGTTTTTATCTCACTTTAACAAGGGGGCGCTCAACGAGGACCAGCTCAATTACGTACACTGCCACACGCTTCAAGAGTCTCTGGAATTTCTCCTCGGCGATGACAATCTGATTCGGGAGGCAGAGCGGTTGTGGCAGGAAATGGACTATGAACCCCTCATAGAGCTGCTTACTTTGCAGCCTGGCTTAATGGAGTGTTTGGAGTTGCTCCGCCGTCGCTACAAGACTGCCATTGCCACCAGCCGAACCAGGACAATGGGCCAGTTGCTGGAGAGATTTGGACTGAATCCATATTTTGATCTGGTGGTTACATCCCTTGATGTGCACAATCCCAAGCCACACCCAGAATCAGTCAACAAAATTCTTTCCTATTTTGCTATCACGCCTGACGAAGCATGCTACATTGGTGATTCTGATGTTGACCGGGAGACAAGCGAACGCGCAGGCGTACTCTTTGTCGCTTACCGTAATGAAGAGCTTAAGGCAGCTCATCATGTCTCCCATTTTGATGAACTGTTCCCAGTTCTAGAGCAATACAGCCAGATGTAGGGTGGGCACCGCCCGAATAAGCACTATGCAATTGTAGTCATAGCTTTGCGTCATTCGACTTTGTCGTCACTCATGGTTATTTTGCCACTGAAAGTGGCCGGCATTCGGCTGCACGGTCATTTGGCTAGAGCCGTCAGTCGGCTCCGCCGTCAGTACGCTTTGCTGTCATTTGTTGTCACTAAGTAGTTACAATGAGTGACCATGAAAATGCTCCAGCGAGCGCATTCTTCGCAGCTTGCTGCAGGGAGCTTCAATGACTCAGAAGGCACATGACTAACAGTGATGGCCGTAGGGCCTCATGACGGACGCAGCCCCAATTCAGAGATAGAGGAAGGGCACATTTGAAAGAGAGCGAGATGCAGGATAAAGAGCTGATTCTGATTGGAACTGTTCACCGCGATCCTAGAGGCGCAGAGAAACTCCGAAAAATTCTGACCAAAGCCCGCCCCGTGACAGTGGCGGTGGAAGTTAGCCCCTACGGAATCTTTTACCGGCGTAGAAACGGCCGCCGCTTGCTGCGACGTCTTATGCGGACAGTGAAGCGTCTGTCTGAAGATCTGCAGGTTTTCTGGCAAGGCTGGGGCCAGATCCATGCCATCCGAACTCAGATCCAACTGCCTTTCGAATACCGCATCTCTCTGAACTACTGTCGAGACACTGGCGCTACGCTCTCTTGCGTCGACTCCTCGACCTGGAGCAAACGATGGATTGATAGTCATTGGGACCATTTGCTTAGCCGTGAGAATCTGGAGGCGCTGTTGGCAGAAAGCCCGAAAGATCAGAAACAAGAGGTCAGCAGGGACTACAAGATGGCCGCTCTTCTTTTGCGCTCTCAGGAGGAACCGTTAGTTCCTGTCTTCGCTAAAACCTGGTCAGCCAACCTTCACTGGCAGCAGCGAGAGGCGGACTTAGCGCGATTGCTGGAAGGACTGTATGATAGGGTGGATACCGGTCGACTGGCATATGTTGGGGGCTGGCAACACTTGCTTGGCCCAAATGCAGGCGGGACCCTTTATGAACGTCTTGTGCATCTGCAGCCCCGGAGAGTGTTATTAGATGAGGGGACTGATCGAGGGTATTACAAAAAATCCACGGGGAAACGGAGAGAAGGGAGCACACAAAAATATAAATCATCGATGTGGGATATGGGATTTCGGATTGCGGATTTCGGATTGCGGATTGCGGATTGCGGATTTCGAAATGAGGATCAAAACCTTCCCTCCATAAATTGTTTTCCTTGTGGGCTTTATGATAAGATTATTGATCAGAATTGATCGGCCCTTGGTCGTGCTAGACGGGGAGTTAGCGGTGCCCTGTAGCCCGAGATCCGCTTATGCGGGGTTGAATTCCCCATGGAGAGTATTAGTCGTACCGAGGCCTGTCTGTGGTTGGTGCTGATCGGACACTGCGCAACAAACGGATACGAACCCCGTCAGGTCCGGGAGGAAGCAGCGGTAAGTATTGCAGTTTGTGTCGTGGTCACCTCTGATCGGAGCTACAACGCAGGCGGCTCTTGGAAAAGCTAAGCCCGACGTGGGGTGCACGGCCAAGGGTTTTTTACGTCGTGCAGGCCAAGTGCTCCAGGCTAGCAGAGGTGTATTGGAGTTTTGGAGTGGTGGAGTAAGGCGGACTTATGAAATCTCAAACTCCAAGCACCAAATCTCAGGGTTTTAGGTGTCAGGCACCAGGTGTCAGGAAAAAGAAATATAGAAGCTGAAACCCGAACACTGAACACTGAAACATGCATCCATTAAATCTTTTCCCACAAAGAACGCTCTTCGGCTTCTGAGAGATCCTGCCAACTTTTTTCCTGGTCAACCAGACTGGCTTCCACTCGTTCAAGCTGTTGGCAGAAGCGCTCCAGAGTCTGTGTTAAGGCATCCTCTGCCCGAATATCTGCAGGAAGAGTGAAGGCAACTAACAGTAACAGCAGCTTTCCAACCACAGCCGCAGTCTGGAGTTCATTACCCCCGGTATCTGTCTGAAGCAGTGCGGAAAAAGATTGGCGTAACTCATCAAGAAGGATATCTTGGTGGAGGGGCCGCCGCAGGGATCGACCCAGCCTTGAGAGGGTGCGATATGAGCGCATAAGGGCAGGAAGTGCACGAGGGATATCACAAAGAAGAGCACCAAGTGGTTCTTTGGGCTTTTCCTGCCGTTTAATCTCCTCCCAATTAAGTTTGACTTCTCGGGCAGAGTCTACCTTGCGATCGCCAAAGACGTGGGGATGTCGCCGCACCATTTTCTTGCCCACTCTTTGCAGTACCTGCTCCATTTGAAACTGGTCTTGTTCTCCATAGAGGCGTGCCAAGAAAATCGCCATGAAGATTAGATCGCCAAGCTCTTCGGCGATCTGATCGGGAGCGTGGTGATCCACTGCATCCACCAGTTCATAGACTTCCTCAAGGAGGTAGCGTTTGATGGTAGCTGGCGTTTGCTCGCGATCCCACGGGCAGCCGTCCTCGGCTCGCAACTGGGCTATGAGATCCAGCAACCTGTCGAATTCTTTTCCGGACTCAGCCATTCTGTATCCTAAGATGTATTGATTGTTGCCTGTGTGTACGTGGTGTCCTTGGTATTCATGGAACCGATCTTCGCTATTCATCGCGCGTTAGGGAAGTTCATCGCTTTATTTTCTTCTTGATTGAATCGGTTATTTGCTGTTGCTGCAGTTGACGGACGAGTGCCCTATGCCTTTTTTCATAGCGGTCTCGTAAGTCCTTAGGTGTTAATTTTACCAGGAGGTAGCCGGCCCTCTGAACATGTACAGAGAAGAGAGATTTTTTCAGGAGCTCAGAGTTACCGGGGAGAAATAGGGTCAACACTGCGACCAGGACAACGGCTGCCACCATTCCTTTGAAGAGGCCTAAAGCGCCGCCCAGGAGACGGTCCGCCCACGCCATGAGCATAGCCCGACTGAGCTTGACGAAGAGGTAGCCCAGGAAGACGACAGCCAGCCAAGTAGCGGCATAAATAACAACGTAACTAAGTACCTCGAGGTAAGGTGCAGAGGGAAAGTGGCGCCGAAGCACTGGGAGCATCTGGAGGTACAGATGTCCGGCCACCACAAAGCCAGCGAGAAGTCCCAGCAGACCGGCCACCTGTCTAATCATACCCCGGACGAGGCCGCGAATCAGGGCTGCAGCCAGGATGGTCAGGAGTATGAAATCGAGGATGTTCATAATGTTTAGTGAACTAGAAGCGCTGGGTGTGGCTAGATAAGAACACCTCTTTATTGAGCGAGTTGCCTTGGAATAGTGGAGTGGTAGAGTCATGGAGTAAGGCGGACTTATGAAATCCCAAACTCCAGGCACCAAATCATCTGGATTTCAGGTTTCAGGTGTCAGAATTGATAGATTTGAAACCTGAACACTGAAACCTCAATCCTTTCTGAAACCTTAATCATTGTGATTTGTGATTTGGAATTATTATTCCTCCACGACTCCAGTACTCCATTAGTGGTCCACTCCTCGGACTCTGAATCCCTAGCAATGCCAAACGAAGAGTTTGCACTCAAAATGACGGATTTCAATTGGCGTAGGAGGTATCAGATTCACTCTTGGCCGTCAAGGATAAATGGCTTTTGTTATTAAAAAAACGAAAGATCAGCGAATGAATGGTAGCCTCTGCTACTTGCAGGGGCGGAGAGTTTGTGTTAGATATCCAAGCTGTAAAATAGGGAAGTTTGCCTCGGTCACTCAGGATTGGATGGAAGATCTATTTGAGACGGGAAGACCGATCCTGCGGCTGAACATTGTGAGCTGAGTTGAGATACGCGGACAAGCGGCCATGACTGTAACAACCAGGACTGCTGAAATTAGCACCGAAATCGGCATTGATATTGTGGACATAACCGGGCTCGTAACCCAACACTTGGCTCAAAGCGCAATTCAACACGGGGCAATGATCCTTTTTGTGCCTGGATCAACAGGGTCGCTCACCACCATCGAATATGAAAGTGGCGTGATCCAGGACCTTGCTGATGCCATCGAGCGCTTAGTACCGCGAGAGATCCCTTACGCCCACGATCAACGGTGGGGTGACGGCAACGGTCATTCTCATGTTCGTGCCGCCCTCTTAGGACCTTCTCTGCACATCCCCGTAATAGATGGACGGTTGAGCCTAGGAACGTGGCAACAGGTAGTGCTTATTAATTTCGACAACCGGGCGCGTCGCAGACGGTTAATTATTCAGGTCATGGGAGAAAAGGAATAGAGAGTTGTCCGTGACTGTGCATGCCAGTTCACATGGCCCTGGTGAGGTTGTACTCACCTTTGATGACAATACTCTGCTGCTGAACCTCTGTGGGGAGCGCAATGCCAATCTCAAGCTTGTTGAAGGGGCTCTGCAGGCAAAGCTCAACCTGCGTGGTGACCGGATTACCCTAATTGGGGAAGAGTCGGAAGTAAAGCTGGCTCAACGTGTTCTTGAGGAGCTGTATGGACTGCTCAGGGAAGGCTATCCTCTCTACCCTAGTGACGTCAACCACGCCATTCAGATCCTCAGTGGAAATTTCAAGGCTCGTCTCCGAGATATCTTCCTAGATTCAGTATACGTCACCTCCAAGAAGAGGGTTATCACCCCTAAATCTCTGGCGCAGAAAGAATACATTGACGCTATCCGCACCTACGATATTGTCTTTGGCATAGGTCCAGCGGGTACGGGCAAGACTTACCTTGCTATGGCAACTGCTGTTGCCGCCCTCAACGCCGGAGAAATCAACCGTGTCATCCTCGTGCGGCCGGCAGTTGAAGCGGGCGAGAAGCTGGGCTTTCTTCCTGGAGACCTGGTGGAGAAGGTAAACCCCTACGTGCGGCCACTCTATGATGCCCTCCACGACATGATTGACTTCGAGCAGACGAGCACGTTACTGCAACGAGGCGTCATTGAGGTCGCACCTTTAGCCTTCATGAGGGGCCGCACGCTCAATGATTGTTTCGTCATTCTCGATGAAGCCCAAAATACAACTTCGGAGCAGATGAAGATGTTTCTAACCCGACTGGGGATAAGCTCCAAAGCGGTGATAACAGGCGATATTACTCAGATTGATCTACCCAACGGCACACGCTCAGGGCTCATTGAGACCGTGGAGATACTGCCGGACGTCAAAGGATTGAAATTCGTCTACTTTACTGATAAAGATGTCATTCGTCACCGATTGGTGCAAGATATCATCAAGGCATATGAGCGGGCTGAAAGAAAGAAGTGAAGCTGAGTACGTAGAAACGTGGATACATACACAGCGTAGGATTTGATATATAGTAACGTGGAAATGGTGCGCAATTTGCTTGCCCGGTATTAACGTTGTGGCTCACCACGGCGAGACGAATCGCGTTTCAATCCGCCCAGGGCTATGAATCAGGCCGAATGTAACCCGGTTGAAACCCTGGTGAGATTTTAGACGATGCCATGTGACCGAGGACTTGTTGGGGCCAGATAGGCTATGGAGCTATTAAAAAAGAAGCGTCAGCAGAGCGCTGACAGCGTGAGACGGTCAGCAGCACGTGAGCGCCGTGATGGCATCCAATCAGACGACCAAGTGAAGTCGACCCTGTGGCAGCAAGTCCTTCTTCTTGTCTGTTTTAGCCTCATACTAGGCGTTCTGGTCATGCCTCATTATATTGTCCTCCCAGTAAACTACCAGGTTGGAGATGTCGCGGATCACGATATTAAGGCAGCCCACGACTTCCTGGTGACCGATGAAACAGCCACCCAAAAGAAACGCGAGGAGGCCGGGCGCACATCTCTGGCTATCTATGACCTGGATGAAGAGACGGTCCAGTATCTTCGGGAGCGGCTGGATGCTGCTTTCACCATGATGCGCGCCATATTTCAACAGCCAGTAGAAAACAGTGGCGCAGAAAAGGGGGTAAGCGCAGAAAGCAGTCGCGCTATCCATAAGTCTGCTAAAGAAGAGGCTATAGAGCAAAAGAAGGATTTTGAGGCAAAGCTCGGGATAACCATCTCCGATACTGATTATGCTATCCTGGTTAAAGCGGGTTTTGATCCGCGTTTTGAGGAGGCGGTAATAGAACTGGCAGAAAACGTTCTTGCCGGCGGTGTCGTGGGTAACAAATCTTTATTGCTCAGCCAGATGCAAAATGGGGTAGTCCTCAGAAGCGTCCAGAGCGGGGCCGAACATCGGGCCATGGATGTCATCAGTTATCTCAGTGTCGAAGCTGCCAGGCGGCAGATGAGGCTGCGAGCTACCGCCATATTGGAAGAAGAAAATCGCAAGGTGCGCACCGCCATGGTACATCTGGCCCAAGCGCTCCTACCACCAAACATCACCTTCAACCGCAATGAGACTGAACTGCGTAGACAGAAGGCTGTTGAGGCGGTAAAGCCGGTCTTTTTTCAGGTCAAGAAGGGAGAGATGATTGTCCGTGAGGGCCAAAGGCTGCGCGCTGAACAGGTGCTCAAGCTGCAGATGCAGGCCCAGGGCAAGTTGGAGCGCGGGGTGATCTTCACTATGTTGGGTACCGCCTTGCTCGGTGGATTGCTTATCTGGCTTGCTGTGCAGGTTGCTGGGAAATACATCCGTCGGTTTTCAACTGAGACCAAAGATCTGCTCTTTCTGGCAGTGGTTCTCATTATTCTATTGGTACTGACCAAACTTTCCGTAGGTGTGGCCGACGCAATCCACAGTGCTTTTCCTTTCATTGGCCAGGCGGCCATTTTTTACATGCTGCCCCTGGCCGCCGGGGCAATGCTGGTAACCATCTTTTTCGGGCCGACAATCGCCATTCTATTCGCCTTCTTCCTCGCTTTGTTGGCCGCGCTGGTCCTGGACCATCAGATCAACCTCCTGTTTTACTACCTGATCGGCTCCCTGGTGGGAATCCAGGGAGTGGTTGTCTGCAGGGATCGTAGCACACCCTTGCGGACTGGACTGACTGTCGGACTCACGAACGCCATGGTGATCCTATTTGTTACCATCGCCTACCAAAAGGTATTGACTACACAGACCGGGGTGGCCTTGCTTCTTGGTATCCTTGGAGGACTGCTCAGCGGCGTTGTCACCACCGGATTGTGTCCTCTGGCTGAGATGGTATTTGGCTACACCACCGACGTCAAACTGCTCGAATTGGCGAGCATGGATCAGCCTTTGCTCAGAGAACTTATGGTACAGGTCCCCGGAACCTATCACCATAGTATAGTTGTGGGCAACATGGTGGAGGCGGCGGCAAAATCCATAGAGGCCAATTCATTG